>Ga0222648_1000339_pt1 | contig 20903 bp, 18 predicted proteins | sample AntAcemetagen335_FD_181021 | JGI IMG/M metagenome (GOLD analysis project Ga0222648, IMG submission 181021) | Saline water microbial communities from Ace Lake, Antarctica - #335 | ecosystem: Environmental > Aquatic > Non-marine Saline and Alkaline > Saline | place: Antarctica: Ace Lake... | reverse complement strand
TTTTCTTGGAAAAGCCGAACGCCGCGTTCGCGAAATTCAGCCGTGTACTTCGGGGGTGATTTTTTCTGTTCCATGGGGCTCATCCTTTGAGAGTTTTACCCTCCAGTAAACCCGGGGCGATTCAAACAGCCTGCTAAGCCAAAACAGCGGTCAAAGCCCTTGCCCTTCAACAAACCCAAAGCGGACGAGCTGAGCTAACGGCTGTGTGGGCTCATACACCGTCTGTGCTGACCTTACAGTGCGGTGTAGATCAGCGCAGCTGCCAGTGTAGCAGCACACGGGAGTTGGCGCTGTACGTGCTAAAATTTGCATAAATTGCACAATGCCACGCAAAACAGCTTATAGTTATTTCGATTGATGTCGCAGCTGACATGCATAGTGTAGATGGGCTCAGCTTACATTCACAATAAGTGCACTCTTGAAATACTATCCACCTAAATTTTGGGCCACATGTTAATTACAAGGCGCAGGGAAGTAGGTATATGACTTTTACCACGTCTTAATGAATAACCTTTTAGTCGTCATAGCATGCTATGTCTCAATGAGTTTAGGGCAGACAACAAAGCGGGCCACTTCTAGTAGGTGCGCAACTATCTCGACCTGACGTCACGGCTGTACAAATGGCGGCGACCAAACAGCGATAGGAGTGACCGAAAGTAATTCTGGACCACGTTATTACACAAAAAAATATGCCTTTTTTAGGCAGTACTTTAATTTATGCAGATTGTATGAACGTATAAGGAAACCACTCTTTATAGAACGTTTCGTTTCAAACGGTTCTATTTTTTCCCATGGCTTCGCGCGTCGATCACACGACCCTGGTTTGGCTGCTCGGAACCACAGCTAATAGCCTGCTAATAAATTTCAGGTTTACTTTCTCCAAGCTCCAGCCTCCCAATTGCATCAGCAAGGTCGAGGTGATACAAAACGTTTTCGCGTGTGATAATATGTGTTGCTACGGTTTGCCGCCCAGTATGCATTTCTGACATGAATTTATCAATCGTACAATTGGCTATTTCCTGCATGTCTTGATGAATAATAATGTCAATTTCAGACGCCAATAGATGGGCACGCGTTACATGTGTCAAATTATGTGCAAACACCTTTACCTGACCTGTTTTATTGGTTGCGGATACAGCATCAACAATCGCAGAGGGGCCAGCACCAACGCAATAGATTCCAGAAATTTCATGATCGTCTTCTAAGAGTTTTTTAATTATTCGAAAGTTCTCTTTTGGTTCGTCATTCCCACCACTTACGTCCTTTACGGTAATCGCAGGAAACTCTGTTCGCATCAGCGCTCGAAATCCAGATTCACGTTCTTCATGCGCCCGTGAAAGTTGACCGCTCCACACCACCGCAACAGCACCCGCACAATAGTTGCCCATAAGGAGGGCAGCCGTTCTTCCCGCTGCGCGATTGTCAATTCCGACATAACCGATCTCATCATTCCCGGTCAGGTCAGACACAATAGTCGTCAGCGCTACACCCTCAGAATGAAGTCTATTGACAGCCTCATGTACAAGAGGGTGATCAAGTGCTTGGAAAGCTACTCCATCAGCACTGCGCTCCAAAGTGTCTAAGAGGGCCGTGCTTAACGCGCTGGGATTCATTTTGCTGACCCAATTTACATGAACTTGAACACCCCGCTCTTTCCCAGCAAGCTCAAGAAAAGTAGCCAAATACCGAGTAGAGTTGCCTGCGTTGGCAGGTAAAATCACTTCGATGGCTTTAGCAAATGCAAACGTTGCATCGTCGTCATTTTCCAAAGCTGACTGTGCTTTCAAGACGAGGTTTATGGTTTTGTTACTGACGCGCCCGCGTGCATTTAAGACCCGATCTACCGTTGAAGTGCTAACACCTGCTTTGAGCGCTATATCCAACGCCTTAACTTGATTTTTCTTAGCCATATCTAGGTTTTTCCATTCTGGAGTAGACACATTCTTGTAATTGCAACGAGGAACATTCGTCAAGGATCCCGAAAACCTCAAGAGTTCGCATCACTTAGTACATCAATTATATATAGTTTTATCAATGCGTTAGTGATAGTTAAGATCAAATTATCTGTAACATGCTCATTAAAAAAAACCTAGTATGTTATCTAGGTGCTCACTTGACTCTACATGGTTGCCCATACTACGAACGTCACAATGAAGATAGGATCGGCACTGGCAATGGAGAGAAGTATGAAAAGAGTCGGCGTTGTTGGTCTTGGGGATATGGGCAGTGGCCTTGCAAAAAATCTTATTAAAAATGGCTTTAAGGTTACGGGGCTCGACTTGGCTCCTGCACGCGTCGAAGCCTTTTGCGCGATGGGTGGTAAGCCAGCAGCCAATGTCAAAGAAGTTGGACAGAATGCCGATGCTGTTTTCGTGATGGTTATGAATGGAAATCAGGCTAAGGCTGTCATTCTCGGCGAGAGTGGTCTTATGAGCCATATGCCCAAAGGCGGCGCAATCATTATAACGGCGACGATCAAACCATCGGAGGCCAAAGAAATTGGTGCGGCGCTGGAGGGGTCAGGTATTTCACTAATTGACAGTCCGGTGTCAGGCGGCTTCCCGGGGGCACAAGGCGGCACATTGACGATGATGGCTGCAGGACAACCAAGCATCTTGGATGAGTTTAAGCCAGTGATGGATGCAGTCTCCAAGACCATTCACCGTGTTGGCGAAAACGCCGGTGACGGGCAAGTGATGAAATCCTGTTTGCAAACGCTCATAGGGTCGATTTTCGGTGCCACTTTCGAAGCCGCAGCACTTGCGGCAAAGGCGGGCGTAAAAGGCCAAGCGCTGTATGACGTCTTTTCAACAAGCGGCGCTGGCTGTGGTGTTGCGAATACCGCCCTTGAACACATCATCGATCGCAAGTTCGAAGGCACCGGCTCCGGCATTGGAACGATGCACAAGGACTTAACCATCGCGCTTAATATGGCCGAGGAAATTGGAGTGCCGTTGTTCATGGCATCAACTGCGATGCAGATTTTCCATCAAGGTAAATCCAAATACCCCGAGGGCGACAACTGGGCCTGCACCCGTGTCATGGAAGAAATCAACGGCGCTGAACTGCACCGTTAAAAGGGAATTTTATCATTATGAAACTCGGATTAATTTGTGATGGCGTAAGCCGCGACCTGAACCATGCTCTTCAGGTTATGGACGAGTTCGAACTTGAATATGCAGAGTTGCAGTTCGTGGGCGAAAAAGAGGTTGGAGATCACTCTTCGCAAGAAATTGCTGAGATCAAATCAACTCTCGAAAAGCATAACAAGCCTGTATCCTGTCTTTCGCGTCATGTCTTTGCGGGCATGACGACTCAGAACCGCCCTGGTGATACCTTACATGTGAAGCACATGGATGCGCTCAAACGTGTGATGGAGATGGCTCATGAGCTCGGCTCGCCACTCGTCCGCATTATGACCCAGAAGAAAGAGCAAATTCTTTGGGGGCATGGTGGTGCCGAAAAGTGGAACGTTGCGCAAGGTGCGTGGGACTCCATGCCGCCAATGATCGCTCCCGCTGTTGAGCTCGCTAAAACTGAAGGTCTGACGTTGGTCGTGGAAACTGGCAACGGCACGATGGTGAATTCAAACTATACCGCGCGCAAATTGATTGATGATTTACATGCGAAAGACACGCTGAAAGTGCTTTGGGACCCAGCAAACAACTGTTGGTGTCATGAGATCGCTTATCCAGATGGATATAACGCCGTTCGAGGCGGTTACTTGGGTCACGTTCATATCAAAGATGTAAAAGTAGACACACCAAAGGCGACCTTAGAAGTCCGGAAAATGGGCGAGGGCCAACTTGCAGACCAGTTTCAGCCGATAGCAGATGCCTTGCGCAGAGATAACTATGACGGCGTGATTTCTTTTGAGAGTGTTTACCACCCAGGAAATGGAAACTTTGAAGACGGCTTCCGGCAATCCATTGGTCTGTTCAAAGCAATTTTCGGTTAAACGCGCCGTCTGAGAATGCGCCATCCGCCGGAAGGTGGATGGCGTGAGTGCTGAAGATCAGAATGTCTATATGCCAAGGGAGGGGCGGAACTTGAATAAGCTAGATTTCAGCGTTGTATTCGAACGAATGGATGAACTGCTTTACGGCGTCATGTTTACGCTTGGTTTGTCGATTGCTGGTATCTTTTTTGCGCTTCTCATTGGTATCAGCGGAGTCGCGCTGCAGCGGTCTGGGCGCAAGATCTTTCGCATACCTGTTCGCATTTTCGTGGAGGTCATTCGCAACACCCCGTTTTTGATCCAAATATTCTTTCTATTCTTTGCTCTGCCTTATTTGGGTGTGCGGCTCAGCCCAACGGTTACCGCAATCATAGCGCTTTCGATTAATGGTGGTGCTTACGCAATTGAGATTATTCGTGGTGGAGTCGAATCTATCCCACGTGGGCAAGTTGAAGCTGGTGCTGCCTTAGGCCTTTCTCGGGCACAAATTTTTCAAGATGTCGTCTTGGTGCCAGCGCTCCGTGCGATTTACCCAGCACTTACATCGCAGTTTATTCTGCTGACGCTCACGTCATCGGTTTGCTCATCTATCTCGGCGAGTGAGCTCACTCATTTCGCCCAACGTATAGAGTCAGCCACATTTCGTAGTTTTGAAGTCTATTTCACGATTACCGGCCTCTACCTTCTGATCTCGTGGATGATGATGACAATACTGGCCATCTTCGGACGGCGGCTCTTCGACTATCCTAACCAATGAGTGAATGAGATGGACAAATTTGGCTCTCCTGAACTGTTCTTTCTTCTTCAAGGCTTGAAGTGGACTCTGTTGCTGACGCTGATCAGCTTTATAGGTGGTGGTGTAATTGGCCTCGTGATTGCGCTTGCGAGGGTAAGCTCTGTGCGAATCATAAAATGGTTTGCAACAGCTTACATAGCGGTGTTTCAAGGCACGCCGCTGCTAATGCAGCTTTTTGTTATCTTCTACGGGTTGGCGTTGATGGAAATCAACGTTGATGCTTGGGTTGCTGTTTCTTTAGCGTTTACTGCGCATGCAAGCGCATTCTTGGGTGATATCTGGCGCGGTACAATTCAATCGCTGCCCCGTGGGCAGACTGAGGCATCCAATGCACTTGGCATAGGATACATAGCGCGAATGCGAGACATCGTTCTGCCGCAAGCTATTAAGATTTCATTGCCAGCAACCATCGGCTTTGCTGTCCAACTTACTAAGGGCACTTCATTAGCCGCAATTGTTGGATTTGTTGAATTAGCGCGTGCAGGTCAGATAGTTTCGAACCTCATTTTCCAACCTCTATTAGTCTACGGAATTGTTGGGTTAATCTATTTTTTCGTTTGCTGGCCGATGTCCATTTGGGGAAGCGCGATGGAACGAAAACTATCGCTTAGTACGCAATAACTGATGGTTAAATCCAACTTAGGAATTCTGTTTGGTGAATCAAACAGGGAGAAGGCGGCAGGAGCCGCAAATTACTAAACTAATGGAGGAAATAAGATGAAACTAGCTAACTTCACACGCCGGTCCTTTACGGCTCTGCTATCAACCGCAGCTGCTATCAGTGTCCTTAGCGCTACCGCAACAATGGCTGATACGCTCCGTAATATCATGGAGCGTGGGACAGTCGTTATTGGGATTCAAGGCGATAACCCGCCTTTTGGTTTCCTAAACTCAACTGGTCAAAATGACGGTTATGACGCCGCACTTGCAAACCGGTTCGCTGACCATCTCGGCGTCGAGCTCGAACTTGTAATTGTGACGAATCAGAACCGAATTGCTGCTCTGCAAACCGGGAAAGTTGACGCCTTGTTCGCAACACTTGGTATTAGTGCAGAGCGCGCGGAGTCACTGCAATACAGCTATCCATACGCAGAAGACAGCATGCCACTGATCGCTGCTGCCGAGCTGGATGTCGCCGACATTGCAGCCATGAACAGCCTAACGATTGGCGTTCCAAAAGGCAGCTCACAGGAAAACCTCATTCCTGAATTGGCACCAGACGCGAACATGCTTAGCTTCGATGATGACTCAGCAAACATTCAGGCGTTATTGTCGGGTCAGGTCGATGCAATCGCAGCAAACCAATTTGCGATTGGACGCATCGAAGAAAATGCGCCGGGCAAGTACTCTGAGAAGTTGATCCTCGCGACTAACTACAAAGGTGTTGGTACTTTGCTTGGGGAGGCGCCGATCAATACAACGATCAATGGCTTCATTGAAATCATCAAAGCGGACGGAACCATGGATGCTCTTTACCGAGAATGGTTTGGCATAGGTCAGCCAATGTTTGAAGCGCCTGTCGAAGGCGTGTCATTTACTGTAGACTAAGTGCAAATTTGAAAAAGGAAGCCGCCAATATGTCAGCTAAAGAAAAACTGAATATCCTTGAGACCGAAATTCTCATCGATCTTCAAGCAATAAACAAATGGTATGGCGGCTTCCACGCACTTAAAAATGTGAGCCTGACGGTTCGCAAAGGTGAGCGGATTGTTTTGTGCGGGCCTTCGGGGTCAGGCAAGTCAACATTGATCCGTTGCATCAATCATCTGGAGAAGATCAAAGACGGGACAATTACTGTTGCTGGTAAAAAAATGGAAGACGCTGCAAAATCTGTCGAAGCCGTTCGCCGTGAAGTTGGCATGGTGTTCCAAAGTTTCAATTTATTCCCGCATCTCAAGGTCATCGACAACTGCACGCTCGCTTTGCGTCGGGTTAAGGGGATGCCACGCCTAGAGGCAGAGGAAATCGCGCGAAAATATCTGGATCGTGTTCATATTCTTGAACAGGCCGAAAAATTTCCGGCACAACTGTCAGGTGGGCAACAGCAGCGGGTTGCGATCGCGCGGGCTTTGTGTATGGAGCCGAAAGTGATGCTATTTGACGAGCCGACTTCGGCGCTTGATCCAGAAATGGTCAAAGAAGTTCTTGATACGATGATCGGGTTAGCTGAGGACGGAATGACCATGATTTGCGTCACCCACGAGATGGGATTCGCGCGTCAAGTCGCACACCGCGTGTTATTCATGGCTGATGGAGAAATCCTAGAAGAGGCAGAGCCGAAGGATTTCTTTAGAGCCCCTAAACATTACCGTGCCAAAGCCTTCTTGGGTGAAATTCTTGCGCATCAATAACGATCAGGTTAATGTTAAGTTATGACTTCGTCTGGTGTTTAGTTGGTCGCGCTACTGACCGAGTCCGCAATACGGACACTAGAGCGTGTATCTGCCATTCAGATTCAGGATTCCCAGATTGTCTGTAATGTGATTCCGTGCCCTTGAGGCAGATATGGGGGTTACAGATGGGCAAGCCACATCCAATAGAGTTGCGAACGCGCGTTGTCGCATTTGTCGATGAGGGCCATGGACACCGCGAGGCGGCGCGGCATTTTCGGGTGTCACCGAAATTCGTGAACGAACTGATCAAACTGCGGTGTGAGACGGGATCGCTTTTGCCGCGGCTTCAGGGGAATGGCGGCGGACATGGAAAGCTGGCTGGAGTAACCGGTTGGATAGATGCGCGCGTCACCGTGAAAGGCGAGATCACGCTCAATGAGTTGGTTGCTGAGCTGGCCGAGATCCATGATATCGACGTCCATCGCGGCACCGTCTGGCGGGTTCTACGTGGCCTCGGATTGACGCATAAAAAAAGACCTGCAGGCGCTTGAGCAGAAGCGTAAGGATGTTGCTGACCTGCGCAACATCTGGATCACGAAACGTCAGCCCTTCATGGCTAACCATCTGGAACGGCTGGCCTTCATCGACGAAACCTCAGTCAAGACCAACATGGCCAAGACGACAGGCTGGGCACCGCGCGGGCAGCGTTTGATCGACCATGCGCCGTTCGGGCACTGGCGCACCCAAACTTTTATCGGTGCCCTCCGTCATGATCGACTGGATGCACCTTGGGTGATCGACGGGGCAATGAACGGCGAAATGTTTGATCGATATGTAGCGAGTCAGCTGGCACCAACATTGCGGGCAGGCGATGTCGTTATCCTCGACAACCTGTCCAGCCACAAAAATCCCAGTGCGGCCCGAACCCTGCGCGAGATCGGCGCATGGTTCCTGTTTTTGCCGCCCTATAGTCCCGATCTGAACCCAATTGAAATGGCGTTCTCCAAACTCAAGGCGCTACTCAGGAAGGCTGCGGCCCGAACATACGAAGACCTCTGGCAAGCGGTCGGACGGGTTTGCGACCTGTTCTCAGACGAGGAATGCTATAACTTCTTCAGAGCAGCAGGCTATGAGGCCAATTAATTGCAACACGCTCTAACCGCAGCCTCCGCAACGACATCCAACGGCTGGAAAAGCTGTTCGAGATGTATACGAAAATGACAACTTAGATCAGCGCATGTGCTTTGCCCGCGCGCTACATGTGTGTTATTTATGCGCATGAACTTGGGATATCATCCCGGCCGTCAACCTATATCAATGGGATAATTGAGATGATCAGCCTGAGCACGTTCGATAACCTTGCAGGCGTCGATGTTGGAGTGTTCGCGGTCAAACCAACAAGTCTGACACAAGGTCAAATGGAAGCTTCTACCAACCTATGGACCTCCGATGACGGGCTAACAAATATCGGAATATGGGAATGCACACCGGGGCGGTTCACGAGCGATCGCAGCGCCTCAGCCGAATATTGTCATATCCTGTTCGGCTCTGCCACGGTATTGAATGAGAACGGCGGGCTAAGCCGCACCATCAAAGCTGGAGATCTGTTGGTCCTGCCAATCGGCTGGAAGGGCGAATGGACCATTCACGAGCATATGCGCAAACTCTACCTGATTGTAGCCCCCTGATGACAGCAATTTTAGAGCATACGAACTAACGCATGCGTTGCTAACGCAGGCCTAGATGTTCAGCTTGTCCCGTATCTTATAGATACTGACAGCCGCCGAAAGAAACCATGGATTGCCGGTATAGAGCGGCCTTGTCTGGAACGATGCTTTGGCGATACCTGTCTCGCCATCGGGTAGGCCCAGAACCCGCTGGCCGGTCCGCATCCCGAGATAGCTCGCCATGCCAACCCCAGACCCACAATACCCCATCGCGTAGTGCACGCCGTCCTGGCTGCCCGTATGGGCCAGCGTGTCGAATGTATATCCAACAAAGCCCATCCATGAATGGGACAGCCGGACATCTGCGATTTGTGGGAAAAGCCGTATCAACTCATCACGCAACAGAGACCCGGACCGATGCGTATCGGTTTCCGCGTGGCTGACGCGCCCGCCGAACAGGATGCGTTTGCGGTCTGGCGAGGCGCGGTAGTAATAGACGACACGGCGCGTATCCGACACGATGCGGTCACGCGGAATCAGGGTATCGATAACCTCTGTCGGCAGTTCCTCGGTTGCGATCATATAGCTGCCAATCGGGATCACCCGCCGTTGGTGCCATTTCGACAGCCCGTCGGTATAGCCGTTGGTGGCAAGCACCACATCGCGCGCTTGAATAACCCCCTTTGCGGTTATGACGCGGTAGCCTGCCGCCTCCCGCTCCAGTCCCTTTGCTGCACACTGGGGGATCGTGACAACGCCTGCCTCCTGTGCCAGCCGCAACAGCCCGGCATGATAGCGCCCCGGATCAATGGAGGCATGGTTTTCATAGACCACCCCGCCATGGTAGGCGTCAGTGCCAACCTCGGCCTGTTGATCGCTGCGAGAAACGATCTGTGCAGGCAGTTCAAACCCCATGGGCTGGCTCTCGACCGAGCGTACGAGCTGCGCGAAAGATTGCGGATTATGTGCGGCGTGAAAGCGCCCGACAGTACGGAAATCGCACTCCAGATTCTCGGTTTTGACAAAGTCCCTGATGAAGGTAAGAGATGCATGACCATCGCGCAAAATCGCGCGCGCTGTATCTGCACCGTGGCGCTTGGTCAGGGTCGCCAGGTCGGGCTTAATGCTGGTGCTAATCTGCCCGCCGTTGCGGGTGCTGCATCCCCAGCCCAACGCCGCTGCATCGATCACTACCACGCTGCGCCCCCCGCGGGCCACCTTAATGGCTGCGTGCAATCCCGTGTAGCCCGCCCCGATTACCAGCACATCCGCCGTCCGCGGCAGCTGCTGCGGTCCGGTCTCGACGGGCGGTGACTTGTCCCACCAGTAAGGCAAGAGCTTGAAATCTTCGGTAAATATTGCGTCTGCCATTGTCCCTGCCTCTTTTTGATGTCTAACCAGCGTCGCTCACTTGATACGTCGATCGCGCCAACCATTCCGGATCGATCTCGACACCCCAACCGGGTTCGCCTGTGACCGTCGCCTTGCCGTCACTAATGGTATAAGGATCATTGCGGAACAGACCGTACTGCCAAGGATAGTAATCCTCGCGCTCGATCGAGAACTCCAGATACTTGCCCGCGTTGGGAATGGCACGCAACAGGTGCATGGTAAACAGGGTCACCATTGACAAGTTGGCGCAGTGCGGCGTGCAGGGAAGGCCCGCCTTCCGCGCCATCTCCGCGACCCGCAAGGTGCGCGTCAGCCCGCCCAGATAGCATATGTCGGGCTGCACCACATCGACGGCCTTCATTTCGATCATCCAGCGCCAGTTCGGCAATTCGCAGTCTTGCTCTCCGCCGGTCACGTCGATGGACAGCGCCTCTGTCACACGCCTCGTCTGCTCATACTCCCAGTAGGGGCAAGGCTCTTCGAAATGACTAATGCCGCGGTCCTGCAGCATCTTGCCGATCTCGATAGCCTGTTCGACCGTGTAGCACGAGTTTGCATCCACAAGAAGCGCGACGTCATCGCCCATGGCCTTACGCATCGTCGGCACGATCTCTTCGGTTCGTCCGGGCCATTCATCCTTGCCTCTGCCACATTCGGCCCCGATCCGGAACTTGAACGCATCAAACCCGAGGTCGTCACGCAGACGGATCAGGCGCGCAGCTTCATCATTTGGCGTGATGTCACGCTTCATTGATGAGGCATAGGCCCGAATTGCACCCGGCGTGCCACCGATCAATTCGCAGACCGATTTGCCCTCTAAACGTCCGCGCAAATCCCATAGCGCTGTATCTAGTCCGCCAAGTGCGCGCTGAAGATAAGAGCCCGGGAACTTGTGTTCGCGTTCCGGGATAAGATCAATAAGGGCGTCAATATCAAGGGCCGGCTGACCAAGCGCATGCGGTGCGACCTGCCGATGGACGACCTTCGCGGTGATATCGGCGCAATAAGGCGCGACCTGCCCCCACCCGATGTCGCCAGTGTCTGCCGTCACCTTCACAAAACAAACAAATTCAGAGGCGAAGGTCTCGATTTGGGAAATTTTCATGAGCGTCAATTCCATGGCTGGGTAAAGCAATACTTAGAGAGTCGATTGGACTTGCGGTAAGGTCCAATCTCGTAAAATACTAATACCAATTTTTTGTTCAGTAATTGGAAGCATTGATGAAAACTAAGGCAGGCGCGATCCTCTCCTCGATCCGGATCGACAGATCGCAGGACCACAAGATTAGCATTCAGCTTTACATGGGACTGCGCGAAATCATCCTGTCGGGCGGTCTTGCTGGTGGCGATCGCTTGCCCGCGACAAGAACGTTGGCCAGCGAAGTGGGAGTGTCGCGCACCACGGCACTCGATGCAGTAAGCCGGCTGATCTCAGAGGGTCTGTTGGAGACAAGGATTGGCGCCGGCACCTTCGTCAGTCACACGATGAATGGCCGCGCGCGGATTGAAGCTGAGCCTGCCGCCGGTGAACAGGCAAGGCCGCTGCGGCTGTCGCGCTCGACGGTGCGGGCGCGCAATCTGTTTGCCGAGCGCAAACGCCTGCCGTATAAGTCACAAGCCTTTGTGACCGCCCTTCCGGCCTTGGGTAATTTCCCGATGGCCCAATGGGCGCGGCTTTCGGCGCGTCATCTCAGATCGGACCGGGACACCATTATGGGCTATGGTGATCCTTTCGGCTTGCCACGGCTCAGGGAAGCGATATCGGCACATCTCAACGCCAGTCGCGGCATTCAGGTTAACCCTGACAAGATCTTCATCGTCGGCGGCGCCCAGCATGCCTTCTCACTAATCAGCGCCATGCTGCTGAATCACGGTGACAAAGTTTGGTTCGAAAATCCCGGTGCCATCGGTGCGCGTAATGCATTCATTTCGCAAGGTGCCGACCTTGTTCCAGTGGCGGTGGACGACGAAGGCATCATCGTGGAGGATGGTCTGGCACAGGCACCGGATTTCCGTCTGGCCTTTGTCACGCCGTCACATCAGCAACCTCTGGGCACGGTCCTCAGCCTGTCCCGTCGCTTGGCGCTTCTCGACGCAGCGGATAGGGCCGACGCCTTCGTTATCGAGGATGACTATGACGGCGATTTCTATTTCGGTCATCAGCCACTTCCGACCTTGAGAAGCATCGACACACATGGCCGTGTGATCTACGTGGGCACTTTTTCGAAAACGTTGTTCCCGTCTCTCCGCCTTGGTTTTCTGGTAGCGCCGGGCAGCATGTTGGAGGCCATCAAGGCCATCTTTTCGTCGGCATTGAGCGGGGTCCCTACGTGGCCGCAGGCCGTCGTCGCCGATTTCATCGACGAAGGTCATTTCGCTACGCATATCAGGACCATGCGTCAGCACTACAAGCGACAGCACGCGATCTTACACGAACATGCCAAACTGCTGGGGTCGCACATGCAAGTGCAGCAGGCTTCGGCTGGTTTCCACACCGTCGGATTTTTCAATGATAAGACACGAGACGAGGGGCTGTTCGTCAAGGCTGCCAGCGATGCAGGGCTCACCCTGTCGGGTCTCGGTCGTTACTGCCTTACTCCGCTTGAAAAAAAAGGTATTGTCATCGGTTACGGCACCGCCAGCATTAGCGAAATCAAGCAAGGGATGGAGGTGATGGCAAGAATTCTCGATTAGCCCCAGCCCGGAACCCAGCGCAGCACACATAAACGTCCAGCAAGGTGCACTTACCAGACGAAAACTTTGTGAAATTGGTATGAAACAAATTCTATAATGGATATGTGCTGCAGTCCAATGTGCAGCTTTAGTGATAATAGTCTGTCCAACGAAAAACAAAAATTTACTGATTTGGTACATTCAACAAGGAGTTCGACATGGTAAAGCGTCTTGCAATAATAGGGCTTTTGTCCACATCCGTCATGATAACGGCGCCGGCGCAGGCAGAAACCCTGCGTATTTTGACCTGGGGATCATATGCCCCGGAAGAGTTGGTAAGGAAGTTTGAGGCCAGATATCCCGACATCACCGTCGAGGTAACGTTCTCGAACAACGAGGAAATGGTCGCCAAACTGCGTGCGACCGGCGGCGCGGGCTTTGATCTGGCGCAGCCAAGCCACGACCGGATCTATGCAGCGCAGCAGGAACACAACATCTACAAACCTATGGACCTGTCGCAAATCAATACTGCGGCGATGGAGGCGACGCTGCTGGACGGCGTGAAGGCCAACACGACCATCGACGGCGAAGTCTATGCGGTGCCGCACCAGTGGGGCACCTCGGGCCTGATGACCAACCTGGAGCAGGCGCCGAATATCTCCGCCTGGGGCGATCTGTGCGATCCGCAGTACGCCGGACGGACCTCGATGCGGCTTCGGCGCACGATCCTGCTGGGCATGGCCTTCGACATGGGTGAGGATCCGTTCGCAGCCTATGCCGATCTTGATAAATACCAGACCATCCTCGACAAGGTTTCCGACGAGCTGATCGCCTGCAAGGACAATCTCAAGGCGTACTGGAAGGGTGGCGATGACCTTTCGGCCATGATGCTGTCGGGCGAGATCGTCGCTTCGGAAACTTGGGACTCCACCGCCTACAAACTCTATGGCGAGAACGAGAACATCGTCTTTGTCCCGCCGCAAACCGGCGCGCTTGCGTGGATCGATACCTTCGCCCTGCCACGCCGCGGTGAAGCCGATGACGCGGCCTACAAGTGGATCAACTTCGTCCTCGAACCCGAGAACGTCACGATCATGTCCGCCAGCACAGGCGCGATCGCGGCGGTTGAGGGGGGGCTCGAACTGTTGCCCGCCGACAAGCGGGCGGCCGTCAGCGCAGCGTTCAGCGCCGAGGACATCGCCAACCTGAAGTTCTTCGCCAACATCCCGCCGGGCGTCGAAGACATGGAAGGCAAGGCGCTCGAAAGGATCAAGGCCGCCACCGGCGCGGAATAGGCGCAGGCCAAGGCAACCTGCTTCTTAATTGGGCTGCTGCGCAACGAAGACTTGCGCAGCAGCCTCATTTTCCGCTTATCCCCGCACAGGACACTCAATGCAATCAGCCGCCGAACACGATCTAGAATGCCACCAGGTGTCTAAGCGCTTCGGTTCGGTGCGGGCCGTGGACGACGTTTCCTTCGTCATTCCAAAGGGTTCTTTCTTTTCCATCCTCGGACCGTCGGGGTGCGGCAAGACCACGCTGATGCGGATGATCGCCGGGTTCGAACAGCCAAGCTCGGGCGACATCAAGATAAAGGGCAAGTCCGTCATCGGCACGCCGCCGAACCGCCGCAACGTCAAGATGGTGTTCCAGCATCTTGCCTTGTTTCCGATGATGAACGTCTACGACAACATCGCCTATGGCCTGCGCTGCGCCGGGGCGTCGAAGGATGTCATCCGCACCAAGGTGCACCAGGTTCTTGAACGCATCTCCCTGCCGGACGTAGCCCAGCGGGAGATTAGCCAGCTTTCGGGCGGCCAAAAACAGCGCATCGCCATCGCGCGCTGCATGGTGCTTGATCCTGATGTTCTGCTGCTGGACGAACCGCTGGGTGCGCTGGATCTGAAACTGCGCGAAGCCATGAAGATCGAGTTGAAACTGCTGCAGCACCAGTTCGACACAACCTTCGTCTATATTACCCACGACCAGTCCGAAGCGCTAGTGATGTCCGACCATGTGGCTGTCATGAACGGGGGCAAGTTCGTCCAGATCGGCACCCCGCAGGAACTGTATCACAAACCAGCCGCCGCCTTTGTCGCAGGGTTTGTTGGGCACACCAACCGCTGGGCGGGCAGGGTGGCGCGCGTCGAGGGCGGTGAGGTCGAGGTTGCGACCGAAGGCGGCCTGACTGTGCGCGGCACGGTTCGAGGAACGGGCGTGCCGCAGGTCGGCGACATCGTGAACGTTTATGTGCGGCCCGAGTTCATCAGCGCAAAGCGGTCCGCCGGACAATCCGGGCAGGCCGAGGGCCGGCACAATGTGATTGCCGGCAAGGTCGACAGCATCCTGTTTAACGGCGCCAACAGCCGCGCTCTGGTGCGGGACGGGACCGGCGAACTGATCGAGGCCGATGTGGTGCTGACCGGAGGCGCGCAGGACCCCAAGTCAAAGGACGAGGTTGCTCTGACATGGCCCATCGCGCAAACTCTGATCTTCATGGATTGAGGGCGGTCTGACGATGCAAAAAGACATCCGGCGCCTTTCTCTTCTGCTGCTGTTCGCACCCTTTGCGCTGTGGATCACGCTGCTCATCGTCCTGCCGCATCTTGGGATGCTGCACATATCGCTGCGCGAGAAGGTCGCGCCCCGGGTCTATGAGTTCGGGTTCGGCAACTACCTCAATTTTTTCAACGAGCCGATCTACTGGAACACCCTGCTGCGCACCGGGTCGATGTCGCTTCTGGTGACCCTGCTGGCCTTGATCCTCGGCTTTCCCATCGCCTATTACATCGCCAAGATCGCAGGCAGGCGGGCGCGGGGTGCGCTGTTCCTGATGTGCCTCATCCCACTCTGGGTCAGTGACCTTATCCGCGCCTTCGGCTGGATTTTGTTGCTGCGCGAAACTGGCGTCATTTCCAGTAGCTTGCAATGGGCGGGTGTGATCAATGCGCCGATCGAGTTTCTGTATAATGATGCCACGGTGATCATGGGGCTGGTCTATACCGTTATCCTGTTCATGATTGTGCCGCTTGTTTCCACGCTCGACGGGATGGACGATGCGATGATTGAGGCGGGCTACAATCTTGGCGGCAACGGTCCGACGGTGCTGCGCCGGATCATCATTCCCTATGCGATGCCCGGTATCGTTTCGGGCTGCATCGTGGTGTTTATGCTGACGGCGGGCAGTTACCTCACGCCCATCCTGTTGGGCGGCAAGAATTCAAGCTGGTTCACCGAACAGATCTATGACCAGTTCATCACCCGCTACAACTGGGAGGCGGGTGCCGCATTCGGCTTTGTGCTGTTGGCCTTTACCTCGCTGGTCGTCTGGGGTGGCCTAAAACTGACGGGCCAGACATTGAGCACCACGGTGGCGCGTAGCTGATGGCCATAAAACCCAACATCGTCTTTCTGACCGGCTACCGCATCTATGTTGTTGTATTCTTTTTGTTTCTGGCGGCACCGTTGGTCGGCGCTGGCATGTTCGCTTTCAACGATTCAACCTTCCCGTCGCTGCCGTGGCGGGGCTTCACGCTGGACTGGTTCTTCAACGACACCGAACCGAAGCTGGGCATGTTTCACGACCGCAGGCTGATGCGCGGGCTGTACTATTCCTTTGTCATTGCAAGCTGCGTGTCGATGCTGTCGGTCTTTGTCGGCACCTGCAATGCGTTCCTGTTCGTTCGCTACAAGTTTCCAGCAAAGGATTTCCTTTACATCGTAATGGTGGTGCCGCTGGTCATCCCCGGGGTCATCCTTGGGATCTCGATCCTGCTGGTGGCCAGTACCATCGCCAACGGGGCCGAGGCGACGCTGTCGCTTGAACTCGATTTCCTGCGCCCGGGGATCGTTCTGGTGGTTCTGGGGCAATTTTCCTTCATCACCACCATCACCTCGCTGGTGATCATTGCTCGGCTGAAGAAGTTCGACCTGTCTTTGGAAGAAGCGGCGTTCAACCTCGGCGCCAGCCAGGTGCGCGTCTTGCGCACGATCACCCTGCCGTTCCTGTTTCCGGCAATAGCGGCGGCGGGCATCGTTGCGTTTCTGGTCTCGTTCGAGAATTTCAACACGACGCTATTTCTTGTCGGATCAGAGGCGCCGCTGACGATCACGATGTATGATCGCATGGTTAAGGTTGGCTCGACGCCGGTGCTCAACGCGGTGTCATTCTTCCTGATGGTCGGATCCGCCCTGCTGGCCCTAGTATCGGTTCTGGTGCAGCGCAGCAAACCCCTAACCTGAAACGGGTGAACGTTATGAAAACCTATGACTTTGTGATCATCGGGGCAGGGTCGGCCGGATGCGTGCTGGCCAACCGGCTGACGCAGAATGGCCGCTACACGGTGCTGCTGCTCGAAGCAGGGGGCCATGACAGGCATCTCAGGATCTGGATGCCCATCGGCTATGGCATGGCCTTCTATGACAGGCGTATTAATTGGATGTATAGCTCAGAACCTGACCCCGGAACCGAGAACCGCATCAGCTATTGGCCGCGCGGTAAAGTGATCGGCGGGTCATCCTCGATCAACGCAATGGTTTATATCCGCGGCCATCCGGGCGATTTCGACGATTGGCAGGCCATGGGCAATCCTGGCTGGGGCTGGAGCAATGTGCTGCCCTACTTCCGAAAAAGCGAAACAAACGATCAGGGTGCCTCGGAATGGCGCGGGGGCGATGGTCCGCTATATGTATCGACCATGACGCAGGATCTGCACCCGACCTGCCAGAATTTCCTTCGCGCGGCCGGGGAATGCGGCCTGCCCTTCACCCCCGATTTTAACGCAGCCAAGAGTGAGGGCGTCGGACTATACCAGATCACGGCCAAGGACGGCCTGCGCATGTCGGCGGCGCGGGCCTACCTGCATCCCGCGCGCCATCGCGTAAACCTGACAGTGGTGTCTAATGCCCGCGCCACCCGGCTCCTGTTTGAGGGGCGGCGCGTGATCGGCGTCGAATACCTGCGCAACGACCGGATAGAGCGGGCAGCCGTTGGGCGCGAGTTGATCCTGTCCGCCGGATCGGTGAACTCGCCGCAGGTGCTCATGCTCTCCGGCATCGGCCCAGTGGACGCGCTTAAGCAGCACGGAATTGACGTGGTGCAAGCTCAGCCGAATGTGGGCCGCCATCTGCAGGATCATTTGTGCATAGATTACACCTATAAGGCCCGGGTGCCGACGCTCAACGACGAGCTTCGACCCCTGCAAGGGAAGTTGCGGCACGGACTGACCTACCTTCTGCGGCGCCGGGGTCCGCTTTCACTGGGGGTAAATCAGGCAGGCGGGTTCATCAAGACCCGGCCAGACCTCCCCCGACCCAACATCCAGCTATATTTCTCGCCAGTCAGCTATACCAAGGCGCCTCCGGGCAAGCGCCCGCTTATGAGTCCCGATCCGTTCTCAGGTTTGATCATGGGCACACAGCCGACGCGTCCGACCAGTCGGGGCCATCTGGAGCTGCGCTCGGCTAATCCGCTGGACGCGCCATTAATCCATCCCAACTATCTGTCCACGAATCACGATGTTGCTGAACAGTTGGCAGGCGCTCGTTTTCTGCGCAAGCTGGCCGCAGCGCCTGCCTTTGCGGATATCCTCGCCGAAGAAATCCGTCCTGGGCCTCATGTGGAAAGCGATGAGGAGATGATTGCTGATATCCGAGCGCGCGCGAGCACTGTGAACCATCCCGTCAGCACCTGTCGCATGGGCGAAAGTGACCGGGATAGCGTCGTCAACGCGCGACTGAAGCTGCATGGGCTGGCAAATCTGCGGGTGATTGATGCTTCCGTGTTTCCGGCACTCACCTCGGGAAACACGAATGCACCCACCATCATGGTTGCGGAAAAAGGGGCAGACATGATACTTGCTGATCATGCCGGGACCTGACATGGCACGACGAAGTTGTTGCTTCAATCCCGATTTCAAGCCCGCGCCCGATTGGTGGGACGCCTCACCCCGCGCACCCGAAAGCAAATCTGTGCTGCCTGCTTCGGCCTAAGTGCCTATCATCGGAGCTGACTACACAGATCTAAATGCAGCCTTGAAAAGAGCGCAGGCTAGCCTTTGAACCGTCGTGGTCGATGCAGAAGCTGCAGGGTTCGGATGCATTGCGCGCAACGGCGTCCAGGTTTCAACGAGCGTGAAACCCTCCTTTACTGCACTCAAGCGGCGTTACGGCGAGGCAATGGCAATTTCAAGCTTAAAGGGGAGGGCAAACCTCGCTAGACCATGTGGCAGCGTTTGCATGCGCCGAAACAATCGACTACGATTTCAGCGTGGTAGGGCGTTTTCATAGGGCCCACACGCAAGCGCTCTATGACAAGCTGGAACGCGACAGCCAAACCTCACATCCTGGCTTTAAAACTGGCGTTTTTATGGTGCCTCGCGACCAGCCGTATGCCAAGCTTGGGACTGACGCTATTAGTGCGGCGTCATCTTTCCACGCCGCGCCAGTCTTGATCTCGGCAAGTATCACGCAGGACTTCTAAATGTCACCCATATCGTGGGCGCACAGATCATCGGCCATTGCCGCGTCAATGACCTGTTGGGCATCCCGCAGGAATTCGAAGCGTCCACCACTGCAGGCCGGATCAGGGCCGCCAAGGTGATCGTCGCAACCAACGGCTACATTGCCCCGCTCACCGCATCTCAGTTTCAAACACGCTGGCCAAACACTGTGTTTACGACTATGTATGAAACACCGTGTTGAACACAGCGTTTGAGGTGATTGTTCAAATTGACAGCATCGCACATTATATCGCACACCGTGATTTCACGCTGATTAACCGTTTAATATCAATAGCTTAAAATTAACACAAGTCTTGAAAATCCTCGTGTCGGTGGTTCGATTCCGCCCCTGGGCACCATTTAAACAAATAAAATCAACACAGTAAGCATCGCACAGTTTTTACTTCCTGTGTTGCACACTCATCGCACAGTTTTGTTGTGCGTTGGTGGGCTAAAACACAGTGTTGAACACAGTGTTTGCGAGTCGCTGTGTTGAACACTGTGTTGGCAACATAGTGTTTGGAACTCAGTCTTTGCGACACAGTATTTGTGAGCGCAGATGAGAACACGGTCGCCAAACCTCAAGGAACATTCTATGAAACTCAAAAGGGTTACTTTGACACAGCCGCCACAAACGTGCACGGTCAACTCGAGACTACGTGTCCGGAAATCCAAGTATCGTTATGTTTTTCGCTCCCTGAGCCTCGCCAACAATGTGCTTGTCACACAGCCACCAAGCCAGCGAGAGATCAAAACAATGTCATCCAACAACAACGTAATATTAAATTCTTGGAATTTTATTTTCGACCATAAAGTAAGTCCGCTCCGCCACATCCCCGATGTTGCTGTAAGGCATTACGTGCTTCAAATCCTAGGACTGATGTGGGCGGTAAGCTTTTCCGCTGCAATTGGCAGCTACGTGTTCCTTGCGGCCAGCATTACAGGACATGTCATATTGATAGCCGCCGCTGCGATAACGATTGCAACGCTGACCACAGCAGCGAAAAGTCCAAAACTTTTCAGCCGCGGAGCTGGTCGACGAAATGATGGCGAACACGAATAAGCACGGGTGTCATAAACGAATGGTTTCATTTTACTTTGAGTACATGCTTCGTGAAAAGATTCGCTTGACCAAAATCTTTCTGGCTGACAACTAGAACACATGAACTTACTGTGTGATCAGCTGATGTAAGGAACACTGATGGTCGCGCTGAACGCCACAACACATGTGCTGCTGGACGGCGAGGTCAAAGTCTACAAGCGCGGCAACAGCAGGCTGTGGCAGGCCACGTTCAAGATTGATGAACACTGGATCAGGGTCAGTACGGGCAAGCGCGATCTTGAAGACGCCAAGACAGCAGCGCGGGATCAATATCTGGATTACCGCTTTCGCGCCAAACATGACCTGCCAGTTGTGACTAAACGGTTTGAGGATGTGGCAAAGCTGGCCATAGCGGACATGCAGCGGCAGCTGGACGCTGATGCAGGGCGCAAGGTGTTCAAGGATTACATTACAGCGCTGCACAAGTACTTCATCCCCTTCTTTGGCAAGACCTATATCACCAGCATCGACCATGACCGTAT
>Ga0222648_1000335_pt1 | contig 21012 bp, 16 predicted proteins | sample AntAcemetagen335_FD_181021 | JGI IMG/M metagenome (GOLD analysis project Ga0222648, IMG submission 181021) | Saline water microbial communities from Ace Lake, Antarctica - #335 | ecosystem: Environmental > Aquatic > Non-marine Saline and Alkaline > Saline | place: Antarctica: Ace Lake... | reverse complement strand
GTCTACCACCGATGATGCACATGCCGCAGCCATTGCGCTGTTAGCTGTGGGCTAGATCGAAAACAAAAATACCGTCAAGGCCGCCTTGTGCATGGGCTACAAGGGCGGCGCCTAAAACTTGGTGGCGGGGGTCGGCTTGATAGGCGAGCAGCGCCTTGTTGCTTGTGAAGCGTGCAATGAAGCCATACTCAAAGCCGTGGCTCTTGGCTTCAAAGGGTGTGTTGTGCCCAGCGCTGATGCTGACTAGGCCATCCATCTGGCCTTGCAAATCTTCAAATGCTTGCACCAGCTGCAAGCATTTCTCAGGTACCACGTCGTCTTGAAATCTTATAAAAACGCAGTGTTCAATCATGACGTGTTATCTGGTGTGGGTCTGACTTGTCATGGCTGCAGTTAGCCTAGGCGAAGTTCGGTTGTGGCATCAAACACATGTACTTTTGCCGCGTCAAAACTGACAGCCAGTTGCTGGCCTACAACAAACTCTCCAGGTCCGGGCATACGCAAGGTGAATTCACCGTAGGCGGTATCGATCAGCACATAGCTTTCTGCGCCGGTAGGTTCTAACAACGCCACTGTCGCGTGTATAGCCCCTGGGGTATCGAGTGGACTAACGCGTAAGTCTTCTGGACGAATACCAAATATCACGTCGGTATGGGCCAAGGATGCATCCAGCTTGACACCCACTGCAGCATCACCCAACATGACTTCGCCGCTGTCGCTGACTGTTGCCTTGGCTGTGTTGATACTGGGTGAACCAATGAACTCGGCTACAAACAAGTTGGCAGGGCGTTCGTACAACTCCATAGGGGTGGCGAGTTGTTGAATGAGTCCGCCTTTAAGGACCGCAATGCGGGTCCCCAAAGTCATGGCTTCAACTTGATCATGGGTCACGTAGATGGTGGTAACACCGTGGCGCATGTGTAGTTTTTTAAGTTCAGCGCGCATGTCTACACGCAACTTTGCGTCTAGGTTGGACAGTGGCTCGTCAAACAAAAACAATGAGGGTTGGCGCGCCAAAGCGCGACCAATGGCAACGCGTTGGCGCTGGCCCCCCGACAATGCCTTGGGCTTGCGGTCCAGCAAGTGGTCAATTTGCAGCATCGCGGCAACATGGTTGACTGCCTCTGTGCGCTGTGCTTTTGGCACCTTACGCATTTCCAGTGGGAACGCAATGTTTTGCCCCACTGTCATGTTGGGGTACAGCGCATAGCTTTGAAATACCATGGCCACATCACGCTCGTCTGGTGGCAAGTGGGTAATATCCCTGCCAGCCAAGGTCACCTGCCCAGTGGTCGGCTCTTCCAACCCAGCCACCACGTTCATGAGTGTGCTCTTGCCACAGCCCGACGGGCCGACCAGTACTAAAAATTCGCCATCTGCAAGGTCGAGGCTGATGTCATGAAGAATTTTGACATCGCCAAAGCTTTTGGATACGCCGTTGATATGTAGTGTTGCCATGTGTATTTCTTTAATTGCGTTTGTCTGAAACGCTCAACCTTTAACCGAGCCAGCCATCAAGCCGCGTACAAAGTACTTGCCCGAAACGATGTAAACAACCAGCGTGGGCAGTGCGGCAATGAATGCGCCTGCAAAATGCACGTTGTATTCCTTCACGCCGGTGGAGCTGCTAACCAAGTTGTTAAGCGCCACGGTCAATGGGTAAGAGGTGTAGTCGCTGAACGAGGCACCAAACAAAAAATCATTCCAAATGTTGGTGAATTGCCAAATGATGTTGACAACAACAATAGGCAAACTCGCTGGCAGCATCAAGCGCCAAAACAGCACAAAGAACCCTGCGCCATCCATGCGCGCTGACTTGACCAACTCTTGGGGGAAGGCCGCATAGAAATTGCGAAAGAACAATGTGCCAAACCCGATGCCGTAAATGGTGTGGACCAAAATGAGGCCTTTGACTGAGCCGGCAATACCCAACTCACCCAACAACCGTGCCATTGGTATCAGCACGATTTGGAACGGAATAAACACTGAAAACAACACCAGGCCAAAAATAAGCGTGCCGCCTTTGACTTTGAACTGTGTCAGCACATAGCCGTTGAGGGCACCCAAGGCCGTGGAAATCAGTACAGCTGGAATGACCATCAGAAAAGAATTGGCGAAATAAGGTTTCAGGCCTGTGGCCTCCACACCAATTTGTGCCAAGCTCCAAGCTTGTAACCAAGGTTCTAAGGTGGGCTCTAAGGGAAATGACACCAAATTGCCACCACGGATTTCCGCAAGCGGCTTGATGGAGTTGATCAACATCACATAGATGGGCATCAAAAACATAAAAGCCAGCAGCAGCAACACGGCGTACAGCGCCACGCGATCCCATTTGATACCGCGAGGCTTGAGGCTCATAACGGGTGTCGTGCTCATGGTTGAACCCCTTTATTCAGGCGCATTTCACGGCGCACGTAGGGAATCACCACAATGGCTATACCAATCAGCATGACCACTGCGCTGGCAGCACCCACTGCCATTTCGTTACGTGTAAAGGTGTATTGGTACATGAACACCGAGGGCAGCCACGTGGCTCTGCCCGGACCACCACCTGTTAGGGCAATCACTAGGTCGTAGCTCTTGATCGCCATGTGGGCCAAGATGACAAACGATGAAATAAAGCTGGGGCCTAGTTGCGGAATAATCACCCGCCAATAGATGCGCCAGTTTTTAGCCCCGTCTACACGCGCCGCATTGAGCACCTCACCGTCTATGCCGCGCAAGCCGGCTAAAAACAAGGCCATTACAAAGCCTGAGGTTTGCCAAACAGCGGCAATAACCACGGTGTAAATGGCCATCTCTCCGTCTTTAATCCAGTCAAAGACAAAGTTTTCAAATCCCATTAAGCGCATGGTTCTTTCGAAGCCAATGCTGGGGTCTAGCAGCCACTTCCATGCTGTGCCTGTGACGATAAACGACAGCGCCATCGGGTATAAAAATATAGAACGAAACAAGGACTCTGCACGGATACGTTGATCAATCAATATGGCCAAAAACATGCCCAACAGCATGCTGATAACGATATACAGTACAGAAAATACGCCCAAATTTTTAACTGATAAAAAGAAGTTTCTCAACGAAAACAAGCGTTCGTAATTGCTCTCTGTTGCCAACGTCATGGTTGGCAATATGGTCGAGGCGGTGAACGACAAGTAGAAAGTGAAGGCGATAAAGCCGTACACACAAATGCCCACCATGATGATGCTTGGACTCAATACAAGCGCGGGTAGCCAGCGATTTTTCATGGGTGATGTACTAATAAAAAAGGGGTCAGCACTAGGCAAGCTAGGCCGACCCCCGTGGTTCAAGCCACGTGTTTAAAAAACAATGTTACTGAACGGCCTCGGCCATGGCCATGGTCGCACCAGCACTGGTCATGGTGCCGTTGAAGTGTTGGGTAATCACGTCGTAAAAGCCGTTCTTGATAGATGCTGGCACAGCGTGGCCGTGTGCCATTGAACCTACTAAAGTTCCCTTGGCGTTCGCTTCAGCCAAGTCAGCCATGCCTTTTTTGCCGCAGTCGTCGAACGCAGCGTTAGACACATCGGTACGTGCTGGTACAGAGCCTTTGACCACGTTGAACGCGCTTTGGAAGTTGGGGTTCATGATGGCCTTGGCCAATTTCATTTGTGCACCCTGTGAGGCAGCGCCTACTTTGAACATTAAGAACTGGTCAGAGTTGAACGACACCATACCTTGCGTACCAGGTACGCGGAAGCACATAAAGTCTTTACCAGGAACTTTTTTGGCGTTTAAGAATTCGCCCTTGGCCCAGTCACCCATGATTTGAAAGCCTGCTTTGCCTTCAATGACCATGGCTGATGCCAAGTTCCAGTCGCGGTTTGAAAAGTCTTTGTCAACGTATGAGCGCAGCTGCGCCATGCGGTCAAACGATTTTTTCATAGTGGGTGATTTCAACGCAGCTTCGTCTTTTTGAACGAACGCTTTGTTGTAAAAATCGACACCGCCAGTTGCCAGCACCACGCCGTCGAATAAGGTGGCATCTTGCCAAGCTTGGCCGCCATGTGCCAAGCCAATGAAACCGGCTTTTTGTACCTTGTCTAAAGCTGCAATGAACCCATCCCAGCTCGTAGGCATGGTTGTTACACCGGCTTTTTCAAGCACGGCCTTGTTCGCCCACACCCAGTTGGTGGAGTGAACGTTCACGGGAGCTGCAATCCACTTGCCTTCGAATTTTGAGAAATTTTGCAATGCTTTTGGCACCACTTTATCCCAGCCTTCTTTGCTGGCCAGGGTGTTCAGGTCAGCTACGACGCCTTGCTTGGCCCAGTCGGTGATGTCAAACCCCAAAGCTTGAACCGCAGAAGGGGGGTTGCTGGATGTCACACGAGCGCGCAAAGCGGTCATGGCTGCCTCGCCTCCGCCACCGGCGACGGGCATGTCGTTCCAAGAAACGCCTTGGCTTTCCAAGTCTTTCTTGAGTACGCCTAGAGCCGCGGCTTCTCCGCCTGCGGTCCACCAGTGCAAAACTTCAACAGATTCGGCAGCCATGGCACCAGTTGCCATTGAGGCACTGATCAAGCCGGCGATGAGGGTACGTTTCATGTGTGTGTCTCCTGATACTAGTCAGATAAATTGCTTAACCACCATAGGTTAGCTGCACCAATGATAACGTTTACATGGCTGGGTGATTAATACGTATTTTCCCTAGGGTTGTGCATAAAAAAAGCGCCAAGCGGCGCTGTTGTGTATGGATGTTGGTGCGCCGCCGAGTTGGCTACCAAATTGCCAAGGATAAAGCCTTCGATGCCCCCATCAATGCGGGTGATACAGGGCTGTTGATGACCCAAGTGGGGACTTGCTCTAGGTAGCCTTTGAAGCGGCCTTTGTTCTCAAAGCGTGCCCTGAAAGGGGACTCATTGAAACGTTTGCCCAAGCGCGGCACGATGCCGCCGCCAATGTAGATGCCGCCACGTGCACCCAGCGTCAGGGCCAAGTCGCCAGCGGCGCTGCCTAAGAAGGCGCAAAACAAGTCGATGGCTTGGTTGGCCCGGCTCGCTGGCTCAAGGCTGGCGCGTTCTAAAACATCCGCGGCCGTGACGATGTCACGCGCTGCGCCGCCGTGTAAGTCGCCCAAGGCGTGGTACAGGTCTACCAAACCTGTACCGGATATCACGCGCTCGCCTGAGACATGGCCGTAGCGCTGTTGCAAATGCTTGATCAGTGCGTACTCGTCGTCATTGGTGGCACTGAGTGTGACGTGCCCACCCTCGCCCGCGATGGGAATCCACTTGTTTTGGTGGCCCAATGGCAGCAAGCCCGACACGCCTAAACCGGTACCGGGGCCAATCAGTCCAATGGCCGCATCTGGCGCGGCTTGCCCACCGCCGACTTGGTGCTTGTTGGCCACAGGCAAGGTGGTGAGTGACAACGCCAACGCGGTGAAGTCATTGAGCAGCAGCAAGCGATGCAAGTTCAGCTTAAGCCGCAGTTCATTGACGGAGAAGCGCCAGTGGTGGTTGGTCATGGCAACGGCATCGCCCATGACTGGGTTGGCAATGCCAAAGGCAGCGCTCAAGGGCACGTCTTTGTGCGCCAATGCCAAATAAGCCATCGCCGCTTCTTGCAGGCTAGCGTAATCGGCGCAAGGCAGGACATGCACATCTGTGATGGGGCCGTCTTCGGTCTCTTGCCAACCAAACCGTGCGTTGGTGCCGCCTATGTCACCCAACCAACGCGGGTGCGCGGCAGGCATGGCTTGGGTGTGGTCACGGGATTCAAACATGGTGCGGTTGTTTTTACAAAACTAAAAAGTTCGAGCATCGAACAGCTTGCAAGCATACACGGCAACGCACTGGCAATAGCCTGAGCATGTCACATACAAACACTTTTATAGCGCAGACCTGCAGGTTCACTAGGGGGCGGTGCTGGCATGGCATGGGCAGCGTTTGGATGTGCGCTCACGTCAGGCTTGTGCGCGTTGCTCCATGCTTTTGGCCATGGTTTTGCCCAGCTCAACACCCCATTGGTCGTACGCGTGAGTTCCCCACATGGCGGCCTGGCAAAACACTTTGTGCTCGTACAGCGCAACCAGCGCACCCAACGTGTTGGGTGTGAGTGCGTCTAGCCACAGCACGTTGCTGGGCACGTTGCCTGCAAAGCTGCGGTGGGGGGTTAGGCGTGTGATGTCGTCTTGGCCCATGCCCGCGTCTCGCAGCGATTGAGCTGTTGCCATGTCATCGCGACCGCAGGCCAAAGCGTGCGCCTGGGCGTTGAGGTTGAGCAATGTGACACGGTGGTGTTCGGCTGCGCGTGGGCCTGGCGTGTCTTCGGTGCGCACGCCGATAAAGTCCACAGGCACCAGATGCTGGCCTTGGTGAATGAGCTGGAAGTAAGCGTGTTGTCCGTCAATACCCAAGCCACCCCACACAATGGGGCCGGTCGCCACGGCCACTGGCTCGCCATTGGTGTGCGTTGATTTGCCGTTGGACTCCATGTCCATTTGTTGAACAAAGGCGGTGAACTTTTCGAGGCGCCACGCATAAGGCGCTATCAGTTGTGTGGGTGCGCCTAAAAAATTGCGGTTCCACACGCCAAGCAGCGCCATGGTGAGTGGCAAGTTGTGCTGTGCTGGCGCGTGTAGGAAGTGCTGGTCCATCTCGTGCGCACCGGCCAAAAACGATAAAAAATTGTCGCTGCCAATGGCCATGGCCAACGGCAGGCCAATGGCCGACCACACAGAATAACGGCCCCCCACCCAATCCCAAAAACCGAACACCCGTTCAGGTGGCACGCCAAAGGCACTTGTCTTATCGGTGGCGGCTGACACAGCGGCCAAGTGTTGGCCTATGTCAGTCTCGCTGATGCCGCTGTCTACCAACCATTCGCGCGCACTGGTGGCCAGCGTGAGTGTTTCTTGTGTCGTAAATGTTTTGGACAGTACCACCACCAAAGTGCGCGATGCATCTAAGGTGCTGAGTGTGTGGTGCAAGGCCCATGCATCAGGGTTAGATACAAAGTGCATACGCACCAGTTTGCCTGCGTTACCAGCCAACGCTTGCACCGCCATGCGCGGCCCCAAGTCAGAGCCGCCAATGCCTACATTGACCACATCCGTGATGGGGAGGCCCGTGTGGCCGAGGGCTTCACCTCTGTAAACAGTATCCGCGAATGTTAAAAACTTATTCAGTTCCGCCCTGACTTGTAGGCTGATGGCATCCCCCCACGGTGGGTTGGCTTGCCCCGCACCACGCAAGGCCATATGCAAAACCGCGCGGTCTTCGGTGGCGTTGATAGGGGCGCCCTGCGCCATGGTGTGAGCCTGGGCCATGACGTGACGCTCTTGGGCCAGCTGGTGCAAGACCGACAGTGTCTGCATATCCACGCGCTGGCGTGAAAAATCCAAACTGATGCCTGCGGCACTGAGTTGCATGGCGTTGTGTCTGGCAGGGTCTTGCAGCGTGTCACGCAGATGCGCCGTGGTGGGCAGCTTGGCAAGTTGTTGCCATGCAGCTGTGTGTTGTGGGGCTATGAAGTTGGCTGCCATGGCGGTGTCTGGTTGCGGTCTTGTTAACGCTGGTTTCGGCTTATTGCTGAGAACTTGCGGCTTGATCGGTGGCTTGTTGTGCCAGTTTGGTGATGCTGGACCAGTCAGAACTGGATGCGGCTTGTACCACCAGATCGACAGGGGTGAGCCAAGATCCGCCTACCATCGCCACGTTGGGCAGCGCTAAAAACTCATTCATGTTGGCCAACGACACGCCACCAGTTGGGCAAAAACGCAGCTCGCCCAAAGGGCCGCCCATGGCTTTGAGCATGGCCAAGCCGCCGGCCTGCGCTGCGGGAAACAGTTTGAGCAACTGAAAGCCGTGCTCATGTGCCACCATCGCTTCACCTGGTGTCATGACGCCAGGTACAAACGGCAGTTTGGCTGCTTTGACGGCTGCAATCAAGGCCGGTGTCATACCTGGCGACAAGGCAAACGTGGCACCAGCGTTGACGACTTGCTGCACCTGTTCGGGTGTGGTGACCGTGCCCGCACCGACCACCATCTCAGGCACCGCCTTGGCCACAGCTTCAATAGCGGGCAGGCCTGCTGGGTGGCGCAACGTGATCTCCATGACATCAATGCCACCTGCCAGCAGTGCGTGGGCCATAGGCACAGCTTGGGCCACATCGGTAATGACGATGACAGGCACCGTTTTGCTGTTGAAGCTGGGCAGTAGGAGGTACGACATGGTGTGACTTTCGTGGGGCAGTGTGTGCGCTGTTTGTTTATTGAACGTCGAACATGGGTGAAGCGCCCAGTTCAGCAATGCTGGCGTGGCGTCGGAACATACCGAACAAATCGCGGCCACTGCCGTGGGCATTGGGCGTTAAATCGGCAGTGGCGTGTGGTCTGGCGGCCAGTACCGCATCGTCAACCAATACGCGCAGCACGCCGGTGTTGGCGTCCAGCTCGATCATGTCACCGTTGTGTACTTGCGCAATGGCACCACCGGCCAAGGCCTCTGGGCTCACATGAATGGCTGCTGGCACTTTACCCGATGCGCCTGACATGCGCCCGTCTGTGACCAGCGCCACTTGAAAACCCTTGTCTTGCAGCACGCCCAATGGGGGTGTCAGCTTGTGCAGCTCTGGCATACCGTTGGCTTGCGGGCCTTGGAAGCGAACCACGGCAACAAAGTCTTTGTTGAGTTCGCCAGCGGCAAACAAATCTGCGAGCTCTTGTTGGCTATGGACCACCACGGCAGGTGCGCGCACCACGCGGTGTTCTGGTTTAACAGCCGAGGTTTTAATCACGGCGCGTCCTATATTGCCGCCCAATAATTTCAAGCCACCGTCTGGTGAAAAAGGGTTGGCCACACCGCGTACTACGTTGGTGTCGGCAGACTCTTTGGGCAAGGCGCGCCAGCTGAGTTGTTCACCGTCCATCCATGGCTCACATACATAGCGGTGTAAACCATGACCAACAATGGTGTCTACATCGTTGTGCAGCAACCCGGCTTGCAGCAACTCACGCATTAAAAAGCCCATGCCGCCTGCGGCGTGAAAATGGTTGACGTCTGCAGAGCCGTTGGGATAAATCTTGGTAAGTAAGGGCACCACGGCGGACAGTTCTGAGAAGTCATCCCAGTTCACTATCAGACCAGCCGCACGCGCCATTGCCACCACATGCATGGTGTGGTTGGTCGATCCGCCGGTTGACAGCAGGCCCACAATGGCATTGACAATAGACTTGGCGTTGACCATGCTGGCCAAGGTGATGCGCGTCGTGCTGGTGTCTTGCGCCATGGCAATGGCGCGGTGCGTTGCAGCCACGGTCAGCGCTTTGCGAATGTGTGTACCAGGGTTGACAAATGACGAGCCTGGCAGGTGCAGGCCCATGATCTCCATGAGCATTTGGTTGGAGTTGGCCGTGCCGTAAAACGTGCAGGTTCCTGGGCCGTGGTAGGCACTTTCTTCAGCTTTTAGCAGCTCATCGCGTCCAATCAACCCTTGTGCGTATTGTTGACGTATCTTGCCTTTTTCGTCATTGGGCAAGCCCGAAGTCATTGGGCCGGCAGGCACAAAAACGGTGGGTAAATGGCCAAACTGCAAGGCGCCAATGAACAAGCCAGGCACGATTTTGTCGCACACACCCAAACAAAGCGTGGCGTCGAACACGTTGTGAGACAAACCTACAGCTGTCGCCAAAGCAATCACATCGCGCGAGAACAACGACAGCTCCATGCTGTCAGTGCCTTGCGTAATGCCGTCGCACATGGCGGGTACGCCGCCGGCAACTTGCGCAGTCGCACCCACATCGCGTGCTGCTTGTCGAATAATCTCAGGCGCATATTCGTAAGGCTGGTGCGCGGACAACATGTCGTTGTAAGCGGTGATGATGCCCACGTTAGGTGCAACCTCTTGGCGCATCATCAATTTGTCGTTGATGGGCATGGCCGCGAAGGCGTGAGCCGTGTTGGCACAGCCCATGCCTTTGCGTTGGGGCCCTATTTTGGCGCTGGCAGCCACCATGGCGTCATAGTCGCCGCGCGATGTCACGCTCCGATCAACGATTCGTTGGGTCACTGCCTGCACCACTTGGTGCATGGCAGGGAGCGTGAAGCTTGGCGTCGTTTGCTGGGAGGGGGGGAGCATTGTGGTCATGGCGTGTGTTGGTGTGGTTGATCAGTTTTATACATGCAAGGCGCAGTGGCAGTTAGGTGTCAGCAGCTAGTCGTTGAGCCAAATGTCTATGCTGGATGTGCCAGCATGGTTGTGCAGCACATGCGACAACGGTAGCGCGTCAGTTTTGGCAGATTTAACTTGCTCGAACACCGCATGTTTGTCTGCGCCCCCGCCTATGGCCACGGCGATATGGCGCGCCGATAAGATAGCCGTTACATTCAGACTGACACGCTCAAAGGCAGCTGTTTGAGGGCTGGTAGCAATGTATCGGGCGCTTTGTTGCAGGTCTAAGCCAACACGCAGCTGTGGTGCTTGTGGAAACAGCGAAGCGGTATGTCCGTCTGCGCCCATGCCCAGTACCAGCACATCAATGCCAGCCATGTTTGCCAGTTGCTGTGAAGCTGTATCTGCCAACGTCAGCGGGCTTGGCATGGGTGTGTGTGGGCCAATATCGACCACAGGTACAAACGTGGCTGAAGACGCGTAATCTTGCAGCAAGTGGGTGCGCACCAGCAGCGCATTGCTGGCCTCATCTGTGTTGTGCGCGCAGCGTTCATCAGCCAAAGACACTGTAATGGCGTGCCACGGCAGCGCACGTGCTGACAAGGCTTTAAAGAGTGCAATCGGCGATTTGCCGCCTGACACAAACAGGGTTGCTGTGGTTTGGCGGCGCAAGACGAGTAGCAAGCGTTGTGCAATGTCTGCGGCCAACGACTGCGCCAACGCGTCGGCGTTGGGTAACCTGTGTTCTCGAATGTTCAGTGGCACGGCAACTCCCCTTGCGTTTTATTTAAGACTCTTCGAACCAGGTGTGTTCACTGCGCGCCATCAATGCCGACGAAGCGGCAGGGCCCCAAGTGCCTGCGTTGTAGGCCTTTGGCGGCTCGCCAGATGCAGCCCAGCCATTCAATATGGGCTCAACCCACGACCACGCAGCCTCCAGTTCATCGCGGCGCATGAAGTGCGTCAAGCGACCCTTGACCACATCCACGAGCAAGCGCTCGTACGCCTCGGCACGGCGTTCTGTAAAGGCTGATCGCATGTCTAGGTCCAGGTTGACTGGGCGCATGTTCATGCCCGAGCCCGGTTCTTTCACCATCATTTTCAACTGAATAGATTCTTCAGGCTGCAAACTAATCACCAAACGGTTGGGTTGGCTGTTGGCTGCGCCCGAAAAAATAGAGAAGGGCATGTCATCAAATTCAATGATGATTTCTGAGCGTCTGTGCTGCATGCGCTTGCCTGTGCGCAAATAGAACGGCACATTGGCCCAGCGCGCGTTGTTGATGTGGGCTTTCAGCGATACAAACGTCTCCGTCATGCTGTTGGCTGGCACGTTTTCTTCAGCCAAGTAGCCCACGGCAGCAACGCCTTCTACGGTGCCGCTTTTGTATTGCCCCCTGACGGTGTCGCGTTTGATGTCTATATCGGTCATGGGGCGAAGCGAGCGCAACACCTTCAGTTTTTCGTCTCGTACGTCGTTGGGCTGCAGCGAAATGGGCGGCTCCATAGCCACAATACAGAGCAGTTGTAACAAATGGTTTTGAACCATATCGCGCGCCGCACCGGTTTGGTCGTAAAAGCCTGCACGGCTGCCCACGCCTACTGTTTCAGCCACTGTGATTTGCACGCTGCGAATGTTTGGGCTGCGCCACAGGGGTTCAAAGATGGCGTTTCCAAAGCGTAAAACCATCAGGTTTTGTACAGTCTCTTTGCCCAAATAGTGGTCAATGCGGTAAATCTGACTCTCTGCAAAGTGTTGGGCCACTTGGTCGTTGATGGCCTTGGCTGAGGCCAAGTCGTGACCCAGGGGCTTTTCTAAAACCACCCGCGCTTGCGCGTCTATCAAACCGGCGCTGTCTAGATGACTGCAAATTTGCGTGAACAAACTCGGTGCTGTAGCTAGGTAAAACACACGCTGTGCGCCTGCTGTGCTCAAGGCGCTCAGGCGCTTGTAGTCGCCTGCCTGGGTCACATCGATGCTGGCAAAGTACAAGCGGTCAAGAAAGCTGGTCCAACAGGTCTCACCGTTGGCTTCTTGAAGCGCGTCTTGTAGGAAAGGGCGGGTTTTTTCGTTGATGAACGCCACATACGCATCGCGCTCCCATGCTTGCCGGCCTACGCCAATAATGCGTGCGTTACCTTCTAGCTTGTTGTGCATATGCGCCATAAAAAGCGCAGGCACCAGCTTGCGAAAAGCCAAGTCGCCCGCACCACCAAATATCACTATGTCTACGTTGTTTGTGTCACTCATCTGTATTGTCCTGTTGTGGCGCACTTGATCTACCCAGTACGCATGTATGAAAGTGTAATTCAGTTACATATTTTTTTGTTTAATTGGTTACAACGAGGTTTCATTGCCAGTTGTTACGCAAGTGCTTGAAGCCATTTACCAGAGCCAATCTCGGGTTGCAGACGTTGGTGCTCAGACGGTTGTGCATGTAACTACATCCGCCATGCATGGTCCAACAGGCGAGGTCAATGAGGCTGAATGTGCCTGTTGGTCACGAACGGGGTTCGCATGACAGGTTGTTTAGCGCAGCGCATTGTTTAATTCAGCAGCGTTTGGAGGCTGGCAGCCCAAGCGTGTGCAGTTGATGGCAGCCGCTTGCATCGCTCTGCGCAGCGTATAGGCGACGCGCTCCGGTGCGGGGCCGCCAGGTGCATGGGTTGTTGTCCAATCGGCCAAGCAGTTGCCCCAAAAGGTATCGCCTGCGCCCACGGTGTCGGTGACATCGACCTTGGGCACGCTGGCTTGTGCGGCATGTTTGTCCACTTGTAGCCATGCGCCATCGCCACCACAAGTCAGTGCAATGCGACTTGCATTGGGGAAGTGCGTTGACAACGCGCCGGCGTTGGCCAAGTTGATGGATGCAAAGCCCAGCACGGCCAAGTCTTCATCACTGGCCTTTAACCAGTCCGCCTCTTGTGACAGCAACTTGACGGCGTGCACGTAAGCCGGTAAATCTGGGGCCACGCTGGGACGCATGTTGATATCCATGCTGATGGTCCAGCCCAGCGCCTTGGCACCTTGCACAACCGCCAATACCTTCAGGTGCTCTGGGGGTATGAGTAGCAACGACCCGGTGTGCAACACGCCCGGTGTCATGTCAGTTAGTTGCGACAAAATAGCCTGCACAGCGTAGTCGCGGTCGGCAATGCCTTCTCGGTAAAAGCCATAGCTTGGCTGTCCATTAACCACCTGTACCACGGCTAGCGATGTTGGCAATTTGGACGTCAGCTGTGGCAAGCCAACGCCGTCACGTTCGAGGCTGGCCTTCAACGCATCGCCAAACGCATCGTTAGACAACGGGTTCAGATAGTGGGTCTGTACGCCTTGTAAGGCGCAGGCCCTTGCCAAGTTGAAGGGGCTGCCACCTTGAAGAGGTTTGAGTTGTCCGTCAGCTTGCTGAAGGCAATCCATGAGGGCTTCGCCCAGAACTGTTACTTGCATAGATAGGTGGGCATTCATGATGGGCACAGTGGCACAGTGGCACTGCCAATTGCTGTGCACAGGTTTTAAAAAGAGCACGCAGGCGTTATTTGACCATGTTGTTGCGCACCAACCAATATGGTGTTGCTCACATCTATACAAAAGGCACCATTGACATGGGTTGCTTGAGCCCTCCCACGCACTGACGCTGCCCATGTCCATGTCAATGGTTAGGGACCTAATCAACCAGTGGGTAGCTTAGAAGCCTCTAAGCCATGTGGCGCTGCCCAGCAACAACAGCAACAGCTTTTAACGGTCAGCAGCTGAATGCTTGTTTAGGCGTCGTGTGCCGAGTTGTTGGTTCGCAGTTGCTCGGCCAGGGCCTGCTGCGTATCGTGACTGGTTGCAGACAGCGCCAGCAAGGCCGCGTCGAATTGCAAACTCTGAGCGTCTGCGTTGCATTGCTCTTCAATGTGCGCGCACAACTCACCCAGACGTTGCAGCCCAATCATCATGGCCGCACCCTTAACTTTATGGGCTTGCTCGCCCAAGGCTTTGCTGGTGGTGTGGCCCTCCAGTAGCGCAACAAGCACTGGCACATCACCATGTGGTGGGTCAAACAAAGTGCTCGTCATGGTGGCCCAATTGTCTGCAGGAAAGAGGTCACAGAGTTCAGAAAAAATACTGATGTTGAGCAGCGGGGTGTCGTGGTACGAGTAGTCTACGGGTGAGTCTTCAGAGGTGGTGTGTGGTGTGTTGTGGTCTGGCGTTGTACGGCCTGCTGTGTCAGGGGTGGCCAACAAATCGCAAGCGGTAAACGTGGCGTGCAAATCTTGCAAGCGCACGGGTTTCGGTGCGAAAGCCGTGATACCTGCTGCGAGTGCGCGCACGCGTGTGTCCTCCACCACGTCTGCTGTGATCAGCACAATAGGTATTTGTCCAGCGGGGTTGGGTAGCTCGCGAATGAGACGGGTTGTTTCCAAGCCGTCCATGTCAGGCATGTGGTAGTCCATGAGAACCACATCAAACACATCTTTTTTGAGCGCATCGATGGCACAGGCGCCGCTGCTGCACAAAGTGGCTTCATGGCCCATGCGCTCTAGCAAAATAGACAGTACCTTCATGTTGATGGGGTGGTCTTCAGTCACCAATACGCGCAGCGATTTGCCGTCGGTGGCCATGGCGTACAAGCTGTCAGCGTCAACGACGGCGTTAACTTCAATAGGTGTTGCGTTGCCCAACGGCAACACGGCTTGGAACCGTGAGCCCTTGCCCTCAACGCTGCTGACGTGCAGTGTGCCGTTCATAAGTTGAATCAGCGTTCGTGAAATCTCTAGACCTAAACCAGTGCCTTGATACCGTTTGGTTGATACGTCGTCAGCTTGAAAAAAGCGGGTGAATAGCATGTCAATGGTTTGTTGACTCATACCAATACCCGTGTCCACCACACCTATTTGAATACCTGGTTCATTGGCGCTGTTGGGGCACACTTCAAATTGCACTTTGCCTTGCTGCGTAAATTTAATAGCGTTGCTGAGCAAGTTGTACATAACTTGTCTCAAACGCACGCTGTCTGCGTGCAACCACTGCGGCGTGTTGTGGGCCACTGTCACTGTGAGCTCAAGCCCTTTGGCCGTGGCTTGCGTGCGCATTAAATGCCCCACCTCCTTGACCAAAGCGTGCAAGTCAACGGGGCCGTTGTTGAGGTGCAGATTGCCTGACTCAATGGTGGACATGTCTAGTACGTCGTTGACCACGCCCAGCAAATGCTGCGCTGAAGTGTGGGCGGTGTTCACGTAGTCCTTTTGCCGTGCGTTTAAGCGGGTTTGCAACAGCAAATTAATCATGCCCAGCAGACCTTGAAATGGTGTGCGTATTTCGTGGCTCATGTTGGCCAAAAATATACTTTTGCTGCGGTTGGCCGACTCGGCCTTGTCGCGAGCCAGTTCAAGTGCCTGGGTCAACTCTGTGAGTTGCGCGACTTGGCGCTGGTGCCGCCTGATGTACAGGTAGGTTGCAACGATGGCAATGGCCATTAAAACGCCTTGTGCAATCGTCACCACAATGATGAGCATGCTTTGTTCACGCAGCAGGGTGTTGCTTTTGTCAAAGTTGGCATACACGGCAGAGTTGGCCGTAAAAGTAAGACGCGCGAGCTTGAGTGTAAGTCCTGCCGTGTCTGTTTGAATGTCGGCAAGTTGCTGTCTAGTCGCCGCTTTCAGCGTGTTGTTGCTTTCAAAAATAGGAACCGCTTTGTCAATCAGTGTGTTGACAGCTTGTAGGCCGTCAACATAGTCATCTGAATTCTTAATCCAACGTGCACCTGGGTTTTGTTCAAGTAGGCCGACGCGGCTATAAAACAAGTCAAAGCGCGTCATCAGCACATCGGTGTTGGTGGTGTACTCAGCACTCAGGTAATCTTGCAGCGCCAGCGCAAAGCGCAGGGCCTCGCGCTCCATCTGATAGGCAAGCATGATGACTGAGTCGTTGCCATATTGCGGTTGCTGAATGAGGGACTGGTACTGTTTGTATTGAAATACCGCAAGAGGTGTGAGCGTGAGACTGATCAGCACAATGGGCGCGGCCAGCCACAACATGATGTGCTTGCGCCATTGTGGGAAGTGTTCGCGCATATAGCCTCGCGGCATGATGCTCACGGCTCCTTGATTTGCAATAACTGCCAGATACAGCGGGCATACACGCCGGAGGTTCGCAGCGTTTCATCTGAATCCAATGGGTACATGACATACAAAGGGCCAAGCGTGCGCAGTGTGAGCCGCTCGCCGTTGATGCTGTGCGCTAGCACCACACGGTGCTGAACCAAGTCATCCACGGGAATCGTGACGTTGTAGTCATTCACCGCAGAGGCCAGCACAACGTTGCCTTCGAAGTTGGCCAGCTGTAGTACATCTCGCAGCAGTGGCCCTGTAAATGTAGGGGTACCCAGGTGCCACGGTGTTGCGGTCACTATGCTGTGCTGTGTCAAGCCATTCAAGTCGTTGAATGTCAATGTGCGTTGTGAGCCGTTGCGGTACGAAATTTGTAAACTTGCTTCTGTTTCAGAAACAGCGTTAGCACTTCCTATACCCAAAGTCACCAGTGCGCTGCCTACGCATAGGCGCGCTAAAGCTGTTCGGCGGTCAGTCATGTGTCGTCTCCCCAAGTTGCGTGGTGTGTTTGTCTTTAAAACCTATCGTGTTGATGTGATGTCAGGGGTGTTTTTTTTATCGCTTTAAATACTATCACGCTGTGCACTGATGGGTTCACTTTTTCACAGCGGGTATGCCCCAATGGTGGCTGTGCAGGGCTGCAACGGTGGCGCGATGCGCCACAGACACCACGCAACCGCCACGCGCCAGTACGTCATCCAGCACTGCCTTGTAAACAGTTTCCTCTGTGTCTTCATCCAGTGCGCTGGTGGCCTCGTCTAAAAATAGCCAACGGGGTTGTTTGAGAAACACCCGGGCTATAGCCAAGCGTTGCTGTTCGCCGCCAGATAGCTTCTGACCCCAATTGGCCTGTGTATCGAGTTGTGAGGACAAGTCTGGCAACCCTGCCAACTTCAGCGCACGTTGTAAGGTGACGTCGTCAAAGCCGTCACTCATTTGTGGGTAGGCCACAGCCTCGCGCAAGGGGCCGTTGGGAAAGTAAGAGCGCTGCGGCAAAAACATGGCATCGTTGTCAAAAGCGTCAGGGCGCACCAAGCGCCCTGACCACCAAGGCCAAATGCCAGCGATGGCGCGCAGCAACGTGGACTTACCGCTGCCAGAGGGACCTTGTACGCACCATGTTTGCCCAGGTTCAACCAGCAAGCTCAGCGGCGCCCCAAGGGTCTGACCATCTGGTAGCTTGAGCTGTAAGCTGTCTGCCAACAGGGCTGTGGATTCGCCCACCTCGCGGCGTTGACCTGTATCGCTAGAGACGGCCTGCATGGCGTCTTCAAAGTAGGTGAGTCGGTCCGTTGTGGCGCGCCATCGAGCAAGGTTGTCATAGCTGTCGACAAACCAACTCAAGCTGTCTTGAACGCGGCCAAAAGCCGACGCTATTTGCATCAGCTGACCCAGTTGAATCGCGCCACTAAAAAACCTGGGTGCAGCCACCACGAAGGGAAACACCATGGCCAATTGGTTAAACCCCGCGGTAAACCATGTGAGGCGTTTTTGTGCCAACAGCAGCTGCAAGTAATTGCTCAACACGGCCCCAAAGCGTCTGTCTAAGCGGCTTTTTTCAACCGCCTCGCCCTTGTCCATGGCGACAGACTCACTGTATTCACGCAGTCTGACCAAGTGGTGGCGGTAGTCAGCTTCCACGCGCTGCTGGCGAAAGTTCAAACGGATCAACGGACGGCCTATATAGTGGGTGAGCACACTGCCTACAGCGCAATACAGCAATGCCATCCACACCATAAAACCAGGAATGGTGACAGCAGTGCCCGCCACATGAAACGAAAAATCGCCAGACAACGTCCATAAAATACCCACAAAACTCAGCAGTGTCACCACCGCATTGAGCAAGCCCATGGTCAGGCTAACGGTGTAGCTGGTAAACAAATTCAGGTCTTCGTGAATACGTTGGTCGGGGTTGTCGGTCGCGGCGTTGTCGGTGCCGCCTTTGGCAAAGAGCAGCAACTCCAAGCGGTAAAACGCGTGCTGTGTCAGCCAACGGTTGGCGTAAAACTCAGTCAGCCATTTGCGCCAATACATCTCTAACAGTTGCGTGAGGTAGAAGCGGTATACAGCCACAATGACAAAACCAAACGCCAGCATTAAAAAGCGTTTCAGCTCTCGCCAAAACACATCAGCGTTGCGGTCTTGCAAGGCGTCGTAAAACACGCGGTTCCACTCGTTGATGAGCACCAGCATATAAACAGCGGCCAAATTCAGAGCCACAATTCCCGCCAACATGGCTCTGGCGCGCCATTTTTGGTCGGACACGAAGTAGGGCAGCGTGAGCGCCCATGCGCGGCGGACAAACTGCGTAAAATCCGCCCATTTCAGGCCTTGCTTGGCCCACCAGTGTTGAACAGCATTAGGCATGGTTTGGCTCGTGCAGGTGAGGTTTAGGTGTTGCGGGTGCCGCTGGCTACGTGACCGCTGGGAACATGGCTGGCGGCAGATTCAACGTGGCCAGTTTGATCGTCAAAGAAAAAATCTGGCTCAAACTCGCGTAAAAACTCGCCCTTGGCCAGTCCGCCTAAAAAGATCGCCTCGTCAATGTCGATGTGCCAGTCCATGAGCGTGCGAATAGCGCGTTCATGTGACGGCGCGCTGCGCGCGGTGATCAAAGCGGTGCGAATGGCAATAGGCATATCTGCGTGGTGTGCGGAGGCTTGTTGCATGCGCTGCAAGGCTTCTAAAAATGGCTTGAATGGGCCGCCAGGCAACGGCTGTCCGGCGCGCAGTGACTCGTGTTGGACAAAGGCATCTAGACCGTGCTCTTGGTAAATACGCTCGGCTTCATCGCTGAACAACACCGCGTCGCCGTCAAAAGCGATGCGCAGCTCTTGTGGGTGCGCATTGGACGCGTGTACCGAGTGTGGGTAGACCTGTGCGGCAGGCACGCCTGCTGCCAGCGCCTCACGTACATCGGCCAAGTGGGTTGATAAAAACAGATTGGCTTTGAGTGGCTTGAGGTATTTCCACGGCGAACGCCCGCGCGTAAAACTGCCGCGTTGAATAGCCAAGCCATAGTGTTTGGCTGACCGAAACACACGCATGCCACTGACTGGGTCATTGCGCGACAAGATGACGACTTCAACAGGTTGTGCGTTGGCGTCGTTAAAAGCCAATAATTTTTGCACCATGGAGAAAGCCACGCCTGGCGTGGCTGGCACGTCGAGGCGGCTGAGCTGCAGCTGCATGTACGAACGGTCGTCGCCATCTTCGAAGGCGCGGTTTTCTTCTTCGAAGTCAAACAATGCGCGAGAAGAAATGGCAACCACCAGTTTGCCGTCTAAGGTGTTGGCCATGGGGTGTTGTCGTGCCTTATTGTGGTTTTAAAAACAAGCGAAAGACCGGGTTATCGGTCTCGTCTACGCTGGGATAGTTGAGCGTGGTGAGGAAGGTCTTAAAGGCCTTGTTGTCTGCCTTTGGTACCTGCATACCCACCAAAATACGGCCGTAGTCAGCGCCTTGGTTGCGGTAGTGAAACAAGCTGATGTTCCAGTTGGGTTGCATCAAAGATAAAAACTTCAACAAAGCGCCTGGGCGCTCTGGGAATATAAACCGCAGCAAGCGTTCGTCACCGCCTTGGGGGTTGGGCCCACCAATCATGTGGCGCACGTGTTGTTTGGCAAGCTCGTCGTGGGTGAGGTCTACCGCTTCAAAGCCGCTGCGTTTGAAGTGTTTTGCCAGCCGTGGGCTTTCGCCTTTGTTGGTGGACAAGCCCACAAACACGTTGGCGCGCTGTGCATCATTCATGCGGTAGTTGAACTCGGTCACGTTGTGCGGACCGCCCGGCAAATCGCCAACCAATTGCACAAAGCGCTTGAAGCTGCCCCGCTCTTCTGGCAAGCTGACGGCAAACAAGGCCTCGCTTTCTTCCCCAACACCAGCACGCTCTGCGACAAAGCGAAGGCGATCAAAGTTCATATTGGCGCCGCACAAAATGGCTGCAAAGGTGCGGCCTTTGACCTTGTGCTTGGCCACATATTGCTTGATGGCCGCCACCGACAACGCGCCTGCGGGCTCAACAATAGAGCGGGTGTCTGTAAATATGTCTTTGATAGCGGCGCACACGGCGTCTGTATCAACGGTGATGTAGTCATCGACCAGTTCTTTAGACACGCGAAATGTTTCTGCGCCCACCAGTTTGACGGCTGTACCATCAGAAAAAAGCCCCACATCCGCCAGCGCCACGCGTTTCCCTGCTTTGACCGACTGCACCATCGCATCAGAGTCGTTCATTTGCACACCAATGACTTTGACGTCTGGGCGCACAGCTTTGATGTAATTGGCCACGCCAGCAATCAGCCCGCCGCCGCCAATGGCCACAAATACCGCGTCAAGCGGACCTGTGTGTTGTCGCAGCATTTCCATGGCAACGGTGCCTTGACCCGCAATCACATCAGGGTCGTCAAAGGGGTGTACAAACGTAAGCCCCTTTTTTTGCTCAAGTTCTACCGCGTGGTTGTAAGCGTCGGTAAAGCTCTCGCCGAACAACACCACGTCACCGCCCAGCCCTCTCACGGCATCAATTTTGACTTGTGGCGTGGTGGTTGGCATCACGATAAGTGCCTTTGCCCCTAATTTGCGTGCCGACAAGGCCACACCTTGTGCATGGTTGCCAGCTGAGGCGCAAATGACGCCGCGCTTGAGTTGCGCCCGGCTCAGGTGGGCCATTTTGTTATAGGCGCCACGCAACTTGAAACTAAACACGGGCTGCTGGTCTTCGCGCTTGAGCAATACCGTGTTGTTGAGCTTGGCGCTCAATGTATGCGCCGTGTC
>Ga0222648_1000329_pt1 | contig 21153 bp, 24 predicted proteins | sample AntAcemetagen335_FD_181021 | JGI IMG/M metagenome (GOLD analysis project Ga0222648, IMG submission 181021) | Saline water microbial communities from Ace Lake, Antarctica - #335 | ecosystem: Environmental > Aquatic > Non-marine Saline and Alkaline > Saline | place: Antarctica: Ace Lake... | reverse complement strand
CCATTATAGACAAACAAAACGAAGGAGAAACCTAACCAGAAACATTGAACGACACGCCAACCTCAGCGGCCTGAAAACCGGCCAAGATGGTTGTCGCGCGCGGACAAGGTGGTTGACGTTCTACAAGGCATGGCATTCAACTTCCTGCACGCGGACGGGTCATGCCAGGCCGGTGTCGATTTCGCGTCAAAGTTCATACTGCGCCTCGGCGTTGGTCTGCTAGGTATCCGGATCGCAATCGAGGATCTGGCGCAGGTAGGTCTTGCCGGCGCAGCAACGATCGCCGCGCTCGTCGCGCTGACCATCGCAACAGGCTTCGTGGTCGCGCCACTTCTTGGCAGGCCATGGCGCTTCGCGTTGCTGACCGGAGGATCGGTCGCGATCTGCGGAGCCTCTGCCGCGCTAGCCATCGCAGCCGTCATACCTCCGGACAAGAAAATGGAGCGGAACACGCTTTTCACCGTGATGGCCGTGACGACTCTGTCGACTATCGCGATGGTTGCTTATCCGCTCCTGTTTCGGTTTCTTGGTTTTGACGACCACCAGCAGGGCTTTCTGATCGGGGCCACGATTCATGACGTGGCACAGGTCGTGGGGGCCGGTTTCTCCATATCGGACGAAGCTGGAGAACTTGCGACCATCGTGAAGCTGTTCCGTGTGGCGATGCTGCCTGTGGTTCTGATAGTCATCGTTATGGTGCTGCGGGCGACCGGAACAGGAGGAGCAGAAGACAGGATCGCGCTCCTGCCATGGTTTATGGTGCTATTTCTGGTGCTCCTAACCGGTGGCAGCCTCGTCGACATTCCTGCTCCGGTTATCGCAAAGGTTGAGCTAGTCTCTCGCACCTGCCTGATCACGGCCATCGCGGCACTCGGCATCAAGACCTCGCTCAGGACGCTGTCCGAGGTAGGCGGCGGGCACCTCGTGGTGGTCGTTATAGAGACGCTCGTTCTGCTTGCGCTCGCCGTCGCTGCGCTTTGGGTGTTCGACCTCGTTTAGGCCGTGGCGACGGTGCCTGGGGGCGGAGCAGGGCAGCACGTTTAACAACGGTCTTACTAGAGGACACGTCACCGTCTCGTAACTGCTCGATCATGCGGTCCAGTTCAGGCCGGGATTTTTTGGTGCCAGAGACTTTTTCCGCAAAGATGCGTTCTGCACCAGCCGCTTCCAGCGCCGAAGTTTGGGCATCAAGATGCTGTTCTTCTGTTGAGACACGCGCGTAACCGATGATCACTGATCTGACCCTTCCACAAACCTTCAACAACTGTTTGGATTTTGAACGGGGTTTGTGGCAGCGTCAATCGGGGTTGTTTGCTTATGTGCCAAAAAGGACCGTTTTTGAACCCTTGAATAACTACATAATTGTAGTTACATTATCTTATGACAGAACCACGTTTCACATGGCGCGAGGCCAAGAACCTCAGCAACCAGCGCAAGCATAACGGCCTCAGCTTCGAGGTTGCCGCCCGTGTGTTTCTCGACCCGCTGCATCTGTCCGTGCAGGACAGGATAGAGGACGGCGAACAGCGGTGGCAGACACTGGGCCAGGTTGGTGGCGTGACTGTCCTTCTGGTGGCCCACACGTTCGCGGAAGAGGGGCCGACCGATGCGCCAGTCGAAGTGATCCACATCATTTCAGCACGGCGCGCCACACGGAAAGAAAGGATGCGATATGAGCAAGGTTGAATACACATTGGACACGCTGCCGCCTCTGACCAAGGCACAGCGCAAAAACCTCGAACGTCTGGCCGAGATGCCAGATGATCAGATCAATTACGACGACATACCCAAGCTGACGGATGCGCAGCTTGGGGAGATGAAGCGGGCAGAACATTACCGTCCAGTCAAAAAGCAGATCACGGCACGGGTCGATGCCGATGTGTTGGCGTGGCTCAAATCGCAGGGCAAGGGCTACCAATCCCGCATGAACGCGATCTTGCGGGACGCCATGCTGAACACGAAGTAATGCAGCTATCCAAAAGAGCGCACCGCCGCTGGCCAGGTCTTGGTGACGAAAGGAACAGCAAATGAGTTTCGTAAAAGAATTGATCCAGAGTGCAAACGAAGCCCTCGCCATTGCCAAGGGTGATATGAAGCCAGCAGGCCTTGGGAACCAGCTCAACCAAGCGTCCATCCTCGACAGGACCAAACCGCTGCAAGCCCGTGTCCCCAATCTTGGCCCGGTCGATCCAGACTTTGACATGAAGGGTTTCACTGATGAGCTCTGACGAACAGCAAACCTCCGAACCTGCAAAGCTCTGGTGGGAAAGCCCTTGGGTGATGATCGCCATTGTTGTCGTGATCAGCCTGCTTGGGGCCGTGGATCAGGCGCTGAACTGACCGCCCCCACACTCAAGAAAATGTGCAGCCTTGCTTCCTTGGAAGCTGAGCGATAATTTGGACGCAGGACAAATTGTCTAGTGAGTGCACATTTTCTTAATGATGGGGGCGATGATGGCAAACGCTGTGGATGCCGTGATGGGCAAGATCGAACCGGACCAGCGTAAAAACGGTGGATCGCTTCGCCCGCCCAAGGGGTCACGCAGCTTTGCCATTCTACGGGTCAGCAAGATCAGCGGTATGGGTAAGGTTGCTGCCGCCGCCCAGCATAACCTTCGGGAACGGGACACAGCAAACGCACGGCCCGAGGATCGCGACCGCAACATTCATCTGGCCGGAGCAAAGACTGCTGACGAGATGATGAAGCTCTGGCAGGAACGCGCACCGGACAAGATCCGTAAGAACGCGGTCCACGCCCTCGAATATGTAATCACCGCCTCCCCCGAAAAGATGGCCGCGATGGGTCAGACCAAAAGCGAGGACTACCTGCGCGATGCCCTAACCTGGCTGGAAGAAAAACACGGGGCCGAAAACATCCTGTCAGCCGTGATCCACAACGACGAGACCACCCCGCACTTGCAGGTGATGCTGATCCCCATTGATGAGCGCGGCAAACTGAACGCGCGTGGGCTTGTCGGTGGCAAGGCCCAGCTCTCCGCAATGCAGACCGATTTTGCTGAACGGGTGGGCCGCAGGCACGGGCTGGACCGTGGGATCGAACGGTCAAACGCGCGGCATGAGACCATCAAAAGTTTCTACGGTCGGGCCAAGGCTGTCGAGAACCTCTCCTTTGACCTCCCGGAGCGCGCTACAGGGCGTCTTGGGGTCTTTGGCAAGGAAACGGACGCCGAATACCACGAAAGGGCCTCACAGGCCCACACAGAGGCTCTCAAGACCATGACTGTCGGGTTTGGAGAGGAGTTGGATGAAAAAGCCCGTCAGCTGGAGAACAAAGCCTACGAGATGGGTGATATCCGGCTGCTGCTAGCAGACACCAAACTGAAACTTGAGGCGAGTGAGGCAAAGCACAAAACCGAACGCGACAGGCGGCACTTGCTGGAGTTTGCACACGGAGTAGCCGACTATGAGGGCGGTGATCGGCAAGACCTTATCGCCCGCTTTCAGAAGGACTACTTGGCAAAATGCCGTAACTTCCCCGAAGAAACCCGCCAGATTGTGGACGGGATGCTGGAAGACATGGGCGCGAAGGGCTTTTGGCACATCGAGCAGGACCGCTTGGCCGAAGAACGTAAAATCAGCGACCGCGCGGAAGCTGCCGAGAAAGCCCGCGTCTCTCATGCCATCGAGCGCCTTGGCGCATGGGAGGCCCGTAGCCCTGAACGCTATGATCTGGCGGACACCGCCGAAGGAACCCGTGAGGTTCTGGGTCTGTTGCGGGAAGCCACAACTGACGCGCAATACGACCGTTTCCGGCAGGGCGATGTGCGGGCCATCTCGCACATCACAGACAAACCCCTCTTTGCGGCCCAGCTTTTGGGGATCGTTGAGTATGACAACTTCGCCAAAGGCTATGAGACGTCTGGAGAAACCAATAACCTCATGAGCGATGCTCGTGATCTGGTCAGGAACCACTTTCCTGATGATCGTGAACGGGACTATGAAAACGAACGATAGGACGTGCTGACCTCACCAAAAGCAGCAAATCCACCTTGTAATTTTAACAAGAGGAACGCAGTTCCCTTATTTCTATAGGTTTCTCTATTACAGAGGTCTGTAACTATATGAAAATAATAAATTAATCGAGTTAGGCGTGAGTTTTCGGGACCCTTACGTGAGCTTTCGGGACTCTATACGTGAGCTTTCGGGACTACTGTGAGTTATTGACGTATAATAAACTCACAGTATAACTCGTGCTATGGGATATGCCGTAAACAGCGCAGAAACGAGTAGTCGTGACCCGGCTAAATTAAGCAAAGCCGGTGAGCTGGCCGATGGGCAATACAGCGAGCGGGCTTTGCGCAATCCACCCAGCTTGCAGGCACTCAAGCTGCAAGATGTTCTGATGAAAAATGCAGGCGGTAAAATCGCCAACGATCAGTGGCACGAGTTGCCATTGGCGACGTTCAAGCAGGTTAAAGGATTTCGCAATCTGACCCACGAAGACGTGGTGCGGCTCTTCGAGGAGCTGCGCAGCGTGACCATGCGCCATGTGAACACCACCGAAGGACATACCGCCATCTATGGCCTGATCGCAGTGGGTCGTGTGGACACGGACGAGGGCCACGGCAAGCTGCGCTATAAATTTGATGATGAGTTTCGCAAGATCGTTGAGCAGTCGAACCTCTACGCCGTTCTGGACTATCGTGCCGGCCTTGCCATGTCCTCGCGCTACGCCCATCGTCTGCATGAGATGATTTCGTTCCGTGCGGCCCGTGAACGGCAGATAGAACGCTTCACCGTGGAAGAGCTCCGCGCCCGCCTTGGCGTCCAGACAGGCAAGTTAGCACGATGGCCTGATTTCAAAAAATACTCTCTCGACGCCGCCATTGATGAGGTCAATCAATCGAGCCGTTTTCGGGTTAGCTACCGCATTACCAAACGGGAACGCCGTAAGACTACCGAAGTCGAACTGGCATGGGAAATCAAAGAGGCGCTTGAAGACGCCAAGCGGGAACAGGCGGCCCATTCTGTTGCTCGCAAGGGCAGACGGGCAGAAGCCAAAGAACGGTTGGTCTTTCCTGAAGCCGGAAGCGTCAAATACACCGATCCATGGGAGAAGCTGGCCCGTGAGAATTGCAACTGGGATCACGGAAAGCTCGCGGATGCGTTCCGCTCGTTCTGTTCGCAAAAGAGTATCAAGCTGGGCGCAAGAAACATCGAAACGGTGTTCGTGAGCTTCTGCAAAAGCCAGAGCCGGATTTGAGTGCAGGACCTTTTTGAGCGTTCAACAAACGGTCGTTTTTGGAACATCCGCAAAACACCCCGATTGACGCCGCCAAAAACCCAAGTAGTTGTTGAACGTTTTTGGAAGGGTCATATCAGTGATCATCGGTTACGCGCGTGTTTCTACAGAAGATCAGCATCTTGATGCCCAGACTGCCGCCCTTGAGGCGATTGGCGCTGATCGCATTTTTGCAGAGAAAATCACCGGCACCAAGAAGTCCCGCCCTGAGCTGGACCGCATGATCGAGCAGTTGCGGGACGGTGATGTTGTTGTCGTGACCAAGTATGACCGTCTTAGCCGATCCTTACAGGACCTCTTGAGCATCGTTGAGGCGGTAGGCGCAAAAGGTGCAGGGTTTCGATCCTTGGCCGAGGACATCGACACCACGACACCAGCCGGGCGGCTTGTCTTCCACGTCTTTGCCTCCATCGCCCAGTTCGAGCGAGAGCGAATATCCGAGAGGACCAAAGAAGGTCTTGCCGCCGCCCGCAAGCGGGGGCGCATCGGGGGCAGACCTTCCGCTTTGTCATCAGAGCGCCGCGCAGAAGTCGCACGTATGCGCGACCAAGAAGGCCGTGGCATTGCAGAGCTGGCACGACTGTTCGAGGTCAGCCCAAACACCATCAGGCGGGCTTGAGCTAGAACTACCCCCCTGCCCTTCCCAAGCGTTCAGTAAACCGTTACCGTGAACGGTAAAAGCCCGATGAGAAACCCTAAAGAATACAGGTGATGAACACTATGAAACTCACGCTAGGACAGGCTGCTAAGCACGCAAGTAGGGCAAAGGGAACTATGTCAAAAGCCCTTCAAAATGGGCAAATTTCAGCAGAAAAAGACGATAAAGGCAGATGGCAAATTGATCCTTCTGAGCTTCAAAGGTGGATGGACGCCAACCCGTTGCAGAACGCACCAGAAAACCAAGGTGCAACCTCAATAGAAACCCAAGAAAACCCTATTGGGAACAGCGCGCTATTGATCGAAGTTAAGATGCTGCGCGAACAAATGGACAAGCTAGATGCCATGCATGAGCGTGAGCGGCAAACTTTGGTCGGTCAGGTGGAAGACCTGAAAGTAGAAGCCGAACGGCGTAGTCGCGAACACATGCAGGCTTTGGCTGTTCTGACAGATCAGCGAGAGAAGGTAGCTAAGCCGCGCAGACGGTTCTTTGGCCTGTTGAAAGGGTAGGCGGCAAGCTGGGCATTTACCTTCAACAACCTCTGGTATTTTGAATAGGGTTTGTGAAAGCGTAAAATAGGGCAGGGGGCTGACGTTCCAAAAACGCTCGATACTGGTGAAAAACTTCCGCCACATCCAATTGTTGCGGCTCTGTTCTTCAGGGTCTACGAATAATGTCACGCGCTGACACTGCGGTCCATAGATGAGGACACGTGTGTCAAACGCTACCGAGCCAGCGCCAAAAACTGTGGTGCTTGCCCAATCCGCAAGGCCTGCACCAGCGGGCCATCGCGGACTGTCACCCGTCACCTTGACGAAGGCGCACGACAAACGGTCCGCGATCTGCGCCACACGTGACAATATGATGAGAGTACACGACGATGCAAAAAGGTCGAGATGTTGTTTGCCCATCTGAAACGACAGAACATCATTGCCATCACCACGAAGATGAATGTGTTTTTGTCTTGTCGGGAGCAGCGACGGCTTTTAGGGGTCTGCTCCGGCTCAGTGCTAAATCCTACGGCAAGGGATATTTCCGTCATCTAACAGGCTGTTATAAAAACTGATTATGTGGCTCCTGATGCTCAGAAGTTTCACAAACGCAGGTTTGAGACACATCCAAAAAACCAGCAATTTTTTGGAAAAAACTGTTTCTAATCTCATTCCACAATCAAAACACAGCAAACGGTAGGGGCGTTTCGTTCGTCCAGCGCGCTAACGTAGGATTTAGCACTGAGCCGGACTCGCCCCCTTTTATCGCTGCCGCCCACCAAGGCCTTGCTGGCCGACCAAGGATATGATGCTGACTGGCTGCGAGACGCCTTGGCTGACCGAGATATCGAAGCCTGCATCCCATTAAAATAAAACAGAAAAATCCAGCTACCGCACGACAGGGCACTCTACCTAAAACGTCACAAGATCGAAAATATGTTCGGCAAACTGAAAGACTGGCGGCGCATCCATACCCGCTACGACCGCTGCGCCCACACCTTCATGTCAGCCATCGCTGCCATCTTCATTTTCTGGATATGATCAGTGTTTCCTGAGCTTATATCAGGAAACCTTTGCAAACCGGAGCTGGTCAAACATGATCGCCCTTTCTGCGCGACTTGTCTCAAGTATCCGTTTCGATTTGCTGGCGCTGTTCGCCAAGCCCGTCGATGCCGAGACGCATCGCCTGACCGGGTCGCAAGTATACGGGTGGGCGATGACCCATACCGACTCCCGGCGGAGTGCCCGTGCTGATCACGTCGCCCGGCTGCAGACTCATGAAGCGGCTGAGATAGCTGACGATGTGCGCGACGCCAAACACCATGGTCCGCGTTGATCCAGACTGGTAACGCGTCTCGTCGACGTCGAGCCACATGTCAAGATTCTGAGGATTGGAGACCTCGTCAGAGGTCACGAGCCACGGTCCGATCGGACCGAAGGTATCGCAGCCCTTCCCCTTGTCCCATGTGCCACCACGCTCCATCTGGAACTCTCGCTCGGACACATCGTTGATGACGCAGTAGCCTGCAACATGACTCAGGGCGTGTGCTTCGTTTATATACTTGCCGCCCGTGCCGATAACCACGCCAAGCTCGACCTCCCAGTCCGTCTTGGTCGACCCACGCGGGATGAGTACCGTATCGTTCGGTCCGCAAATGGCGCTGTTGGCCTTGAGAAACACGACGGGTTCCGCTGGCAGGGGTAGGCCCGCCTCGGCGGCGTGGTCAGCATAATTAAGCCCGATGCAGATAAACTTGCCCACTCCAGCCACGCAGGGACCATAGCGAAAACCTTCCTCCACGAGAGGTAACGATGTCAGATCGAGGTGGCGCAACGCCTCGAGCCTGGCTGGAGACAGGACAACCCTGCCAATGTCGTCCACGACACCCGTGAGATCACGGCAGCGACCTTCGTCGTCGAGTATTCCGGGTTTTTCCTGCCCTTTCGGACCATGACGGAGGAGCTTCATGTCGAACTTATCCTTTTAAGAGGGAGTCAAATTTGGCTGGATGAAGACGCGGGCCGGAAGCGCGTGCAAAGAAATCGGTGCAGTCTCCCAAGCCTGCCCTACCGACGTGCTTTCCGCCGGGCTCGCTAACCAACGGTTGATGACGGAGACGCGGGCTTGGGATGGAGCGACTGGTCTTCTGACGGCACTTCGAACGCAAGGGTGCGACGCGGGAATGGCCAAGGGAGCCGAAGGTCGTATGACGTATCTTACAACCTTTTTGCCGAAAGCTGCCGCAAGATCACAAACCAACCGGGATCGGCGCGAATTCTAGGTGTCCAGTGATCTCAGCCATCGTCAGCCGACCGTCCGAGATAGCTTTGACCGCCTCAACGATGCAGTCGCCAGCGTCGCGAATCGACTGCCCCTTGGTCAGGACGTCGCTGATATCGACATCGAGATGCTGGCGCATACGCGCGACTGTGCGAGGATTGCTTGTGACCTTCAGAACCGGGCTGATCGGATTCCCAACCGGATTGCACGAGCCAGTAGAAAACAGGATCATCTGCGCGCCGCAGGCACTCATACCTGTCACCACTTCGCTGGCTGCCGAAGGCGAGTCCATGAAATAGAGGCCGGGTTTGTCGGGCCGCTGGCCATAGCTCAGAACGTCTTGGATCGGGAAGGTGCCGGTCTTCATAATAGCACCAAGGGATTTCTCTTCGATCGTTGTAATGCCACCTCGGACATTGTCGGGCACAGGATTGATGCCCAGGAGGTCGATGCCGGCATCCATAGCCGTCTTTTCATTGGCTTTGACCGCGTCGTAGATCTTCTGCGCTACAGTCTCGTTCACGGCGCGCCGTGCCAGGATGTGTTCGGCCCCCAGAATTTCGGTGGTCTCCGAAAAGATTGCCGTACCGCCACGTTCCAGGATGCGGTCGACGGCTTCGCCGATTGCCCCGTTGGATGCCACGCCCGAGGTGGCGTCCGAACCGCCGCACTTGACCCCGAAAATGAACCCCTCGAAGTCGGAGGTCGGATTCCGGCGCGCTTCGGATGCGCCAAGCATCATCCAAATAGCCTTGTCGGCACCTGCGTGCACGGCACTCATCGTGCCGCTTTCGAGCACCAGCACACTGTCGACAGGTTTGGACGTTTTATGCCTGACCTTGTCCAAGAGGGCTTGTGTCGACTCCGGCTCGTACCCGACCAGAAGCACTGCGCCTACATTGGGATTGAGCACGACCCCTTCTATCGTGCGCTCGAGACGCTCACGATAGATACCGATCTCGTTGCGACCGAAGGGATGGACAAGCGGCAGAGTTCCCCTGACTGCGGTGGCGATCAGTTCTACGGCCCGATTGCAGAATGAATTCAGAGAAAGGATCACAACATGGTTGCGGATCCCGGGTTGCTGGTCGATCCGAAAAACTGAGAATTCGCCCATCATACAGCCCCTCCCCGGAGCGACCTGATATTATGCACATGCACATGCTCGCCAATGTCGATATCGCGTTTCGCGGCCCCGATCGTCTCGGCGAACTTGATCACGGGCTGGTCTGCGGCAATGCGCTTCACTGCAAATTTGTGTCCGTAGGGAACCACATCGGCGAGAACGATTGATGTTTCGTTGATAGTGACCGTGCTGCCGGCGTCGAAGTCGGACAACGCCATTGCGACGTTGTCCTCTTCGTGAAGCCAGAGCCACTTCGGGGCTTCAGACGCAGGTATCATTCGTTCAGTTCTCGCGCGACGACGCGCGCCGGACCACCATAGCAGCCTTCGAACTTGATCGGCAGGGCCATCACATAGGTCGTGCGCCCGGCAATCTCCTTCAGGTGCGCAAGATTTTCGATGATGAGGCAGTCGTTGCCGAGCAGCGTGAAGTGCAGCGGAGATCCCTTGCGGTGTCCGCTCGCGAGGCCCGCATCGGGACCGGGAGTGTCCATGCCAAGCACCTTGACGCCCTTGGCGATCAAATACTCGCCGGCTTCCGGGGTGAAGAATGGGTATTTCGTGGCGTAATCGGCCGTCCCCCACATCCTGTCCGCGCCGGTGCGGACAAATAACATGTCGGCCTTCGTGAACTGGTCTTCGTAGGGTTCGAGATCCTTGACATCGATGGCCGTCAGAGGGGGAAGATCGAGGTCGATGGTGAAACACGTGCCGACCCAGCGCTCGAGCGGCACCATCTCGATCGAAGCGCCGCCGGGATGATAATGGCCAGGGGCATCGACATGGGTTCCGCAATGCAAGTTGAAGTGGATGAAATTCTGATTGCCCCCGGTGTTGGACATGTGAAAGCTTTCCACGTCATAGTCTTGCTGGCGCTGGTCGGGCCAAAGGGGAACAGGCATGTCAGGGGCGAAATTCCAGCTGAGATCAATCCATTTAGTCATTGTCATTGCTCCTACGCTATTTGCTTCTTTCGCCGTAATGCGACAGCGTCCGTTCGTTGATAAATATTCTAGCATCGAGACGCTGACGCCTGCGAATACTTTTTTCGGATCGACCGCATAAGCGACTGTGATGGGTGGGCGATGAAGTGTCACTCGACCCGGTAGCGTTCGACCCTCGTTTCGTCCACCTCGACACCGTTGCCAATTCCGTGCAAGCAGGCAAACGTTCCGTCCGACATAGCAAGCGGCGTACGGACCAAATCCTCGGCCAGATAAAGGTGCGTCAAGTTAAGGCCCCAGTCCACATTGGGAGCGGCGCAGGCGACAGCGAGCGTACTGGCGGACGAGATGCTGCTCTCTGCAATTTTGCCCGCCACCGTTATCGACAGGCCAAGCGCTTCAGAAAGTGCAGTAACGCGCATGGCCGCGCGCGGACCGCCCACCTTCAGCAGCTTTAGATTGATGCCATTCATGGCGCGCATGCGATCATGCATTAGCACGTCCGGCGCCCCAGCGATCCCCTCGTCTGCGCAGATCGGCACGTTTCCGATAGCCGCCAGAGCCTGCATCCCGCGAAGGTCATTGGCGCGAACGGGCTGCTCCAGAAAAAGAAGCTCCACGTCGCCGACCTGGCTGATGAATTGCTGTGCACGGGACAGGTCGAACCCCATGTTCGCGTCGGCGCACAGAACGACCGTCTCGCCTAGTTCGCGGCGAAATTGCAGTGCGGTCTCGATCTCCTCGGCCAGTGGCTTGACCCCGACTTTTAACTTGAAGAAGCGAAAGCCGTCGTCGCGCTTCGCGGCGGCTTCGGCTAGGTCGATATCAACAGACGGGTTACCGAGGAGCCACATCGGGAGGACGTTCTCGCGCATGGCTCCGCCGAGCAGGTCCACGACCGACACGCTGGCACGCCTACCCACGAGGTCCAGAAGAGCCATGTCTATGGCCGACTTCGCGCCACCGTTGCCATGCATCGCGCACAGGCAGCGCTTTGCAAGCGCAGCGTGGTGGCGCAACTCCTGTCCGACTAGGAGCGGCGCGAGGTGCTCGACGGCAGCCACGATTCCGACGCTCAGTTCGCCGCTCATGGTTGGGGCCGAGGTCGTCTCGCCCCAACCGACAGTTCCGTCGGACGCCTCGATGCGCACGAGGACATTTTGTGCAGTCTCGATACGCACACCGGCCATCAACATCGGCTTTATCAAAGGAAGCGCGACACGTATGGCGTCAATCCTGCGGATGGTAGTCGTAATCGCGTATGCAACCTCCTGTTTTGCCTCGCCGCTGGTCGTCATTCTAGGTCCTTTCGTCTCTTGGGGCATAAAGAAGTGCGAACCGCAACCATCCTAGGCTGAGCCAGTCCGACGACGATTGATCTCTTCGAGAATCGCAGCATTGTCCCAATCGCCTTCACCAGCGCGGACGCAGCCTTCCATCATGTCAATATAGGTTTCGGCGAAAGGCAGCCTCTGGCCCGCCGCCTCGGCATAGTCGCGCATGATGTTAAAATCCTTCAACGTTTGCGAAACCTTGCTCAGCGGCGTGTAGTCCCGCTCGACCATTTTCGACCCCTTTACATCCATGACTTGGGAATAAGCGGCAGAATTTCGAGCGACGCCTAGGAAGGTGCGCGCATCGAGCCCGAGCTTTTCAGCAAAGGCAATACCTTCGGCAACGGCCGCGCGGTTCAATCCCAACACGAGATTGATAGCAAGCTTGGTCTTCCCGCCTGATCCGATCGGGCCAAGGGTGAAGTGCCGCGGACAGATCGCGGTAAGGACATCCTCGACGCTGTCGATATCGGTCTCGCGACCGCCGATCAGTCCGACACCCTCGCCTCGTGCGATCTGCGTGCTCGTGCCCGAGATCGGCATTTCCACGAAGGCGGCGCGATCGGCGATACGCACATTTAGCGCGAGCATTCGGTCGGGTTCGCAGGTACTCGTGTTGATGATAATCCTGGGCAGTCCTTCGGGCGGTGCCACGGACAGCAATCCGTCCTCGCCCTCCACCACCTGTTCAACCTGATCCGAATCGAAAACCGCCAGTACGACGGTGCCGCAAGTGCGCGCCACGTCGGCCACCGATTCAAGCGGACGGCCTCCGAGATTGCGTAGCGCGTGCCGCGACGCCTGGCTTGGCGCGTAGCCGACGACATTGAAGCCCGCGCTCTGCAAAAGCGGGACCACCGCTTTGCCTACCAGCCCGATACCCAGTAGCCCGACGGTCTTTGAAAGGTCTGCCATTCTCATCCGCTCCTTGCTGATGAGCAGAACCTATCCACCGGAAAGCATCGCGTCCAATACGCAGATTGGGGCGTCCCAATCGATCAACCCGATTCATACGACTAGGGTGACTCCGAGAAGCTCGTCCTGAGTTCGTCGAACAGACGGCGCGCGCCGCTTGCGAGATGCGCGCGCTTGTTTGTCAAGAGACCTGCCGAAAGCCGCACATCGACATTGACGATGCGACTAATGCGCAGGCTTGGCCGGTTGACCACCGCACTGCGCGGTGCCACCGTAGCGGCGTGACCAGCCTCGACGAAGCTCAGGCGCGCGACCGTATCGTCGATCCCTAGGCTCACCCGCGGCGAGACCTTCTGCTTCGCACAGGCTACGTCGAACAGCCGCCTGATGTTGCCGACCCGCCCCGGAAGCGCTAGCGGGAATGGCTCCATCTGCTGCAGTGTCACCGCCGGAAGTTCGCCTAGAGGATGGTCTTTGCCCGAGACCACGACCAGTTCGTCGTCGAAGAGAATGGTCATTTTGATTTCGCGCGACTCCGCCGGTAGCCAGGTCAGGGCAAGGTCCATGGTTCCGTCAAGGATGGCGGCCTCCAGTTTGTCTTGGCTGCCCATGCGCAGCATCAGATCGACTCCGCCATGCGCCGACGCGAAATCGGGGATGCATTTTTCCATGACGCGGCCGACGAAAATGTTGTTGAGGCCAAGCGTCACGGTCCCGCACAATAGCCCGTCGAGGGCCGCGACCTCCTCCTTGCCGCGCTCCACGGCGCGGAGCGCCTCGTGGGCATAGACAAGAAACCGTTCACCTGCCTGCGTCAGTCGAACGTGACGAAACTGGCCGCCGGTACGATCGAACAATTGCGAATCGACCTCGCGCTCCAGTTGTTGGATGTGCAGGGAAAGAGTCGGCTGCGACACCCCCAGAGTGTTGGCGGCCCGCGTGAAATGCAGCAGTTCGGCGGCCCGCACGAAATACCTTAGGTGCCTCAGTTCCATACGGACTCTCAATTTATTTCGACATAAAGAATGATAATGCGACTGCCGAGAAACCCTGTCAATCAAACTACATAACGGGACCGGTCCGACGGTGGATGAGTTTGCGCGTGGACGGCAATACGCGGCGACCGGAAAAAACGGCGTCGGGGTGTCACCGCGGCAATCTTCCACTCGAATCCTGCTGGTCCGGCGCCCATGCATGCGCGTGATGCTGCCCACGAGCCATAGCGCCCATGTATTGGGCCACCAAAAATTACAAATTGGACAGCCTCTGAACGGCGGCCTATGCTTGGCTAAATAAAGAAGGGGCAATCCCCAAAAATAGCGATCAAAACCGATCGCGCCCTGATCGGTGGCGCCGCCCAACTGTGTTCACATGGAGGAAAACATGAATCGAATAAAGCATTCCTACGGAATTCTTCTTGCGTCATCCCTTATGCTCGCCTTACCGGCCCAGCATGCCGCCGCATTTCCCGAAGAAAGACTGAGCCTGATCGTTGCATACGGGGCCGGTGGCGGCACCGACGTCACGGCGCGCTTGCTTGCAAATGACCTGTCGGCGACGCTCGGACAGACCGTCACCGTGCAGAACGTTACCGGTGGTGGTGGCTGGAACGGCTGGGGTACTCTGGCGCGGTCCGTTCCCACCGGGTACACGATCGGATACATCAATGTGCCAAACCTCTACGCCGGCATCCTGAACCCCGAAACTCCACGTGAAGAGGACCTTTCCAGCTTCACGCCCCTCATGAACCACGTCACCGACTATTGCGTGTGGGCGGTGCGTGCCGACAGCCCGTACAAGACTGTCGCCGATGTGATCGAGGCTACCAAAGGCCAGCCCCTTTCGCTCGCGGCGCATGGCTTTGGTGGTGACGATCACCTTGCAATGGTCAAGATGGAGCGACTGACGGACGCCTCCTTCAATGTCATTCACAACACGAGCACCTCGATTTCGCTGACTCAGGTTCTCGGCGGCCATGTCGACATCTTGGGGGCCAATGTCAGCGAAGTGATGGCCCAGGTCGAAGCGGGCGAGCTTCGCATCCTAGGCGTGATGTCCAGCGAGCGGTCCGAGTTTCTGCCCGACGTACCTACCTTCACGGAGCAGGGCTTCAACCAAGTCTGGTCCGTTTCCCGCGGCATCGCCGGTCCGGCCGGTCTGCCTGAGGATGTTCAGCAGACGCTGATCAACGCCTTGAAAGAGACGTTGAACTCCGAAGCGCACCAGGCAGCCGCTAGGCAACTCGGCCTATCTGTCGAGATTATCGATGGCGCAGAATATATGCGCTTCCTCACCGAGACCCAAGACGAGGTCAAGACGCTGATGGACTGGTAGGTCACCTTGCCTGACGGCGCGGCGCGCGCCAACGAGCGCGCCGCCTCAGTATCCTAAAGATGGGTGATGAAGACATGTTTTTGACAGATCGTATCATCGGCGGATTGATCCTTGTGGCTGTTATCCCGCTCTGGATGTCAGCGGGTCGGTTCCCGGAGCTTTCCGGAGCGTTCCCGAGGACGGTACTCGTCACCATCGCCGCCCTCGCGATCTTGCTGATCGTTCGTTCTCTGGTCGGACCGGGCCTTCCCACGGGCGATGGCCGGAGACAGGCAAAGGCGCTGGTGACCCCGATCCTCGTGGCGATGGCCAGCATCATTGCAGTCATCGGCATGAGGTTTTTAGGCTATTTTCCGGCGATGATCGGGTTGGGGACCGCACTCTACTTTATCCTTGCGGGACAGCGGCGCCTTCTCTACATCAGCGCGATCTCCATCACCGTGCTCTTCATTTTCCTGGTGTTCGCAGTGCTGCTCGGGGTTCCGCTCGGTACAGACCAGTTCTTCAGGTAACAGGAGCGGATTATGCAGATGCTTCATTATGCAGCAGACGTTTTCACCATCGGTAATCTTGCGGCCATTATGATCGGCGTGTTTACCGGCATGATAATAGGTGCACTTCCGGGTCTGACGGCCAACCTCGGTGTCGCTCTGCTTCTTCCTATCACCTTCTCGATGGATGTCACGGCCGCGCTTGTCATGCTAATGAGCCTCTATACCACGGCAATCTACGCGGGCTCCTTCCCAGCCATCTTGCTACACACGCCCGGCACCTCTGCCTCGGCGGCGACGGCGATCGACGGTTTCGTCCTCACGCAGCGCGGCGAGTTCAACAAGGCACTGCGCGTTGCGACCTTCTCCTCGGTGTTCGGTGGCGTGGTCAGTGCGCTTGCGCTCCTGCTGATCGCACCTCCGCTCTCGCTGTTGTCCCTGCGCTTCGGTCCGGCGGAATACCTAATGCTTGCTGTATTCGGCCTGACGATCATCGGCACGCTGGCCAGCGGCAACATGGTCAAGGGCCTTCTTGCAGGTGCCCTCGGGCTTTTGCTTTCGACGGTTGGACTGGACCTGAATACAGGCTTCCCTCGCTACATCTTCGGCATGAACGATCTGACCTCGGGCATCAGCTTTGTGCCAGTGGTCATCGGGCTCTTTTCGGTCTCTCAGGCATTCCTGATGTGCGAAGATGCGCAATCCAAGGTGCAGCGCGTCGATCTCGTCACCCCCGAGCGCTGGCGCTTCTTTCCGACCTGGTCCGAGATCCGCGCGCTGCGCTACACATTGAGCCGATCATCAATCATCGGCGTTTTCGTGGGTATATTGCCAGGCGCGGGCGCGGACGTGGGCTCTTGGGTCGCCTACAATGAGGCGCGACGCTTCTCAAAGAACAAGGAGGAATTCGGGAATGGTTCCATTCACGGTATCTCCGCCTCGGAAGCGGCAAACAATGCGGTGACGGGAAGCTCCCTAGTTCCGCTTCTGACGCTGGGCATCCCGGGCAGCGCCACGGCCGCGATCTTGCTTGGCGCGCTGATCGTGCATGGTTTGGTGCCGGGCCGGACACTTTTCACCGACAACGCCGAAATCACCTATACCGTCATTTTTGCCTTCCTGCTGGCGAACATCATCATGGGCTTCGTGGGCATGTCTATTGGCCGCTACATGTCGCTGATTACGCGCCTGCCGAACGCGGTGCTCGTTCCGGTCATCCTCATGCTTTCGGTTGTGGGTGCCTATTCGCTCGGCAACAATATGTTCGACGTCTATACGATGCTGGCGGCAGGCGTAGTAGGTTACGCGATGCGCAAGGCTGGTTTCTCGCCCGCACCACTAATCCTCGGCCTGATCCTAGGCCCTATCGCCGAGACGGGTTATCGCCAGGCGCTAACGCTGTCCGGCGGAGATATATTTACCTACGTCCTGTCTCAGCCGATTGCCTTAGTGATCACCGTCCTGACCGTTCTTTCGCTCGTTAGTGCGGTGATCTCTGAGTTCCGGACAAAACGCTTTGACGGCTCGAAGTGAGCCGAGCATGTCGACTCCCTATAATCCCAACAAGATGAAAGACCCATCATGAGCAACGAACCTATTTGGCATAATCAAACCATAGGCAGAAAAATGTACCGTCTGCCCGTCACCACAACGCTGTCGGGTGAACTTGCGCTCACTCTGCACGTCGTCAAGGGTGCCAAACCCGGCCCGACGGTGGCACTGACCGCGACTGTCCATGGTGATGAGACCGTCCCGGCCATGATGATCCGAGAACTACTGGACGCGCTTGACCCGAACCAGCTTGCCGGCACCCTCTGCGCGATCCCCGTTTGCAACCCCCCATCCATGGCCGTCTTCAATCGCCAGACGCCCGAACAGCATGGAAAGACAGATCTTCACGAAGTCTTTCCGGGCAATGCGCGCGGAAACCTAACACAGATGATCGGCCATATCATCTCGGACAGCCTGATACAGCATGCAGATGTCGTCATCGATTACCATTGCGGCGGATCCGGTGGACGGCTGCAGTCTCGCGTGGACGTCAATACCGCCTGCGAAGCCGAACTGCGCCAACGCTGCCTGTCGCATGCGCGGAATTTCGGAACGGTCATGGTGCACGAGAACACAATCCCGAACTCGATCGTCGGTTATGCCAACAGCCTGACAAAGATTGCCTTCTGCGTCGAAACCTCCGGCGTCTACCTGTCTCCGCAAGATCACGCGGAATACATGAAATCCGGAGTTGCCGGTTATCGCAATGTCCTTCGAGGTCTTGGCATGCTCGACGAGCCGGTCGTGAAGAGACCGCGCCAGCTTATGTTTGCTGGCAAGGCACGCAAGGAAGCCAATCCGACCCGGGGCGGATTCCTTGAATCCTGTTTCCAGAGCCCGGCAGAGCTCGGCAAACCCGTGGCCAAGGGTACCGTCCTGGGGCGCATCATCGACATGGCGACGCTCGAAGAGGTCGAGGAACTGGTTGCACCTGTAGACGGCCACCTGTTCTTCTCGCGCTATTCCGGCGCCATCGACGCAGGCACGAAGGCCTACGCCATTGCCGAAGAGACCCAGTCACGTTGGCTTGAGCACGACGAAGATGCCTGAGGTGGTGAGCCAAAGCGAGAAATGAAGATGGTTGAAAGCAGAAAAGACGTCCTCGTGACGAGCGGGGACCTGCATGCTGTGATCGTCGCCTGCGCGCGCGCCGCGCAGGTGGGCGAGCCAGCGGCTGCGGCTTTCGCGAGCCATATCGTGGAGGCACATCTTCGCGGCGTGGACACTCATGGCCTGCGTCGCCTGCGACCTTACCTGGCTAGGGTCGCCGTGGGCGGTGTCGACGCCCTTGCCGAGCCTGTCATTGAGGCGCACGGCGCAGTCCTGCGCGTTGATGGGCGCAATGGCATCGGGCAGTATGTTGCGCAGGTTGCCGCAGATGCTGTCATCGCAAAGGCCCGGGATACTGGTGTCTCCATCGCGCTGGTGCGAAATTCCAACCATTTCGGTTTTGCGGGCTTTTACGCGTCCCATATCGCGGCTGCCTCGATGGTGGGTCTTGTCACATCGAACGGGCAGGTCATGGTTGGACCCGACGGTGCCTTGCAACCAATCTTCAGCAATGACCCGCTGGCAATCTCTGCTCCCTATGCGAGCGGCAGCATGTTCGAACTCGACCTCGCCCTAAGCGTCACCTCGCGCCAGAACATCGTGCGTGCTGCGCGCATGGGCCAGATGATTCCACCCGGCACGGCCCTTGATCGCAATGGCTTCGAAACCACGGAGGCAGAGGCTGCCCTCGAGGGCCTTCTTCTCGCCTTCGGCGGTGCGCGGGGCTTTGCGCTGCTGAGCGCTGTCGAAGTCCTGACGGGGGTCCTGACCGGGGGCGCCTATGCGGACCTGGTAGGTTCCAAGGAAGCTTCACCCGATCAGCCCGAGGCTACAGCCCATTTCATGCTTGCCATTGACCTAGAACATGCCTTGGGCGCCGCACTGTTCAACTTGAGGCTGGCAGATCTCGCCGATCGTCTTCAGGGACTTCCGATGCGCGAGGGCACCCCAAGGCCCAGGATGCCGGGGGCGCGGCGCTGGCAGCTTCGCGCCGAACGTTTGGAGGAAGGAATTCCTCTCGCGCCGCCGGACATCGCTGACCTGCTCGATCTGTGCATGGAATGTGGCGTCCTGGCTCCCGCGGACTGGACGCGCGACACGGATGGGGCGTAGTCGTGGCGCGCGCTGGGAACACGGACCTCGAAACGAGGCTGGGTTGCCCTTCCACACGCAGGCGTAAACGCCGGCACAATCAGTAATGCATTAGGGGAATTCATGAGCATCAAGACAATCCTAGTGATCGCTCTGGGCGGCACCATCGCCATGACCCGGACCACATCCGGCGGTATCGCGCCTAGTCTGTCAGCCGATGACCTTCTGCGCGCAGTCCCGGGCTTGGACAGGGTCGCGCATCTGGACGCGGTCTCGCCGTTCCAGCTGCCGGGAGCATCGCTCACGTTCGGTCATCTGAACGAGGTTGTGGCATTGATCAACGCTCGCACGGCAAGCGGCATCGACGGTGCAGTCATCGTGCAGGGAACCGACACCATCGAAGAGACGGCCTTCATTCTGGACTGCCTGCTGGCCCCGGGCCTTCCCGTAGTGGTCACGGGCGCTATGCGGGGTCCAGAAACGCCAGGTGCGGACGGACCCGCGAATCTGTCGGCGGCCGTAACCGTCGCGACCTCCCGGGAGGCGCGCGATCTTGGCGTTCTCGTCGTGCTCAATGATGAGGTACATGCAGCGCAGTATGTCCGTAAGGCGCATACCAGTCTGCCTTCATCCTTCACCTCGGCCCCCCATGGTCCGGTCGGGAACGTGATTGAGGGACGTTTCAGGTTGGCCATGCGCCCGATACGTCTGTTGCAAGCACCCTTCATGCCCGTCTCGTCTCCACCGCCCGTGGCAGTGGTTCAGCTTGGTCTTGGCGATGACGGACGTCTGCTGGCCGCGCTTCCTGATCTCGGCTATCAGGGCGCGGTGATTGCGGGGATGGGGGCTGGCCACGTGCCGCAGGCCTGCGTCGCGCCGCTTGAGACCTTGGCGGGGGCTGTTGTGACGGTACTCAGCACTCGCGTCCTCAAAGGCCCGGTTCTTTCCGAAACCTACGGGTTCGCAGGATCCGAGCGGGATCTACTATCCCGTGGCCTGATCGGCGGAGATGCATATGGTCCCGTCAAGGCGCGCTTGCTTCTGCAGTTCGCGCTTGGTGCCGGTTTCACGCGCGAGGATATCGAAATTCTATTTTCCGGGAACTGAGACAAATGGTACGAAATGATAACCTCGCAGGAACTTGCGTCGTGACCAAGGCGGGCCTTGCTCGACTCGGGCGTGCGGGTCGCCTGCCCAAGCAGATATCCTCAGTCTGGGGACCAGGCCGCGCCGTCCTGATCCTCCGTAGCCAAGGCCCTGGGGCATCGCGCGCTCCCGATGATGAAACTCTCTCATTCAGCCTAAGCGCCGCACCACGTCCCGGAGTGGGCATTTCTCTTGTCCGAGGAGCAGAATGACTTACCTGTCCCGCGTGCGCGCTTGGGCGCTGCCGCTTCTTCCCGGCCTTCTTCTCAGCGTCATGGTGGGAGCTGCAGCAGGCTTTCTCGGCATGCACTACGATGCCCCGGTGATGTTGTTCGCCCTTCTTCTAGGCATTGATGAGCGACAACCATCTTGGCCGGTGCCGACAACCACCTTGGCCGGTGGGTCTGGACGGAAGACGGGCATGCCCGTCTGGAGGGCAGCCCCACCGGCCTGATTGATTTTGGGAATAGGTGCAGGT
>Ga0222648_1000328_pt1 | contig 21160 bp, 16 predicted proteins | sample AntAcemetagen335_FD_181021 | JGI IMG/M metagenome (GOLD analysis project Ga0222648, IMG submission 181021) | Saline water microbial communities from Ace Lake, Antarctica - #335 | ecosystem: Environmental > Aquatic > Non-marine Saline and Alkaline > Saline | place: Antarctica: Ace Lake... | reverse complement strand
GAAATGGGAAAAAACGTGTCGTCTGGCGCGTCGCTGATGGACAAACAGAGTACGTTGTCCGCATCCTCCACCTGGAAGTCCGACGCGACTGGTTTTGACGGCGTCGATGCCTGGACACCGGGAACCGTTCTTCCTAACGCCCTGGACGCGGTGACCACGGGGTCCGGCACCACGAAAAAGGTGTATCCCGGCGCGACGAACGACCAGGCGGCGGCATCCGAGACGTCCCCCGCGTTTGACTCGACGTCGCGCGCGGTGGCGGACGCGGCGGAGTCGACGGCGGCGGACGCGGCGGAGGCTTCTTTTCGCGTGGAAAGTGACTCACCGAAGGAGAGTGATTTGGAGCGACGTACACGGCACGACGCGGAGGACGCGGCGCGACGGACACGGCACGAGAAGGAGGATGCAGAACGGACGGCGCGGCACGCCATGGAGGATGAGTTGCGTGAGCTGCGGCTGCGAGTTAAACGTCAAGACGATCGCGGCGCGGTGCCGGGTGAATGGATTGATGGTATTGGGTACGACACGCACGACGGCATCGGCGACGGCTCTTCGGGCGATTTCCCGCCTGGCAACGCCACCGCGGGTTTCCCGCCGCTCGATGACCCAGGGTCTGGTGGGTTTCCAAACCGCGGACGCGCGGACCTCCCTAAAGACGTTTCGGTATCAATTCACGCCCCGCCGCGAATTGACGACCCGCTCGGGTTGCTTTCCGAGGACGAATCGGGGAGTAATGACTCAAGAAATGGAAACACGGGCCCGCCCGGTGCCCCGTCAGGTGCGGACGATCGCGGCGACACTAACGGCACTAGCACTGCGGGCATCGTGAATACCACGGTGACCGTCCCGACGGCGGAGAACGTTGAGGACGTTGAGGACGCGGAGAACACGGGTGATACGAAGGAGGATGAGACGCGAGACGAGACGTCTCCGGCGCCGGCGCCAGCGCCGGCCGGGCGCACCCCGCGGCGCGCGGCGGCGGAGAAGGGGAGGGGAAAAAAATACGGGGCGGCGAAGGCGAGCAAACGAGGCAACGGCACGACGACCTCGGGGGATGTGGGTGCCAGCACTGACGATGAGGAACCCACAAAGGACGCGGGTGAGGCTCCTGAAAGTGATTCGCCCGAAGAAACGCAGGAACAGTTCACCAAGGACGCGTCTCCGGGTCCTGAGACTGGTTTCTTGCAAGAAACCAAAGCCGAGTTTGGGGGCGACGCGGACGCGGAGCTCGCGACGCCGGCGCAATCAGTGTCCGTGGATACCTCCGAAACGGACCCGACCGACGACCACGCCGCCGCAGGGAGTTCCAGTTCCGAAGAATTTGAAAAGAAAGACGCGATGGGCAATTTGTTGACGGACTACGACCACGGCGTGTTGAGGGTCGACTCGAACGTCTCGCGAACGGGTGACGCGCGGACGGGAACGGGGCCGGGGACGAAAAAAGAAAACTTGGATGACGTCGGGAAAAAAGAAAAGCCGACCACCCTGAAGGCCGATCCGTCGGAACACAAAAGCGACACGAAGACCGTGGTCAAGGGGTTGGTCATTGAACATGACGACGCGAAAGATACGGAGGATGATCCGGAGGCGCAGGCACCGGAGGTGGGAACCTTTTTTTAACATGTTTGTTTCCCCAGAGACGGGACGACCGTGTGTCGGCTTGTAGGTGAAACTGAATAAATTCCAAAAACCGTTTTCAGCCAAAATGGCCAATCATCAGACCAAGGATCGCCCGTACATACCCGGTGACGTGTCCAAAGGAGAGCACGCTCGCCTCACCACCATTTATTCCCGAAAGCCTCTATCCATGCCGATCGCAGCGGGCGGCAGTATCCGACGCGCGCGCACGCTCGTCCTTCACTCTTTCGCGTACCCCCATGGCCGCGCTTACCACCGCCGTTTCGGCTTGCGTCGTGTCCCCCGTTTCCGTGGGGGCGCGCGCCGGGAGTTCCCGCCGGGCCGCCTTCGTTGGCGCGAGAGTGGTGTCCAATGGTTCCGTACGCGCGGGATCCCGCCCCACCGCGTCTTCCCTTGTGGTCCGCGCGGCCAAAGACGACGAACGCCCTGCCGGCTTCGGGCGCCGCGACATCGCGAAAGGCGCGCTGATGGCGCTAAGCGCGCCCCTGATTTCCCAGATGCCCGTGGGCCCGGCGAAAGCGGATGAGCTTTCCAAGTTCTGGGACATCGTGGATTTGCCTCTTGAGCCCGGGGTGATTCTTCTGGACATCGCGTTCGTGGACGAGACGCACGGATTCTTGTTGGGTACCCGGCAAACCATCTTGGAGACCTTCGATGGCGGCAAAACCTGGGACTTCAAGTCCGTATCAAACGCCCTTGACGAGGACGTCAACTACAGGTTCAACTCCGTTTCATTCAAAGGCCAGGAAGGGTGGATCGTGGGTAAGCCCGCGATTTTGCTGCACACCACCGACGGCGGCGCGTCGTGGGAAAGGGTTGGTTTATCACCCCGGTTACCCGGTGCTCCGGTGTTGATCACTGCTACGAAGGACAACGGCACCGCGGAGATGGTCACGGACGAGGGCGCGATTTACCTCACAACGGACGCGGCGCGGAACTGGAAGGCGGCGGTTGAGGAAACAATCAGGTACGACCTTTCCCACCGAACACGTTCCGCCGTCCGCGAGTGCGCATACTCGTCCTGCGAAGGGACTGTTACCTCTGCCCATTACCACGACTGTTTACGTAATACAATACATTACGCGAGACTGACACTTTCGGCTCTTGTCGTATCAGCGCCACTCTGAACCGCACCGTGTCAAGCGGCATCACGGGCGCTTCGTACTACACCGGAACTTTTTCCACAATCTCAAGGAACGACGACGGCGAGTACATCGGCCTGAGCAGCAGAGGCAACTTCTACATGACCTGGGCGCCGGGGCAGGCGTACTGGCAGCCGCACAACAGGTCGAGCGCGCGGCGGGTGCAAAGCATGGGGTGGCGCCCGGACGGCGGGGTCTGGGAGCTCACCAGGGGGGGCGGCATTTACTTCAGCACCACGAACGACCTGCCTGATAACGACGACGACTTCGCGGAAGGCAAGATCGGGTCCCGAGGCTTCGGCTTGCTCGATTTAGGCGCCAAACCAGACGGCGGGGAGTTCTGGATCGTGGGCGGGTCGGGGAGCGTCTTTTACTCCAAAGACCAAGGCCGGTCCTGGAAGCGCGACCGCGGCGCCGACGGCGTCGCCGCGAACCTGTACACGGTCAAGTTCAACACGAACTCGAACGGCTTTATCCTCGGCAACGACGGCGTGTTGCTCAAGTACAACGGACGGGGAGTGTGAGGTGCTTAAGGTGTTGGGACAGAGGGAGTGATGGGTGACAAGACGTAAAGTGATATATTACGCGTATCGTCTTGAATTTGTTTCACGCCTCTTCCCCCTACAAGTACTCTAGTTCACGCGCATGGATTTCATCTGCTTCATGCGTTTCGCCAGGTCCTCGTGCGACCCTTCCCGTTTCAGTTTGTGGAACAGCCGCCTGTGCGTGTCGTACAGATCTTTCAGGGCCGAGACGTACAAAGCGTGGTACCTGAGATTGTAAAAAAGAAATGTCAGTATCGTATGGGCAAACAGTGTCGGAATGTGGTAAATGGGAAATACTTACTCGTCGATTTGCGCGTTTGTCGGGTCCGCGATTTTGGGTACGCGGATCGGCGCCCCGACCACGACTTCTATGGACTCTCGTTTCGGCATCACGCCGTGTTTCCCACCGGTCATGCGTCTCCATATGCCTCCACTCAGGTTCCGCCCGTACAACAAAGGCGGTGTCACCCCAATCAAGTGCTTGCACCACAGCTGGAACCTCCGCACACCGCCGCCCGTGGGGTTCGCGACTTGGTCGAAGATGTCGTTCTCGCCAAACGCGAACACCGGTACTAGGGACGCGCCTGTTTTCAGCGCCATCTTCACGAAACCCTTTCGCCTGGCTAAGGTCAACGTCGCCCACCCCGGCCTCGCGTCCAGCGCCTCCGCGGCGCCCCCCACCACGATCGCGACGCAGGCGCCCGGGCACCGCGTCAGGTTCGTCACCACGCTGCGCTTCGTGACGCTGTTGTTGTAAATAACAGAAAGTGTCAGTCCATTTGTTGGACGATGTATTGGACGATGGCCTGGTCAACAGTCACCGGCCATCGGTCTGAACAGTCACCGTAATCGGTCCGAACAGTCACCAGCGTTAGAGATAAAACAGGCGTCTGGGATTTGGGAAACGACTAAGAAAAACAACAACGCGTACCTGTTGATTCCGAGCGCCATCAAAACCTCCCGCGTGAAGGGGAAGTAAAAGTTGATCGCCAGGGTTAGCAGTCTTAAGTCCAGCCCCGGGAACGCCTGTTCGAACCCGGTGGCGTTCGTGGCGAACGTGATCAGCGCCCCCACGCCTATTATCCCGTGCGGGTGGTACCCGAAGAGGTAGTTGCCCGTCGGATCCAAGTCGCACGTTTTGTGCAGGCGCACCGGGAAGTAATCAGCCAGGGTGTTCCAGAAAGGCATTCTTCTGGTCCACGGCAGGAACCGCTTGCCGCTGCTCGGCGCGTGCGTGTCAACCAGAAACAGCCACGACAGGTAGCCCAGGAAACCGTATCGCACGTATCTCGGGGCGAAGAACGTGAAGTAGCTCGGGTACACGGCCAACACGGAAAGGAGAAACGCGTAAATCATAATCACCAAGCCAACCTGCGCCGCGTGCTGGTGGTGCTTGTCGCCCTTTTTAATCGTTAAAAACGCGGGCAACACCAGGCCGGCGAAGTAAACCCCCACGGGCACGAAAAACGGGCCCATTATGCGGTACCAAAGGACCATCGTGAACGCCCAGAAAAGGAAACCTGCGTTTTTTTTTCGTTTTTTGTGAAAGCATCGTTTGCGGGATTCGAGATCGGAGATGATTGGGTCGGGAAACGAAGGTCAGGGTCGGGAATTCTACGCAGGAGAACCGGGTGGGTTGGCGTTGTGATGCAGGGGACGCGTCCGGTTGACGTGGCTTTCGTGGCTCGTCGTGCGAAAACACCAGTCAGGTCGCACGGTCAGACGGCGTGGTGTCCCACACGCCTCATAAAAAAAGCGCCGATGTCGTCTCGGTCTCGAAGCGTCGTTGTTGGCACCGCACGCCGCACGCCGCACCTGTGGCTTTGTGCGGGATCTTCTCCGGCACCCTGCGTGGCTCCACGAAGTCCGCGACTTGGTCGTTGTCGATCAAGCTCCCCAGCGACGACGCGCTGTCGGTTTCCTGGTGCTTGTACGCGAAGGAACCGGGGGCGCCTTGGGAAACGCTGCCGTCGCCGGATGAGGACGGCGTTGTTTTCTCCGGCGCCACCCCCGGTCGCTCGCCGGTGGCACGATTCACCAAACCCGTCATGCCCAGCGCAGGCTTCGTGGCAGCCACGTCGCCGCTCATGGTGCCTCGCGGTCACCACGAACCGCGGGGGATACGAACACACGGGGCCGTGCGCGGAGCTCTGCGCAGCCTTTCCCCCTTGGACGAAGCGACGATTTCAAGCCTCCGGAGACGCTAAAATTTGCCGGGAACTTCGAGAGCGCGCGATGGAGAACGCGCTTCGGCGCCACGTGGGCAAAAACGCGAGGATGGGCCGAGCCGTGCCGCCGCGAGCTATGCGGATCACATAGCCTATCGCCGGGGTCGCACGCAGGCACGATCGCGGGTAAAATGTGGGCTCGGCTGCGACCCGAAAAAGTGCTGCGCCCTTCATCGTCGACTCAGTCCCCGACGGACAGACCTTACTCCGGGGTTCCTCATGGCGTCTTCCTGTGCGCTTACGACTGGCGTTTCGGCGACCCGCGTCGTGCGCGCCTCTCCATCGGCGTCGGCGGTTGCGTCGCGGCGGCGTGTGGTCGCGCGCCCGACGAACCGCACATCGTGTTTGTGCCATGCACCACCGCCAACCCGCGCCCGAGTCGTCGCCCTCGCTGGCGACCCGATTATGCTGTGGGACGACACGCAAAGGAAGTTCGTGGACGGCGGGTGCACCACCACGTCGCTTGACGATCCGTGCGTGCAAGGCCTCGCAATCACCCCCGCTGAGGTCATCGAGAGGATCACGAAAGCCAAAGGCGCGGGGGGCCGACTTGATTTAACGGGCATCGGGTTACGGGAAGTCCCATCCGAGGTGTGGACGCTGACTGATTTGGCTGATCTGCAACTCAGCAACAACAAGCTCATCTCGTTACCGGATCAAATAGGCAACCTGGTAAACTTGGAACGGCTAGGGCTGGCGGGGAACCGACTCCGAAAACTTCCCGACGGATTAGGCGGGTGTACTTCGTTACAAGGGCTGTGGGCGCACGGCAACTTGCTGAAGTCGCTCCCGAACTCGATTGAAAACTGCGAATACCTGCGTTTGCTGATGCTCGCGGGTAACAAACTCAAGTTCTTGCCTGACGGAATTGGAAAGCTAGTGGATTTGGAGGAGTTAAGCGTGCCTGGTAATTGCTTGGAAGCGTTGCCCGAGTCGATCGTGGAGTGCGGGTCGCTGCGAACGCTTGATGTGCACGGGAATTTCATCACGGCGCTGCCGTCATCGATGGGCAAACGGTGTCGCTCCTTGGAAGACATGTCTTTACAAGGGAACAGGTTGGTGACTTTGCCGGACTCGCTTTGTGACGCGAGGCGTTTGAAACGCTTGAACGTCGCCGAGAACGCGTTGGAAACTCTTCCGGAGAACATAGGGGACGCCGCTATGTTGAACCAGCTGTGGGTTTACGCAAACCCAGGCTTGGCGAGTTTGCCGGTTTCGCTGGCCAGGAACGTTTCCCTGCAGGCGGCGTGGGCGGAAGGGTGTTCGTTTCACGGTGACGGGGGGAACGCGCTTCGGATGTACATAAGCCACGCAGCGGAAGGGGGGGGCGGGAAACGGAAAACGCCCCCGGCGATTCTGGGGGTTGACTTTGAGCAACTCGCGAGTGCGGGGATGGATGGAAACAAAGTCGCCGAGTTCGTCAAGGTGAGCGAAACCGCGAGCGTCGCGTCGCGCGGCGCGGGCGGCGGCGAAGCCCACCAGAGGGGGTACTTCAAACTCGAAAAGTGGGTGGCGAGCAAAGCAATGACAGAAGAGCAAGGAGGTGGTGCTGCTACTACCCGTGCTGCCGCTTCCCGTCCAACGCGGGCTCCCGTTTTGATTGTCGCGTTTGGCAGCGCGCCGGGCGTCCCGAACTGGGGCGGTTTGCTTAAAAAACTGAAAATAGACGTCGACGCGCGCGGTAAAAACAACCTCGGCGGCGCCGGCGCCTTCGCCGCCGCCGCGGTCCATGCTGCGAAGCAAGGCTTCGACGTGCTTTACGTGGCGGACACGGCACGGAGTTGGTACGGCGGCGACGGTTTCGGGAACGGCGAACAAGAAGAAATGGCGTGGCGCGCCGCGCTCGGCCAAGTCGCGAACAAATACGAAAAGGTGATTCACCTCGGTGATTCCATGGGCGCCAGCGCCGCGCTTCTTTTCGCCGATCTGTCCGACATCTCCCTGGCGTTTTGCCCGCAGGTGTGTTTAGTGGAAGCGTCGATACGACCCGGCCGGTCCGCGGTTTGGATGAAGCGGTACGAAACCTCGCTAATAGCGGCCGTCAAGCGGTGCGTGGAAACCAACAACGGACACGTGGTGATTCACACCGGGTCGTGGCAACACGACGTCGACCAAGCGAGCGCGGTGCTTGCGCGTTTGGGAAGCGACTCGGAGACGTCGTATACCTCCGCGAAAGGCAAAGGCGGAGGCAAGGTGACGTTGATAACGCACCACGTGGACAACCACCGCGTGGCCCTGGCACTTGAAGAGGGGGGGGAGCTGCTGCCGATCGTGCGAACCGCGCTGCACGACGCGCTGGCGGGGATACGGAGCGGCGAGGGAAAAGAAAAAGGCGAAGACGATTCTTATTCATCCGCCGTAGGGGTTGATGATGCCTCCGCCAAAGGGGTTGACAGTATCGCGCTGAGAAAGTTCAACCCAGCCACGGCGGTGAAAAAGTGAAAAGGAGCATAACGGAGTCGTGTACCCAAGGTACCTAGCTTCCAGTGTATTACTATCTAGACTATTTAGGAACACTAAGGCTATTTAGCAGCACGGACGCCTCGGGCGTCGTACTTCCCACGTCTCCCGCGTCATCCCGTCGCCTCAGGAAATGTGTTTCAGGAGTTGGTCCGTGACGAGTGTTTTGCGTTTCTCAAGCCCCCCGACGAGCTTGTGGAACCGTTCCGGAGATTCCGCCGCGTGCCGGATCAGTTTTGCAAGCACGTCCCCGCGCGCGTCGAACACGGAGCGAAACGCGCCGGCGTCGTCGCCCATCGGTAGGTCGGCTAGATTGGAACTTCCACCGTGTTTCGCGAACCGAAGCCGCCTCAGGGCGACGCGTTCCTCGCACTCCGCGCGTCGTACCCCTCGATTGGTAGTTTCCAGCCTTTGTCGAAGCTCCAAAAGCCGTTCCTCCACGCCACCGCAGGTGACTCGCGCCAGCTCCAAACGATGGGAGAAATGCACCGCCTGTTTTGCCTGCGCTTCGGTGGGCGTGAAAACCGCATCCGGGTTAGGGTCCTCGGGAGACACCGACGTCGAGGTAGACGCGAGCCAGGAATCAAGCGCGCGGTGCACGAACGCGACGTCATGGGAAGCCATCGCGGGCCCCAACGCAGGTGGTCGGGGCGCGGCAGGGGGGGGGGCGCGCGGCCAATGCAGGAGGGGCGCAAGGTCTTTCTTTGGAAGTGCCGTTTTGAACGATTTCGTATCCGCCAGATCTGGAAAATATCTTCATCTGCACGTCATCGATTGCCCGGGTGCCAGTTGGGCGAGCGCCACGTTGCGGTATGTCGTCGCCACGCCGCGGGTGCGGTCCCGCCGGGTCCAGTTCCGGCGAATCCGCGGCCACGCCGGTGGACCAGACATGCGCGGAATCTTCTGTTTCTACACGCGCGTTGCAGAGCGACGACGTGGAAGCAGCACTGGGTACATCTGTCTCATCGCCGGTCGCCCGCGTGGCCGTGCCCTCCCCCACTTCCTCGACCGCGGTTGAGTTTACGTGCACTAAGTGCGAAAAAGGCAGTTCGTGCTGGCCCGTGCACGTCGCCACGCAGAAGCTGGTTTCGCTGCGCACGAAGGCGCTGGGTCGCAGAGGCGGCGCACGGGTCGTGCTCGGCGATTGCGACGCGGTGTGGGGAGAGTTCGAGTCCCTGGTGGAGGCCGGGCATCGGCCCACCGTCAAGACGTACACCGCGCTCGCCTCTGCGCTGGGCGAGTGCAGATTCCCCGAGGACTGCGAGGACGTTGTTCAACGCATGCGTGACGCAGGGGAAACCCCGGACACGACGGCGTGGAACGTGGTGGCACACGCGTGGTGTTTGTCCGACTTACCGTTCGAAGCGAAGCGGGTCGTCGCGGAGATGCTCGAAAACGGGATCGCGCCAAACGCGGCAACGTACCCGCCGCTGGTCGCCGCGTTCGCGAGAACACAACCACCGACGAACTCACGGGAAATAGAGGAGATCATCGCGCTGGTGGAGACCAAGGGGTTTATTGGAACGAATGGGAACGACGACAAAGACAAAGACGTGCTGGGGTGGTACGAGCGGATATACCACGCCTTCGTAAACGGCCTGCTCGCGGCGAACGCGCCGCGAGACGCGGAGAACGTGCTGAAGCGGTGGAACCTGGAGAAGTACGACATGGGCAGGGTTGCGGACCGGAAGGGAAAAATAAGCCGCCCCGTCGCCGCGTCGTACGGGATGATCATCGACCACTACGTCAAGACCGGACAGATGGGCGAAGCGCGACGGCTGCTTAACCAAATGCAGTGGGACAAAGTCGTTCCGTCGATTGATATATTCAACATGTTGTTGCGAGGGTACCTCGCGTCCGGGAACGTGAACGCGGCGCAGGACGTGTTCCGCGAGCTGGAAGGCAGTGGGACCTGGGACATGGAATCCCTAGGTATCGCCCCGGACGTCACCTCCTACACCTCGCTGATGGACCACTGGGCGAACCAAGGCGACGTGGTTTTGGCGGAGAAGGTGCTTGCGAAGATGGTGGCTAAGAAAATCGCCCCCGACGAACGCGCGTTCGGGTCCCTGATCAAAGCGTACGCACGGGCGAGGGACCCCAACGGCGCGGAACTGGTGCTGACACGCATGCGTGAGTTTGACGCGCCGCCTGACACCGAGACGAATCAAAAGAGACACGCAACCGGCGGTCGAGGGAAGAAATCAAAAAACGCGTCGGTCGCCGCCGGCGCCAAGTTTTACCCCACCAACCCGACCGCGAAAAAGAGTGGTGGAACAAACCCACCACAAGAAAAAGAAAAGTACGTCGGCCCGAACGACGCCGTGAAAAAGCTGAAACCAGGCGTGGTGCTTTGGACCACCGTGGTATCCGCGTACGCCGCGGTCGGCGACATGTCTAGCGCGCGCCGGGTGGTTGGGGAACAAACCGCGTGCCCAAAGTCGTGGCGCGCCGCGCCGAACGACCGCACGTTCGGTCACCTGGCGTGGGGGTACGGGCAACTCGGGGACGTCGCCGGGGTCACGGCGACGACCCAGCTGATGGCGGAAGCGGGGGTTAGTTTGAATCAAGGAAGCGAGGCGCGCAAGTCCCTGGTACGCGCGTGCGTGGAGTGCGGGCTCCCGGCGTCGCACGTCGACCGCATGGTCGAGAACCTGGGGGATTTGGTGCCAACCCCTTCGCGGCGGAAAACGGACGGGTGGGTTTCGTCCAAAAAGAAAAGCCAAAGCCGAGGGGACAAACCCGTAGTTGGTGTTGCGAAACCGCCCGATGCCGTGACGTCCTCCCCGGTTACGAGGAATACGTCGCTTGGAAAAAATACCCGCCCGAACGACGACCGAGCGTACGGCGTCAACCGCAGCGGCGACGCGGGGTGGGTGTGTTCCCTGGGTGTCGCGTCGCTCAAGCGCCGCACCTCACTTCGCGTCGTCGCAAACTTGTCGTCGCGCGTGCCAGTTCTCCAAGTTGGCGGCGTGGCGAGGCACGCTCGCGGGGTCAAGGGTTTCAAAGTTCCGGGTGTCGCGCGCATCGCCAAACCGCTCTTCGCGTGAGAGGGGTTTGAATCAGTTTTTGTAGGTGATTGAAAAAGTTTTTAGACGCGTTGTATTCGAGAATGTTTCGAGTCGTGGTATTCAAGCCTCTACCTCGAAGTAATGTATTAACGTCGAGTTAAGAATAGCGTAATATGCACTCACGCGTATACAAATACGCACTACTAACCGAGTAATAACAGTAACCGCACAAGCACACCCTTATCAACGCCCTCCTCTCCACACCGTAACTCTACTTGTTGCCGAGTGCCTCCGGCAGCGCCTCCGCGACGGCGTCGATGAACTGCTCCGTGGTCAGGCCGCCGGCGCCGCACAGGTCTTTCGTGCCTCTTCCTTCCCTGAACAGCTTGTGGATCGTTGCTCTTAAACCGTTGGTGTACGGCGTGACGAGCTCCGACCCTCCGTGCACCTCGGAGGCGTGGTTCATGGCGCCGATCAAGCCTTCCACCATCCCCAGCGGGTTCAAGGAGGTTTCCTCGCCGCGAAGGCGGGATTCGTCCATGTCCGTCACGGTGCCGTGGCTGGCTTCAAACTCTTTGATAAGCGTTCCATCCGAATCCACGCCAACCAAGTTCGAGGTGATGAACCCCGGGGACATGTGCACCTGCGCGAGTTCGTCGGTTAGCACGTCGCCGTCGTAGTTGTGCGCGGCCATCCCGAACCCGCCGTCCGTCCACACCACGAGCTTCATGGTCGCGGCGTCGGAAAGAAGGTGCACGAGCTCGCCGTCTTGTTTGATGATTTTCTTTTCCCGGAACCGCGATTTGAACTCGGCGTCGAACACGGACTGATGTTAATGAAACAAAGTGTCAGTCCCGAGTGGCACCAAGTGCCATGTACGTCGCGATGTATTGGACGATGCATGGACAACAGTCAGGGTAATCGGTCTGAGCAGTCACCAGCTGAGAGATAAAACAGTGCACTTGTGATGTATGTAGTAACTACGTACTTACGGGCGGACAATCGGCAAACGTAGGTGTGTCATGTTTTGGGAAACGCGCAACACGTACCTTCATGGTGTTCCAGAACGGCTCTTGCCACTTGAAAACGGTCTTTTTCGTCACCACGTAGGGGGTGATGTTCGCGTCTAAACACCTTTGGAAGAAAATCCGCGCCAAGTGCGTCACGTTGTCCAGGGGGTTGTGGTAGGTCACCACGGCGTTCAGGTCGTCCACGATTTCGCGGTCGTCCACCACGATCGGTGTCGTCGTTCCTTCGGGAACGAAAGTCGTTAAAAGCTTCCCTCTTCCCACGATTTTGTACCCCGCGCTATACTCCCCCCCTACCGCGTGTCTCTCGAAGAAAACAGGTTTCTTGTACCCGAGCTCCACGCCGTCGATGTGGATCGTGTCCCTGGAAATAGTGATCCCGTTCCACCCGCGGCGCATGGCGCCGTTGGGCGAGCCCCACGCTTTCGTGAGCCCCAGCCTCGTGACCTGGTCTGAGGTTGGGGTTATGGTTGGTTCCTTGAAAATCGCTTTCAAACGCGTACCGGCGTCGATGACGTCCCGTAACACCTGGTCTTGCGTGTCGTCCCGGTTCTTCGCGCGCAAGTCGAAGAACTCCCACGCCGAGGTATCCACATGAGGCCGAACCCACCGATCTAAAATAAGCTCCATGGTGTACCGGGTCATCTCCTCGCCAGAGACGTACACCATCGGGGCGGCCTTTATCTTGCCGGAACTCGCGGCGTACCCGCGGGAGGTGAAACCGGTGCCGGCGACAGCGCGCGCGCGAGGCGCCGCGCACGCCAAAAGCCGCGTCGTGGTCAGGGAAAGCAACTTCTGCATCATGTTCGGCTTTCCGGGGACGTTTTGGTCACCCGCGATCGGACCTGCTGTGGGACGGTGGTGGGCGACGCGGGTGGTCGTCCGGTCCGTCTTGGTGGTTGGCGAGATGGGTACGGTCAAGCAAACGTGTCTGTGAAGTCGTGCGTCGCAAAGGCGCGGTAGACAGTGCTGTCGGGACTGACGCTTCGGGGGCGATTTTGGGCGAAAACAAAAATCAACCGATTTTTTCGCGCGAAGGAGAAAACGCAAACGAAATCTGAGATGAAAGCCCACCACGCTCACGGAGAGACCGCACCCGCTGCACTCCACTCCGCGCCGCGACAAAACACAGGTGCCGACACCGGACTCCGTTGTCGGTGGTCATGCGGCACTCAGTTCACGCGTTCCTCCGTGACTGCCTGAAGGTCACAAACTGGGCGTTGCTGTTGATGGGACTCGGTTTCGCGTTGACGAGTGGGTATTTTTTACTCCAGTTCACGCGTGCGTCTCACGACGCGCTCGCGGACGCGTCCGCCCCCCCCCCATCGCCTCCCCCGTCCGTGCCGGGACTCCCAGCAACAAACACGTCACGCATCGACCGCGTCCTGAACACGCAGCCGTGGTGCGTCCCCACGCCGTCACGCGTTTCAAGCCTCGAATGCCTCGTCACATTCTTTTTGAAGAAGAATCTTTCCCTTCGCTTTTTGAGTTTCCGCATTTTTTAAGGAAAGGTCTTGCTTGATCCCTGATCCCATGATCCCAACAAACGCGCACACTCAGTGTGTATTACCTTTGTATTAGCCCACGCCCGTACTCAGACCCCCCCCTTTTATTTAAACAACCCCCCCAACCCCAAACCCCCAGGTTCCTTTGGGCGTTCGTCGTGCTGGGCGCGTACTTATTCATCGCCGCCGCGATCGGTATCGCCGGCGCGGACTTTGCGTCCACCAAGGTAAGTATTTCCCATTTACCACATTTCGCCGACTGATTGCCCATACAAGACTGACACTTTCTTTTTTATCGTATCAGTGCGGCCGGTGCGGCGTGTCGACGCACGCGTACCTCGTTTTCTTCGCGCTTGTGGTGCAGGTTGTTTTCGTCACCGTGTTGTTTGTGGACCCTGCTGGCGCTTTTTACAGCGCACCCGACGTGACCGGCGCTGAGGCCAAGGTGTTTGGGGTGGTACGGAATCACGTACAAGTCGCGAGGGGTTTTTTAATCGCAGCGCTCGTCCTGCAGTTGGTCGACGTGTTGTTGGCGTTTTTATTAGCACGGACCCCCCATGCGCCGGCGGAAACGGAATCGGAAGACGATGACGCGTACTTTGAAAAGCACTACGGAAGACGACGTCGAACGAGGCGTCGTCGTTTGAAGATGGACACGACCGCGGAAAACGATTCCACGGAAGGGTCGCTACGGGGAGGGAACACGACGGGGGGGTCGCGCTTGCGCGCGCCGCTTCTGAACGACGCAGACCGAGACCACGACGGAGACGACTCGTCCGTAATTCACGACAGTGACTCGTTGGACACGGAAACGGAAACGTGGGCGGAACGCATGCGGTCGCGATACAACCTGGACACGTCGAGGTTGACGTACGACCCGGAGCGCGCGAGTGCGGGGGGTCGGGGTGTGGGTGATGGCGACGACGGTGGGGAGAAAAAATCGTGCAGCGTCATGTGATCCAGTCGGGATTGAGTGTAAAAAGGGCTTGGCGACAGTGGTGACTTGTAAATAACAGATCAGGTGTCACTTAAATCAGAAACAAATCTTGGACCGGCAAGATTCGGGGCTGTCGTGGCTTTTCTCTCCCTCGGTCAAGACGTCTTCGGCGTCACTCGTCACCGCACGCCGCTAATACTGTCCGTCCCTCGCAAGCACACCACCCCAAGAATGACCGATACCGCCACCCCCACGTCCTATGGTCCCCTGAAAGTCGTGCACGGCTCCCCCGTGCAAGGTGCCGCGGTGGCTTCCGCGGAGGAGCAGAACGCTGGAAAGGTGGACGTCGCGGAAGAAGAAGTCGCGCTCGGCGGGTACGACTGCGTGAGCTACTACGCCCCGGGCGCCACCTCCCCCGTGCTCGGCGAAGCGGAACACGAAGAGAAGACGTACAACGTCGTGCAAGGCGACGTGCGGTACCGCTTCGCGTCACCCGGGAACGCTGAGGCGTTCAAGACGGAGCCGAAACACAAGTACCTACCCCAGTTCGGCGGTTTTTGCGCCACCGGCGTCGCCAAGAACGTCCTCCTGCACGCCGACCCGCGTTGCTTTTCCATCGCGGGCGACGACGACAAGCTGTTTCTTTTCTGCTGCGACGGCGCGAAACAAGGTTGGGAAGGGGATTTCGCGAAGAAACGAGTTGACGCGGCGACGAACTGGCCGAAACTCGCGAAAGGCGAGAAGGGCGCCGACGCGACGACGTGCTGCGCCGAGTGCGGGTGCTGCAGCGGCGCGAAAGCGACTGTGAGTTGCGACAAGGCGAGTTGCGACGCGGCGAAGAGTTGCTGCGACGCGACACCGAGTTGCGACAAGGCGTCCGTGGCGTGAGCTTTCCCGTGCATTCTGAATGATGAGCTCCTGAGCAAGAGTCAGACGAGGAGAGACCGATAAAGACGGAGACGAGAGAGACCGCGACCTTCGTGGAACAAGCACTTGCACATTTTTACAAAAAAATCCATTGTCAACTTCGTTTTCGTGAAATCCTTTTTTTCTCTCAACACTGCAGCATCAGTTCAAACCACGCGTGTTCCCCGTCCCCAGCGCGACAGCATGGGTAAGAAAGCGGTTGCGAAAGAGTTTGGTGTTGCGTTTGAGCCCGGGCCGATGGGGCCGATGGTCGACGCGGCCGTGGATCGCGCGCTGAGCCTCGCGTTCGGCCCAGGTGCCAGGCCTGCGCTGGCTATTTTTTTCCACCACGCCTTGCTGGCGCTGTCGGTGTGCTTGCTCATCTTCGTGCTGAGCAAGCTCCTGTCGCCTCGTTTGTTTCGCAAAGCCTTGAGCAAGCTCGAGCCCTTCGAACGAAAGATCTGGCACACCAACATGGTCACGTTCTTCCCCGCGTTCGCGGTGACGTACTACGCGTGGCCCGCGATTGTGGCGTACGACGGCGCAAAGTACGATTTCCTGCATCCCGCATCGGTTGACACGTTGAAAGGGTGCGGCATGAGTCTCGGGTACATGTTCTGGGATTTGGTTGTTCTGCTGGCGGACCCTAAGGACCAGATGAAAGCCTATGGAGGGTTATCTCCGTATGTTCTTTTCCTGTTCCACCACACCTTGTCGTTACTAGCGTGGCCGTACGCGGTGAGCGCCGGGCGATGTACGTACTTCGTCAACTACTTTCTGGTGAGCGAAGTGACGAACGCGAACTTAAGTTTGCGGTGGTTCTTGATGAAAAGTACCAACGCAGGTGAAGCATCGCTGGCGTATTTCATCAACGGAATCGTGTGGATCCCGTTGTTCTTTGCGGTCCGGGTGTGCGTTATTCCTGAACTGGTGGACAGGTACGTCAACGGCGACTGGTCGAAACTGGGCCCGATTGAAACGTACGCCGCGAGGTTTTTGTTACCCGTGCCGGTCGCGCTGAACGTGTACTGGTTCGGGTTGATTGTCACAACCGCGTACGGGGCGCTGTTCGGGAAGGAAAGCAAGAAAGAAAGCAAAAAGAAGAGGTAAGCGGTCCCGGGGAGACTTTTTATTATGTAGTTGTGAATTTTACCAGTATTTGTGAATTTCAATCCGACTCTTCTCCCGCGCCGCTCACTCCGGCGTCGCCGGCGCGATGTTATCCACGCCCTGCGCTCCTGACACCAAGTAAAGCTTCTGCAGGCTCGCCTGCCCAAACTCCTGGATCTGCTCCACGTACTGGTTCACCTGGTTCGCGATGAGGAAACCCTCTAACCGCGACGGCTCGGTGACGTTTTTCGTGTTCGACTCGTCATCCTCCGGCAGCGGTTCCTGGCCCGCGGCTTTACGCGACGCGTTTTCGGTTTTCCTTTTCTGCAACCACTGCGTTTGCTGCAGCGTGTGCCGTGCGAGGTTTCTTTGGTAGAACGCGACTTTTTGCTGTTCACTCGCGAGGTCGTCCATGCACTCGGAGAGAAACTCCAGGGAGCGCTCCAGAAACGGCGCGGCGCTCATGTCGAGCCTGTCCAAGTCGCCTTTCGTGAGGCCGGTTTGTTCGTCCCTTTGTGTCTCAACCGTGAGCTCGCCGAACACCGCCGCGGCGAGCGCGCTGTTCGTAATAGTCACCGGGGTTTCCGTAACAATCTCGCTCCAGGAAAGGCTTTTATCCGCGATCTTTTCAAACGTGAACTCGCCTTTTTTGTGAATGTCGTAGAATTTATCGGTAAGCCGCAGCGCTTTCAAGGAAAAAACCCCTTGCTTCGCGCTCCGGGACGGGTCATAAACAATACAAACGCATCGCTTGATGTTCTCCTGGTACGCCAGAAACGTCTCAATCAACTCCTCGGTGTAGTAAGAACCAAGGTACGTGCTCTGGTACCACCCCACGGTGTTGTTGTCGGCGTTGATTTCGCGCAAACACCGCATCATCTCGAGCTGGTAATCCGCGCCCGCGTCGGGGTCCACCTCTTCATCCGCAGCAGGGCCGACCGGGGCGCTGGGGAAAGGAAAGCAATCGGTTACCTCTAAAGTGGCGCCGATGTCAAGCCCGAGGAGCTGGCCGGTCACCAGACTAGGCGAGTGCTCGCTGCAGTGCTTCACGATCTTCATCACAACCTGATTTTGTGTTGGTTTTTTTGGTGATTTGTGTGGGCATGGGTGTGGTGGTTAGTACGTGTCGTCCTGCGCTGCGTTTTGTGTGTCTTTGTGTGTCTTTGTGATCGTGGTGCGCGTCGTTCCCTGACGTTGTGCGACACGGCCTCGTGCCACCGCGCCTCGTGTCGCACCGCGTCCGCGATTGAGAATAGCACCAGTCCAACCCGATCGTGTTTAGGGCATTCGTGAAAGCTCGGCCCGGGAGAAATCAAAAGTCGCCCACGCGATGCGGCACGTACCTGGCCGTCGATCTGGACCGCCTTCAGGGGCGTCCCCGAGCCATCCGAGGGCTTGCCCGCGCTCGCCGCGAAGTTCATCGTGACGAAGCCCGTGTGTCGTCGCGCGCACCGGCGCGGCGTGAAAGAGGGAGCGCGGGGATCGGGACGCGCACTCAAGGCGAAGTCAGCCGCCAGAAGTCGCAAGGGTAAAGTAAAGAAGGGGTGTAATGGGGCTTCGATCAGTCGATACCATAAGACCTCGATAACCGTTGAAGGCACGGCACCGCCTCGTGCAATCGAGCACTTTTACGTGCGCAGCGCTGGTGCAGCGCGCGTGAGTGACATGAGGCTCGCGTTTGTCGCGCCCCTCGTGGCCCTGCTCGGCTTCCTCGTCGCCGTTAGCGCGCAGGACCTCGATTTGGACTTCGACCCTGCGCAACAGGATGTGCGTCCCTCTCGAGTGGCTCGTCTCATCTCGCCCCGTGGCCTTTTCAATCCCTTCGCAACAAAGTCGTTGCTCTTGTGCAGTCCGCTGACCCACCTCCCCATCCATCCAAAAAGGTTGACGGCGACTGGACCAAGTTCGGGACGTCGCAGGCTCCCACGGTGTGCACCACGTCCGGTGAGTATTTCCGCGTGCAGACGCTGACGTGCGTGGCGTGCCCCAGCGGCGAGTCCGTTTCAGCGGATGGCTTGGGGTGCCAGTGCGTGGGGAACACCATCCGCACATCCACGGATCCGGCGGACACGGTTCCGAGCGTTCCCGTGGGGTCGTGCATGTCGTGTGCCACGGTGAACAAAACCGCGACGTGGGACAGGACCACGTGCATGGCGTGTGACATCACGAACGGCGCGACCTTCGACGCGAATCAAAACGATTGCGTGTGCGCCGCGCCCGCCACGCAAGTAGTGGTGGAGCTTGACGAAACGAACGTCCGGTTCGCGGGCGGCAAACGCTGCGAAACCTGTCCCACCGGGTCGTTCCCGTCACCAACGGAGAACGGCGTGTGCTTTTCGTGCCCCACCTTAGGCCACCCGTCCGGCCTAGTCACGTTGGTAAACGACACGGACACGCAGCAGTGCAAGTGTCCGACATCAACCCCCGGGTGTTTTGACCCCGCCACGAACGCCGCGAAGCTCACCACGGAGTTCGCGGTGAACATCGGCACCAGCGCAAACACCTTGAACTTTTATGGCCTCGGCGCTTCCGTCGCGTCCGTTACCGTCACGTCGCTACACATGACGACGCACTTAATACAAGCCGCCGCGGATTGCCGCAACTTCGCCAACCGCACGCAGTGCGAACACGTGGCGAACATGTGCGTGATGACGCACTACGACACGGGGAGCGTGGCGTGCAAGCTGTACTCCGGGTTGTTCGGCGTGCACCCAGCTTCCACCCCGCGGCTGTTCTACGACGCCGGTGTTGATTACACCTCCATGACCGACTTGGAACTGTCGATTTCCCAAGCCGACTCCGGTACCGACGCCACCGGGAACACGGTTAAGAACCTGGAGTTTGTGGTGTCCGTCACCACGCTGTCCGGAACGTGGCTCGGGATGAAATCCATGGGCAAGCTGTTCCAGCTGTGCGGAGGCAAGGAGAGCGAGCGCGACGCGTGGACGTCGTTCGGGGCGAACTACTACAACAGCTGTGAGCTGTCTGTTGAAGACGCGCTTACTGCCGCGCGGGGGTTCGGCATGAGCACCGCCGGCGAAACCTTGTTCTTCGACTTGTACATCCAGGACCTGGGCGGCGTCGCGGCGTCCACCACTAAATGGCCCGAACGTTTGTACCCGGTGCCTATTTTCGTGGAAAACGCGCCGGGAAACGCAAACTCGTTTTCAAACGATGACTTTTTCGTGCGCCGGTTCTTCGTGATTGACGAGCAAATGGGGGTCGAAACGGTCGGGGCGGTGCCCAAAGCGGTGAGCTACGCGCGGACGTTTTTCGTAACGACGCGGATGTTGACCGGCGATAACCAGAAGATATACGTCCCGAACGTGCGCGTGACGTACGCGAGCCGAGACCCTTCGTTTGAATACGTCGCTACCGACACGGTTTCCTTCACGGCGACGTACACCTCATCAACGGACGGTTATTGGGACGCGTTTCTGGGTATCACGTGTGCGGTGTTCTGCGTCGCCGCTATTTACTGGAGGTACTCGATCGTCAAAGTGAGCCGACGCAGACAAGTGTTGGAACCGGACGCGGTGTGGGCGGGGCACGCCGTGGGCGTGGCGTCATCCGCGATCGCGTTTGGGTGCTTCATCGTGCTGTTCTGGTCGAGTTCGTATTTCTTTACGCTGTACAAAGCGCAAACGGAGGTGTACGTCATGGTGCCCCTGGACGGCACCTCCGTGGTCACCGAGTTCGAAGTCATGCTGGACGTCGCCGTGGCCTTCGCCGCAATCGCGATGGCGCACACGCTTTACTGGCAGTGCAACACTGACATTTTCTTCCTGGACTGGGAACGGCCGTGGACAAGCGCGGCGAGCGCGGCTGGCGGCAAAGCGGACGCCGCGCCGGTCAGCGCGTGGCGGAAGATGTTCATCGCGAACGAGTGGAACGAGCTGCAGGCGATGCGGCTCACTTCACGCGAGTTGACGCTACTGTTGCTCGTGTTGATTCTGGAGGGGCTTAATTACCGTAACCTCGGCGTGGTGGAACCCACGCTTACCCTCGGCGAACCGAAGGACTACCAGCAAACCTCCAGCATCCTGCGCTTCTTCGTTGCGAGCGGGTTCATGCTGTTCATCGTGGTCGCGCAAGTCGTGTACAAGATGCTGTTCCACCACAACTACGTGGAGCACCCGATTCAGCAGTTTGTGGATTTGCTCGCGATGAGCAACTTGTCAATCGTGATTCTTGACGACGAGTGCGCTGGGTACTACCTGCACGGCCGATCGTTGATGACGTTCGCGGACACCAGCCTTAGCGAACTCATGGCGCAGATGAGGAAGGAGCAGGAAATGCAAGTCGCGGCGCGGGGGTTGGTACCTAGCGCGCAGCGAGAAGAACTAGCGGAGAACCAGTGCTTCGAGCTGTTCATCACGAAAGAGCTGAGGCTGGCGTACGAAAGCAAGCTTTTGCGAAGCATAGAGGAAACCGCGGCGGCGCGAGGCGGGGACGGGTTCGGGGGCGCGCTCGGGGTGATGTTTGGCGGCGGACGAAGGAGCGGAAGGAACGGCGGTCACAACATGGGGGGCGGCATGGGTGGCGGTAGCGGTGGTTTTGGAGGCGGCGGCGGGTGGGGTGGCGGAGCAGGAGGCATGCATCAGCAGGGTTACGGTAACAACCAGCAGCAAGGCATGCAGCAGCAGCAAG
>Ga0222648_1000324_pt1 | contig 21410 bp, 15 predicted proteins | sample AntAcemetagen335_FD_181021 | JGI IMG/M metagenome (GOLD analysis project Ga0222648, IMG submission 181021) | Saline water microbial communities from Ace Lake, Antarctica - #335 | ecosystem: Environmental > Aquatic > Non-marine Saline and Alkaline > Saline | place: Antarctica: Ace Lake... | reverse complement strand
ACCCGCAGTCACCGGCAAGACCATCACCCTCGAAGTCGAGTCCTCGGACACGATCGACAACGTCAAGGCCAAGATCCAGGACAAGGAGGGCATCCCGCCTGATCAGCAGCGCCTCATCTTCGCGGGCAAGCAGCTGGAGGACGGCCGCACGCTTGCTGATTACAACATCCAGAAGGAAAGCACGCTGCACCTGGTGTTGCGTTTGCGAGGCGGGCACTGCCAGGTGCCTTGTGGTATTTTCGACGACCCCGCGTGCGTGGCGGACATCAAAGAAGCGTGCGCCACCATCCGCAAAGCCATGGTGCAGATCAACGAACTCGGCACGGCCACGCCTGGGGCGTTGAACCAGTCAACTCGGTGGATCATGACCAAGGAAGAGCACTGCAGCCGGATCATCACCAAGATCGCGGAGTACTGCCTGTGCCAGCGAGTGAAAGCCGAAACCTTCGCCACTCCGGGAGACTACGCGGACGCGCTGAAAGCGCACCACGCCGTGATGCAGTGCGCCATGAAGGCGAAGGTACGTATTGTATTTCCCAAATCCCAACACTGTTTGCCGTTTGTCCAAAGTAATCACTCATAAACATTACGAAAGACTGACACTTTCTTTTATTTATCTCAGCAAACCGTGGACGTGGCGGGCGCCGACGCTCTGGAGCACGCAGTGGAGGACTTCGCGAAGATGTACACCAAGTGACTACAAGTGATTAACTCGAAAATGTAAAGACAAGCAGCAGGTGGAGACATGCGGCGTAGTGCGTACTCGAGAGGTACGCCTAGCTGTTGTGATGACAGGCACACTACGGACGAACGACACCCCGAAGAAACGCTCTGCCTCCTCCTTTCCACAACGCACGCGCCACAACCACGCGATGATGACCAAATTACTTGATCTTAGCAGATTTGAGGTGACTCCGCTGTCGCGCAGCCGCGCCCCGTGATCGGGGTAGCAGGACGCCGACGGTCGTGTAGGCACCTCACTGATGAGAGAGAAACTTGAGCGTCGGTTGGGTGGACTTTTTCGGTTCGTTTTGGTTTAAAAACCCGCCCGCGATTCTTCCCTGACACTTTTCCAAACATTCATTAGCGGGCGAGGACGAGAGGGAGAAGGGTAACGGCGAGAGCGATGTTGTGATGTTCCGTCCCGTGACTTAGTATTTAGGTAGTTTGCTATTTCTATTTTTTTGGTGGGGATATCGTGCCCCTTTTGCGCGACGACATTTACTTTGTTTGTCGTCACCTGCTAATCAATTCAAGCGCAACCGTCAAGTCAAAGCGGCTAATCCGGTTTTCGTTTCTCGTCGCGTCTGTTTTTACTTTTATATATTTTTCCCTTTTCCCTTTTCTTTGTTTTTCTGTGCTGTTTCCGTAGTCTATTGACTTGTATCACCCTTTGAAGCGGGACAAGCGGCCGATCAGCAGCCGTGGACGTCCCCTTCCTTCGGGGACGGGGTCGCCGTTCCCTCGCCGCGCGGCGGCTCGAGACGCGCGCGCTTCACCGCCAACTCGCATTTGCGCCGCGCGTTTTCGTCGTCCCGCGCGCGTTTCCGCTCCGCTTCTTGTTTCTTTTTTACCTCTCGTTCTTCCATCATCTTTCGAATCCGTATCTGTTTCTCTTCCTGTTCCCGCTTGCGTTTCACGTCGCGCTCCACAACGAGGCGCTCGCGCTCTTTTTGCGCCTCCTCCTTTTCTTTCTGCGCCGCCTCCACGCGCAAATCCTCACCCTTCACCGTGCCGAGCTGCGCAGCTTCGCTGACGTCGATCATCATGGTTTTTGTGCCTCCACTGTGGCCGCTTTCCCGGCCTCGGGAAAGGTGGGACTTCGCGGCGACGCCGCCGGTTACCGAGGGTCTCCGAGGAGGCGCCGTGTTCAGCAGAAACGAAGCCGTCGGCTTTCGCGACGGCGGCGCGAACATCGACGCGCTCGGTGAGGGGCGACGCGCCGCGTTACCCACCGCCGCGCGCACGGAGAGATCGGGGTTGCTGCTTACGTGACTCAGACCTTTGTGATGCGAGCTCGTCGTGGGAAGCCGACGCTTGGGCTCGCGTCGCGCTCTTAGCGTGAAGTGCGCGTGTGCGTCACCGGCGTCCAGAGCGGGCGCTTGCGCGGCGCAAAGCAGACGAGGTGATAAATACGTTTCCTGGTGAGGAATGAGTCGGGATACCAAGGGTTGAGCGACCGATGTGTTGAGACTAACACGAGAGGGAACGCACTCGCGCGTGAGCACGGGGGACTCGAAAAGGCTCGAGTAAAAAGAATTCAAACGCGGAAATCGCGAACGAAGACGAAAGTCGGTCGGGCATTCACCTCCAGTGGTCGGAACGAGTCCGGCGTGCCTTCAGCCTGAATCTTGTTTCGAATAGACGCTAGGGCGCCCGCAACCTTTACGAGAAAGGAGGGAGTGGGACGTTAGTCTTCGTGTACGAGGTTCGCATTTGAAGAAAAACATAAGTCCGTGCTTGACGAAATTAAGAATTTAGGGTTAGAGGACGGAGACGCGGTCGTGACGCGGCGTCGACGAACGTACCGCAGGCACGTCCTTCTGAAGCTGTCCCAAGTCGAATCTTTCCTTTAACCCTCCCAGCGCGCGAGCGATGAGGCTCACCCACTGGTCTTTGTCGTGTACGGCGAGATCTACGAGAGAACGAATCTCGGCTCGAAGAGTTTTTTGCTGACTTTGCCGCGAAAAGATGGAACCAAGCAACGCCCCTCGCCGCGCCTGCGGCTCCAAACGCGCGAACTGATCACAAAGCGACCCGAGGGTTTCTTTGTTGTAGTGCACGCCAGCCTTCACAGCACCCCACGGCTCGGACAGGAGAAGCTCGACGTTGCGGTCTAAGAGCGTTCCCCCGGACACCACGTGTGCGTGTGACGTGTTCGCCATCGTCGTTCCCGCCTTTCTACAACACCTGACCCCCCCGCGCTTTTCTTGCCCCCCAAAAGATAAAGCGGCAGCCCCCTGCCCCTTTACTTTATGAGTCCCTTGTTCCGCCGTCAATTACCGCACCCGAAGCCGCGACCTTGTGTCGCGGCGCTTCTAGCGTGGGTTGCCGGCGAAGCCGGAACTGAGAAGCATTGGCGGCAAAAGGGCTCTCAAAAGGAGCTTTGATTTTCGCCAGCACGACGATTTTGGAAATCGCGATGATGAGCGGTTCAGCGCACAGTGGACGCGTTTTGCGAGTGTTCCCGGCCTGTGGTTGCGAGCCGCGCCACTCTCGAAGTCGCCGCCGGACCGAGCACGAGAGACGCCATGTTCACCGTTGCGGACATAGACCCCACGGCCACGAACTCGCCGAAGTTCAGGCTGATTGCCGTGCAATGCGTGCGTCCCCAACCCCAACCCGACGCTCTCCCGAGAAAAGCGCTTCGTGCCGCCCCGCGCCTTTGCGATTCAACACGCGCGGGTGTTACCCGCGTCGTGTGAACTGCGTGGTCACATCCGACCGACACCGACGTCGGCGCGCATTCACGGGCATTACCCGTAATTCTCGGTTGCACGAGACGTCCGCACCATACGCGTGTGCCCTCATTGCCAACCCTCGCGCCATCGTTGTTCACAACACTGACCTGTGATTTACTTTCACCACAATAGATTTTCGCCCTGACCACGTTCTCGGCGATGGCGAGCCAGCACCGCGGTCTCGCGGGTCCGGACGCCATGACATTGGAGGAGTGCGGGCCCCTTGGGTGCGGGTACTCGAAGTTCCCGATGTTCAAATACACCGTCGCGATCTTCGTGTTGTACTGGATTTTCATGTTGCTTGCGATGGGATCGTACTTGCTACAAAAAGTACCGCCCCCGGTCACGGAGTTCGGCGCGTACACCGTGTTCAACGTTTTGATGTTCGCCGCGTTCGTCGCGAGCGCCACGGAGTGCAACACCACTATTGTGGACCCGGAGTACCCGGTGTGTAAGCGCGCGACTGGCGCGAAGGCGGCGGTTGCGTTTTCGTTCCTCACCTGGGCCGCGACCTGCGTCTCGATGTTGTTCACGTTCAAGGAGTGGCGGGATTTGGGGTACGAAAGCACACCAGGAATACCGTCCAACTTCGACTACATGCCGGGCCGAGGCGGGGGGAATACGGCGACGCAGACGTTCGCGTAGGGGGAGCAGGGTCGCTTTGAATGAATGAACGAGTATTATGACAAACACACCTTTGCGGCGAAACTTTCTTGTTTTCGGTTTTTCCAAAAAAAACGACGGCTGTCTTCCTCCTTCTCCTTTACCCGTCCAAGCCGCAGTAGCCGCGAATGGTGAACGGTTCTTGCTTGATTTCCGGCGCCTGCTTGATCTTGGGCGAACTCTCGGGCTCGCGCTTTACCCGCTTTGAACTCGGCGCAGCCGCGCGTGCCGTTTTGCACGCCGCACAGCTGTTCTTTCGCTTGCCGTGGCGGCAGCCGGTGCACTCCGCGCAGTTCTTTTTCAACTTGCCATGAGGGCAGGGGGTGCACTCCGCGCAGTTTTTTTTCACCTTGCCGTGAGGGCAACCGATGCACGCTGCGCAGTTGCTTTTCAACTTGCCGTGGGGGCAGGGGCTGCACACAGCGCAGCCGTGTTTCAGCTTCCCGTGAGGGCAGGGGGTGCACGCCTCGCAGCTGTTTTTCTTCTTGCCGTGAGGGCAGGGGATGCACAACGCGCAGTTGCTTTTCACCTTGCCGTGAGGGCAGGGGGTGCACTCCGCGCAGTTGCTTTTCACCTTGCCGTGAAGGCAGGGGTTGCAATCCTTGCATCCCTGTTTCTGCCTTCCGTGCAAGCACTGCTTCCTGCACTCCTTGCAGCCCTGTTTCAGCTTCCCGTGCGGGCAGGGGTTGCACTTCGCGCAGCTGTCTTTCCGCTTCCTATGCGGGCAAAGATTCCTTCCCATCACGCTCGGTAAAGATGCTTCACCACCCGTCTTCTTCGCGTGTCAAGATGTGCGCTCGTGACGCGAAGCGCGTAGTGTGGTAGCTTTGAGGTGACGTTTATCGGAAAGTGTGACTAAAAAACCCTCAGCCTTTGCTGGAGCGACGATTTCCGGCGTTTCGTGGCCTCTGGAGACCTGCCGCTGAGTGTGTGTTTGTCCCCTTTCAGTCTGTGCCTCCCATTTCGCGCGCGTCTGGCTGCTGGATATTCTCGTCAGACGGCAGTGACGTCGATTTTTGGATTCAGCGACGGGTGTTGCGCCCACCGCGCCGTGCGCTCATCACTCTTCCGCACACCAATCCACCTCCCCCAAGTGTCTGTCCAGCATTCGCCTGGCGCAACACTTACACTAGCTACGCACTAGTATCCACTGCACTGGCTTCACCCGAGGTTCACGCGTAATGTCTTTCGCAGCCGCCTCCACGATGACGATGGGCAAGGCGCTAGTCGGCGTGCCCGTGGTGGGCAACAAGACCATCCGCCGTTCGCGCGCCGTCACCGGTCGTCGCAGCGGCACCAAGGTCGTGGCCTTCGCCGGTGCTGACGCCATCAGCGCCACCGCCGTGCGCTGGATCCTCGCGGCTCCCACCATGTACGCGATCGTGTCGTTCAACGAGTACGTCACGCACCGGTATTACCAACACGCGGAGTTCAACAAAACGCCTTGGATGCAACGGCTGGCGTGCTTTTGGACGGGCGAGAAGGAACCCCCGCGCGCGGATGGTGGCGGGCACATCGAGCACCACGCGGAGACGTTGGATGACATGTCTCTAAAAACCGACCCCAAGTGGCTCAACTCCACGCCCGCCAAAATGCTGGAAAAGAGCAAGTACCGAGGCACCGCGTTTGAGTACGACGTGACCGGGCTGATGGTGGCGCAGATGATCCCAACGTCCGTGCCGATCCTGGCCCTGATGGTACGTATCTGGGCTTTCCCAAATCCTGACACTCTGCGTACTGCGTCTGGAACACTACACGGCCGTCATTAAAAGGAAGTGCACTACTGGTAACTCTTACCAGTACTCGCGGCTCTTACAAATACTCAAGACTCAAAACTGACGCTTTTCGTTCACATTCACAGGGCTTCTCCCTGCCCGCCATGGCCGGGCTTATCTTCGGCGCCACCGCGCTGCACGCGCTGGTGTGGAACTCCCTGCACCCCGCGATGCACGGCATGGACGACATCCCCCTTGCGGACGGTTTGAACTTCCCGCTTTGGCTGGGAACGGCGCTGCGCAAAACGCCGTACTACGACTGGCTGTACAAGAACCACACCGGGCACCACGTGTTGAGCGGCCGCGTGAACTACAACGTGTGCTGCCCTGGTATGGACCACGTCCTGGGAACCTACGTCCCGGAACAGGAGTGGGCGCCCAAGGCGCGCATGCCCGCGGGGGCGGAAACGAGAAACCCCTACCCGGCGGGGGAGTACAACGCGCGACTGCTGGAGCGGCTGGAAAAAGGCATGGTCGAGGCGGAGCTCGTGGGTGGCGTGGAACTGGAAACCGTCATCGCCGCGTAAGCGTAAGCGGAACGGGTGTGACGTGATAACGCGCGTCGTTTGCCTTTCGTGCTCTCGTGTATATTATGCTTTATGCTGCTAGTTTGTCAATTTTGCTTTTCGCAATCAAAAACCTCACTTCTCACTGCTCTTCCACGCGTCAATCCAAGCCTGCGCGTTCTTTGCGTTCGCGTCCGCGTCGCTCGCGCCCGCGGCGAGAGCGGCGGGCGCCGCTTTCTTCTTCGCGGGCACGGCTTCCATTTTCGCCCCCGCGGGTGGCCAAGCGCCGACGGGTGCTGCTTTCGGCTCGGTTTTTTCCGCCGGCGCCTTGGCGTCCTTCTTTTTGAAAGGGAAGGAAGGGAAGGAGAAAGGAGCCTTCTTCGCTTCAGCCTTGGGAGCAGCCGCCTTGGGAGCAGCAGGCGCGGCAGCGTCACCACTCTTCCATCCGTCAATCCACTTTTGCGCGTCAGCCGCGTTGGCATCAGCGTCGTCACCGGCGCCGGCGGCGGGCGCTGAGGCGGGCGCGGCGGCGTCACCACTCTTCCAGCCGTCAATCCAATTCTGCGCGTCAGCCGCGTTGGCATCAGCGTCGCTGGCGCCGGCGGTGGGCGCTGCGGCGGGCGCGGCGGCGTCACCACTCTTCCAGCCGTCAATCCAATTCTGCGCGTCCGCAGCGTTGGCATCAGCGTCGTTGCCGGCGGCGGCGGGCTTGGCGGCGGGCTTAGCGGCGGGCATCGCCGCGGGCTTCGCATCCTTTTTGCCGAAAGAGAAAAAGCCACCGCCACCCTTGGCAGCCTTGGCAGCTTTCGCTTCCTCTTTCGCCTTGATCGCCTCAGCCTTGGCAGCCTCAGCCGCAGCCTTTCTGTCGTCGTTCGCTTTCTTCGCCTCAGCCACCTTGGCGTTGGCCGCCGCCTTTTTGTCAGCCACTTCCTTTTCAAACGCCTCGATCTTTGCCTTCTGCGCGGCGATCTTTTCGTCGGCAGACTTCTTCGCGGCGGCTTCGGCAGCCTTCTTGGTGGCTTCGACCTCCTTCGTGGCCTTCGCCATCGCGTCCACCCTGGCCTTGGCCTTGCTGGCCGCGTCAGCCGCGTCAACCGCTTGCTTCTCGGCCATGACGCGCGCGAAGATATCCTCCTCCGACTCGACGGGAATGGCAACCTCCTCGACGACAACCACGACCGGCGCCTGTTTGAAAGCAGCCGCTCCCGCCGCCTGCGCCTTCGCGGGCATCTTGGGGATCTTGGGCATGCTGAACTTGGGGGCCTTGGGGAAGCTGAACCCGGCGAATGGGTTCTTGGGCGCCGCCTCTACCGGCTCGGGCTCGGGCTCGGGAGCCCTCACGGGAGGCGGGGCGACCTTCTTGGGAGCCTCCTTGGGAGCAGCGGTAGCGCTGTACACCTTGCGGTCCGCAGCGGAGAGCATGGTGACGATGGAACGCTCCTCGTTTTTCGCGGCGTTGATGGCGCGCGTAGCGGCCACCTTGGCAACTTGATCCAGCTGACGAGCTTCCTTTTGGGCACGGTTGAGCTCGGCGCGGGCCTCCTTTTTCTCGGCGCCGGTCTCCGCGGCGTCGAACGCCTCCTGCGCGATTTCGCTCTCTTCATCAGCCTCCGCCGCCGCCGCGGCCGCGTCTTCCGCCGCTTCGTAAGCACCCGCGACGATATCCTCAGCCTCTTGCGTGGCAAGCTCGATGCGTTCCTCCGCCGTTTCGGGGATGTAGTCGGGTTCCGGCTCGGACGCCTTCTTGGCGAAGAGGGTGAACTTGGGCTGCGATTTCTTTTCTTGAGGAACGACCTCCACATCTCGCACTTGATTTTGTTGTTGTTGTTCAGGGGCTTTCTTGGCGAACAGTTTCGCGAAACCCGTGGGCTCAGGGGGGGGGGGGGGAGGAGGCGGCGCGGGGGTTTCCTTCTTCATCTTCATGGTCCCGCCGAAGGAGAACTTCGGCTTCTTCGCGACCGGCGTGGGCATGGGCTCGGGCTTTTTCATCTTCATTGTCCCGCCGAAAGAAAACCCCTTTTTCTTGGGGATGTCGACGGGAGGCTTCTTGTCGACAGCCGCCTCCGCCGCTTTCTTTGCGAAGAAAGAGAAAGGGTTAGGCATTTGGGGCTCGGGCTCTGGCTCTGGCTCAGGTTCAGGCGCCTTCTTTTTGCCGCCGAGAGTGGCAGCGGCGCCCGCGGCAACCACGACCGCGGCGCCGGCGAGGAGGGGAGAAGAATCACCGGAGGATTGAGCGGCGGGCTTGGAGGGTATGGACGCGGCGCGCTCGGCGGCGGCGGCGTCTCGCTCAGCCTTGGCGGCGGCAGCCTTCTCCGCCCTTTCCTGGGCAGCGGCATCGCGCGCGACAGCGGCTTCAGCGTTAGCCTCAGCCTTAGCGGCGGCGGCCTCGGCGTCACGCTCAGCCTTGGCGGTGGCGGCGGCAGCCTTCTCCTCGGCGTTGGGCGCAGCGGTGGCCTTCTCCGCCTTGGCAGCCTCCCTAGCAGCGGCCTTCTCGGCACCAGCGGCGTCTCGCTCAGCCTTGGCGGCGGCGTCCTTCTCCGCCTTGATAGCGTCAGCGGCGGCCTTTTCCGCGGCGGCGGTGGCAGCCTTCTCCGCCTTGGCCTCAGCCTTGGCGGCGGCAGCAGCCTCCTTTTCCGCAGCATCGGGGGCAGCGGCAGCCTTCTCCGCCTTGGCAGCCACACTGGCAGCGGCCTTCTCGGCACCAGCGGCGTCTCGCTCAGCCTTGGCGGCGGCGTCCTTCTCCGCCTTGATAGCGTCGGCGGCGGCCTTTTCCGCGGCGGCGGTGGCAGCCTTCTCCGCCTTGATAGCGTCGGCGGCGGCCTTGGCAGCAGCGGCAGCCTCCTTGTCAACTTTAGGGGCGGCAGCCTTCGCGGCTTTCGGCGCGGGCGCGGCTTTCGGCGCGGCTTTGACAGGCGTCGGCTGGACCATCACGATCTCACCAGGTTTGATGTTCTGCTCCTCGAGAGCCTGCATGTAATCGGAGTACGCATCCGCCATGGCAGCGCCGGTGTTGCCCAGAATAGCGGCAGCGGCGGCCGCACCGGCAATCGCGTTCACCGCGCGCTGGTTCTTATCCTCGTCCACATCCGCGGGGCCTTGGGGCTTTTGCTGGGCCGAGACACGGATCGCAGCACGCGAGCTGCGCGCGGCGCGACGGACGCGGCGGCCCGCCTGAAAGGGGAAGAGAGTGCGAGGGATCGAGCACGGTCAGTGGTGTTGATAGACGTATCGTACGCTCGAGCGCGAGAAACGTCGGGGCACCAGTCCGTGTCGGATTAGCCCGCGTCGCTCTTGGTCCGTGTGTCCGTGTCGGATCAGCCCGCGTCGTGCTTGGAAGGTTGTTATCTGATGAGATGATGGATGAACACAACTGTTGGCTTCAGGGATAAAATGAGATTAAGCGGCGGCGACGAACGTACCAAAAGGGCGGCGGGCGCGGGGACGGCCGTCGTGATGGCGACGGAGAACATGCTGACACCAATACGGGTGCGAACACGTGCGTCCGTGTGTGCGGAAATAGGGTGCAAAGGCTAACATTCGGGCGGGGAAGTCCCATCGGCACCCCCCGGCAAACCTTTGGTTTCGTTCGTCACCCATGATCGCCATTTTATCCGATTGGCCGATGCGTGTTCCCGATTTTGTGACTGTTTGCTTGTGAACGTCCGAGGCTCGCTTTTTGCCAATTTCTCCATTTCCAAGTCAGAATGTGTCACTTCAATCGACGCGATCGATGAGCGAGGCGTCCGATGGACTGGGCACCTCCGGCGCTCACGTCCCGGAGGATCGATCGCCTTCCACGCTTCTGATATGCGACCGCTGTGAGAAAACGCGGCGGGTTCCGGGAGAGGGACCGTTCGAGGGCCGCTGGACGTGCTGCGACCAGCCAGTCGGGTCTGTCACAGTGTCGGCACCTTTTAAAGGCAAAGGCAAGGCCCCCGAAGTCGGCGATGCCTCAACTGCCTCAACAAACTCATCCTTTTCGTGTGTCTCGTGTTTGCTCACGCGGCGCATGCCCGATGGGTTGAACGATATGGACGTCGCGCGGTGCTGCGACGTACCCGACGAACAGTTGTGCACAATCGTCGGCGGTGCCATTGTCGCGCAGCGACTGCTTAAAGCGGGAATCGCGACGCAAGAGTCGCTCGCGGCGCTTGACACTACTGACACGAACCGTGTGATGCTCGCGGCACGCGTGAACGCGGACGCGCTTTTGGAGTGGATCGCGGTGGCGCGAGGGAAGGAGCTTGACGAGGTGATGGCTGATATATTAGCACCCGCGGGCGACGCGAAGTGGACCGTCGCGTCGGTATTCGCGCGGTTGGAGGAACGCGCCGGGGTAAGCACACCGGCCGACCTGGTCGCCGCACCGGTGGAGACCAAGATACTTCTCGCGTTGAGGGATCTGGGAATTTCAGAAAGAGACACCGCGCTGTGGCGAATGAGGGCCACGGAGCGACTGGCGACGGCGCCGGCGTGGATGAAAACCGCAAAGTTGGAATTCCCATCTGTGGCGGAGGATGACGAAACGGCATCGCGCAGTGACACGACGGACTTAGCTCTGCTCCGCGTGGCGCTGGATACGATGGAGACGCACCCGGATATCAATTTCGCTGGTGAGGCGATTCGGTACGTATACAGAATCGCGTGCAACGTCGCCAACGCACCAGACGAGAAACGGTTTCGAAAGCTGCGCGTTGATAACAGAGCGTACGTGACGCATGCGGTCAGGATTCGCGGCGGTACGCTTGCTATGGAAGCGTTGGGGTGGCAACTGTCAGACGACGGAAGCGTCTGTGCGCTACCCGACTCGCGAGTAATCGGAACGGAAACGTTGCAAACGCTGCAGGATAGAATCAAAGCGATGGTCGCGAAACTGGCGGCGAGGCAAATCGAGTTAGAAAAGTAGAGGGACCCGTAGTTTAGACCGCGTGATTCGCTTTTTGTAACGACAAGTTGGCAAGTGTTCTATCCTTTACAACCCGCCCGCACTAACTATCCATTTCTTTGGCTGATTAGTACTTGATACCCTCACGCACGATGTCGTACGGGATGGGGGTGAGGATCTCCGTGCTCACGTTTGTGAGAACGAATCCGCTGCGCGGGCCCACGGGCGCGCGCTTGGTGACAACCGTCTTGCCCGTCTTCTTGGCCTCCGCCTTCGCCGCGTCGTTCGCAATGCGGCGGTTGATGAAGTCCTCACGGCACCTGGAGTGCTGGACGTGCTCGATGCGGATGTGGAGGCGCTTCCTAGCGACGCGACCACCGATCTGTGGCGCGAGAAAAGTGGAAAATGTCAGCAATGCCTCTCTAGGGTTTTTTACCGTGACGCGATTTTCCCGGATTGCACGCGCGGACGGAAAGGGAGCGGCTGCGCGACACGTACCTGCTTGTTAACCTCAACACCGACGGCACGGGGGGTGACGTTCCACACGACACCGGTGCGGCCCTGGTACGCGAGGTAGGGCATACCCTTCTGCTGCGCGGGGTTCACCTTGATGTCAACGTAGTCACCAACCTGTTGAGCGGAGAAAAATAAACCCTAAAAGTCAGCTTTGATGTTTACCGGCGTCGAGACGCGCGCGGGGATGGGAGACACGGTGGTTGGGAAAGACAGCCGCGCGACTACACGAAACCCACACTACTGCAACCATTACACGCCGTAGATGCGTCGCTCGCGCCGTATCGACACACAGAGAGACGGTTTCCGGAAGGAAACATCGCGCGGATGATGCGGGAAGGCACGTACCCGGAAGGTGCGGAGGAACGTGGTCGCGTTCAGCATACCCTTCTTGCGGAAGGGGCGGCTGAACATGTTGCGCGTGCCATGGCGAAGACCGCGCGAGCGAGCGCGTTGGTTACCCATCCCGTCTAGTTGCTACCCTGCGTGCACGTCGACGCGCGGGTTGGAAAGGGCGGAGGAGCGCGCGTCTGATGCGGCAAAACTCAAACGCGGGAGAAAAAATGCCCATAACCACCCCACCGACTTGAAACTCAAACTCGACGATGAAAGCTGGGAGAAGCCACGACATAGCGCAACGCGCGGGGCAACGGGCGCCATGGAAGCCGCTCACGGGAGGCTGGGCAACGCCTGCCTGCTCCTGAGCAGAGCGACAGGCGCACTCGAGGCAGCATGCGCTGAGTACGAAGCTGCGCAGCAAACGGTCAAGCGTTGGTGCGTCATCCGCAGCGCGTGTTGCTTTTTCCGAGGACTTTTCGCCTCCGCAGACCACCCTGACCTCGCCTTGTCCCAACAAACACCGCAGGTATCAAACCGAGACGGAAGATGCACAGGCTGGCAATACCGGTGTCAATCCTAACGCGGCGTCGAAACGCGCGCGTTTGCCACGGTACGTTTGTGCCACGTGCGTGACCTCTTTCTTTTCGCGCATTCTCAAATCGTTGACTGATGACGTTTCTCCGTTTTCTCCGCCCCACGCCGTCGTTGCAGGGAGTTTGTCGAGCTCAAAGAGCGATACGAGAGAATTACGTCCGAAGATGATGGACCGTTGCTGGACGTGCGCGCACCAACCAAAGCGGCTGCGGCATCGTTCATGTCGAAAGTCGCGGACGGCCGGCGCGCAAATGTCGCGCGCGGGAAAGCCGACGACGACGCTCGAGACGCCGCGACGCGCGCGCAAACCGCGCTTGACGCTATGGGGTGGATTGAAAGCGCGATGGAGAAAGTGGATTGGGGCAAGCTGCGTCGTGACGAGCTGAGTCCCGAAGAGCTTTGCGACGCCGCGTACGCGCTGGGAAACGTGGTGAGACTGTGGAAAGAGTGCGCGCCTATGATTGAAGGTTTGATGACGTCGGACGAAGCGCGAGCGTCGCGTCGTCGCGACGCGTTTCTCACGCTTCTTTCACAGGCTAAGAAATTGAGATACCCCGACCGGAAAGCGTACGCCTCACTCGACCAACGCGCTCGGGGACACACTAGCACCTCAGAGACTGGCGAGGACTACTTCCTCACCTGGCTTCCGGAGGAGTACTGGAACGATTTGCGCGACGGCGCTCCGCCGGCGCCGCCCGCGCCCACCCCGCGGTGTTCCCGCGCACACGTCGCGGAGTTGGCGTTGACGTGGCAGAAAATTCAGACCAGTCTATTGATGGCACGATTAGGGTCGGAACTCCTAGAGGACATCGTCCCGACGCTGTTACAGGGAGCTGGGAGTGAGGATGATCTCGCGGCGCGGCTTCGTACAGCGCGGAGCATTTTGTTGTCGGGCAAGGCGAAGCGGTGCGCGACGATTGGACGGTATCAAGATTTGGAAGACCACGTGGACTGGTGATTTGAGACTGTAGTCAGGTGAGACCGTAGAAGGGTAGCAAAATTAGCCGCACCGCGTGTAAGTAGTACACGACACCTCTTAAACTCACCACTCGTTGCCGTTTTATTCCACCAGCGCTCGAAAAGCGGGGGCTGTTTTCACGGGATGAAATAGTCTCCCCGGCTTTTTTTCCCGCGTCGCCTCCACATCGCCCACCACCGGCCGGTACCGAAACACACCGGCGCTTTCCACAGGCGCCCACGTACATCCAGGCATGCGCGAACACGTCGTCGGTATGAACGCCTCGTGATGCCCGGTGAGGTTTCCCTGGAGTCCGTCCACCAACTTCTTCGCGAGCTTTTTGGACACGCGAAACACGGGAAGAAACGCGGTGTACCACGGCTCGCCGTCTGCGCACAGCGTGCACGATTTGGCGTGTGTCCACTTCGCTCCTCCCGTCGAATTCGTCGAGTTCACCGCAATCAAATCGTGGTCGGGATACATTTCGTCGTACTGTTTGAAAAAGTCGTTCCAGTCGCCCGTGTACGCGACGTCGGGTTCGAGTATCCAAGCCCGGTCCAACGTGTCAGACTCTGCCAGCAAACGCAGCGCTCGAGATTTCACCGCCGCGCCGTAAATCCCGCTGAACACGTCAAACGCGTGGCCGAGAACCTCCCGCTCTTCGTCTCGCGACGCATCTACGATCGTTAAACCGGGATTTCCAAGCCAAGTCTCGGTGTCAGCTCGCGACAAAGGCGCGCGCGCGTCGTTTTCGCAAACCACGAAAGGTTCCAGTTCCACAACCTGTTCCGACTCCACGTTCCGTCGTGCCTCGTCGACGGCATTGGCGGCGACCGTGGTGAACGAAGCGCCGCACGCCCGCGCCAGTTGTGTCACCGCGACTCGTTCCACCGGATCGCGTTTCACCGGCACTCGCACGTGCACCGCCAGAATAACAGCCTCGCGTACTTTGACAGGGAGGTTCGCGGGTGTCGAGTTAAAGGAGAGTGGGTTGGCCAAAACGACGTGCGCGAGCAGGTGCACGGCGCGGCACAGTAGCACTACCACCGCGCCTGTCGAGACGAGGAAAACACCAGTGACGACATGCCGTCGCATCGGGGGGTGCGGGGAAATCTGCGTTGGAGAAGGAGAAGGAGGAGGCGGTAGGTTCGTTCGGTGCCACAAGTCGCCTCAGTTCGCGCAAGTAGTGTTGTGTATTTCAATTCTGTGAACCAACGCAGGTTTTGGGCCGTATTTTGCATTTCTCGATTCGCCTCTTCCTCTGATTGGTCCATCAGTTTGTCAATCTTTCGCTCTCGGCAAAGCGAGTTCTTCACTGTCCCGAGTTGCAATCGGCCCATTCTCGCACCCGACACCGAACCTCCACCTTCTCACCGACAAGATGGCTGCTCTCTCCACCTCCGCTTTCACCGGCAAGGCCATCGTTGCCAAGGTGCAGATCCGCGCCAAGGCGTCCAAGGCCTCTGTCGTCGTCAAGGCGTCCGCGTCCGACAACAAGTCCAAGGTGAGTTTCCGCGATTAACGTCCATCGCGGTGGATATTAACAAGTGGCGTGCTTTCGGGTTGCGTCCGCACCCACCTCGCCGCGAGCGTCGAAAACACAGCGGAGATGTCGCACCAGACGCGAGCGATGCGGGTTCATTGGAATCCGGCCTAGCTATCAAGGGACGCGAGGGAATGACAACGCCCATACGCGATCCCGGCGCGGTGGTGGGTAAAACAAACCCTGCCAGCGAGACATCATTCCCTGACTCCTCTCGTCTTTCCGATCCTTCCTCTTTGCAGGCTGTGTCCCTTCTCGTCGCCGGCATTGTCGCCCTCAACGCGGCCCCCGCCCTCGCGCTCAACTCCATCGAGCTCACCGACCAGCGTGTGACCAACAAGGAAGGTCTCCAGCTTATCTACGAGGTACGTGCACCACCTTGACACCCCCATCCGCCGCGTTTTCCTGAAACGAAACGGCGTGTTTTTTCATCAATCATCGTCGTTCGTTTCCTCAAATTTGTCACCAGTGACCACGGTCTGACATCGATACTCCCTTTCCCGTTTCCCTATCAGGCCCGCGATCTTAACATCGCCGAGTCCACCCGCCAGGCTGGTGCCTCCCGCTTCGCGTTCCAGAAGCTGACCACCGCCCAGACAGCGGTCCGCGCGAAGGAGTCCATCTCCCGCCTCGACCAGGACATGGTCACCTACGTCAACAAGGCGTACTGGACCCAGGCCGCCAACGAGCTCCGCCGCCAGGTCGGCACCATGCGCTTCGACATCAACAACCTGGTCGAAAACAAGGGTACCGGCAAGGCTGAAGCCAAGGCTTTCTTCAAGAGCGTCGAGAAGCTCGACTTCGCCATCCGCCAGAAGGACAAGGATGCGGCCATCGCTGCTCTCGCCGTTGCGCAGACCCAGGGTGACGCCCTCATGAAGTCTCTCGCGTAAGCAGTACTTACTGAGAGGCGATAATAGTGTTGAGGGGAGATGACAAGGATTTTAATACCGAGATGGTTCGGGCTTTAGCTGCCTGAGTGCTAAAAAAGAAACTCTCTTTCGCGTTCACACATTCGTGCGTCTATCGTTTTTGTTGCGCCCTCTCGTTCTCTTGTTTGGCCACCCTTTCTCTCTAGCCCTCACGCGACCCTTCAACGGTGGATGTACCTGCCGAACTACCTTCTTGCGCTTTTCGTTGGTACCATCTATGCGCCGAAGTCAGGTCGCTGGTACGGCGCGCGTCCACGGCGTACTTTTTGGCCGTTTTGCCTTGTTGCCAAAATGCGTACGAAGAACGAACAAACAGGTGCAGCACGGAACACGCTTCCAGAAGCCAAATATTCAGATAGCTTCCCAAACGCGCTTGGTCCGAGAAGAGCACCACGAATGTCACCAGTACGTATTTACGGGCGAAGATCACGACTCCCACCACCACACGACGAGGTCGTGTCCGTCCATTAAACAGCACGCCGAGGCGATAGCGCATTCCCAGCGACCCATAAGCCTCACCTTCGTACTGAAGCAAAGGAATAGCCCGCACCTTCCGTGACAATAATTCCGAAGGTCAGATGTAACAGTCCTGATGAGCTGAATTTCAGTCGATATCCTTCTGCATCGAAGGCAGAGCTCACTGTCGGTCCCATGGCATACATGTTGGAGAACTGCGCCACGCCGTTGACAGCAATCACGGAAAAACTAGCAACTTGCGAACACAGCACGTCCGAAATCGAGTATTCTGAAGTGGCCGGTCCCATGCACTCGCACGTCCCCAATGTGACTTTCTCACGACAATAATCCAGGTAATTATCTGCAGGGACGACAATGACTTCCCTTTGTGTGATGCTCTCGTCTGGGAGGGTATCGTTGCCATATGCAGGATTCAGGCCCGCGTCAAGCACGAACACTTCACAAGTGTGTCGAGAGCCGTGTTCGCCGCAGCGTGATACCGGTTGCACGTGCGGTTGCTTGAGACCGTGCAGACCGTGTGGTTTGATACAGGGTCGACGTACGGAAGGCACGGAGTCGGGAGTCCGAGCATTTGCGAACGACCGGCGACGATTTCGAGGACGTAGGACGAGAGTCTATTGCATCAACACTCGGCGTCGGTGAAACGCCAACTCATAAAATCCAACGGAGGTCGCAGCTGGTTTTGGAAATCACACGAAACGAAAAAAAAACAAATAAAAATTAATCTAGCCGTCAGAAAATGCTTCTTAAAGCGGACAATCAGTCAGGAGAAATGGGAAAGAGCAAAAAGTGCCTTTCGCTGTTGTCCGGACGATGTATGGATACAGCTCGCGGTTCGTATCGTTCAAGGTGACGTCTGTTGTTCCAAATGCGCCCGAGTCCATGATAGGATTACAGCCACCGTCGGCGACGTTCATTCATCCAACGGTGTTAGACTATCCGATGCGTAAAGCAGAGCCTGCGCGCGAGGAAAAGAGAAATGGCAAATCAAAAGTGAGTATAAAGCATTCGGAGCAATAATTCAAGCGCTTCGAAGGAAAGCAACAAGAAGTACGAAGTATTCAGCGCGCAACGCACCAAGGAAGAATTTAGCTCCGAAGGAGAATATTTTCAACTGCGGTGAGCCCGCGGCCAAGTGTGAAGGTGAGGTCGAAGGAGTCGCTAATCAACGATGGGCCGACGTTTACGTCGCCAACAACGGCGTCAGTCTCACTGACAGAGTATGTGTGCCAACCTGTGGCGAAAACATTCAGTTGGTAAAAATCGTCAGCAGAATTCAAAGGTTGGAATGTGACACGATGCCGCACGTACCTTCGGCTCAAAGCATGACAGCGCGTCGACGGGCACTGTGCCGTCTCCCGTTTGCTTCGTTACATCGCCAGTCAGCTCAAGCGTGTCCGAGGATGTCAATATCGTTCGTAGTCCCAGCGTACAAGAATCACTGAAACGATCAGCGCTTCCCATGTCATTCCCACCCCCATCAACAAACCTTGACGGTGAAGTCCTCGCGAAGCTGATCGTCCGCGCTGATGTGTACGTTCCAAAGCTGTTGGGAAGCACCGTCATGAGCTTATATCCTTTTACGCCTAGCGTGACCTGTTTATTTGGTCGACCGAAGCAGTCCAGTGATTCGATAAACGGAGCGTGTACTCGGTTGCTACGGTTGATGCCGCGTATAGACTGGCAAAATTCCATGTCCCAGTTGTTTCGTCCATCAGAAAGCGTTCCAGACAAATTTATTGCAGTGACGTTTCCTTTCCAAAACTTGTGTCGCTCGCGCCAAGCCTGCGTGTGAAGAATTCAAGGAAGTTTTGGTTAGTAGCGTTCTTGTTGGATTTAGGGACAACGTACAAGGCGCAAAAATTCAAAATGCGTACCAGTTGTTGCATCCGTCATGATTAATATTGGCAAATTGTTTTTTTTTCGTTTGCTTGGGGTGGTTTTCCGTCGCGTCCATTGAAATCACCGCATAAACCGTCGAATTAAGACGAAGGTACACCGCCTGTCCGAGGTTCACCCTGACAACAGCGTGTGCCACTGCTGAGAGGGATGGGCTGCTGAACTGAATCAGGTACTTTGATTCATCGCCTTGCTCTCCTCTGGGTGGGGAAGCGGCATTACTGACGAAATCAGTACTTTCCATCGTAGTCCTAAAGAGAGTAGGGGACCAGATATTACTGACACCGCTGTCGTCCATCAGCGCGGTACCGGCAAAGATGACATGGTGCGTCCCGTCGCGCTTATAGTCACCGAAGTCGCCGTCTCGAACTTGAATGCTTCGTGACTCGTCGCGCACGTCGAACATTGAGAACTAAGCTGTCCGTCCGCCTGGATACTATTCCCCCACCTGCGTCGATAGCGTGCGGCCCAACATCACGACTTTTGAGCGCGCGACGCCGTCTTCGGGACTATACGATTCAAGAGCACATCCCTCTCCCGACCACCCGCTTTCGCACACACACGTACCATCGTCCTATCGTTAAGGGTGTGGGGATTTTGATGGTCAGGGGACAGGACGAAAAAGAGCATTCGGGGACGACGAAACGAAAAAAAAACAGACGGGTTGAGCCATTGCACGAGGTCCAACATGGCGTCGTCTGGACTCGTTCGTCACGTGCCTAACCCGCTCACCCTGAGGTCTAAGCGTGTACTCCGCAACTCGCCGCTCGCCTCCGTTGTCCCTCCGCAACGGGTTATGAGGCCTCGTCCCGCCGTTCGAATGGCGTTTGTTAGGAGGAGCTCTTTTTCTTGGACGTGACAGGTGAGGTTCGGAGGTGAGTAGGTTTTTGTAAAACTTTGATTAATTTTGTCGGAAGAGGGGAAGGCACGAGGGTTGTGAGCAGGTTGGGACGTCATGGGAGTGAAACATGGTCGGTAAAACTTGATCTTAAAATGTGGTTTTACCCAATACTAACAAGCAGACGCGTGCCCTCCTCTCCCGCTCTTCTTTCTTGTTCTCTCCCCGCGCGCGCAATACTATGTGAGCCTGACTCTTAATACGGCTTTCTCGCCGCGTGATAAATCTCAATGTACTCAAGCGCCGGCCTGTTCCAGCTCCAATCTTGAGTCATGCAGTTCGCCTGGAGAGCACGGAACTCCGAGGGCTTGTCATAAGCCAAGCTGATCGCGCGATCCAGCGCGAAGTCGATTGCGCTGTCTTCTGTGCCGTCGAAGCTGAACCCGTTGGGCTTCATGCCCTCCCACTCCGCCTTTCCGTGATCGACGTCGTAATCGAACACGGTGTCGTTCAGGCCGCCGGTGCGGCGCACGACCGGGACGGTACCGTAACGCATGGCGATGAGCTGCGACAAACCGCACGGCTCAAACATTGAAGGCACGAGGATGATGTCTGAACCGGCGTACACCAAGTGACTCAAGGGTTCGTTGTAGTACAGGTGGAAGCACATGTAGTCGTGGTAGCCGTTCTTCAACTCGTGGAACATCATGTCGAAGTCTTGCTGAATCTCCGGGTCGGGCGCCGAGCCGAGCAGGATAACCTGGCAACCGCGCTCCAGGGCCCTCTTGATGCCGTGCCTGATCATGTGAACACCCTTCTGGGACGTGAGGCGAGTCACGATGCCGACAAGGGGAGTACCCTCCTTGTTCGGGATGTTGCTGTACGCGCACAACGCCTGGCGCGCCGCCGCCTTGCCCGCCACGACTTCCGTCTCGTCGTAGTACCGGGGCAGGAAGTCGTCGCCGCTGGGATCCCAAATGTCGGGGTCGATGCCGTTCACGACGCCGTGGAACTTGGGAAGGTTATCCACGATAGAGCCGTGCGTGGCGATTTCCTCGCGGTACGTGCGAGACACCGTGGTGCTCGCCTGCGAGTACGTCATCGCCTCCTTGATGAGCTCCTTGCCGTAGTTCAGGTTGTGGATGGTGAACACGATGCGCGGGTTATCCAACCCGTACGCGTTGTAGTCCTCCCAGTACGACTTCGCGCAGGGCGCGGTTTGCCAATCGTGGCAATGGATGATGTCGGGGTTTCTCTTGCTCTGCAACATCCACTCCAGCGCGGCTCTGCTGAAGAAGCCGAAGCGCTCCGCGTCGGTAAGCGGGATCTCGAGGTAATCGGTGCCGTAAATCATGCCAACCTGGAACATTCCGTTTTCGGGGTCGATGAAGTACGTGTCCACGCCCTCCACGAGACCGTGCCAAACGCGGTTGTACGTCATGCCCCAGCTGAAACCGGTAACTTCCACAAATCCCTCGATTGAGTCGTAATCAAGAATGTCGTACTTGGGGAGCACGACTTCAACCTTGTGGCCCTCTTCTTTCGTGGCGCGCGCCAGGGACGTCACGACGTCGCCCAAGCCGCCAACCTTGGCGATGGGCGCCATCTCGACGCTGATGCTCACGATGTGCAGCGGGGGCTCCTTCACGGGCTCACCCGTGGTGGCGTTCATGCCACCCTTGATAGGGACGTGATAGTCCAACCGGTTGTTGTTGTCAAATAGTCCCTTGCCGTTGGGCTTGCTGGCGAACACGAAGTCCATCTTGTACGCATCCGCGGGCACGGTGAACTCGCACGAGACGTGCTGGCCGCCCGCCTCGTTGGGTTCCATCTTGATGGGGCCGATGGTTTCGGCGTGCGTCCATCTGTTCCAGCCACCGATGATGTACACTTCGTTAGCAGTCTTCAAGTTGGTGTTGCTCGGGTTGTAGTGCACACGAACGGTCTGGCCAGCGCGGGGATCCGGGGGATCAACGTACAGCACGTGCTCGCGTTGTCTGCGGGTCACCTCATCCGCGATACCCTTG
>Ga0222648_1000315_pt1 | contig 21611 bp, 21 predicted proteins | sample AntAcemetagen335_FD_181021 | JGI IMG/M metagenome (GOLD analysis project Ga0222648, IMG submission 181021) | Saline water microbial communities from Ace Lake, Antarctica - #335 | ecosystem: Environmental > Aquatic > Non-marine Saline and Alkaline > Saline | place: Antarctica: Ace Lake... | reverse complement strand
GAGGACGCGACGCGAACGTACGCGTATCGTTGAGCTCGGTTTCGCGCCACGAATTCGCCGGCCCGAAGTGGAACCTAGTCGTGGCGTGCGGCGGGTTGAAGGGAGGCCGAGCGGATTGGCTTGTTGAGAAAAGCGCGGAGATTGGGGCGCACACCCTGACGCCGCTGATGAGTGAAAGGTCAAACTCAATCGGGGGCCAGCGCGAGGCGCATAAAAATCCCAAGAAGAGCAAAAACGCCAAAAACGACGGGGACACGGAAAGTGGACGCGAGGCGCGATGGGCGCGAGTCGCACACGCGGCGTCGAAACAGTGTCTCCGTGCGCACGCGCTTGAAATCGCGTCTCCTGTTGCGTTTCATGACCTGCTCACGATGATCAGGGAAAGTGATGAAGTGGTTTTGCTGTGCGCGGCGGGCGCGCCGCCGCTGCGTTTCGCGCTGGAAGAGAAAAATATGCAAGACCACGGCGGAACGCTTCTTGTCGGCCCCGAGGGCGACTTCACGGATTTGGAAATCGAACTGCTCGTGGACGCGGGAGCAGTGCCGGTGGGTTTAGGGCCGCTGCGCCTGCGCGTGGAAACAGCCGCGATCGCGGCCATGGCGTGCGTGGGGATGATGCACCCGAGGGAACAACCGCCGGGGTGCTGAGCGTTTTGTAAAAATAAAAGCTTTAAAAATTCTAGTTTCATCGAAACAAGACTCGGAAACCGCACACTTCGCGGGCGCGCTGCAGTGGCCCCTTTCGTCCCATGGGGTCCGGAAACGACAGGGAACGGCACGCCGTGTCGCCGCCAATGGACGCGGTGTTCGCGTCCGTGGGTGTGCGTGGTGATGATGACGACGCGGTGGTGTCCACCTCGGCGGGAAATAGCGATTCGGGAAACGAAAGCCTCCCGATGCGCGACGACGCGCATCTCGAGCTCGAGGCCGAGGCACTCCGGCAACGTTTGCGTTTGACACGCGAGGACCTTGATTCTCTGGGTGACTTGAACAAAAAAGCCCTGGACGAGGTGCTGCAGATGCGCGGTGGGTTGGAGCAGACCGCGGAGTCGTTACGTGTGGCGTTGGATGCGGTGGAATCGTTGGACTCGATGGGATCGTTGGATGCGATGGAGAACAGCGCCGCGCGCGCTGCCGCGTCACTCGCGGAGGGAATACGAAAAGCGAGCCGTAGTGACCTTGTGTTCAGTGAGGAGACACTACAGGGTGATGATGCGCCGGATGCAGACCTTGATTCTGCCATAGCGGCGGCGGAAGCGAAACTATATGCGACGCGACTAGCGCGAGACGAAGCAAGGAAAGCGGTGTTTGCATTAGAAGGGGCATTAGAAAGTGGTGACGAGTTCGGAACAAAGGAATAATAAGAACGCACTACATTAAAACGGTCCTTATCGCTTCACCCACTGGAACGCCTTCCGTGCTTTCTTCAAACCAGGTTTCTTGCGTTCCACGATCCGGTTGTCCCGCGTGAGCATGCCGGCTTTTTTCAACGACGGGCGAAACGCGGGTTCTGAGTGGAACAAAAAAAAAGCGTCAGTCTCTCGTAATGTGTATGAGTAAACAGTCAGGGAGTCGTGTATGGGCAGAGGTAATAGTCCCTTGTGGTACGAGTATGGGCAATCGCGCAGGCGGAACGCGTTGGGTGGGAAATACGCACCGTACAGCTGCAGCGCTTTCGCGATGCCATGTCGCACCGCCTGCGCCTGGCCGCTCTTCCCCCCCCCCGTAACAATCGCCTTTACGTCGAACAAACCCATGGTGTTCGTTACTAAAAACGGCTTGATCATCCACCCGCGGTGGTCGATATCGGGAAACGCGTCGTCCAGATGCAGTTTGTTGCACGACATGTCGCCGATACCCGGCCATATCGTCACCCTCGCAATCGCGGTTTTCCGCTTCCCTGTCGCCCCCGACCGTCCGTATTCATCACGGATGCTAACCCGCGCCGCTTTCGTTTTAGCTTGTTCATCCGCAAGCGCCAGCTTCCGTTCCGCTTTCAACGTTTGAAACTCGGTTTCCTCGTCGTCAATCTCCCGCATCGACGGAAGCGTCACATCCGTGTCCGCGTGCTCGATATCAAGAATCGTACCCAAAGCCGTTTTGGTTTCCTCGGAAAGACCCCTGAGATGCCTCTCCACCCCGATGTCGGGCATGTTCCCGTAGAAAACGCCCGTCTCGGCGGCAGGGGCTGTGTGGGTTGGGTGGGTCCGGAGGGAGAGGGAGGAGGAGGAAATTCAGGTTAGGCGGGTGCGTTCGCTTCGAAATAAACGACGATGATTTGGAGAAATAGGGTTCCCCACTTGGATGTCCGTGGGGCGCGTGCACCACCACCCCTGGAGACCTCGTTCGACGTACCTTCGCGCGACCGCGTCGGGACCACCCGTTTTTCAATCGACCGCATGTACTGATCCGGGAACCCCTCCACGCCTCCGCTTTTCGGGAACGGCCATCGCGAGACGTAGCGTTTAGTGTCGTGACTCCACGAACAGCCAGTCGCCGTGGTGGGGGGATCGAGACGTAACGCGCCTGCGATACCCAGCCACCCTCCCGAGGCGGTCGTCACCTGCTGGCGACACCCAGCCAACACGCGCGCCGCCGTGACCAACCCTCGCGCGCGCATCCCGGTTGACGGAAACGCCTCGCGGTCGATCTCCGCGCGCCGCGCAGTGCCGACCAACACGCGGAGGCCCTCGATCAGAGACGGGTGACTGATGGCATGGCCGCCTGCCGGTGGAGAAAATGATGGCCGAGGAGGAGCACCAGCAGTTGCAGTTTCGCGATATTTTTTCGGCGTAAGCGCGACTGTACGCGCGCTGGCGATTACAAATACTAGGTATGCAGTACATTCAAGGACATCTGCGGACATCTTAAAGGCATTCGTGAGGTTGCTCTCACTCGTCACAGCTTCCTTCTTTTGTACCGCACCGCGCATGACCCCTTGGGCCCCACGACCATGCCTTCGTAATCCGGCTCAGGCAGTTTCCCGACTAAATCAAACTCAAAGTTCCGCAACAAAATGGACCAGATGGTTTTGATCTGCATGTACGCGAACGTCTCGCCCATGCACCCGTGTCGCCCGCCTCCGAATCCGATGAAGGATGCGAACTGGTTTTTGTCCTCCGGGTTGGGTTCTCGGAATCGCTCCGGTTTGTATGAATCCGCTTCGGGGAACACGCCGTCCATGCGGTGCGCGAACGCGGGCGACGTCGCGACGATGTGCCCCTTCGGCACCACAAACTCCTTTCCCTTCGTGGTGGTCACTTTGAACGGCACGTGGCACATGCGTAGAAGCATGATCAGCGGCGGATGCATGCGTAGGGCTTCCTTGATTGCGAAGTGAAGCTCGTCCATCTCGGTCAGGATGTCGAAGTCGATTTTGGTGCCGTGCTTTCCCATGACCTTTCTCTGTTCCGCTTCCAACACCGGCATGACTTTCTCCTTGTTCGCGATGCTCAACAACCCGGTCCACGTCGACGTGATGCTCGAGGTGTGCTGCCCCGCGAAGAGCACGGCGATGAGCATCCCGAGAACCTGGTCGTTCGTCAGCCGCGAGCCGTCTTTGTACCGCGCGTCGATGAAGGTTTGAAGCACGTCGGGTTCGGTCACGCCGCTTTCGCGCCGGGCTTGAATCACCTTGTCGAAAATAGCGGCCAAGTCTTTCCGCGCGGCGTCGCGTTTGCGGTGCGCCTCGATGGGGGCGTACGGGAAGAACACGGAGAGGGGGACCATGCCTTTGTCCAAGTCGTGCACCAGAGTGGTGACTTCGCTGAACAAAGTTTCCCGAATTTCGCGACCTAGAAGGCACCGGGACGCGGTCAGCACGATCAGCTCGCTCAGCGTGTCTAGCAGATCCACGGTCCCCTCATCCGCCCACTTCGCGAAGTAATCCTCCGCTTCCTTGACCATCATGCCGACGTACTGCCGCAGCCGGTTGCTTTTCAGCGAGTCCGCGAAGAACCGGAACTGCTCCGCCCGTGTCTGGTGATCAACGTCGAAAACCACCCCCTTGCCGAACGTCGGGACGTTGAACTCGTAAACCTCCTTCTGGCTCATCTCCGAATCCTTGGCTTTGAAAAAGTGCTCGCTGACCTGCGGGCCGATCAGGAACGTGATCCTTTTGTGGAACACGGGGACTGGTGGGGGGTTGGGTTGGGGGTTAGGGGTTCAGGGTCAGTGGGTCTCGTTTAGGTGGTACTTGGCCGTGAATGCTAGGGCTTTGGCGGGGGCAGGACAGGACCACGGAGTCGTGGATACGGAAGACGTGCCCGAAATTCTCGTCGCGATCAAAGGCCTGGGACTACTTTTGCCGGCGTCGTGTGTTGGATCGCGCGGTCGTGCCACGTGAACGGTAATGTTATCACTGAACAGTTCCCGCAACATACCCGTGAACACCTCTCCGTACTTCGGGAACGAGCTGGCCATTAAACCTATTGGCCCTCTTAAGAACGCGGCCATGCCCCCCACCAGCGGCATCGTGGCGATGACGGGCGGGGATTTGAACGGCTTCAGTACGACATGGGACAACCCATCCAGGATGAACACAAGGGCGAGCATCGCGAGTAACGCGATGGGCACGAGCGCGAGGGGAGGGACGCCCATTGCGGACGCGATGGCCTCGACCTTGTCCATCATCGAAGCGGTCGAAGTCACGAGTCACGAAGAACGGCGCGCGAGGGAGTGGCGGCCGGCCGAGGTTTGGTGGCTCTTGTCTGGGACACAGATGGCATGACGTGTTATTTCCCAAATATCAACACTGTTTGCGCATACATGGCTGATACTTTTCTTGGATGAGACAAATACGATGAGGTCGGCGTTGATCTCGCCTCGCACTTTTCTGCAAATCGTCCGAACCCTTCGCCTCGCGCGGACGTGGTTGCACTTCGAGGCACGCGTGCATCGCGCTCTTGGGACCGCGACCACCGCGATGCCGGTCGTCGTGGCGATGAGTCGGTGGGTATCGGCCGTGCCTGGGGGCATGGCCGCGCGACACGACGGGGGCGTGGGCGCGCGACGGGCGTCGTTGGCATCATCATCATCTTTCCGGGTAGTCTTTGGGACCGCCCCGAAACGTCTTCTGTCGTCTCCGCCTGTGCTTGGGTTGCGTCGAACGCGCGTCCCCAACGCGATCGCGGTTTCGGCGGCGCCGGCGCCGCCGTCTTGCATCGCGCCGCGCACCCAGCCGTTCACCCCGATGCCGCGACGCAGGGACACCGAATCGCGAAACACGCGCGTCGAACGGTGTGTCAAGTGCGACGCTGTTGGAGGAAACTCTTTACGGTCCAACCTGCGCGAGTGCTGCCGCCGCGCCGCCGGGCTTGGGGACGAGCCCGGCAGCGCGGGAAGGGTGGCACTTGGTGCGGCGTGCGTGGGCGGGGCCGCCACCGCGGCGTATGTCGCGTACGGAGGATCTGGCGGGGGCGGAAATGGGGGGATGGGAGGCGGCAAAGGATTCGGCGGCGGCGGCGGCGGCGGCGGGTTTTATGAAAGCGGGTCTAAGCTAAGAGCCGCGTCGTCGTCATCCGCAGCGACGCCGTCCTCGGGAGTCGTCGAGGAGGTTGTGCTTCTTGACGTGCGGGGTATGCACTGTGGCGGGTGCACGGCGAATGTGAAGCGGATTCTGGAGATGGAAGAAAACTGCGTTTCGGCATCCGTTAATTTGGCGAACGAATCCGCGCTGGTGCGCGTGGCGGTGGACGTCGGCAGTTTCGGCTTGGACACTAAAAACGTACAGAACGGCGACGCGTGGATGGAACGCCAGATCGTCACCGCGGTCCGCGCGGCTGGCGATGCGCTTGCCACGACGGTTACGTCCAAGGGGTTCCCCACCACGGTCCGGGAGGCGTGCGGGGTCGCCGTTTCCGGGGTCTCCGCCTCAGACGCGGCGAACGCCAAAAGAGAAGCGCGGCTGCAAAGAATTCAGGAATCCACCAAACGAGTCGTCGTCGCGTGGGCGCTCGCCGCGACTTGTCTCTTAGGACACGCCGCGCACATGTTCTCGCACCAAGCGCCTTGGCTGAAGGTGCTGTGCAGCACGCCGGTGCACGCCGGCCTCAGCGTGTTCGCGTTGCTCGGGCCGGGACGCGAGACGCTGGTGGACGGGTGGCGCGCTATTCGGAGCGGCGGGCCGAACATGAACACGCTCGTTTCCCTCGGCGCGCTCGCGTCCTTTGGGATGAGCGCCGCGGCGGTGGCGTTGCCCAAATTGGGGTGGCCCACTTTCTTCGAGGAGCCTGTGATGTTACTAGCGTTCGTTTTGTTAGGAAGAGCCGTGGAGGAACGCGCGAAACTACGCGCCACGAGCGACATGATTGCGCTTCTGAACCTGTTACCCGCGACGGCGCGGCTGGTGGGTTCGGGGGGCGTTGCCGGAGACGACGGAAACGACCACGGAGACCCCTCCAAAAACGCGTACTTCAGGGAAGTCCCCACCTCCGTGTTGGTACCGGATGACTTGATTCTGGTGTTACCGGGCGACCGCATTCCGGTTGACGGCGTGGTGTGGAAAGGCGCGTCCCAGGTTGACGAAGCCGCGATCAACGGCGAACCAATTCCCAACCCGAAAACCGCGGGCGACGCCGTTTCCGCGGGAACCGTGAACTGCGACGGCGCGCTTACCGTGCGTGTGGTGAATTCGGGCAACGAAACGCAAGTCGCGAATATCGTGCGCATGGTGGAGGCGGCGCAGCAACGAGAAGCCCCCGTGCAGAGGTTGGCGGACGAAGGTACGTGTTGCGCGTTTCCCAAATCCGACACACCGCCCGTTTTATCTCTAACGCGCCTGTGACTGTTCGGACCGATTACGCCCGACTGTTCAGACCGATTACGGTGACTGCTGTCCAGGCCATCGTCCAATACACGCCCAATACACGCCCAACAAATGGACTGACCCTTTGTTTTCCGGATCGCAAGTTTCGGGAAAGTTCGTGTACGGCGTGATGGGCGCTAGCGCGTTTACGTTTGCGTTTTGGGCCACGGTTGGCACCAAGATTTTTCCGCAAGTGCTGCAGTCCGTGAGTTTCGCGTCCGGCGTCGGGAGCCCCGCCACTGCGCCGTTGTTGTTAGGGCTGCAACTCGCCGCTTCCGTGTTAGTAGTCGCGTGTCCGTGTGCCCTAGGGCTGGCGACGCCCACCGCGGTGCTCGTGGGCACCTCACTAGGCGCGAGGCACGGGTTACTAATCAGAGGTGGGGACGTTTTGGAACGCGCGCACACCCTGGACACGGTGGTTTTCGATAAAACGGGAACCCTCACTATTGGCCGGCCGGTCGTGACACGCGTGGTGAGCGTTTGGGATGGGGAGGGGAGTTGGAATGGGCGTTCGTTTGAGAGTTCTTTTGGCCGTTCTTCTGAGAGTACTTCAGAGAGTTCTTCTGGCCGTTCTTCCGAGAGTTCTTCCGGCCGTTCTTCCCTGACTGAAAAGCAAACCACCCTCCTGCGCATGGCCGCGGCGGTTGAGCGGAACAGCCGGCACCCGCTCGCCGTCGCCGTGGTCACCGCCGCGGACGCGCTTCCACGCGCGGGCGGGCACCCGAAACTCGCCACGGTTGACAGCACGTTTACGCAAACCCCGGGGAAAGGCGCGGAAGGGGTGGTTTGTGGCGTTTCGGTGCGGGTCGGTACGAGGGCGTTTTGCGAAGCGTCCCGGGATTTATCCACGGCCTCAAACGACGAGCACGATTTCGCGAGCGTGCATTTAAAAAACACGAGCGCGTTCAAAACCCCCGTGTTCGTTTCCTTCGACGAAAAGATCGTGGGGGTGATGGAGATGGAAGACACGGTGCGGCCGGACGCAAAGGTACGTTTTGCGCGTTTCCCAAATCCCGCCTCCCTCTTTTCCCATGCCCCCGACTGACACTTTCGGTTATTCATCGCAAAGGCCACCGTCGCCCGGCTGAAGAAACGAAACGTCCGGGTCGTGCTTTTAAGCGGCGACCGGCAGGAAACCGCCAGCGCGATCGGTGTCGGGTTGGGCATTTCACCTGAGAACACGTTCGGCGACGTGACCCCCGAGGGCAAGGCGGATTGCATTTCCGAGTTAAAAACACAGGGACGCAAGGTCGCGATGGTGGGCGACGGCATCAACGACGCCGCCGCGCTCGCCGAGGCGGATGTCGGCATCGCCATGGCGGGCGGCGTGGGCGCCGCCTCGGAAGTCGCGTCCATCGTGTTACTGGGCGACCGCCCGTCGCAAGTCGTGGACGCCCTGGAGTTGAGCAACGCCGTACGTTTTGGGGCTTTCCCAAATCCAGACACTGTTTACCGCCCCGTTCGTGACTATTTACTGTGCGCTGTTTTCCCACGAAGTACAAGACTCAATCCCTGACCCTTTTCTTTCCCAAAAACAGACGTTCGCGAAAATAAAACAAAACCTGGCGTGGGCGTTTGCGTATAACTTGGTCGGGATACCCATCGCGGCTGGTGTGCTGTTGCCGTTCAGTGGGTTGTGCTTAACACCAAGCGTCGCGGGCGGGCTGATGGGGTTTTCGTCGTTGGGGGTGATGGCCAACTCCCTGACCTTGCGTCTGGCGGGGCGGCGCCTCTCGAAACCGCCGCCGGTGGTGGCAAAGGAAAAGGACGATGGCAACGCTGATGCGTCGCCGGACAACGTGTGAACGGCTTGCTTTATGTTTAGATAGTATTACGAAAATCCGAAACACAGTTCGTGAAACGTAAGAGACCCTTCACGCCGTGCCGTCTGCGATTTTCTGGAACGGCTCGCAGTTGTTCACCGCGCCGAAAGTGATGGCGCCCAGCTTGGCGAGCTCGTCGTCCATCGCCTGAACGGTTTCCGCCTTGACGCTCGCGTCTTTGGCGACTAAAAACTTAAACAAGGACATGAACTCCGCCCCGGTCAAGATGTTGTCCTCTCCCCCGAACACCTCGAAAAGCGACGCGATGATTCCAGGGAAAGACGCGTCCGTCATTGTGAGCAGTAACGTGATGGGTTCGCTCGGGTTCACCGCAGTGTCCTCGGCCCGGCCGAATTCCCCAAGCCGGAACGCTTGTTCCACCGTCGCGAGCTTAATCCCCACACCAGTGCACTCGATCATCACGTCCGCTAAGGTCGTTTCAACGCGTGCTTTGCACGCGCCATACACCTCGCGGAGCTGCGCCACGGAAGGCGGGACCACGGTCTCCTGTGTGCTTTTAGAAACCGACGCCAGGTTTGCGAAGTAAATGGCCGAGAACTCGTACACATCCGTGGGCTGACGACGCACGACTTCCTTCGTGAACGCCTTCAGCACGCCCGCCAGCTCAGCCGGGACGTGAATCTGCTCCGCGCAGTAAATAGGGTCCAGGTCCATCGTGCCCGCGCGCAACATCGCGGCAAAGACCAACGGCGGGAAGCCGGTCCCCGCGGATCGTTTGTGCGACCCAATTTTGGAATTTGAGTCTTTGACTGCAACCAGTCTCCCCGTTTTGGACTCGATTTTGGCCTCTCGTAGCGCCGTACACGACGTGCCTCGCACAAGGAGACGCGCGGCACGGCGGCGTCCATCGGCGTGTCGCGCAATGGGCGACGAGGAGGCCGCTGCGGTGCCATCCCCCGGGGTGGAGTCCATCTTCCTGACGGGTGCGTCCTTGTTCAAATCACGTACCTTGTGTTGACTGCAAGACGGGACCCAGATGCGAGAATGCGTGTACCTGATTGTGTGCCCCGACGTGTTGACTGACCGACCCCCACTCCCTTTCTCTGGCACTGGCCCTGAACTCTTAAACCTAAACCACCCCCTCTCACGCACGCACCATATCAACACAGGCGGAACCCTTACGATCGTGGGCCTGGATGACATGGGCCCTGGTTTGCGGTTGAAGTCCGTTTCCAAGGAAACGCTGTTGGCGGATGTGCAGTACCGCGGCGCGATAAGCGACTTTACGATCATCAAAAACCAGATCGGCAAAGCGGATTGCGAGTCCCTGTGGGTGCGGTACAACGAGGATGACGTGTACGGCGATGGGAACAACTTCGAGGTCGCGGTGACAAAAGCGGCTGGCGAGGCGTTCGAGATGGAGGACGCGGAAAGAGCGGTCGCGGCTGAGGCGGAGAAAGCGGCGGCGTTGCTAGCGGCAGAGGAACACAAACCGGGCCGAAAAAAAAAGGTCAAGCCCGTGAGTAAGCCCTGGGTTTCACTGGGCAGCGAACTCGAAATCGCTGCGGAGACCTTGGTAACGGACAAGCACCCGCGAATCGTGGTACAGGTGTTCCGAAAACGCTCGCACTTCGGAACCGAAGAAAAGAAAAAGAAACTCGCCGACGTCGACGCCATCACGCTTTGGAACAGCGCGTCCATGGTAAGTATTTCCCACATTCCACGCTCCGCGGACTGATTACTGCACTGTATAAATATGGAGTACAGTCGGAAAGTACTACCCACTCCTATACCCTTTCCAATCCTGGATACCCGTCACGACCAACTGACACTTTCGGCGTTAATCATGCCAGGAGTGTCGTCCGTTTAAGGAGAAGACGCCATCCACGTACTTTTCGGAAGCGGATTGCGCGACGCAAGCGGTGCCGTCCATTTGCGAGACCGCGACGCAAGCCACACCGGGGATTTCGAAACCGATGGCCACGCAGTACGAACCACGACGGCAAGTGCTGGAGTCTTCAATTCAATCCGACGACGACGCGTCGCGCGAAAAACTCGAAACCTCGCAAAAACTGAAAACCTTTCTGGACAAAGTAAACCCGCGTATGCGCGGCGCGCTGCAGCAGAACGAGCTGTACGACATATTCACGGACGATTTCGCGAGTCTGGCGGACGACGAGTCCGGTCTGGGCGGCGGCCGGAACGGCGGAAGCACGTCCTTGGTTGAAATGCACTCGTTCACTTCGTTAAAATACAACAAAGGCAAGGCCGTTTCGTGTATCGACTGGGCGCCCGACGCGTTCGGGGTCGTGGCGGCGTCGTGCGTGGAGACCGTGTCCTTCGAAGCCGGCGTAGCATCGGGCGGCGTCTCGAAACGAGGCGCGGTGCTTGTTTGGGACTTCGAGGACCCGATTCACCCCAAGTTCGTGCTGGAAGCCCCGCACGACGTGCACGCGTTTCAGTGGAACCCCACCAACCCAAGCCTCGTGGCGGGCGGGCTGGCGAACGGCCAGGTGTGTTTCTGGGACCTGGCGGATTTGTTGAAACCGGGAGACAAGGTCGAGTCCGGTTCCGGCTCCGGTTCCGTTGGGATGAGCTCAGGAGTGATTGTTTCCGGAACAACCGGAACGGACAAGGAAAAGCAGGTTCCGGTTTGTCAGCCCAAGTTCGTCTCCGAGGTGCAAGAGTCACACGTCTCGTGCGTCACGGACGTGACTTGGCTTCCGCCGGACGTGGGGGTTTCGAAACCCAGAGGCGAGATACAAAAAGTTTTAAACCCGACCGGCGTGACCAACTTTTTCGCCACCACATCCGCGGACGGCAAGGTTCTTTTCTGGGACCTATCCACCACGATGAGAAAGGACACGAAACGGCGTGATTTCTTTTTTAATCCGACGTACAAGATTGCGCTGGGACGGGGGGAACAGAGCGGCGCGATGCAGTGCGTGAAGATTAGTTTTTCGCCGGAGCTGCGACCGCCGGCGCGGGACGGGTCGGTTTCCGCAAACGCGTCTCTGTTTTTCGCCACGTCCGCGGACGGCGAAGTCGCGCAGTGCGATTTCGTCGCCCCAGGAGACGAGGACGGCTCGCAAGCCGGCGGCGAGCACACGAAGCTGTGCGTCATGGCGCACTCAGAGGCGGTAAGGAACTTTCCCAATCACCACACACCGCCTCTGCGATTGCCCATACGAGACTGACACTTTCTTTTTTATCGTATCAGGTGCGGTCGATCGCGCGGTCCCCTTTTTTTCCCGACCTGGTGATCACCGTCGGGGCTAGTTCCTTCAAGCTGTGGCGCGAGGGCCAGGCTTTTCCTATTTTTTCCTCGCCGCAACTTCCCGCGAAACTCTGCGGGTGCGCGTTTTCGCCCACCAGACCGACCGTGGTGTTCATCGCGAAGGATGACGGCGTGGTTGAGACGTGGGACTTGCTTGACCGGTCGCACGAACCTTACCTCGCCACGCGCGTGAACAGCACCGGCCTCGGGCCGATTAAGTTCTGGACCCCACAACCGGGCGATGCGCACTTCCACAAAAGCCGGGAACAGCTGCTCGCGGTTGGCGACGCGGGGGGAGTGCTGCACGTCCTCCGCACGCCGCGGCAGCTGCGCAAGCCCAAGCCCCGGGAGCTTGAGCGCACTGAAGCGTTTCTGGAACGGGAAGCGCAAAGAGCCGTGGACTCTGTGGAAAGAGGTTTGCAAAGGGAAGCGGCGAGCGCGTCGAGGGAGGACGCCGTTTCCGCGGCGAGCGTTGGGGCGGCTGGCGGGGAGGAAAAGCCGGCCGCTCGACGCGGAGGCCGGGGGGATAAGGAACTCAGCGAAGACGAAAGACGGGAAGCGGAATACATGGCGCTGGAACAGGCGTTCATGGTAGAAATGGGCCTGCGAGAAGCGCCAATGAAAGAAGAATGAAAGAGTTTGGGGTGGGGTATTTGGGGTTACTGAAACGTCTTTTAACGTTCGTCTCCTACTACAAGTAAACCGAAACCCTCAGACGTTTCTGAAAAAACAAAATCAGCTCGTATCCTCATCCCCCCCCTCGTCCTTCTTCTCCCCCGCCGCCTTGGCCTGTATCGCGGAGAGGAACTCGTGGACGCTGAACCCGGACCCGGCGGGTAACCCGAACTGCGTCAGGTCCATCTGCCCCGATTGCAGCGCGTGGCTGAACCGCTCCAGCTGCGACTGGAACTGCGGCGTGCGCAGAAGCTCCTCCAGGTTTTGCGTCGCCCTGTGCTCTTCGGGAAGAAACTGTGATCGTGACCGAAAAGGTCAAACGTCATGTATATCGCGATGTATGGACAACAGTCACCAGCTGAGAGATAAAACAATGTGCCTGGATTTGGGAAACGCGCGGTGCGTACCTCCAAAAGCCGCGCGCGAACCGCGGCGTCCGCGAGTAACGGCCCGACGGTTTCTGGTGTCAAAACGTCCTTCAATCCGGGACCTCTCTGTTCTCTCTGTTGCGCACCTTCAGCGTGGCCGCCCGCCGGTCGCTGCATACCCGCGAGCATGCTCGCCATCGCGGCCGCGTCCATGCCCCCCGCGACGCCTGACCCCCCAGACCCGCCGAGACCGCCCAGCGCGGCGCGCAGCGCGTCGTGCGACACGGCGACCCCGGGGGTCGCGTCCGTCGCGTGCGTCGGTACGACATCGTCGGAAGTCGCGTGCATTGGTACTTGCGGCGCAAGCGCTTTCGCGGGCGCCGCCGGGGTCGACGCGACGGAAGCGGTCGCGACCGGTGTTTCTGTGAAGCCGCCGCCGCCAACCGCGCCAGCCGCGCCAATCGCCCGCGCGCGCTAACGATGGGTAAAACAAAGTGTCAGCGTTTCAAGCCGCGTGACGCGAGTAAACAGTGACGCGTAGTCGGGCGGAGGTAATGCGCCCTTCGCAGGACCAGTACATCGCGCGGTGTGACCACGGTCAGTAGCTTTGGTGAAAAAGTGGGTCGCGGAGTCGGGAAAGGACCGAGTACACGCACCCGCGCCGCCGGGTCGCTCGCGCGCGTCGCGTCGCTCGGTGCTTCGCCGTTGAGCGACGCGTTTACGTCCCCCGCGAGCTCGTCGTCCGGAACCCCGTCCTCGGGCTGCTGCGACCAGAAGAACATGTTCCGGGTCGCGTCGTCAGGGAACTTGATCACGAAAACCCCACGCGGTTTGGAAATGAACTTCATCTCCGCTTCTCGCGGGAACACCAGCAGGTCGTCCTCCGGGGAAAACGGCGTGTCCGCCACGCGCACCCCCCACTGCAGATGCGTCAACCCGTCCGTGTCCTTGCACAGACGGAGCTTGCCTTTGCGGTCATCGGGGACCATGGTTTTGCCCGCGACGTTGATGCGGCCGCACTGCACGTCCAGCAGAACTGCGGAGAGGGGGAAAGGGTTGGCGAAGGGCGAGGACGAAAAGACGACGATTTGATGCGAGCACCTCTGCGCCGTGCGTTCCTTCCGAGATCGAAAAAGGGAACAGGTCGTGTCGCGCGGACGCACTTGTTTCGCCGTTAGGCCCGAGCGCGGGGCCACCCCCGGGCGGCCCTGTGTTTTGGTTAAAGAAGTCGAATGACATCTCGTCGTGGCGACGGCTCGGCTCTCCCGCGCGCACACCTTGTGCGTGGCGCGCGCACGTCGCAAAGCAAGTTCCCCTTTTCATCGAACGTTTGCCAGCACGTCTCGAATAAATCAGAAGAGCAACGACGCTCGTGTTTTTCGCACGTGTTCCCTCGGACACAGTCGGCTCGTCCCAGACAGGGGGAGTGATTTGGGGGAGCGCCAGCCTGGGGGGACGAGCGGGAGTATCGGCAACGCGCGTTGACGACGCGTTGACGACGTGTTGGTCCTCGGTCCCTCGTCCGGTCGGCAAGTCTCTTGCTGCCGGTGGAGAAGAGGTGGCTTCAGATCTGCGGTTCACGGAAAGGGAAAGGGAAAGCAGTTCCGATTCTTTGGCGTGTCGCTCGCGAGACCTCGTCGTGGACGACCGCCCTTGAACGGCCGGCGTGATGAGCGACTCGGACGCGAGCTACGATGACTACTACGCCACGGATGATTCCGTGGATGCCATGTCCGGTTCGGATGTAGACGAGGATTTGGTGTTGGACGAGGAGACGTTCGGAGACGTCGGGGGTGAGGAGGCGTTCAAACAGGTGGAGTACCGTAGTTTGGACGCGTGTGACGTCCGGGCGAGGCAGGACGACGCGGTCGCGCGGGTAACCGCGGTGCTTCAGATATCCAGCCCGGACGCAACCGCGCTGCTGCGCAAACACAAGTGGAACGTACACCTGGTGAACGACGCGTGGTTCGCGGACGAGGCGGGGGTGCGAGAAAAGGTTGGGCTTGTTGAGGAGATTGATTTGACGAAAAAGGCGTCGTCGGTACCCGCGACCAACGGCGCGACGCAATCGAGTAACGGGAACGACGCTCCCGGCATGCCGACGACGTGCCTGGTGTGTTTCGAGAGCTTTGAAGGCACGCCGAAAACCACGTGCGGGTGCGGACACCACTTTTGCGGTGTGTGCTGGGGCGGGTACTTGGAGACCGCCATTAACGACGGCCCTTCGTGCTTGGACCTGCGATGCCCGGACACTACATGCGCGCGACGCGTGCCCGAAGCCCTGGTGCCTGAGTTTCTGTCAAAAACCACCGACCCCGCGGTGTTGGAAAAGTACAACACCTTCCGTTGGCGCAGCTTCGTGGATGACAACCCCAAAGCGGTTTGGTGCGTCGCGCCGGGGTGCGAGCGCGCCATCGTTTCCGAGCAAGGCGCCGACGCGGGCGGCACTGCGGCGCGCGCCGTGGACGTGCAGTGCGCGTGTGGGTTTTCGTTTTGCTGGAGGTGCAAGGAAGACGCGCACCGCCCGGTGCCGTGCGCCACGGTGAACAAGTGGCTCATTAAAAACAGCGCCGAATCCGAAAACCTTTCCTGGATCCTGGCGAACACCAAGCCGTGCCCGAAGTGCAAGCGCCCTATTGAAAAAACGAGCGGCTGCATGCACATGACTTGTTCGCAGTGCAAGCACGACTTCTGCTGGATGTGCCTTGAGAACTGGAGCGACCACGGCGAGCGCACAGGTGGGTACTACGCGTGCAACCGGTACGACAGGGCGAAAAACGAACCCGGGTTCAGCGAAGCGGACAAGAAACGCCAAGCCGCGAAATCGAGTCTCGAGCGGTACACGCACTACTACGAGCGGTGGGCGGCGCACGGTTCTTCGCAGAAAAAAGCGCTCAGCGATTTCGAGCTCTGGGAAGAAAAAAAACTCAAGAAACTTGGCGACCTGCAAAACACGCCGGTCACGCAGGTGCGGGGCTTTCCCAATCACCACACACCGCCTTCGCGATTGCGCATACGAGACGTTAACCACTTTCGGTTTTATCTCTCAGCTTTCCTTCATTCCGCACGCCCTTACCCAAATCGCGGAGTGCCGCCGGGTTTTGAAGTGGACGTACGGGTTCGGTTACTACCACTTCGACTCCGAGGCGGATTTAGTTAAGAAGGAGTTCTTCGAGTTCACGCAGGCGGACGCGGAGGTTACCCTTGAGAGGCTCACGGCGGCCGTGGAGGTTGAGCTGGAGACGTTTCTTTCGGAAGAGAGGTAAGTATGGCATTTCCCGAATCCCAAGACTGTCTGACCATACAATACTGACACTTTTCTTTAAAACTCAAAAGGACGGTTGAGGAGTTCCAAGAGTTCCGGGGAAAACTCGCGGGCCTCACTTCCGTCACCGCGAAGTACTTCACCACCCTGGTGGTGGAGATGGAAGCCGGGTTCCCTGGAGTGCGGCCGGTGGAGGGGGAGGGTGGTGGAGACGGGGACGAAGAAGGGGTTGGGGCGAACGGAACCGGCGCCGCCGGCGCGAACGGCGCCGCCTCGCCCAAACGCGGAACCGGCCCAAACCGGCTGATTCGCAGGATCAGCCGTGGGATACGCGAGGCGGTGATTGGCAGCAACGGCGAAACCGTCGCCAGCCGCACCAGGTCGCACGATGAAATCTGAAATCACTGTGGGGGGGCACGAGAGAGACGTTTTGTTTAGGTATAGCTTTGTTGTTTGTTCACGAGATTGCACGCATGAAGGAAGGAGGACAAGGGTTGCTTCATCGTCAAAGGATGCTTCTCCAAAAAAACCAAAATCCACTTTTTTCTTCCAAATGGCAAGTTTTCTGTTCTCCTTCGTTTTTTGGCAAATCCCGTTTCCGGCCCTCGCCTCGTCTCCGGGAGTCTCTCTCTGACGCGCGTTCCGCACGTAGTAGCGACGTTAAACAGTCACCATGGCCAAGAGTACTAACCACACCGTACGTTCCCGGACCGTTTTGGACGATTGCGGCGCGCCGCCCGCCCTGGACCCTGCGAAGCGGGACGCGTTTTTCGAGCGCATCCGCGTGATGCGTGTCCCGGGTAAAAAAAGAAATGCCGCCGCGCAGCCGCACCTCCGCGTCTCGCGCGGCGACCTGTTGACATCGAGACGTGGATCTGGCACGTGCTGTTTCGTGGTGGCGGGACGTCGCAGATCACGCGGCGGACGCGGCGTCGCGGGTTTCGCACGACCCGCCACGCCTCTCGACGGCCATCGCGGACGCGAAGGTTTTTCCAGGGTTTTGGGGACGAAGACAACACACATCGATTTGTCAATCTTCGCCTCGGCCAACGCGCGCGCCGCCAACCACAGCGCACCACCCGCCAACCGTTCCCTGACCCTCCCCCCCCACCCATACTTACTCACAGGCGCACAACCAAAGCTACAAGAACCACAGAAACGGTATCAAGAAGCCCAAGGCGGGCCTCAAGAGGTCGCTCAAGGGTATGGACCCCAAGTTCCTCAGGAACCAGCGCTACTGCAAGAAGCACCAGACCGGCGGACGCACCGAGGCGTAAGCGTTGCGGCGGTGGTGGGTGTTGCGCGGCGCCCGGCAGTGTGCCGCGCGCGGAGTGTCTAGACGAAAGCGAGGAGTGTACGAAGACGCGTTAGCACGTAGCTTTGAAACAACAACGAACTTTTGGACAAACACTTTTCGCGCCTCAAAGAGCGTTCTTTTGGTACGCGACTCCTGATTTGTTTACCCACAAGTCACCACCGCCGTGAAGCCCTTTTTACACGCAATCTTGACTGGATCTCGCGTGGGGGCACTGGACTAGTAAAAGCCTGTCCACCAGGGTCTTGACTCGCGCGGTGCGAATTCTTTTTGCCACGAAACAGATCGCGGCGCGCGAATGAGACGAATGACGCCTGTTCGTACCGATATCGTCCCCTGAAGTTCAAGAAGTTTACGTTCCGTTACACACATAAAGCTATTCCTATGCGTGTCCCGACCCTCTTTACACCAAGTCTCACTCCCAATCACACTCCACCGCCGCCAGCTTACGCCGAGGCAACCTTGACCCTGCACGCGATGCGGTCCAAGTCGCGCATCCCGGTGCTGGTGATGCGTCGCCCCTTCGTGGCCTTCTCCACCACCCCGACGGCTTCGAGCTGCTTCAGACAGGCCCGGGCGACGCTGCCGCTGCCCACGCCGTGGTGGTGGCGGCACACGCCGTTGTTCTTGGCGCCTCCGTAGTTTTTGCGGAACGCACCGACGCCCATGCTGCCTGAGACGTACAGCTTGCGCGCAATGGACGCGGCGCGGATGTAAAACCAGTCGGGGTCGTACGGCGCCAGCTCCTTGTACGACGCGGTTTTCACGATGTCGACCCAGGTGGGGACCTCCATCTGTGTGTTGTGAGGTGTTTATGGGGGGGGGAAGGAAGGTCAGTGGGAGTTGCAGAGAGAGGTCGATGGCGAAGGGTCCAACGATCAGATCAACAAACAGAAAAAGTACGCAGCAAAACCACGCTGGCGACGATGGCGCTTTCGTGCCGTGCAGACGCCGGCATCCGGTCCCGTCGCCTCGGTGTCGTCGAAGCGCCACCCTGAACTGTCACTGGCGCGCACCGGCCATGTGTCGATCGCCGCGCGTCCCGGGACGCGGAGTAGCCGGCGTATCGAATCGGACAGGGCGCGGTGCGCAGGGCACGCCACAGTCGGGGTACGGGAACCCTAACACACACACGCGCGATGGGTGCACCGCGCACGCGGGCGGGTGCGCGGAAAACACGCGCGGGGCGCCGTTACCGGCGCGACCACCACCGAGTTGATGGCGCCGACGTCTCGTTCGCGCTGGTAACGCGATCAACACGCGGTGCGTGTCGTCGTCGCCGTGTCGCGGCGCGTCTCGCCGGACGTTCCCGCGCGTCACCTCGCGTTGGCGTCTCTTTGCCCCTAAAAGGCATCCATCGAATGGCGTAACGTACCTTGCCGGTGCTTCGGAAGTACTGCGCCAGGGCGATGACGAACTCCTGAGCGGGCACATCCTTCACGGTGTGGGGCACGGTGGGAGCCATGGTTACAGGCGATCCGTCGGGGGAAGGCCGTGCAGCGCGTGCGGCTGGAAAAGAGAGACCTACGCGTCGCTCTCTCGGTTTTAGGGTCTTGTGGCTTGCGAGGCGATTTGGGTAATGCGATTTTGCAACTCGATTTTCATCTCCAGAAGTGGGCACCAAATCCTCGGGATTTTTCACACCATCGCGCGCCCGCCCCATGGTGCTTCCCGGTGTCCTCGCCGTGGGCTTGGCGCTCGGGGCGTTGCTGCTTGGCCGGAAAACCAAGGGGAACGCGGCGGGGGGCGGGGGAACAGGGTCGAGGAAACAAAAACGGTGCGACCCCTGGGGCGCGCTCGTGGATCGAGTCGTCGTGCTTCCATCGCCATCCACCTCGGATGGCACCCACCCCCGGTCCCTGGAAGGCCTGCGGTACGTCGTGAAGGACATCTTCCAAATCACAGGAAGGGTCGCTGGGTTCGGGTCACCTGCGTGGCTAGAGAGTCACCGGAAACCCGCGAGCGCGAACGCGAGGGCGATTTACCTGTTACAAAACGCAGGCGCAACTGGTGTAGGCGTGACGCACATGGATGAGTTTGCGTACTCAATCTCTGGGGAAAATTTCCACTACGGCGCGCCGATCAATCCAGCTTCACCGGGCCGGGTACCTGGCGGGTCATCCAGTGGCTCCGCGGTTGCGGTAGCCGCTGCTGTTGACAAGTGCGACTTCGCACTTGGCACGGACTCGGGCGGGTCAGTCAGGTAAGTATTTCCTATTTACCACATTCCGCCGACTGAACAAGACTGACACTTCTTTTTTATCTCTCAGAATACCAGCGGCGCACTGCGGCGTGTTCGGGTTCCGCCCAACGCACGGCGCCGTCAGCGCCACCGGGGTGATAAAGTTCGCGAAAAGTCTGGACACCGTGGGGTGGTTCGCGAGGGATGCGAGTGTCTTGCAACAGGTGGGCGATGTTCTTCTGCAACCGCGTCTCGGCAACAGGGGCGGGCCCGAAGGCGCACACCAGGAGTTGCCAAAGAAACTGTTCGTGCTGGAAGACGTCATCGACCTGTGCGACACGAAAGCGCAGTGCGGGGTCGCGGCGGTGTGCTCGGCTCTCGAAACCGAGTTCCCACACGGGACGATTTCGAGGCTGGACCTTGGACAGCACTTGTTGTTGTTGTGCCCGACGCTTCGTGAGGTGCAGACGCGGGACGGAGGCAGCGGCCTTGATGCGCTCCGGGTGTGTTTGGCGAACATAATGGGACGTGAGGTTTGGCAAGCGCTCGGGACGTGGTACGCGGCGCGGCCGTTTTCAGAGGACGGCGATACCGGCCCCGGGGTGCGCGAGCGCATGCAGCTGGCGTCCAAAATCACGGAAGAACAGTTCACGATTTGCACGAAAGCACGTGCAGAAGTTAAAGTCGCCCTGGGGGTTTTGCTCGACGGCGACAGCGACGCGGCGCTTGTTTTCCCCACCGCGCCGAGCGCGGCGCCGTTTCTCGAGTCGGACGAAACCACGCAAACCGCGTGGCGCAAAAAAACCCTCGCCGTGACAAGTATCTGCAGTCTCACCGGGTTCCCGCAGGTCACGGTTCCGCTTACGGATGACAACCCAAACGACGGACCGCGAGGCGTGTCACTCGTGATGGGCCCGGGCCGGGATTACGCGTTGTTACGCGCGGCACGTGCGTTTTCGGGAAAGGTGCGTATTAGGGCTTTCCAAAATCCTGAAACACTGTTTGCCCATACAAGACTGACACTTTTCTTGACAAAAAGATCATCGCCACGTACCCGGAAATCGTGCGCGCCGAGACGAAACGGTCGCCAATCGTCCGCGACGCGGAACGCGTTGGTGTTTCTTCAGGTACCACACCTAGTGAGACTTCAGGTACCACACCTAACGCCAAACGTGCGCCTGCAAGGGGCGACACACTCGGCGAGCCGCTGAAACGCAAGGGGAACGATTTGTTCAAATCGGGTGACTTTGCGGGCGCCGCGGCGGCGTACGCAAACGCGATTGACGCGGCGGACAAATTCGCGAGCTCGAATTGGAAATCGATCGTGCTTTCCAACAAAGCAATGGCGCACCTGAAGCTCGGGGCGTACGCGTCCGCGGAGGAGGACTGCACCGAGGCGCTTACGCTTAATTCGAAAAACGTCAAGGCGTACCTTCGACGAGGCGCCTCTAGGAGCGTTTCGGGGAACTACCTAGAAGCGCTTGAGGATTTCGAACGAGCGCTGATGTTGGAACCCAAAAACGAAGACGCGAAAACCGAAATCACGCGCATGAAGAACATCCTAGGCGACGCGCAGCAAATACCGGACTTCGATTGATTTTAGTAGACTATAAAGGCGTACGGATCGCCGCCGCACTATTTAGCTCAATGTTCGTAAGAAAAAAAAAGATTGATCTAGTATTAGTGTTATGATCTACGATTTATAAAGCACACGTCAGATACGATACGTCAGATTGAAATCAGCACACACACACGACTCTCACGTATACTTCACTTCGCGCCGCCGCCTGGTGGTTTCTTCGAGTACGTCCTCGGCGACATCTCCGCCAGCCACTCCGGTAAAATCGCGCTCACGTCCCTCGCGTACAGCTTCGAGGTTTTCACCAGCTCGTTGAACACGATCATCTCGGGGGGTTGCGTGAACAGCACTGATGAGGGGTG
>Ga0222648_1000314_pt1 | contig 21713 bp, 22 predicted proteins | sample AntAcemetagen335_FD_181021 | JGI IMG/M metagenome (GOLD analysis project Ga0222648, IMG submission 181021) | Saline water microbial communities from Ace Lake, Antarctica - #335 | ecosystem: Environmental > Aquatic > Non-marine Saline and Alkaline > Saline | place: Antarctica: Ace Lake... | reverse complement strand
CGGGGTCGGTTTTGGGGGCCTGGGGAGGGGAGGGAGGCGTGGGGATGGGCCATGGTGAGTTTTCGGGCGGGCGAGTTTTTGGGGATGCCGATCTGGGGTTGAATCTGGGGGTCCCCGGTCAATCCCCAGATATCACGCTCGTAAGTGTGGACCACGTGTGTGACGTAGGTTTACGTTGCTAACCGAAACAAGCACCGGGGGATGGCGCGCGCACCTCAGCGCTCATGGCGTCCCTGGAGACCGAACCGCGCGACACGCGCGCGCGTTCAAATATGGCGCCGACTGGCCACAAAAAAAAAACTTGCTCCGACTTTCTGTTTTCTCGACGAAATGGAATAATTCGTGTTGAACACTCCGGCCCGCGTTTCACTCGAGGGTTCGCGGGGGGACCCGCCGGCGGTCCCCGGCTGTTCGTCGCCATGGGGTCAGGCACCATGAGCACCTGGCGTTACGAACGGTGGAAAGAAGCTCGCGAGGAAGAGGAAAACAGATACGTGAAGAGATGTGCGCGGTACTACGCATCGCATCAAGCCACGTCACCCCCCGCAAACGAAACCGAGTGGCTCGCCCGGTGTCCGTGCGCTCTCGACCCTCTGGCGGAGAACCAGGAACCGGGGTGTGCGTACCTGACCTTCGACAACTTCCCCCCGGAGGACCGCCGGGTCGCGAAAACGGAAAAGGACCGCGTGTTAGACGCCGTGTTGCTTTGCGGGATTGTTTTTTTCTTCCTCTGGGTGGGGCGCATCTGGCGCCGGGTGAGGCGCGAGGACCGCGAGCGAGCTTTGGCGGCGCGCTTAGCGGAAGAGAAAAAAGCTCGGGAAAGCCACAGCGGAAGGCACTTCGTCGCGGTGGCGCAGCCGGACGACTCCGTTGAGCTCGCGGAAATCGTCGTGGAGCGAGACGAGGAGGTTGTGGAAAAGAAGGAGGAGGATGAGGATGTAGACTCGACGCGCGCGGATTTGTGACCCATCGCGCGGGGCAAGAGACGTATTCACGGCTTTGTTATGTACCGAAGGTATTTGTTACTACTCGAGTAATGGATCGCTACTACTTGAGTATTGCTACTACCGTAACTACCATACTACTGCATCGCGCTGAAATGAATCAAGCTTGACAAGTACTACCAAGTCCCAAGTCCCTCGGGGTCCTCATTCTGTTTTTTTATCAGCGGGGACGCTTTTGAAGCAGACTTCGCACAGCGCTAAAAACCCAACGAGCGCCGTCTTCGCAACCGCCGGCGCGACCGGCAGGTTTCTTTTCGTCGCCACCGCGCCTGCGACTAAAGCACACGCTACGTGCACCTCGCCCAACACCACGGCTAGGTCCCTTAATTGTTGCTCAAGCTCGGGCGAAATGGCGCCTATCCGCGTCCAGTCCCTTGAATACCCGGCGTCCACGAAACCCAGGATGAGGACGAAAACCAATAAATGCAGGTACGTGTTGAAGAGCTTGGAATCCGCCACTTTCGTGAGCAGGGAAGGCGCTTCTGGTTGTTGGTCGTCGTCACCCAACACCTCTCCGTCGGAACCCGACGATGCTTTGACCAACACCACGCGGTTGGCGGGGAGGCACACGCTCCCCGGACGCGGCACGGAAGCGAATGTTGTTCGCGACAGATGCTTTCGACCTGACGAAACCCGCGCCCCGAAAGGGTGCCGAGCGCGACGCAGATGCGAGGAAACCACGGGCGCGCGCGCGCGTCTCGGGACGCGCGACACAACCGCCGACACCGGTAACACGCGCACCAAGCTGGCCATGGCGAGGCTGACAACGCGAGCCAGCGTGCGCCTGACTTGTGAGAGAGGCAACGAAATCACCGAAAAAGAAGAATGAAAAACCTCACTCTTCGAACGTTCTCTATTCACGCGCTCGTATCCACTCCGCTATTTTCACGTAACCATTATCTTCCGCTTCTGTCGCGCACTCCTCCTTATCCCATGGGCACCCGTCCGCGTGCGCCCGCTTCAGGGTCCCGAGTTGTCCGAACCTCGCCGCATCCAAGCACGTGTCTTCGTCCCACGGGCAGCCGTTCGCTCGAAGCCATATCAGTACCTCGAGTTGGCCGCCCCACGCTGCACATGAGCACGCACTCTCATCAAAGATGTACCCATTCTCGCGCAACCACTTCAGCACCTCGAAGTGACCATTAAGCGCCGCGTTCGCGACAACGTCGCTGTCACTGGGGTCCATTGACGGACAGCCATTCGCGACTAACCACCTCAAAATCTCGAGATTACCGTAACACACCGCATTCATGAACGTGTTCCCGCAGGGCGGACACCCTTTCTCGCGCAACCATTTGAGCATTTCGAGCTGCCCACCCATTGCTGCTAAGTCGCAGGATTTGTGATCCCATGGGCAACCATTCGCGCGCGCCCAGTTCATTACTTCGAAGTTCCCACCCCTCGCCGCCTCGGCGCACGTCCACGCGTCCCACGGGCAGCTGTTCGCGCGCGCCCATTGCAGCTTCTCGAGGTTCCCACTAGTCGCCGCGCCCCTACACGTCCACGCGTCCCACGGACAACCCTTATCGCGCAACCACTTGAGCAACTCGAAGTGTCCACCAAACGCCGCTCGACCGCACGTCCACTTGTCCCACGGGAAGCCAAGCTGGTGAAACAACTTCAACTCCGCAAACAAGCCTCTACTCGCCGCTGCCTCGCAGAGGTACTCTTTATGAGCCAGAAGACCACGCCGATGCAGACGTAGCAACGCGCTTAACAATTGCTGATTCCTGGCTTCGTCATTACTCATCTCCTTCAACTGACGCTCCGTTGTATCCACCGCGTCGCGCATCCCACGACTCACCGCGCGAAGTGTCGCGAGGTCCGCTGGATCGGGCAAATTCTTTTCTCGGAGAACGTGCGTAACAACGACATCGAAGGGAAGCCCGGGGAAGGTTTCGCGCGCGTCGAACTCGCGCGCATCGACGGTATCACCGCCTTTTTCGCGCGTGCGTTTGAGCGCGCGCGCCGCGTGGTCGGTCATCGTGGCTGCCACGCACACCGCGCGAGTCGTTGTGCTGGCGTTGGGATCTGGGGAGGATATCAAGTCAATTCACAGAAACTCAAAAAAGCAAAAAGAAACCTAAAAAACGTTTTACAACACGACCACGGTCTGACAGTGTCTACATATATCCCCCCCACAAACTACTCTCCCCCGTCCACCCCGTGGTACGCCCAGTACGCGTCCATGACGTCCCGTTCGCTGTGTCTCCAGTACTGCGGGACGCACCAGCACCAAAGCAGCTCGCACTCGCTGCGCGCGGACGTCACTGTTCCACCCGCTATTTCCGAAGAGCACCGAAAAGGGAAGCACCGCACCCAAAACGCCGGCCAAGTTTCTATAGAGTCACCGCGTCGCGCCCGCGCCCGGACGAATACGTACCCGCCGATGGCGTACAACATTGCTATGATGTAAAACGCTAATAGGCAAGCTCCTAGTGATTTGCGGCCGATGCCTCCTTTGGCGAACGCGCCAGGCGCGGGCGGCGGCGCCGGCGGCGGCGGCGGCGGGCTCGCCGCGGGCGGCGGCGCCGGCAGTTCCGGCCACGCCACGTTCGCGTGGAAGTCAATCACCGCTGTGGCTTTGAAAAAAGTGCACGGCGTGAACTGGTTCAGGCAGTGCTGCTGCGCGATTATTAAGGTCAGCGCCTTGGATTGCGGAATCGGGGTCTTCGTGCCGAGCCGGCACTGCTCGGGGGTTTCTTTCGTTTCGCACGAGTTGCTGACCCACTTGGTGTCCAGATCTGCGCTTTGGAACGTCAACGTTATCGCGTTGTCGTCGCACCCGGCCGGGCCGCAGTAGGATTGCCCGCCAAGGGTACCCCCAATCACGCTCCCGTCGCTGCCGGTGGAGTAGTTGAACGCCAAACCAGACCTCGCGTCCACGCCGTCGCCTACGTCGAAAGTTTGCTGGCACACCGCGCCCATCAAACACGGCGTGTTGAACACGCACGCGTACGTAGCGTGGCACACCGCACCGAACCCGGACCCGGCCGGGTCGCACGTGTAGACGGGCTTGCACCCCGCGCGCGCCGCGACCGCCAGAGCAGCGAGCGCGAGCGCGCGGAGAACGCCGCGGGAACGCATGACGTGCCCTGCGAGGGGAACAGTGCCAAGCAAGCTTTCAGATTCGTGAAAGGTATATTTTATTTTCCGTCAGGACTTTTTAGGGTGCCAGAACGAAAGCCTTTTGAACAGAGCGCATCCCCTCCGCCACACCCACGCCGCGCTTTGGATGCGCCTGGCGACCGCGTGTTTTTCCCGCGTCCTCCGCGCTCGTCACGCCCGAGCTCACCCGGTGGCGTTTCCGCGTTTTCGCCCTGGCAGTGCGACACCGCGTTTCTCGCGTTCCCCGATCCGCACGAGCTCTGCGTCGAAAACGGAGTGTGCCCACTCGCGCGCATCTGCTGGTCACCGCCCGGGTTCGTTTCTCTGCACGAGGCCCCTATCGATGCAGGACTACCCAGTCGACGAGGACGCCGTACATCGCGGCGATGACGACCGCATCGCGCCCGCGGTGGAAAGCGCGGTGGCGATGGGCTTCCTTAGGGAAGACGCGACCCAAGCCGCGAAACGCGTAATCACCGAATTCCCAGGACGACAAAACGTGGAGGAACTTGTGGTTGACGCGCTTTTGCGGAACGCGCACGGCGGCGCGCGCGCGTTCGCGTTACCGAAAACGATGCCCACAAAATACGCGGACAACGCGCTTTTACGGGAAACGAAAGGGTTGGCGGCGAGTGAAAATGAAAATGAGGCAACGTTAAACTCAGGGGACGGCGCCATCGACCTGACTGAGTCGCCCGAGGCGAAGCCGCCGAAGAAACGAAAAACACACGAACGGGAGGCAGTTGACACGAACGAAGGAAACGCAAACAAAACGCCGGTCATCGCTTTGGAGGACGCAGAAACCGATCAAACGAAACCTTCAGAAACCGATCAAACGAAACGCGTATCCGCAACACTGGGAGGGAACGGAAACGATTTGATGCGCCAGCTCGCGGCGGAGCGCCGGGCCAGGGACACCGCGAGGGGAGGCGCCGAACGAGAACCTGGCAAGTTCGCCGCGACGCCGAGAAGCACGATCCGGGAACCGTCTTTGTTCGGCGGCGGAGCGAGCGGCAGCGGCGCCGGAGGGTCGGGGTCCGGCTTGACCGGCGCCGCCGCGCGCGCGGCGTTGGGGGCAGCTGCTTCAAGAGGAGCTGGTAACGTGGCTTTCGGCGGGTCTGGGGCTATCGACTCTGTTCTCGCCAACGACACCGGCGTCGATACCTCCGAACCTTTGCCGTTCATAAAAGTCCTAACCTACAACGTCTGGTTCGCGGAGCACGTGGCGCTTGCGGACCGTGTGCAGGGTTTGAGCGACGTCGTTCGCGAATCCGACCCGCACGTGCTTTGCTTACAAGAAGTCACCCCCAACATTCTAATGCTCCTGCACGCGCAGAGCTGGTTCGAAACGTACAAGTGCACCCCCCCGCCGACGCAGCCGTACTTCACCCTGGTGTTGTTCAAGCGGCATTTACAAGCGGCGAACAAAACCACTCGGTTGGTGCGAAGAGTGTTTCCCAACTCGGTACGTATTGGGCCTTTCCCAAATCCAGGCACACTGTTTACCGCCCCTGGTCGAGTGCACTACTCGTGACGTATGTAGCGTTGCCAGTACAGTGACAGTTACTGCCGTACTGGTAATTCCAAGAAATACATCACAAGCGCACTGTTTCCCCATACGGTACACCCGTACCCCGTACATCGCCCAACACGAGACTGACACGTTTCGTTCCCAATCACAGCGCATGGGCCGGTACGCCGACGGCGTCAGCGGGTTGCACTGCGGCGGCGGTGTTGAGTTGTGCGTGATGAGCTCGCATTTAGAGAGCTTCATTGGCAAGGACGACACGTCTAGTGGTGAACGGGTGGCGCAGATGCAGGACGTGTTCAGAACTTTGGACGGGATCGTGGAGCGGAGGGTTAACGATCGAAAAAAAGCATCGGGCGACGTTTTCCCAACCGGTGTGCAAAACGCGCTCTTCGCGGGGGACACGAACTGGGACGAGAAAAGCGACGGGGAGGTACCTTTGGATAGGAAAAACGGGTGGGTGGATGCGTGGTGCGAGAAAGGCGACGGCGGGCCGGGGTACACGTACGACCTACGAAGAAACCAGATGATGAGCGGGTGGTTACAGAAACGGCTGGACAGGGTTTTTTGCCGGTACGGCCGGACGGGGCTTTCCCAAATCCAGGCACGACGTTTACCGCCCCGTTCGTGACTATTCACTGTTTACTGCATACATCACATACGCCTGCGTTACCTGCGTTTTATGGAGTACAGGTTGAAAGTCACACCACGGGCGGAACTGCCCAATCCCGGATACACGTCACGAAGTACTGCCGATTGTCCGCCCGTAATTACTCATACAAGTTACGGGAAGACTGACCTTTTTCTTTTGATCGCAAAGCCTGGAGAGTTTCGAAATTGAGACAATCGAAATCGTCGGCACGACGCCGGTGCTTCGCAAAGACGGGTCCACCGCGACGCACGTAAACGAGTGGAAAGGAAAACGGACAACGAAACCCGTGCTGCCCTCGGATCACTTCGGGGTGCTTGTTACGCTCAAGGCGAAATAGAAACACTCGAATATACGGATATCGATAAGTGACAATCTTCGGAAGCTTGAAAATAAGAAACTCTTTCCAAACACAAATAAACTACATCTCCGCGGACGCGAACAGACTTTGCCTGGCTTGCCTTCGCCTTTTGCTTAAATCCGCGGCGGTGGGGGGTGGTTTCCCGCGCGTTTTCGTGGACTTCGCCACCGGTTTCCGGTTCAGGGTGTTTCTTTTGGGATCCGGTTTCTGTTGGGTTTGTTTCGCGGGCAACGGGGGGGTTTGCTTCGCCGGAAATCGCGGCGGTTCTTTTTCCGCCGGTTCCGGCGCCGGCTCGTCAACCCGCTCTGGTTCCGGCTCGGGCGCGTCAACCTCCAACTCAGCCGTCTCAAACTCAAGCGTCTCCTCCTCCTCCAACCCTTCCATTTCAAGCGTGTCTTGTGCGAGGTGGTGCGACGTTCCGTCGCGTAGCGGGTGGTCGTATTTGTCCTTCGGGTGCGAAATGTGCGCGACGAACGAGTCGTCCCATTCCAGTGGATCCGCATCCGCGACGGCTTCGCTGAATTTGTGAACGTTTTCGGGCAACGCCGCCCCCGCCTTCGCCCGCTCCAGCGCCAGTTCGCACTTCCCAAGCGCGGATTTCTGGTTATGCTCCGCCGCCTGCGCTAGTTCCACTTTTCGTCGCAGCAACGTGGATTTAATAACCTCCGCCCGCAACGAGCCTTCCGCCAAAGCCAGCGCGTCGTCGCAAGAAGTTTTCCCGGTCCCGTGCAAACGCACCTCCGAGTTTAACGTTTCGATTTTTGACCGAAGATCAGCAATCGATGCATCCTTGCTCGTGGATGAAGTCTTGTGCTTGTTCTCCGCCGTGCGCGCGCTGATTGCCCGCTCATCCAGCTGCCTTTGAAGCAACGACCGTTGGCGTGACGAAGACCGGTTCACTGCGGATCGTATTAGGGAGAGGTGGGGTTGGGGAACGTCAGACGGCGAGACCATTTTGACCACGATCAAGCCCTGGGGCGCCAGCAGCGGATTCAACGTGTACGAGTACACGCAGCAGAGTGTAGAACGTCGCGCGCAAAAAGAGAGGGTGTGGGCACCTTGGATCGCGAAAAGCCGAAAACAGGGGTGACGCTACGCACCGAGCAGCAAGATCAGGGTCACGACCCCGAGCACCCCCGCGACGATCTCCGCGACACTCGGGCCTTTCTTACGCCGGGATCGGTCGTGGCCGCCGTGGTACATCGGCATGTGCGAGCCGCGCATCGTGCAAGCACCGCGCGCGCGATTTGTGAAAGCTCGCGCGATCGAAATTATTTGGAGCTGCATAAAATTATTATCTATCACTCGGAGTAGCCAGGTCATCACCGCCCATCGACAAGTCCGGTGCTCCACTCCATGATGCACGCGCACACGCTCGTGACCGCGGGATGGGTCCGCCGCGCGCCGCGTTGCGCGGCGCGTGGTTGCCGCGGCAGCGACACCCCGCGTCGCGTCGCGTCGACATCGATGTCGAGGCCGTCGACGTCGACGAGATGCGCAAAGCGCGTGAACGGTGTTTCCAGTACGGAGCACGCGCTCGTGGACGTGGAGGCCGTGGTGCGACGCACGCGGGTCGCGCTTGCGTCTGTGTTCGCGGCGGGGGTGCTGTCACTCAGTCCGATCTCTTTCTTCGCAACCGCACCGTCGTTCGCGGAACCAACCGTCCAAACCGAAACGTCCGAGGTCCGGTCAGGGCAGGACACGTCAGCTGATTCGCAAACGAAAACTACGGATGAATCTTCCGTCTGGGCGAGCGGCGGGGCCCCTTTACCCCTTTCCGCGTCCGCGCCCCTGCCCTCCGAGGTGAAAGCTTTGGAAAAGGCGGCGCTGACCTTGGGAAAGGCGAGTGCGACTGTTGGTGGTGAGAAACAACAAAAGGAGTCAAGAGGCGAACGCACCGCCGGGCGGTTGAAGGAGCTGAACGAACTGCGGGTGGAGTTGGATTTGAAGGAGCTGGAGGTGCGGCAGAAAACGCAGGAGCTTCTTCGCACGGAACAAACAGGCGCGGTGTTACAGGAGGAACTGGAGCTGGCGCGAAGGCTGAACGGGATTCTGAAGAGCGAGCTGGAGAGGGTCACCGAGGAAAGCAAGCTGTCAATTGGTTTGTGCGCGCAAATAGGAGGGCCGTTTTGAGTTTACTAAGTTTTGGATGGATTTATGGATGGATTGCTAGTCGACGCGGATTTAATGGACGCGAAAGATAAAGACAATACAAACACCTCAACTTAATCCATAAGAAAAACACTTACACCACGACGTTCACGCACCCACCACCTTCCACACCAGCAGCGTCCCATCCCCACCACCCACCGAGGCGACCCACGCGTTGTCGCCGGAAAACTGGACGTCCTTAACGCGCCCGCCGTGCGCTTGGTGTTTCTTCTCACCCGCGTTTTCGCAAACGCACGGGTGGTTCAAAACGGAAACCCCCCCGGATGCGTCGCCCGCGACGAGGTGCTTTCTATCCGAAGACACGTCGATGGAGTGTACATGTGAAGAAACACCCATCACCGGGAAACCCGCGGTGCTGCAGTGCGTGCGCCATTTCACGTCGCGCGTCTCGCCGACCCACGGGGTCTTTTTTGAACACCTCGTTTCTTTTCGTCCGTCGTCCCTACCTCCGTCTTCCCGAAAAAGCCAGTGCAGCAGCTCGTTTCCCACGCACTGCGATCGCAAAAGAGTTCCGTCCTCGCTCCAGTCAAGCGCGCGCACGGTCGCGCTGTGGCCTTTGCCCTTTGCCACCAGCGCGAATGCGCCGTGGACGTTGGCGTAGACTCGCACGGTTCGGTCGCCGCCGGTCGCGGCGAGATACGACGCGTCCGGCGAAAACGAAACGGCGGAGATTCTGTTTTGGTTTTTGATGCAGGCCTCGGACCATCCGGGGAACGGCCGTGTGCTTCGCTCGCGCGCGACCGGCGTGGTTTCTGCGACCAGCACCAGCGTTCGCGCGTTGAGCACGACGAGGCGTCCGTTCTCGAAACCGGTCGCTAACAGCTGTCCGTCGGGCGAAAACGCGACGCAAAGACCGCGCGCGCCGTCGCCGACGTCCTTGGCCGCGATTTGCGCTCGCGTCTCCGCGTCGCACAAACGCACCCACCCGTCACTCCCCACGGTGGCGCACACACTGAATTTCGGGTGCCAGCTCACTGACTCCACGGTACCAGTCGCGCCCGCGATGCGCACTCTCGCGAGACTGGATGTCACCTCCCAAAGGTCACACCCGGCGGTGCCAGCGAAGCACGCGACGCGAGAAAAAAGGCTAGAAGAGTCGGACGACGTTTTTGCGTCTGAGGAATTGGGTACCACACTTGTGTTGCCCGTGTCACCCAGCGCGTCGCAGTCCGCTACCGCCCACGGCGCGACGCCAAGCGGTTTCATGGGGAAACGGCCGGGATGAGAACCAGCAGGGTCACTCTCAACCCCCCAAGGCCGGTCCGCGGCGCGCGAAGGTGCGGCGTTTTTTGTCGTCTCGGTTTGAACAGTTTGAACCGGTAAACACGCATCAGAAACCGGTCGAGTCTCCGACCTTCGCGAAACGCCGTCGTTTTCGTTACCCGTCCCCTTCCGTGTCGTCGCCTCCGTTCTGTCCTCCGGCATCACCGCGAACGACCTGATTCGCGGCGGGGCGTGGCCGTCCCCCAACGGGTGCGTCAAGGAAATTTCCTCGAACGGGTCGTCGTGGATGTCGTCTTTTGTGTCGCGCAAGCGCCAGGCCAAAACGCGTCCATCCGCGCCCGCCGATACGACCGCGTTTTCGGTTTCCAGAAACACCAAACAGCGCACGCCTTTGGTGTTTTCTTTTTGCGGATTTTGTACCGAAGGTGCGTTGCCTTGGTTTCGGTGGCCATGCGCACTTCGGACGATCCTTTTAAGTGCTCTTTTTTCTGAGCAGAAAACCGCCAAACTTCCGTCGTCCGCGCCCACCAATAAAGTGCCCCCGGGAAGGAAACACGCGGCGTGAATGGAAAAGGTTTTTTGTTTCCCGAAACACAAAGGCCGCCCCACCCACCGCCCATCACCGTCCTTGCGCCACAGCTTGACGTGCTTCGCGCCGTACGTGACGAACTCGAACGACCTCTCAGGCTTTTCTTTTTGGGAGATGGCACGGCCTGCGTCCCCGAACGCGGCGAGCCCGGACGCGAACGGCTTTTGCGAGGACTTTTTCGGTGCGTTTTTTCTTTTCTGCTCCACGAAAACGCGAAACGGGTTGAACAACGCGCCCCAAACGGCGGGCACCGCGGCTTGTGCGCTTGGAAAAGACACCAACGGCCCGTTGTTATTTGTGTTTTTTACGTTATTTGTGCCCCCAGTGTGTTTCCGCCAGTCCCACAGGAACACGGTGTGCTTGTCGTCGCTCCCCACTGTTAACAAATGTTCGCCGTTTGGCGAAAACGCAAGCGCGACGAACGACCGCGCGTACCCGAGGCGGTCGGTCACCCTGATACCAATAAAAGAAAGTGTCAGTCTTGTATGTGCAAACAGCGTTGGGATTTGAGAAAGGCCCAATACTTACCTGGCCAATTCCACACATTGCGACGTGGAAGCACAACCGGGTTGTACCTCGCTTGACCACACACACGCAGACGGATTGGCGCCGCCGTCGCCGGTGGCGAAGGTGACGCCGTCGGGGTGCGCGGCGATGGCGCGTATGTCGCGGGCGTGGCCGCGAAAAAAACGCTGGACGATGAAAAAGAAAACGTCAGTCTCGAGTCTATGGGTGTACTGTATGGGGGATTGGGTATAGTAATCGGGCCGAACAGTCTACTTGTGCTGTATGTAGTTGTTGCCATTACTGGTAAATGTTACTAGTACTGGCAATGCTACATACATCACAAGTAGTGCACTCGACTAGGGGATGTAATCAGTCGTCCGGGATTTGGGAAATACAATACGCACCTGTTTGTGCGTCTTCGGGTCATACACCACGCCGAGCGCGCCCGCAAAGTAAACCAGCGTTTTGCGCTTCGTGGCGTGCACCGAGTTTCCCAGATCCTTGGCGCCCGGGAACCCGTGCGCGTGGTTCAATTCCAGGGAAATTCTAGGTGCCTGCATCGACCGGACCGCGATGGCACCGCCTTTTTCGAGCCAGTCGCTCGGCGTCTGCGTTCCGCCGACGCTTCGCGGGGTTGTTATTTTCCCGAAAAATCGCGCGTCGTCGGCGTCCGCGAACGGGCCTTTTTTTACCTCCTCCTTCCCCAAAACTCGGCTTTGTTTCAAAATCAACCACTTCACGAACACCTCGTACGGCGTTTGCCCGTGGTTATCGAAGCCCACTTTTCCGAAAACCGCCTTGACTTCCGCATCGGTCATGTCCCGCACCCCCAACGCCCACCACACTTTTTTGAATTCAGCGGGGGTCACTGAACACTTTCCCATCGTTCCAGGTTTCTTCGCCTCACCCGATGTTTCCCTAGCGCGCTCAACCGCAACGAACGCATCAAGCACCGCGGCGCCTTCCTGTTGGTGGTGCGCGCGCTTCATCGCACACGCCACGCGCATCTTGCGCCACGCGTCTGTCAGGTGCGAGTCAGAAACAGACCGGGCGTTGGCGTTGCTCGAAACCAACACGCGTCTCGTTTCCGTATCTGAGATTTAAAAAAGAAAAGTCAGTCTTGTATGGGCAATCAGTCGGCGGAATGTGTTAAATGGGAAATACTTACCACCACCCATCGCTTCAGGAACCCTCGCGAACCTTCCCGCGGGTTTGCCGTGCGCATCCGTGTCCCACATGGGAGGGCGATACTCGCGACGTCTGCGCTCGCGGCGTTCGTTCTGGGGGGGGGAGGAAAGGGAGGAAAGGTCGATGTGGGGGGAAGGGTGGTCAACGTCGTGTCGAGATTTGCGACACAAATGTCACGAGAAAAGAAATGCTCGCGTGCCGAGACTCTTCATCGGCGGGGCACGGCAAGCGGGGTACAAGTCGGCCGCACCTCTCGAGCGGCGGCACCCATATCTGGCTCAAGCACGCCGAGGCCGGCGCGGCGAGACATCGTGAAGTGGGCGCGCGGTTGTGCCACGAAGATGGCGTTTCGGACCGTTTGAGAGAAAGAGCAAGTGGGGACGAATCTTGCTTTTGGGCACCGTCTTTTTTTCCCACCCACAGAGTTTTTTCACCGCCCAGATCTGGGCAATGCACACTTCGCGGCGCACCCTCGCGACGTCGCGTTGGTTTTTCGGCAACGATGAACATGCCCGGCATGATGGGCCGTGGGGGCATGATGGGAGGTGGCCCTCCGGCTTCATCCGGGGACACACCCCAGGTTGATACCGCGGAGAACGTCCAGATCTCTTCGTTGGCGTTGCTCAAGATGTTGAAGCACGGTACGTGTTCTTGACAGCAGGTGTGCGGTTCGAGGACCGCGTGCGACGAACCCGCGCGATCGGACACGAAGAAACTTGGAAACGCAAAGCCCGACCCGCGAACGTTGGACGCTTCGAAACAACCGACGTGTCTCGGTACCAACCCCGTCCAAAGGAAGCCCCGATCGGGACGTCACGTCGGGTTTTTAAACGTTCGGGTTTGTCGCCGGATTTTTTCTCAAAAGCAAAAAGAATCTGGATTGATTTTCCATCTCCTTCTCCAGTCTCCATCTCCATCTCTCTGACCTTCTCTCCGCTTTCCTTCCCTTCCTCTTTCTGAACCAGGCCGCGCCGGCGTCCCCATGGAGGTCATGGGGTTGATGCTCGGGAGTTTCGTGGACGAGTACACGGTGAAGGTGGTTGACGTTTTCGCGATGCCGCAAAGCGGCACGGGGGTCAGCGTCGAGGCCGTTGACCCTGTTTTCCAGACCAAGATGCTGGATATGCTGAAGCAAACTGGACGAGAAGAGATGGTGGTGGGGTGGTACCACTCACACCCCGGGTTCGGGTGCTGGCTTTCGGGGGTTGATATCAACACGCAGCAGGCGTTTGAGCAGCTCAATCCGCGGTTAGTGTCGATCGTGATCGACCCGGTGCAGAGCGTGAAAGGCAAGGTCGTGATCGACGCGTTTCGGTTAATCAACCCGCAGACGATCATGCTTGGCCAGGAACCGAGACAGACGACGAGTAACTTGGGTCACCTGAACAAACCCTCGATTCAAGCCTTGATTCACGGGCTGAACCGGCATTACTACAGCATCAACATTTCGTATCGCAAAAACACGCTGGAGGAGAAAATGTTACTCAACCTGAACAAAAACAAGTGGTCGCAGGGGCTGAGAGTCACGGACTTTGGGAAGCACGACAAGGAAAACGAGAAGGTGGTGCTGGAGCTGAAACGCCTGGCGGACCGGTACGAAAAAGCAGTCATCGAAGAGGACCAACTCACCGCGAAGGAACTGATGGTGAAGAACGTGGGACGCCAAGACGCCAAGAAACACCTTTCCGAAAACGTGCGGAAACTCATGAGCGACAACATCGTGCAGACGCTGGGGACGATGCTGGATACGATTTGTTTCTAAACGTGCGGTGGTGTGTGGCGAGGGAGCAGGAGGCGAGGGCGCGACCTTTTCGGGATCCACGGGAAGGAGACGCAGGTGAAACTTTCTCATAAATTCCAACTTTCGTCTCCTCTTTCTTTTTTCGTAGTTATCGTATCGTTCTTTCGTCCCGTGGTCCCAAGTGCTTTTTCTCGGACGTTCCTTGACACGACGAACCGCGCCTGCCGCCGCCAAACGTCTGTTTGAAATATCCCCGTGGAAAACCGAGGGTGGGCGTGCCCTTGGACGCACACCTGGGAGCCGTCGAACCTTGCGTTTCCGGGTCGACGTCACGGTTCCGCGTTTTAGCGCCTGCGTAGGAACTGCAGGTCGTCATCGCACCATGCGCGCCTCCCGTTCTCCGCGCGCGCGGCTACTCGCGCTCGCGTTAGCGGTAACAAGCGCGCTCGCCTTCCTCTCCCCCGCCACAGCCCTGACGTTCCCGTCGGAAACGCGGAAGTTGCTCGCGCTGAAGCGCGAGTTGACCGAGCGAGGGCTGGGCTACCTCCTGGACACTTGGGTTTGCGACGACACACAGTGCGACCCGTGCGGCCCCACCGCAGGCGCGTCCGACTCGTGGGGCGCGTGGCACTACGTCGCGTGTCGCGTTTTACCCAAACGCGAGCGCGACGCCGAGGCGTCACGGCCTGAGAACGCGGCGGTGTCTGCGTTTGACGACGGGAGTTTAGACACCTCTCCGAACAGACGCAAAAAAAAAGAAAAAAAGGAAACCTACTACGCCGTGACGAACATCCACCTCAGTGATTTGAACATCGAAGGAACGTTCGAGTCGTTGCTCACGTTTCTGTGTCCGTTGTCGCACTTACGCGAGCTCGACATCGACGGCGGGCGGATGACCGGCCCACTGCCGGAATGGCTCGGGGACTGTTTCCCGAAACTCACCGAGCTGGATTTGTCGCACAACAATTTGGGCGGCGTTTTACCGACGAAGCCGTGGGCGCTCATGAGCGAGTTGCTTCAAGTGAAACTCGAGGATAACCGGCTGACTGGTTTGGTACCACCTGAGCTTTCGTATTTATCCAATTTACGCGTGCTTTGGCTGGACGATAACGACTTTTACGGCCCAATTCCCCCTGAGCTAGGCCAGCGCCTAACAAGGTTGCTCTCGTTCAACGCGGAGGACAACCCGAAACTGTGCGGCCCGGTTCCGGCCGTTGCCGTGGATTGGCGGTGGCACCTGGACAACCAACAAGGCCAGGTCCGGGACTGGTTCGCGTTCTGCGAGAAAGACCCGTGCGGGGTGTTCGTGCTGGGTGGGACACAAGTCGGCACTGCGTGTCCTGGGATGTACGCCGAGGCGTCCCCGTCTTCCCGAGGCGAAAGCTTCGGGTGTGGCAAGGCTTTCGACCAGTGCGGAGGCACCGTGGCGGCGCGGCTTGCTACCCGTTCCGAGTGGAACAGCGTTTCAAGTGACAAACTGGATGACACGAACTCCATTGTCGTGGACGTACCGTTTAACGGGTCCAAGTGTTGCCGCCGAGGAAACTACTGCGCCGAAATTCCCGTCACGTCGCCGTGCAAAAACGGATCGAACGCTTGTGCTTTTCTTCAGTGCACCCCAATCGACGGCGCCAAGGTACCCCCGAAAACGAAAGTGCCGCCCGAAGTTATCCAGGAGTGGCGCACTGCAATCAATCAAGGAAAGGACGCGCAAAATATTGTATGCGCACCCGCGTTCGCGCAGTGCGGCGGCACGGTCGGGTGGACCGGGCCAACGTGCTGCGAAGGCAACGCGCCTTGCGTTCGCACAAACGAATACTTCGCGCAGTGCGATCCTTCGGAATGCGCGGCGTTTGGAAAACAGTGCGGCGGCGAGTTCGACGGCAACAGCGACACAGCTGGAAATCCAGACTGCTGCCGCGCCGGTTCCGAGTGCGTCATACGTACTGCTGGGTACCACGAGTGCGTGCCGTTTTCGAAACTTGAACCAATCAGTTTGCTTTCCGATTCCTTCGCCCGGGTTTCGCAAACCGGCAAACTCAAACGCGCGGACGCGGCGAACGGGGACAATTTCTGGAAAGCCGAGCGCAAGGGCGAGTGCGTTTCAGTTCACGAGCAGTGCGGCGGGTTCGTCGGGGACGACGAATCGAAACCCTACGTAACCGCGACGTGCTGCGGCGCGCGCACTCAGTGCGTTCGCAAAAACAAGTGGTACGCGGCGTGTTCAGTTTGCGCCGATACTTACGGCCAGTGCGGCGGCGCCGAGTTCGCGGCGGGTGGAAGCTGTTGCGCGGAGGCGGAAGATACCTGCGTCGAGGTGGACGAATACTACTCCCAGTGTTTGCCGAGTTAAGATGACTTACGTTGACGTGTGACAGCAACGTATCACTACTGCTGCACATTACCAGTTGACTTGTGATGCCAATACATCACTGCTGCGGACACAGTATACTACTAACTGCGGACACATACAACTACCACACGCTGCTCCACGAAAAGTTTCATCACAGCTCGTACTTCTTCTCCTCCATCCCGGTCGGCGCTTGCACTTCCGTTTTCTTGGCGCCGATTTCCGACCAGTTCGTGCTCAAAACCGTCCCGCCGCTTTCCTGGAACGACTTGTTCATCGCGCGTCTTGTTTCCTCGTCCGCTTTGCCGTAAATGTCACGGAAAAGCTTGTTCAACGCGGCATCCCCTTCCGGTTTCTCCTCCTCCTCCTCTTTCGTTAATTCGCTTTCAAGCTTGTCCCAATCCGTGATTTTTTTGGTCGCGTATCCCGCTTTCGAGGACGGGTACGCGTCGCCCCCTGGTTTCGATGGATCGGAAAAGTTCAAAGGCTGTGTCGCCCCGTTCCGTTCACCAATCGTCAAACCCGTCCACTGAACAGGTTCGCTTTTCATTAACCTGCACTCCAGCTTTGACGGCGCCGCGGAAAACGTACACCGCGCTGGATCGATTTCGCCGAAAAGGGTCAACGAAAGCGCGAATCGCGACGACGCGATTTTCACAGAAACGGAATCTTTCGTCACGTCAAACAAGCAATCCTTCGCGTCGATGTTACGGGCCATGATCTCCAACGTGACGTGTGTCGTGGACTGGTACCACTGGTGCGCGTACGTGACCGGTTTCGTGTCGCTCGCGTCTGGTTTCTTTTCGTCATCGTCACTCGCGGAAATTTCGCCCTCCCCGCATTTCCCGAGCCACTGCAGCAGCTGTCTTGACATCGGGTCTAGTTCCCGTGCTTTCAAAAAGCTCTGCCTGGCATCGTTTGTCCTGCCTAGCTCGAACAACGCCATGCCTTTCCGCATGTGCGCTTTTGCGTTGCCAGGCGCCAGCGCCACGGCTTGTTTGGCGTCTTCCAACGCTTCAGTGGGTCGCGCAAGTTTCAGAAGCGTCGCGGACCGGTGGATCCAGGACGACGCGTTTTCGGGGGATGCCTCCACGACCTTGGTGTACAACTCGAAAGCACACGCGAAGTCGTCGTCCACGAAAGCCTCCATCGCAAGGGAGGCGAGCGAGGGCTCGGGGTCAGACGCCATGCCGCCGCGCGTGAGTCCACACTCGAAGGCGATGGAAGATTTGGCGAAGGAGGAAGATGGTGTCTGCTGCTTCTGCTTTTCGTTTCGTCCGCCGATTTTCGTTAAGAAAAAGCTCTCGTCGAGACAGTCTGTGTTGCGCGGGGGCGCGTGCGCGTGCGGTCTGCGGGTCCGCGATGTCGTCTTCGCGTTCTGCGCGTGCATCGCGCGCGCACAACGCCGCACCCTCGCGGGCGGACAACTCCGAGGATAAAGGTGGTGGCCTCCCCGGCGAACACGATGCGGGGGATGGCAAAAAAGAGATTTCAAGAAAAAAAATCCTCGTCGTCACCCATCGCGGCGCGACGTTAACCGAGCGCGTCGTGGACGCTTACACCACGGAGTACAGAGTGACGCGCAGTGTACGAGCTGTTGTTTTGAGCTCATACGCACCCGCGTGGTGCGTCCTCGCAGTAGCTTTAGCAGCAACCGAGTGGACGGTCGCGACGAAACGAGACGGCGCCGGCGATGGGTGGATTGGAAAATTTCGCGAAACGAAATTAGCGTGGTTCGCAGTTGCCGCGTTCGCAATCGCGACGCGCGTCATGGCCAACACCGTGGTCGCCGAGTCCCTTGTGGTGATGCGACACGTGGGCGTGCGCTTGTCAAGCCATTCCCTTGTGCCGCTTCGCAAAAAAAGAAAAACAAAGTTCCTCGACGTGGACCGACTGAAGTCAATCGTGGTGAACGAAGCGCTCGGGGCGAAGGGCGTTTGCGTGGTTCTGTGTTTTCGGTTTTTTGGCGACGGCGACGACCACGGCGAACACGTTTCGGCGAACAGTTTTGGTGATACGATGCATACAGAAAAGGGCTGTACGACGCCTACGGAAAAGCAAAGCAACTCGTTGACAACCCCCCAAAACCGTCGCGTCGCACTCGTGTTTCCCGCGTTGCGGCCGGGCTTGCCGATTATTAAACAAGTGTACCGAAGCGCCCACGCCGCGCTGTTTTCGGAGGAGGACGGGGACGACGACGACGAAAATTCAAAAAGCCAAACCGACGACAATAGCGACTCCTTTAGGTGCCTCCCCGGCCCCGCGAGCGGGCACGGCTGGTGGAGGGGACGGGACGGCAAGGAGAATTGTGGCGGCGATGACGAATTTGAGGGGCTCTTTGAGGAGGAAGCCATGAATACAACGGCAAAAGACGGCGCTCCGAACGGTCCGTCCGTTTCTGCGCGAAAACAAACCGAAACCCAAAAAAACCGCCACTCCATCTTGATGGTTTCCGACTTTTTCCTCCCCAACCTTGGTGGAGTGGAGGTTCACATGTTTTCCTTGGCGCAGCGTCTGTTGGAACGCGGCCATCGGGTCACCGTGTTAACGCACGCGTACGGAAACCGGTGCGGCGTGCGGTACATGACCAACGGCTTGAAAGTGTACTACGCCTTTCGCGTGCCGGTGTACGCCGGGTGTACGTGTCCGGACCTTTTCGGTAATTTCAAGTTACAGAGACAAATAATGCTCCGTGAGAAAATAACCCTGGTGCACGCGCACCAGACTTTTTCCGTGATGGGCCACGAAGCGATATTCCACGCCCGAACGATGGGGTACAAGTGCGTGTTCACGGACCACTCGCTTTTCGGGTTCAGCGACACGAGCGCGATTCACATGAATAAACTGCTGGTGCTGACGCTCGCGGATTGCAACCACGTGATCTGCGTGTCGCACGTCGCCAAGGAAAACACGGTGCTGCGGTCGGGGATCCCGCCGAAACGCGTCTCCGTGGTGCCCAACGCGGTGGACCATGTACGATTCAAGCCGGATGACGTGCCGCCGGGATCCAACTCCAACCGCGTGGTCGTCGCGGTGACCGCTCGGCTGGCGCGCCGCAAGGGCGTGCACTTGTTAGCCGCGGGTACGCGTCGCGCGTTTCCCAAATCCGCCACACGATGTTTGCCCATACAAGGACTGACACTTTTTATCTCTAACGCTGGTGACTGTTGTCCACACGGCGCGATATACGCGACGTTAACCACTTTTCGTGTAACAACCACAGTGATTCCAAATGCGTGCGCCGCGTTTCCCGAGGTGGATTTCCTAATCGCGGGGGACGGACCGATGCGCGGCGTGCTGGAGAGAATCGTGAAGGAGCACGGCTTGACAAAAAGGGTCACGCTGTTGGGCGCGGTGGTACGTGCATAATTTCCCAAATCCGACACACTGTTTTACCTCTAACGCGCCTGTGACGGTTCGGACCTTTCGCGTAGGGACTGTTCCGACCGATTACCCTCCCTGTTGACCAGGCCATCGTCCAATACACGTCCAATACACGCCCAAAAAATGGACTGACGCTTTGTTTTCCGGACCGCAAGCCGCACGGAAACATCGCGAGCGTGTTGAAACGCGCGCGGATTTTCCTAAACTGTTCCTTGACCGAATCCTTCTGTATCGCCATTTTGGAAGCCGCGTGCGCTGGGTGCCTTGTCGTGGCGACCAAGGTGGGTGGGGTGCCCGAGGTGCTCCCGCCCGACCTGCTGTTCCTAGCGGAACCGGACCCACGGTCGCTGGTGGAGGCGCTGGCGGGCGCGATTAAAGCGCTGAACGGCGCGCGGGGCGAGGAGAAGAAGGAGGTCCTTTCCAAAAGCAGGTCCAAAGCAAAGGGTTCCAGGGGAAAGGAAAAGACACAACATGGTGTCCCTTGTTCTGCGCAAACAAACAACCTGTCCCCCATTTCAATCCACGAACGCGTGCGCGCCATGTACAGCTGGGACGACGTCGCGGAGCGGGTGGAGGTTGTTTACGGACGGGCGCGCGGAACGAGGGACTCGAGGTTTGGCCGGTTTGTACGACTGAAAAATTGCGGCGGGTGCGCCGGGCCTCTCTTCGCCGCCGTCGCCGCCGTGGATTATTTGTACTGGCGGTACCTGGAGTGGGTGGAGCCTGGTGGAGGAATAGACGCGGCGCCGGAGTACGTCCCGGACGGAGAGCGGGAGGGGAAGAGGGGGGGGTAGGGGAGGTATTTATGCTATTTAGACGGAGGGATACACTTTGCTTCGCCTTCTTCTGCAAAAATCTCTCCACCTGGCACTCTTTTTTCATTATTTTTGGCGTGTGTATGTTTGTGTCTGTCGCTTCCGCGGCCTCGAGAAGTCGTCACGAACCATGAAGAGACATTGTGCCCTCGGCCCGACCAGACGTGCCTTCGCACTCGTTGTCGCGCACCCCTCGGTGCCTCCACGCGACGATGAACCCCGAGTAGTGCGTGCTCCCGCCCGGTCTGCGAACCGCGTGTCTCCGCGTCTCTTAGCAGCCCTCGTGTCTGCCAGTGCGCACGGCCAAATCGCGCGCTCCAACGTTCGGGGCATTTCCCTGCACCACACATCTTTTTTTCTCCACGCTGACCACCACCTGTCCCGCGCTGTCATCCAAACCTCCCCCTCATCCGCAGTGACTACCTCTTCAAGCTCCTGGTGCGTCTCCCCCTTGTTCGCGCGTTCGCGGTTCCGCATGTTCAGGAGCCTCACGTCACGATCCCACACCCGCGTCTCGACCGAAATCTCAACTCGCGCTCGTTCGGTCACTCACTTTGCCTCAACCCCCTTCTCTCCCGCAGTTGATCGGTGACTCCGGTGTCGGCAAGTCGTGCCTGTTGCTGCGCTTCGCGGTGCGTGTTTCCCCACGGCGCGACAGCGCTCTTCGTCACGAGACGTGGCCGGCGTGTGCTGACTACGTGCTGACCCTCCCCCCTCGTTTCACAGGATGACACCTACACCGACAGCTACATCTCCACAATCGGCGTGGACTTCGTGCGTGCCCGTCGCGTCTTTCCTTTCCCACCACCCGACCACGAGCGCGCGCGGACTGGAACAAAAGGGGTACCACTACCGGACTGGAACAAAGGCACCACACTCGGGGGTCCTGAGGAACACGGCCCAAAAGAACTCGTGTCCCGAACACCGACGCACGTCTCGCGACCGCCTCGAGGCACCAGATCTCACCACGCGGCTCGAGGGCGCAAGCAGAGAACGACGAAGAGGGCCGAGAAGCTTTTTTTCCGCATCTTATCTTTTTTCGCGCCGCGGTTCGACTCGACTGCCACGATTGCCTCGAATGACACGAATGACA
>Ga0222648_1000313_pt1 | contig 21715 bp, 19 predicted proteins | sample AntAcemetagen335_FD_181021 | JGI IMG/M metagenome (GOLD analysis project Ga0222648, IMG submission 181021) | Saline water microbial communities from Ace Lake, Antarctica - #335 | ecosystem: Environmental > Aquatic > Non-marine Saline and Alkaline > Saline | place: Antarctica: Ace Lake... | reverse complement strand
CGCCAGCGCTTCCAGCACGTCCCGGGCGGTGGCGCTGAGCAGTGGGTCTGAGACTTTTCCGGCCCACAATCGAAGCGTCGTGGGTGCTAGCACGGTTGACCAAGGCACCGCGGCGTCGTCATCGGCGCGCACCACGACCAACATGGCTTCCAACACCAGGTGTAGGGAATCGTCGTCGTCGGAGTCGAACCCGGCGGTTTGAGGCGCGGTGCTGGCGTTTTGCGCCGCTTCAGCCGCAGCTCGCGTTTGCTCGTGCGACTCAAGCAACCCCCCCAGGCCTTGGTAAATGGCCCCGAGCAACGGCGCGAGGGAGGTTTTCGGCGCCACGGGGATGTACTGCGCGAGCGCTCTGCACGCGCCTACTCGCAACGGTGCCTCCGCGTTTGGTGCCAACGCTTTGACGGACGCGGCCAGCACCGCGAGCGCCGCGCTGGGCGGCGCGCCTGGCGCGAGCTTCGCCGCGACCCAAAGCGCTCGGCCGATAAGGAACGAGTTGTTGCCTGCACTTGTGTTGTTGGTTTCACTGAGCTCGCGCGTCAGCACGGACTGCAGAAACTCGTTTGTTACGAAGGCGGGTTGTTTGTGTTCCGCCGCCGCCGCTTGTTCGGCGTCGAGCGCGAAATCGGCGACGACGCCAACCGCTAACATGGTGGCTTCCCTTCCCTTCCACCAATCGGGGTCACCACTCGATCGTAGCTGTCCCGACTCTATTAACCGACGCGCACACGCGGTTTGTAACGAACTAAGCACAACCGTCCCGAACCGGTCGCAAAGTTCGTCAAGAAGCAAACCGCACATCGCCCGCACCGTGGAAACGTCGTCGTCCTCGTCCGCGACGTACTGGTTCGAATCGTGTCTCCAGGACTCTTCCTGCGAATGCGAACGCAAACGGTCAGTCTTGGGTCGGCGAGTGTGGGTGTGTTGTATTGGGCGATGTATTTGACGATGTATGGACAGCAGTCACCGTAATCGGTCTGAACAGTCACCAGCTGAGAGATAAAACAGTGCACTTGTGCGGTATGTAACATACTTCCTTTTAATGACGGCCGTGTACTCAAACAGTCTAGAACGGGGCAGCAAACGACGTGTTTGGATTTGGGAAAGCCCCTGCACGTACCTGGTCACTCGTCATGCACATGTACCCCAACGCTTGATACACGGTGTCGTCCAGCCCCGGCGCGACGACCGCGCTTAGCCACGGGTGCTCCACTAACGCCATCACGAGCTCGATGAGCTGCGCGACGACGGTTTCGAGGCTGAGCGATGCAAAGCAAGTGTCAGTCTCGTATAGGCAATCCGGGAGGCGAAATGTGTGTTTTTATGGGAAAGTTCCGTACCTCAGCGTATCGCCGTCGCTGTCGCGCGCGTCGTCGAACGCGCGCGCGTTTCCGTGCGTCGCGACAAACGCGTTTGCGTACATCGGCGCCATCGCGTGGAACAGCGCCGCGGCTCTTGACAGGGGAGGTAACAGCGCCTCGCCTGCTGTTTTCGAAAAGTACGAAGTGACTTGCGTTAAGCACCTTAACGTTTCTAACAGCACGCCACACTGATTCGACGAAATCGGGCGCTGATTGAGTTTGAACGAGCTCGGGTCTAAAATCACGGAGAAAACCTCGAGCCACCCCGGTAACAGCGGGTTCATCAAATCCCGAACCGCCCGTTGACGTGCCCCACTCATCATCCCCAGTGTCAACAACACCGAGTGCATCACCGCCAGGGCTCGGCGCTTGACGCTTAGGGACACGTGTACGTTTGTCACGATTTGCAGCAGCTCGGGGAAAAGCAGAGGCACGACGGTTGGGACTTGGCCTTCCTCCAAGTCCCCCGCGATCATCGCAAGGCATCGCAACGCCCCTATTACTGTATCTTCGCTCGTTCGTTCACGCAACGCGCCGATTAAGATTCCAGTCAATGCAGGCCATGCCTGCGGCCAGTCCCAGACGCATATCGTCGCGATGGCCATGCCACACGCGGTGCGGATCTTACCACTCGGATCGCCCAGGCCCATCGGCAGGAGCTCTCGGATACCCGCCTTCTCTTCGTCCGAAACTTGCGGAGGGAAAAACCGCCCCTCGCCCGCCTGCCAGTGCTCCTTGATGTACTTCTTAAGCACCACAGCGGCGAGTTGCCGGGTACCGGGTACCGCGCCTTGCTGATTAAGCGCGACCTTCGTTAACGCCAGCCCGAACCCGGGTTGGGTGCCGCCTTGCGTCAGCTGAGCTTCCGCCGAAACGCGCGTGTTCTCGTCCGCGCTCATGGACGCCACGAGCGCAGCGGAGATCTGGTCCTCCATCGCGGCGATGCGACAACCCGGAAACCCGTGGAGACGGGTCTTGGAGCGCCCGACGGAGTGCCGACTCTCTCGGCGGAGACGATCGTTTTCAAATCTGAACCAAAAAAGCTGTCGACAAAAAGAAACTGGCGTTCTTTTACAATCGCGCGTTCATCTCTACAAGTACTCGCTCATCGCTACAAGAGTGCCCAAGCACTCGGACTTGTCTGAGACAATAGACACCAACTGTACTAAAAGTACTGTTGACATCTCTACAAGTACTCGCTCATCGCTACGCGTGCGCGTCGCGTCGCTTCCCTCGTCACACCGCGCCGGCTCCTCTGAGCACCTGCACAATCGCCGCGTGTTCCCCTCGAGCGATGTTATAAATGGGTGACATTGATACGGACAGCGGTGTCGCGTCGCCATCCCTTGCCTTGTTGACGTCGGCGCCCGCCAAGATCAGCGCCCGTACTACCGCCTCGTGACCCTCTTGAGCGGCGGCGTAAAGCGGCGTCTCGCCCTCTTCCGTCGCATTATTGACGTCTGCGCCCGCCTGGATCAGCGCCCGTACCACCGCAGCGTGGCCCTGATAAGCGGCCATCCATAGAGGTGCAAATTCATCCGCCTCGTTGAGGTCAGCTCCCGCCCCAATCAGCGCCCGCACTACCGACTCGTGGCCGTTAAGAGCGGCGAAGAACAGCGGCGTTCCGGCGTCAACTCTCCCAAAGAAAATCGTGTTGACATCAACACCCAACTCGATCAGCACCTGCACCACCGCTTCATGACCCTCTATAGATGCACAGTGTAGCGGCGTCTCGCCCGACACGGTCTCCTTGTTGAAGTCTACGCCCGCCTCTATCAGCACTAGGACTACCTCAAGGTGTCCGTCCTCTGCCGCCAATTTCGCGCACGTCCGCCTTTCCACGGGCAGCCGTTCGCGTGCGCCCATAGCATCAACTTGAGATGACCGCCCACCACCGCCCCATCGCATGTCGACTCGCCCCAAGGGCAGCCGTTCAATCGCGCCCACTGCAGCACCTCGAGGTGCCCGCTCTTTGCCGCACCCGTGCACGTTTCTTCGTCCCACGGGCAGCCGTTCTCGCGCGCCCACTGCAGCACATTGAGGTGCCCTCCCTCCGCCGCAACCGCACACGTATGATTGTTCCATGTGCAACCGTTCGCACGTGCCCACTGCAGCACCTCGAGGTGCCCGCCTGTTGCCGCCGCCTGGCAAGTGTAAACGGTCCACGGGCAACTCTCCGCGCGCAAAGCCTTCAACTCCTCGAGTTGTCCGCTCCTCGCCGCTGCATGGCACAGGAACTCTTTCCGTGAAAGACGACCTCGTCGTTGCAGGCATCGAAGCGTGGTTACATATCCAAGATCAAGAGCAGTATATTCATCCAGCTCCTTAATTCGACGTCCCGTCGCATCCACCGCATCGCGCATCCCACGACTGACCCCGCGAAGATGAGCGAGGTCCGCGGGGTCGGGCAGATTTTCTTCTCGGAGGACGTGCGTGACGACGACTTCGAAGGGAAGACCCGGGATGGCGACCCCCGCTTGAACATCGAGCTTTCGATTTGTCGTGCGTGCGCGTGTTTCGACGCCGTTCCGCGGCGCGTCGTCGGACATCGCGGACGGTGCCGCACGCGCGCGCGTCGTTGTGATTTCGTTTTTCTTTTCTGGAAACCTTTTTGGTTCGCCCGACTTTTTTTCGCGCGCGCGCCCCCCCGTTTCGTCACTCGCAGCGGCACGCGGCAAGTCGGGTATGGATCCTCCCGCGTCGCCCGCGGGTGAGAATGTTTCCTCGCCAACGCCAGCCACAGAGGGACCCGTGAAGGTCATCGTGCTCCTCCGGGCGGTCGGGGATGCGCCCATTCTGAAACAAAACAAATTCAAGATCTCGGCCACCGAAAAGTTCGAAAAGGTGGTCTCGTTTCTCGGCGTACAGCTTCGAGGGAAGTCGATATTCGTCTACCTGAACAGCGCGTTTACGCCGCGGTACGACGAAACCGTTGCTAATTTGTTCCAGTGGCACGGCGTGGAGGGGAAGCTCGTGGTGTACTACGCCACGACACCGGCGTGGGGATGATTCGGGAAATCGAATCTTAGTTTTAGGCACCTTTTTTTCCAATATATTAGCACGGAAAGACTTGATACTCCGCATTACTACCTCACTCCTCTAAACTCCTCCCTCTCATACTCCCCAGACCCCCCACTAATAACCGACCCCGCGTACCGGCTCCTCTGCCGGTACCGGTCCGCCCCTGATATTTCTTCATCAGAGTCGGTGTAAACGCTCTCCGCGCGAACGGAGGTGCCGATTCGCGACGGGTGGAACGCCAATCGTTCGTCGCGGCTGGGGAACATCGTGTCCGGCGCCACGCCCACCCCGCCGCCGCCGCCCCGGCCCACCCATGGGCGTCCCGCGAGCCCAACCACGCCGTTGCGAAGAAGCGCTCTTTCGTGCGGCCCTCTTCGCTGTCCTCCAACCCCTTCTCCACCGCCGCCTGCCAAAATATACCCCGCCGCCTTTTCGCGCCAAGTCAACCGGCGGTTCCCGTCACCCTCGAAAAGAGGCGCCGCGTTGTGAGTCGCGTTAGTCATGACTAATTGCTTATTGCGTCTCGCCGGAGTCGGGCCGGTCAAGTCGCCAACACAAGCGTTCGTGCCCGCGATTTGCGTTCCCGCGACTGGTGCGCTTCGCTTCGGGAAGCGGGCGCGCGATTGCCGCGCGCCCGACGCGACGCGTTCGCGCCGGTCGCGTTTAGAGCCGGTCGCGTCGTCCGAAAGCGCCGCTGTATCGTGTACGGTATCGTTCGTCTCCCAACGCGAGCCCGCGTCAACACCGAAAGAAGGTCCCTGCCCCGCAACTTCCACGTCCGCGCGTCGCGGGGAACCCACGAAGGATGCGAAGCGCGACGACACACCGTGTGCCTGCCAGGCGCCTTTTGCGTGTTCCTCACGTGGATCAATCCGCGGCGAGGAAAAAATTTCCTCGCGCCGTACTTTCGTCCGCGCGAACCGCACCGTTTGCGGCGCGTTGGTTACGACGTACCGGTCCCAACGCGACGCGCCGGTTGCGGTGGCGTTTTTCTTCAAGGTATCTCTTTTAATTCGAGGTATCTCTGTATCCGTATTATCCGTATTATCCGCGTCTCCAGGTACCAAATCTTCATGTTGAAACCCACGTTCCTCGCCGGCCCGCCCGAAACGCCAGGACGACGCCTCGCGTTTGTCGCCGTCGCTTGTTTCGTCGGAAAGCGCTTCGGTTGACACGGACGAAACGGTCGACCCCGAGTCGACGTATGTCTTTTCCGATTTAACCTCAGCCGCGGTGGCTTGCTCGGAGGTTTCAAAACTCGTCGCGGTCAATGAATCCTCGTCCTCGTCCTCGTTCTCGTTCTCGTCGTTGTCGTCGTCGTACGACAGCGCCAGCGACTTGCCGGTGCTTTCTCGTGTACCTTTTCGGTCGGGTGGCGCCTCCAGAAAAGGCGCGTCGCTCCACGTTGGTTGTTCGCCGTCACCAGATCCAGAGCCAGAATCGCCGCCGTCGAACACGGACTCGTTCTCGGTTTGCAAAACCCGCACAACGAACGCATCCGCGGCTCGGCGCACCACGGCGTCGCGGTCGCCGTTTTTAACTTCCAAAATCTTACGATAAATAAAAGAAAGTGTCAGCCTTGTATGGGCAAACAGTGTGTGGCGGATTTGGGAAATGCAATATCGTACCTTGGCAAACACGTTCGCGGCGCGAAACCGAGTGACGCGGACGCTTTCGTAACGCGTTTCGTAACGCTTTTCGTAACGCTTTTCATCTCGTAACGTCGTCTCGTACTCAGCGGTACCGTCGTCGTCGTCGTGTTCGCCTTTCTTACTTCTTTCCGCCGCCAACAGTTCCCACGCCTCCCTCAGGGTTTGAATCGCGACGACCCTCACGGCCGGGCACTGCTCGTCGTCCAGACACCGCGCGATCGTCATCAGCCCGAGCCGCGACAGCACCGACTCCACACACGGCGTCACGGGTTCCACCTCCGCCATCGCCAGCTTTGTTAAATCAACCTCGCGCGCCATCGTCTTGGCGCCGCGCAACCCCGGGTGAAGCAAGGAAAAGTCCTCCGTCTCGTTTCCGTTGGCGCTGAAACCGTTCCGGACGCTGTTGAACCGCGCGAGCCCTTGCGATAGGTAAAACAAAGTGTCAGTCTTTCGTAATGTGTATGAGTAATTACTCTGAACAATCGGCAGAGGTAATAAGCCCTTCTGGTACGAGTATGGGAACACAGTCCGGCAGGATTCGGGAAAGATGAGCCCAACACGTACCTTCCTCGTGCTCCGCGTCTTGCGCCACGGCTAGGGCGTTCGCGAGCACCCGGTACCGCTGGGTGACCAAGCTTCTTAGCCACTCGAGTGTCCGGACGCGCCCTTGCGACGAGTCGTCGCCAGAGGAATCGTCAGACACGGCAAACGCGAGCGCGCGCCGCGCGATTGTCGCGGCCGCGTCGTTCGCGGCGGCGGCGCGTAGTTCCTCGTGCGCCGCCGAGCGCACCAAGGACGAGGCGTGCGCCGTGCACCCCACCAAGGCCTCAAGCAACCCAGGCACACTTTTTGTGTCTTTACCGGCATCCAGCGCGGCGTCCATGGGTGATGTTTTGAATTTGATTGGCGTTTCATGTGGGGTACCTTCAAATCCAAAGGGAAACGCGTCGCGAGGGTCGTTTTGTTTTTGAGTTTTAGAGGAAACCAAATCCTCAATTCCCGTCTCCGAATCGCCATCTGCGGAAACGGAAACCATGTCGCTCTCGGCATCCTGAAGGTCATCCTGAAGGTCATCGTCGTCGCTGTCCGAGTCGCTGTCGTCACCGCCGTTGTGTTTCGGTATTTTTCTTCCCAACGCTTTTAACAAAAACGGATTCCAAAACGAACCGGCGAACGTCGCGTTTGCGTACCAATCTTTGAACTGTTCCGTCATTTTCGCAATCGACACTTTCGGTTTTTGTTCACCTTTGTTCTTTTCGTCCAACTCGCGTTTGCGCATCATCACCCGGGCGTGCGGAATCGTGAGCAGTAGGAAATCGTCATCATCATTTTGGGTCCACGTTTCGAACAGCGTACGGTACCCGAAAACGCCTTGTAAACGCCAAAGCGGCCCGAGATCCTTTCGCGCTAAGTTCCGCAGCCGCCGCTCCGCGGTTTTCGCGCAAGGTTTCCCACCAAGCCGAACCAACGTGTGTAGCAGTGAACCAGCCGCTCGGATACAATTGATTGTCGTCGTCTCGTCCGAACTCGCGTCGGATAACGTGCGAGAAAGACACTCGCTGGTGCTGACGTCGCCTCTGGTGTACCTGCCTGACAAGTACGTTTCAACTTTTTGAATTTCCGTTTCGGTTCGCGAGCGCGCGTTTCGTTCAGCACCCGTCTCTCGGGTACCAAGCTCGTGTCGTCGAAAAACGCGTTTCCAAAGCAAAGCGAGTGGGGACAGGTTGGGTGTAACGGAGAGTACGTCGTGGTACGGTACGCCGCCGTTAATGGCGGTTTTTGGAGCGACCTTGCCACCGCCCAATAAGCGCCCTTCATCAAGCCACCGCTCCACGTTCCAGTCCACGAGCTGGTTGAATTTCTGGAGTTGTACCGCGGTCAGCGCGTCCGCGCGTTTCGTGCCGAAGCCTAGGTAGTAGTACACTCGCGTGACGTCACTAACAACACGTCCCCACTTGTTTTCCAAATGAATCAGCACCCGACACCAGTCGCGCTCGCGGTGGTACAACGACGTAGCGAATGCGTCGTCGTCGGTTTGCAGCAAAAGAGACGCGCCTCGTTTCGATTTCGCCAAGTTTGAAACAGCGCCCGCGGCGGCGGTTCTTACCGCGGCGTTTTTTTCCTCCGCGTCCAGAAGCAGCCGCCTTAACAAAGGCACTAAACAGAACCGCTGCACGTGCGTGACGCCTTTTGCCGAGCTCGCAAGCGCGCTGACTGCGTCGCAAAAATGTACCCGTACCGACGGGGAAACGGCGAAGGAATCGCGTGGATCTAATTCGGAATCGAAACACTCTTTAAAGACTCTTTTTTTCTGGAAAGTGTCGTAGCCGTGCTTCGTCTCGTCATCGCTCGCGTCGCTCGCGCGTCGTACATCCCCGTACCGCCCCGACCCTTGAGCCACGAAGTAAACCTGCATCACGATTTGCCACACCAGCGCATCGTGTGCGACATCCTCCCTGCCTTCGTCGGTTAGCCCGGACAAACCAACCCCCACCGTTCGGTCCACGCCGAGGCGTTCGGAAACCGCCGACGAATCCACGCCGCGTTGTTTTTTCCGCGCCGCCACCGCCGCGGCGTGCGCCCTGCGATTGCAAAAGAAAGTGTCAATGGACAAACAGTCTCGTGATGGGCGATTTTCGTACAGTGGACAGGCAGTCTTGTTTTCTGGTGCACTTATCGTGGTGGTGAGACGGGCGCGTAACCGCACTCCATAAGTGGCATCAAATTTGGGTATCAAATTTGGGAAAGCCCAGGAGGCCGTACCTCAACCCTTCCCAGTTCCCAAACGCGCCGCACAGACCGTCCGTGGCGTCGCCTGCTAACACCCCCATCGCCCGGACCCACGGGTCAACGTCGCGCCGCATCTCCATGTGGGACAGGTCGGGGTAGGCGAACTGATACGAAAAAAGCCGAAAGTGTCAATCTCGTATGGGCAATCGCAGAGGCGGAATGTGGTAAATGGGAAAGGCCCTGACCTGTAAACTCCGGCCGACCGTGTGCCGGTACCCCGCCACGAAAAACAGCGGCGTAAAAATCAGCGCCACCGCCGCGTTTGCGGTTTCGGTCGCGACGCTCACCGCGCCGGTGGTGACCGGCGGTTCGGTTTGCGTGGTGATAAAGAACGCGCATACAGAAATCCAGAATGACGACGCGACACAAGCGCCTCGCAAACCGTTCATCGCGCGCGACCCCCCGGCGCCCCGCACGGGCTGGCGCGATTAACAAGAAAGGGTCAGTCGGTCGTGACGTGTATCCGGGATTGGTACGGGGTCCGACGGAGTGGGTCGGCGTAACAGTTGCAGTCGTACTCTGAGTACGGCAGTAACTGTTACGTACGCCACACAGGGCAGTAATCAGGGAGGCGGAATGTGTTGAACGGGAAATTCGTACCTGCGCGTGGAAGTTCACCGCGTACAACACGAAAATTACAATCGCCAACACAAAAAGGTGCGCCGTATCCCTTGCCGAGTGCGAATTTGCGGGGTACCCTTTGTGCGACCCGGACGGGACGCCGTACCCGGTGTCGTCCCTCGGCTCGTGTCTTGTCATGTCACCCTCACCTACAAGAACGCAGAAAACGCCCAGAAACCACTTGCTTGCGAATCGGAAAACGCCGAACCATTTCGTCTCCGCGGCGACCGGGTCCAGTTTTTGTGAAACTTTCGTGGCGAAGTACAAAGAGATTAGCGGGTGTAAAACTGGTACGATAAAAAAGAAAGTGTCAGTCTCTCGTATTGTGAGTGAGTAAAAAGTCAGGGTAATCGGGCCGATCAGTCGCCGGAATGTGGTGATTGGGAAAACCCCACACCTCCGATCACCGTGACTGACGTTACCAACCTCCGCGTTGCGTCTTGTGTGCCGTAGCACGCCCTACTGTCGTCCCTTGCGAGGTGCGGGAACGGCACTTTCGCGTCGCCGTGTGTGCACGTTAACACCGCCGCGGCGCTCGCAACGATGGGAACGCAAAGCGGCTCGGCAATTACCCAGATTATGAACGGCGACGCGTTGACCATGGCGGAGGCCACGAACTGCAAAGAAGTGGTGATGAAACTCGGTGTCTGGGCTTCCCTCGCTTCGGAATCTTCGGTAAAGGAGAATGTCTTGGAAGAACCGCTTTGCGGTGCCAGCGGAGTGGTAGTACTCGTACTGTGTTTAGTAGAACTCGTAACTCGTCCGGTGGTGTCAGTGCTCGTAATGTTCCTGTCGTCGTCAGTTCCAGTGCGCTCGCTCGCGGTATCGCCGGTACGGAGACGGTACGTATCGCACGCGTGCGCCGCGACCGCGACTACTCCAGCGCAAACCGCACCGAATCCAATTTCGTGCGCGGCGTACAGAAACGGCGCGTCGAACTGAGAGATAAAAAAAGAAAGTGTCAGTCTCGTATGGGCAATCAGTCGGCGGAATGTGGTAAATGGAAATACCTACCTGCAACGCCAACGCCCTTCCTACAACTGAAACGGTGTCGCCCCACCACGGCCGCGTGTTCCCAAGAAATGCCAGGCCCGCGATTGTGGTGGCTTCCGCGAAAACCCCAACGAACCGAACCAAACGCCAAACGTGCGTCGTCGCGGGGACCAAGGACCCGCCTTGCTCTCGCGCGCCCGTGGCAGTCGCCACGCATGACACCCACCATGACTCAAACGAAGCCCTCCGAAGAATCTCTTTGCGTTTCTTGCGCAAAGCTTCCTTTGCAAAATCCTCCATCAAACACGGACCAACCGGGTCAACCGGAACAGCGCTCTCACGGTCGTGTTCCAACAGCAGCCGCGCCCGCTTCACCGCTGCGATTGGGTCCACGAAAAGTGTCAGTCCCGTGTTGGGCGTGTATTGGACAATGTATTGGACGATTTATGGACAACAGTCAACGTAATCGGTCTGAACAGTCACCGTAATCGGTCCGAACAGTCACCAGCTGAGAGGTAAAACGCTGTGTTGTCGGATTTGGGAAAGGCCCAATACGTACCGTTCTTCTGGGCGTCCCACTGCCGCAACCGCGCCGCGACGTCCAGAACGACGTTCGGATCCAAGGGGTGCGTCGGTGTGTTTTTCGAGGTCCACCAGATTAGTGTTAGTGCCGACAGAAACAAAACCACTGGTACTGAAAATGCTGTCCGCACGGCGGCGACGCCGGCGTTGACGCAGAAAGCCTCCCACTCCACCTCAACGGCAACCGGCTCGGTGACCACCACACACCCGTCCGTGAGTGTCGCGATGAGGTGGTACGTGCCGGGTGTGTCCGGTTGGAACGAAGTGGAGGTGCCGACGTACGGAGAGAGCACCGCACCGCCGCTCGCGCGCCGCGCGCCCGTGAACGCGGTCCCGTCGGCGAACGTTTTCGGAGGCCAGGGAGAAACGGTTGTGACTGTCGGCGTACTACTCGGCGTACGCGTTTCCGTACCGTCCGTCGTGGCGTTGGCCGCCGTGCCGTCCGTCGTGGCGTTGGTGTTAGTCGCGGTGTCGTTTGTCACCAAAGTCTTTTCGTCTGTCACGAAAACATCCCACCCTTCGTCCCCCGCGCCGTGGCTCCAGGACACGAAAACGTCGTCGCCGTCGGCATCGACAACGTACGCCTCGATGGTTTGTTTCGCTAAACACATCGAGGCGTGTTTTTCGGGCTTAGGGTTGACACGGGTGACGTCGGCGCGGAACTCGGACGGCTCAGCGTTGCACAAAAAAGAGCTCACGAAGCGTTCAGTCGCGGCGTGACACACGTTACTCACGTCAAGCGTGAACGTGTAGGTACCGACGGCGTCGGGCGTGAACGACGCTGTCACGGTATCGGCGTCGTCTATGAACGGCGTTTCGCCCTCCACGCTCGCGGACGCGTATTTGATCACGGCGCCGGTCTGCGATTGTGAACGAAAAGTTTCAGTCTTTCGGGCCATGTGTATGCGTAATTAAGGGCGGACAATTGGCAAGCAGCGTGCCTGGATTTGGGAAAGCCCCAACACGTACCTGCGTGACCAAAACCGGCGCGCCAACCGTGGCGTTGTGTTGATTGAAAAGTCTCCGCCACGCGTTGCTTCCCTCGGGCGCGTGCGTCATGCGCCACTGGTACAGAAAGCCATCCTCTTTCCTGAAACTGACTCCCCACAGAGGTGCGCTTGTCCACCAAGTCCAGGCCTGTGCGTCACTTGTTCGCAGCGCCGTGTTCGGGTCGGCCGAGAAATTAACAACGGACGAGGCGCCGCGCCAGATCTCGGCATCCACCCATTGTTTGTGTGTTTTGTAATACCCCTCGTCCGTATCAAGCGCCTCCGTGCCAGTGCCGTCCAACACACGGGCAGGCCACCACCCTAGCGGGTGCGCTTCATCCGCGTGATTTGCTGCGGAGGCCTGGTCCCACAACAAAGTTCCTGAACCGCCGCTCGCCACGGACGGCCGCGGCGCGTGTGAGCAAAGCGCCGTGACGTTGACGAACGCGAAGGACGTCAAATTACACGCATCCATCGCGGTTATCAGCACGACGTACGTGCCAGGGGCGTCCGGGGTCAACACCGCGACGACAAGCGAAGCAAATGCGGCGGTAACAATCGCGTCGTCCTCAAACGCCGCCAGCGAGCGGTCAAGGGCGAGATACGGGACCGACGCGGTGTCGACCGAAGTCTCCGAAGTTCGGGACGCAGGCAACACGCGTACGTAGCGTTTCCCTGACGCTATCTGCGACGACACCACAGTGTATGTCCCGTCGCCGCTATCGTCACCAGCAGAAACCACCGGGACCGTCAGGGTCAGGTCCGCCGCCGTCAAACTAGATTCATCCGGCGTCGCGACGAGCGCGAAATCCACCACAAGCTCCTCCAAGAACCGTTCGGGTTCCGGTAAGTCAAGTCGCGTGAAATCCTTGTCAGTCAAGTTCGTCAAGGCGAAGTGCACGGAACCCCAGGTCCGGCCGGGAGGAAGAAGGAGGTGTTTGTCGGGCGCGCCGCTAACGGTCGGCGCCGACAACACCGCCGGACACTGGTGGTCACTTTTCGTGTACCGCGCGATTTGCCGAACCCGAACCGAGGCTTCCGACGTCAGCTGCGCCATGGAAGCCCGCGCGGGCGGCGGCGGCGGCGGGGGGGGCACCGTGTTCGTGTCGGGCGGAGGCGACACCCGTAGCGGCGGCGGGGGAGGCGGGCTTGTCGCGTTCGTCGAGGACACGTTCGTGCTGTTGGAAACATCTTGCGCGACGAGCGTTGGACAGCACAAAAGCAACACCACCAAGATGGTGGTGAGGAACGCCATTGACCGCCGATAGCGCGGACGCTGACGACTCGCCATCGCGACGCGCCTCCTCCTCTCGCGCGACGCTGACGCACGAGAACACCGACGCGTCGGTCAGACGCGCCGCCGCGTCTGCCGGGTCGGGAGCTCCGTGTTGGCTTTCTCAAATGTCGAATTCGGCACGTTCCGAGAGTTTGAAAAAGTTCGGCCCGGGTAACAACGGCCACGTCACACTTCATTCTCGATGGGTGTCATCACTCCGCCCTGCACCCTGCAGAGTCTGTTTTCGGCATCACCGAACAAGGTGTGCCGTCGCAAGCCCGTCGACCTTCTATCGCTCGGTCGCACCGCCGAGCCGTTCCCGCCGTCCCGCACGAAGCCCCGGCGCGACGCCTTCCCCGGACCCATCATCTTTTTTTCGCGTTCGTTCCGGACCGTCTCGTCCCCCACCATGGTGTCCGGCATCTTCGCCGCCCTGTTCTCCTTCGCCCCAAGGACCACGCGGAGTAGCTTCCACGAGTTCCACTCCGAGCTCGACGTGCACCAGAAGCCCCACGACTTCGCGCAACACAAGGGCAAGGTCGTGGTGGTGAGCAACGTGGCTTCGTACTGAGGAGCGACGCGGTGTCACTACGACGAGTTCGCTTTGTTGAAGAAACAGTTCGGCGACCGTCTCGTGATCGTGGCGTTCCCGTGTAACCAGTTCAGCGGTCAGGAACCCAAAAGCGACGCGCAGATCGCGGAATTCACGAAAAGAAAAGGCTTCGACGGCGTGGTGATGAGCAAGTGCAAGGTGAACGGAAGTGGCGCGAGTGCCGTTTTCGATTTCCTGAAAGTGAAATCGAAAACGGGCGGCGTGATGTGGAACTTTTACAAATTCGTCGTCTCCCCTTGCGGCACGGAGGTCACGCGGTTCACCACCGCGGCGACGCCGCTGACGATGGCGAAGCACATCGCGGAGACCCTGCGGAAGTGGGACGAAAGAAATAATGACTAGAACCGCGATTCATTTTTCCGTCCCCGCGCGGCAGTTGTTCGTTTTCCAAAGTTTCGCGAATGATGCCCGGCGACACACCCGAGTTTTCTCGGCGGCGCCGCGGCGGATCCACAATGAAAGCTTTAGAAAGGCGAAAAAAACCAAGCGCGAGACACAAGACATGTTTTAGTACCTTTGTATCATAGTAGCGAAACAGACATCTTTGGCGACGCAACGAACAGCGCGGTACGCTCAACCCTCCACGTACTTTGCGACTTCCCAATCCAGCGCCCCCTTCGGCGGATCGTCAATCGCCACGCCTCTTTCGTTGTACTTTTGCATGCGCTCGACGAGCTTGGTGAGGAAAATGTACCTCGCCACAAAGTCGTGACTTAACGTCTTTTCGCCCGCGTAGGTTGTCACCCATGTTTCCTTGAATCTCGTACCCCCGACGCCGTTCCACGACTTGGCGGTCATCTTCGAAAGGACTTTAACCATCTCCGAGGTATCGCCGTGTACGTACTCGACGTCGTCGGCGAACTTCTCGACGTTGCGCATGAAGTCCTGAACCAGCGCACGGCGCGCGGGGGTGACTACCGTGTGTCCCGCGAAGCTCTTCAGCGCGTTTGGAACGCGGAAGGTCGTCCCGTCGAACGAACACTTGCAGATCTGGAGGTCGAACGAATTCAGGAGCTCCCTCGCGTCCCCCACACCCTCGACGCCAACGATGAGCTGGACGTTTCCTTCCTCACGCAAGTGGTAGTCGTACAGGAAAAAATCGCCCTGGCTGCCCCATGGCACTCCGACTTTTCCGTACGGCTCGTTGATCGCGTGCGCGCCCCACTTCGAGACTTGCGCGAAGTACGCGTCGCTGGAATACGGAGACGGATAGTCCCTGCCAACCCCAGCACCGTGGCTCATGCCTTCCGTGGGGCGGGAGCAGTAGCTCTCGACGTGCGAAAGCGCGGTTTGCGTGAAGTCACCGAACTTGAGCACCTCGTCAGGGCCGGGGCTCATGTACGAGTTATCGTGCCCACTGCAGATCAAACCGCAATTTTCGAACAGGCGCTGCCGTACGAACGGCGCCGCTTCCCACGTGCAGAAGATGTCGACATCCGCATCTTCCCAACGCACATCGTCGCTCTGTACGCCCATCACGGACATCACCGCAAGTGAACCAGACAGCAGCACCTGGGGTTTCGTTTTAACGTCGCTCGGTATGAGTTTCGGGGGGAACAGGTCACGTAAAGAAAACGCGCGGCGGTTTCCTTGATCCCCAGAGGATGTTGAGGTGTCTGATGCCGAGCCGTCATACGCGCACGCGTCTGGTGCGGTGATGTAGTTGAGTGTTTCATCGAGGCGGCGTCTCAACGCAGCCTGCACGAGCTTCACGCCAAGCGGTTGGTACCCTTCCTCGGGGGCGGCGGACCAGAACAGGCTCTTGGACGTGGAGACGAACGAGAAGGCGTCAGGGGGAGAGAGCGACGAGGCGATGCGATCGAGGATATCCGCGTGCATATCGCACATCGACGTCGTCGTGTTGGACGGCGCTTGGTTGCGGCGTTTGGGCATCGCGGTTACGATGGGTGTGACGCGGTGTGAAGGGACGACGCCGCACTGGAAGGACAACAACAGCCGAAAAAAAGGCAAAATCTGAAAATAAGATGTTCTTTTATTCATTCGAACCCTTTTGTACAGAAACAAACGCAGCGTGTGTGATCGCGCATCCTTCGCAAAACACTTCTTACTTCTTTTCCTTCTTCGCGCTCTTCTCCTTTTTCGCGCTCTTTTCCTTTTTCTCGCTCTTGGGCTCCTTCTCGCCCTTGGCATCCTTCTTGGACTTTTTCGAAGGCGTCTTCGCGTCGTCGTCGTCGCCGCCACTCGTCTTGCGCTTCTTCCCGCCGCCGCCGCCGTTGGCGAGCAAGTACTCCGGCCCCGCCAGCTCAAGCGCCGCCTGCATCATGGCGATGTTTTTCCGAGGCGCCGTACCTTTGTCGTAGAACTCCAGTCTCTCTTCAACCTGTTCCTTGAGCTTCAACCCGAACGCGTCGGTTTGGAAATCGGAAAAGCAGTCGATGCGCGACGCGATGCTGCACTTGTTCGCCAAGTACCGCGAAATCCGCCCTTTGTTCCTCGCGTGCGCCTTACCAATGAACGAGCTGTGGAAAATCAACCCGTACTTCGGGGTGTTGCCTTTGGTCTTCAGCGCCCGGAAAAGCGCCTTCTCCGCGCCAAGAATCTGAACCGTCGACGCCGGGTACTTCGCCAGGTTGGTCAACGACCCGGCGTGCGAAATCAAACGCGCGCCCACGATGTCGCCGATCAACGCGCCAAGGTTGGGAGCGACCTGTTGGGGTTGTAGAAGAGGAAATAAAGGTGAGTCTTTTGGTCGCTTTGATGCGCAAGGAATGCGGGCCGGATTGGTGGAAAAAAATAAGTCGAGTCTCTCTCTCGCGCCACGTGTGTCAGAGTGGTGCATGAAGTGTATCAGCAAGGATATTCAGTTCAGGTCTGTGATAGGTGATCATAATCATCATAAACACGAGGCGCGAGAGAGGGCTTTTTGCGGGTCGTGTCAAGTCGAGGTATCAGGGACGTATCGAGGACGACACAAAAAACAGAAGAGGTCAAAGAAAAAAAGAAAAACCCACTTACCGCCGTCATTTTGTTTGCCAAGTATTCATGCAGGTTCTTTCTGTACTCCGCTAGGGAGATCACCCGCTTCGCGAAGGCTTCGATGTTCACCAGATCCACGGGTGAGATGTCCTGGCCCATCGAGGCTTTCGCGGCTTCAATCACCTCCTTGGCTTTCTCTTCGTCGCCCGTGATTTCCGTGAGCATCTTCAGCCCGTCGTTGGTCAAAGTGGATTTGTCCTTCACCGCCAGCGCGACTTTGGCATACGTGTAGTTGTCCCCGATTACTTTCACGAGCTCAGGGAAGTGCCATCCGTACCACTCCCTGACCCTCATGACGAAGGTGTTGATGTCCTTGTCCAGGGTGTCAATCAACGCGATGGCGTTGATGATCATGTTATCACTACGGTTCACGTTGAACTTGACCTTCGCGCGCGAGTACGAGTGCGCCAACCCGAGCTGCGCCTTTTCGTAGTCGCCGTCTTTCAAGCCTTTGATGAACCGGCTGAAGTGCATGCGGCACCCGCGGATGATTTCGCCGATGTGGTCGTTGCACACGCAAGGAATGCTCGTGGCTTCCACGATGGAGTTCCCGAGTTTCGGGTCACTCACGCCCAGTTTGAACTTGGCCTTCGCCGAATCCTTAACCTTGGGGAGGTTCATCTCCAAGAAACTCTTCAAGTCATCAGAACACTGGGATTCGGAAATGGCGTTGATCTCGCCCAACGCGTTCGCCGCGCTCACGAACGGCTTGAAGCCCTTCAGCTTGACCACCTTGCCGAAGCGGGTCATGTCACTGTTTTTGAAGGAGAAAGAAGAAAGGCGAGGTTAGCGACGACGCGAAGGTTACGGGTTGACAAAAAAAAGAGGTGACACAGACTTTGCGTAAAGTCCCGACTGTTAACCCGGTCGCGGTCGATTTTAGGTTTGTTTTCGGTTGCGGCGGAGTCGCTTTTTTCCACCCGGCGCGTCGCCAATCGCGACCAGGGGAGGTCGTGGCGATTCGCGCGCGCGCCGACGTGACCACATAACACGACAACACGGGTGGGTTACCACTCGTGGTTCGCGCGATCGGGTTTTGGATGGGGTAGAGGCGCGCGCGCGTCGGGGGGGAGTCCGACGCTGCGCGATAATTACGCCCAATGAAAAAAAGGGCCGGCCGCCGTCACGTACGTGATGGTCTCTTGCACCGCCTCCGCGGTCTGGCCGATCTCGTCCATGTCCAAGCCTTCGAAGAGGGCATAGCCGGAGGCGGATTCGTACAACAGAAACGTCGCCATGGCGTCGTAGTACGCGCTGTAGTCGGGCGCGCGTTCCGAAGTGCCGGGAGGCGGCTGCGGCTGTCTGATTTGGTGAAATAGCTCCGCCGCCGCCACGAAAAGCGAAAGCGAAGGTCGAAAAAAGCTCGTGCCGGTTTATTTATTTCATGTCTTCGTCAGACCACCGAGAGTTTTCACCTTCGATTCGTCCGCCGCTCCTGAGCGCACACGCATCTGTTCGCGCCGCGGACGCTTGGGGATTATAACCTACGAGTATAGCGTCAATGCCCGCGTTTTTGGGCGCCACTGGCCATGCGGCAAGTATCATGCGTGTCGTCGAGCGGCACGACCCCTTTCCTCGAAAACTGAGCGTTTTCGGGTTTTCGGTATGGGCAAAATGGGTCGAGCAAAAAGTCGAAAAAGTCGTTTATTCTTTCCCTCAGAAAACATCGTCGCAACGCGTCGACGGTGGGCAACCCACCCAACCGTGTGTACCGCGCGACGCACCGCACGACCGCCGGGATGTTGCGCGCGAGGCTGCGCGCCGGTCGCGCTCCACCGGGGCGCGCCCGCAAGCTTCTCGCTGTGGATTTCTCCTCGGCGTGGAGGCAGGACGATGAGCCGAACATCGGGCGCGTTTCGTGTGGCGTGCGCCCTCGGGATATTCCGAGCTCGTCGTTGGTGGACGTGGGGGGGCTGGCACTCGGTTCGGGACAGACACAACTGCGTAGTCATGAGTTCGATGAACCGACCTTCCTTGGAACGCGTGTTCTTCACCACGAAACTCTTCGCGAGGCATGGCGGGGAGGCGTACAGGGACGCGTCTCCGCGGTTCGCAGCCCGTTCGATTGTTCCTCCCGAGGTTTCGCGGCATCGGCATCGTCGCTGTTCGTGGACGCTCGCGTCGCGACTTCTCGTGTCGCGTCTTCACGTCGCGGGTTCGCATCGAGCCCAGAGCTGGAGCCGGTCAAATCATCACCCACGTCTCCGTTCTCTTTAGGCACGGTAGCTGATAAGAAACCCACGCACCCGGCTTCCGATAACGTACCCGCTACGCAATCATCAGAAAGCGCGTCCCTGGACGCGACGGACGATGACTTGAAAGTCGACCTGCACGCCCTCGACAGAGCGAAAGCCGAGATCGACGCCCTGCACCTAGAAAGGCAAATCAAACAAGCCGTGAGCACGTGGAACAAGCTAGTGTCGTTTGGCCAGTACGTCGTGAGCCTAGGGCCGTGGGCGGTGAGTTTAACGAAGATGTCGCAACGAGAATGGCGGGTCGCGTTTTCTCACGGGTACGACCATTTCAAGGACGAGATGAAACACTACTGGGCTGGGACCAAGCTGTTATGGGTGGAAATAAAAATCGCCACCCGGTTGTTGTTCAAAACCCTACGGGGCCAGCCTTTGACTCGACGCGAGCGACGGCAAATGACGCGCACCACCGCGGATGTTTTCCGCCTGGTGCCGTTCGCCGCGTTCGTCCTGATTCCCTTCATGGAGGTTTTCCTGCCCGTCGCGATTAAGCTGTTTCCCGGGATGCTACCCACCACGTTTCGGGACGAGCTGAAGCACGAAGAGGAGCTTAAAAAGCGGCTAAAAGCGAAACTGGAGGTGGCACGGTTTCTGCAGGATACCGTCAAGGTCATGGCCAAAGGGTTGAAGCAAAGCCGGAGCGGGGTCACCCGAGACAAGGCGGATAAGCTGTACGACTTCATGAAGAAGGTGCGTTCCGGGGACGCCACGGTGACGAATGACGACATCACCAGGTTCGCGAAGCTGTTCGGGGACGAGTTCACCTTGGACCACATCTCCCGAGGTCAGCTCACGAACATGTGCAAGTTCGTGGGGTTGTCGCCGTACGGCACGGATTCGTACCTTCGGCGAACGCTAAAAGAAAAACTAAAGGAGCTCAAAGCCGACGACAGGGTGATTTACAAAGAGGGTTTGGCTTCCTTGTCGTTCGCGGAGTTACAAAGCATCTCGCGAGCGCGGGGTATGCGTGCTGATACCACGGACCGGTCCTTGCTGGAGCGGCACATCAACGATTGGCTGGAGTTGTCCCTGAACGCGAAACTCCCGCCGTCGCTGTTGGTGTTGTCCAGGGCGTTTACGATCACGGCGGAGGAACGCGTGGGCGAGGCGGCGACGGCGGTGTCAGGCGCGGGCGACGTGTCCTGGAGCGACGCGGCTACTGATGAGCTCGCCGCGAAGGAACGCCTAGGCGCTGCGATGAAGGACATCGGCGAGACCCTAGGCTCGCTTCCGGAGGAGGTTGTGATTTCAGTCACCGAGGAGCGCGCGCTTGCTTCGTCGCGGTCAGAGCAAGTGTCACGAAAACTCGAGTTCCTGGCACAGGAGGAAGAACTTATCAACGAAGAAAACGCAGAGCGCGCGATGGAGGAAGAGGCGTTTCTTTTGGACAAGGCGAAACAGGAAGAGGAACTTCTTTCGGTGGAGAAGGCGAAACAGGAAACGGAATTTGGCACCGACACGAAAACGTCGTCGTCGTCTTTCGCGGGAGACACTTCGGCACACGCGATAGACGACGCTTCCGTTGATGACGGTTCGTCCACCCAATCTGCATCCACTAAACCCGCGACAACCGCTGTCGTCTCGCCGGCGGCAAAAAAGAAACAGAAACTAGACACCGGCATCGATTCCGTTTCTCTTGATGAAGTGCAAAGCGTGGTGCAAGGGAAACGCGCGCGACGCGCGGCGAAGCTTTCGCGGCTGCTCGCGGCGCTGACCGCGAACTCAGCGCTCGGGGTGGAGCGAAAGGAACTGACCAACTTGGTGCGAAAGGAACTGGACATGTACGGCGTGAAGTTGAAGCGCATTCAGAAACAGCTCGTGTCCCTGGAAGGCGACGCCGCGGTGGCCGCCGCGGTCGCGGCGGAGGGCGATTTAACGAAAGCAGCCGCGATCGAAGCCGCGTCTGCTGCGCCAGGCGTCACCGTGTCCCTGGACGCGATCATGAACTCGGAACTGGAAGAGGAGCGCGTCGCGGACGCGTGCGAGTTGATCCCGGATGAAACCGTCGAGGAAGTGTTGTCCAGCCGAACCGGTAGGGAGGAAGACGTAACCGAACGCCTCGCCGACCCGTTCGAAGTTATCGAGGAGGAAGAGGAGGAGGAACACGACGTGGATAACGACGACAAAGGCTGGTTCCGGGCGGAGTACGACGCCGCGCTTTGTGACCGGGTGAACGACCGAGTGAACCGTATGTTGGCGAACGTCAAGAAGGACCTGGACGCCGCTGACGGGAAGATCGGCACCAAGTTCAAGTGCCTCGACGCGGACGGCGACGGGAAAATATCCCCCGAGGAGCTGGTTAACGTGAAAGAGATGCTGAAAGACGCGCTCGATGCGGAAGGCGAGGAGGACCTAAGAGCAATTCTCGCGGAACTCACCCCCGACCCGGACGGAAACTTCGAAGTCGCGGATCTGTCAAAGCTGGTGAGCGATTTGGTGGAAAAAGAACTCGCGGACGGCGATCTGTACGCCGAGGACGATTACGGAGACGAGGATCTTGAAGATGACAAGACCTCACAGAAGGCGGTGGGGGAAGATGTTACACTAGGCCCTGGTAAACCCACAGCAGCA
>Ga0222648_1000311_pt1 | contig 21737 bp, 25 predicted proteins | sample AntAcemetagen335_FD_181021 | JGI IMG/M metagenome (GOLD analysis project Ga0222648, IMG submission 181021) | Saline water microbial communities from Ace Lake, Antarctica - #335 | ecosystem: Environmental > Aquatic > Non-marine Saline and Alkaline > Saline | place: Antarctica: Ace Lake... | reverse complement strand
CGGTGGAGTAAAATTATTTCCGAGATTAGCAACTGTAAACATGGAGACAAGTAAGACAGACATGACTACTAGTATTAGTGATAAATTTGTGCTTATGGAAGAAGTTAGTAATATCACTGCATTTAATGTAGATGAATTTAGTACATGGCGTAGTGCATTTAGAGAATGTACTAAACTTGCAAGTAAAATAATAGATAGACAAAACGAGGAAGAAACAAATGAAAGACTCAAAATATGGACAACAATGGGAGGAGATGCTCCCTTCGGCGAATATGCTATTAAAGGTGCTTGTGCTGGCAGGAAGTACGGGCTTTCTAGCGGGGCTGATCTTGGGTTGATAAACGACTTTAACTGGCTTAAGGAGAAATACAATGCAGATTGCTGAAATACTAGATAGATTAGAATTACTATACCCGGATAACTCTATCTTTAGTGATCTTAGAAAAACCTTATTAAGTCAAGATAAGTTTGCATTGTTTAGAATTATACAAGGATTAACAGGCAGTCAATTAATTGAAGGTATGCGTAAGTATAAGGACGATGACAGTTTTAATGCAGACTGTTTTAGCCGAGGACAACTAGAAAGCAAACTATGGTTAGTAAAAGAACTTAGTGAACTTAAAGTTGATTTAGGCACAGTATTCTTGTGTGCAGGATGGTATGCTACACTTGCTACAATGTTATTTGAAAGTAACATTAAAGTAAATAAAGTTAGAAGTTTTGACATTGATCCTAGTTGCCGAAGTATTGCTGAAACATTTAATAACCCGTGGGTTAAGGATAACTGGCAATTTAAATCATCTACAAAAGATATCATGGATATTAATTATGAGTTCGAAAACTACGAAGTAATTAGAGCTGACGGAACAACGTGTCCTTTAGCTGATACGCCTGATACTATTATTAACACAAGTTGCGAACACATAGAAAATTTCGAAGAATGGTATTCAAAGATTCCGGATGGCAAATTAGTAGTATTACAAAGCAACAATTACTTTGAAATAGAAGAACATGTTAATTGTGTTGTAGATTTAGATGATTTTGACAGGATGGCACCTTTAACTTCTATCCTCTATACAGGAGAATTAGAATTACCTAAATATACTAGATTTATGCGTATAGGTTACAAATAAGTTATGTATTCACTAATATTCGGTTTAGACGTGTGTCTTTGTGCTGCATCAACGGATTTGTCTAATATAGGACATATAAACCTACTTACTGAATCAGCGTAGCCGACTCCTACGATTAGAGTAGGAATAACACCAAGCATTTCTTTAAGACGCTTGGTGTTACTAAGACACCCACAGAATCCTATTGACAATCCTTTGGAAACAGCACTATATGCAACAAAGGATGCAGCTATTCCTGTATCAATCATAGTGTGACAGTTCTTATCAGCATTTGGTGCTCGAATTTCGTCGCCATATGTTCTATTAGAAAACACAAAAAGATAAGGTGCTAATACTTGGCCGTTATATACTTTTGATTTGTTATATGTTTCGGTGCAGCCATAAATTGCTTTTTTACGATTGTCGTCTGTAAAGTTTTTTACAATAGTAAGGTTGTATCTAATTAGGTTTTGTTTGCTCGGACTACACATATGTAGTTCATCTACAATTTCATTGATTACATAAAGTTCTGGAATTTTTTCACCCCAGGCAGCAGTTTGAGACTTTGCAGCAATTGCATTTTGCCAACTACTAAAATTTGAATATGAAAGGTCAATACCGTTTTGAAGCAAATAGATAAATTTATCTATTAATAGTCCTGCATTTTCTTTAGCTTCGTTGCTAATTTCTAATTCTAAAATATCATTTTTTAAATTTTTATAAGCAGATATTTCTGAGTGTAACAAAATTAATTGTAACTTATTTCCTTTAAAAAATCTTGCAGCTACAAATTCAATCGGTTCTCCGTTACCAATTTCTATACATTGTGCAATTGCACGTATTACATGCGTAGAATCTCTGCGGCATTTATCTAATGATATTACTCTTTTAGGATATAGTTGTTTAACAAATGCTTCTATTTTAGTTGCAAGCATGTCGCAACTACTTCTTATTTTATTAGCAGAGGCAAGATCGTTATTCATAATATTCTTTAATGTTTCCTTTAGCTCTGTATTTATCTGAAGCAAGTTCTATTTTACCTTGTGTTCTATCCGTATACACAAGGCGAAACGTAATGTTCTTTTCTTTACAAATTTGTCTTGCAGTATCTATTTGATGCTCATTAAATGCAAATACAATAAATTGCCATTTAATATTTTTTTTCATTTCGCTGCCTAACATTATTGCATCGAAAATTAGTTGTGAATTTTGATTTTTTCTATACATATGACTTGTATCTGCTAACCCGTCAAGACCAAAAAACCAAGTGATGTTAGGCCCAGATAATTCAAATGCCTCTTTATACCATTCTATATTTTTTTGATGACCGGCTGTATGTATTTTAAATGTACAATTTGGGTATTCGTTAGTACATATTTTTAATATTTCGAAAAACTCAGGATGATATACTGGATCACTAAATTGCCCACACAAAGAAATATCATCTTTAAAAAAGTTGCAAATTTTACGAAAATCGTCCAGAGGTAAATCAAAAGATTCTGCAATTTTTTCTTTAAGTTCGATTTTCTTTTTATGTCTATTATGTAGACCCAAGTATGCTCTAAAGCATTGTGGACATTGTAGAGGACATCGGTATGTAAGTTCAATATTTGCATTACTTACGTACTGCTGATGATATACATAATTTTTGTGTAAGTTATCCACCGCATTTCTCCTTACATTTTGTAGGAGCAAGCTCTGGATTGCTGCGAAGCATTTCGATAAAGTCTTTCCATTGTTTGCTGTTAATAATAGACTCTATGTTTTGATTATTAGCGACCTTTAATTCTTCATCATATAATCCAAATTTTTCTAATTCTTTTTGATATGCCTTACTGTCTAACCAACAACACGGGAGCATAAATCCATTAGAAGCATATGCTATGCCTCTTACACGTTTTTCTTTTTCAACATTTGCAGGGAAACATCTTGGAGATAATTTAGTCATATCTAACACCTAATATTTTTGTTGTACCATAAATTTCTTTTTTTATTTCTGTAGGATCGCCTATTATTTTTCCTACTACTGCAAGCCCTACAGCACATTTGGGATCGTTTTTATAAAATCCCAATTGATTAAGTTTAGGACTCATTTTTTCCCACCATGCATGATATTGTGGAACATCACCTGGGCCTTTATTAAATCCTACACTAAAGTCGGCACTATAACAAAATTGCGGCCTAATATTATCATCGCCTACAACATCATCACCGTCTTTGAAGACATCCCAAATAGGTTTTCCTTTGTGACAATAGTTAAGTCTGATATCACCAGGCTGAAAATTTAAATTCCAATGCAAGTAGTCATCATCTTCTAACGGAAAAATAGGTCTATCCTTTAATTGTACAACTATTCTACCCGAAGCACCAAGGTCTTCCCATCTGTGTATTAATATATTGTACTCTTGTATTGCATTTTTTACATCTCGCGGAGCATCAACATAAAATTGATTTGGAGATTCGTTTTCTCCACGCAATACTTCAAAGTAATGATGTAACCTATTGCTGACTTGCTGCGTCATAGTACCTTCAATACGATAATCAATTACAGGTTTATAGTTGTTTACAATATCGATGCATTCGTTTAATGATGTAACTATTCGGGCTTCGGACCATTCTTGATTTAGATTATATATGCGATGCGGTTCTGCTACATATGTGCCTGCATCTAAATGATCTCGTAACGCTGCGGCCCATTTTTGTCCAAGGGAGTGGTTGCATTCTTTAAATTGAATAGTGACTATATTGTTGTCTTTTTCTAAATCTAAATAGAACATTAACCAATCTCGCCTACCTTAATATATTTAGATGCAATATCTTTAAAGTCGTTATCGTCCTTAGCTTTTGTAATACATATACCGCAGCCACAATGTGTGTTAGGACAAACCATAGTAGGTGTTCTTCCTGCTTTAAATTGTTCCTCTAACCATTCTAAGTATTTGTCTCCGTCACTTATAGTAGTAATAGGCCCCTTCTCAGGAGTAAACTTATGAACAATATCTCCAAATTTTGCTGGATCAATATTAGCTGTGGGTGCTCCTTTTAATTTTCCCATACAAGTTTGATGATGGTAGACTGCATCTCTATCTTGTTCAATATGTAAAAAGAACCAGTTTACCATGCAGTTGTAGCCTTCAAAGTTTGATTGCTCTATAAACATTGCATCCTTAACTTCGCCGTCTTGCTTAATTGTCATGCAGCGACCGCCGCAACACATCCGGCCCATTTTACGAGCATCGCCGTCTTCTACAGTGTTTTTAATTTCTATTGGTTTTGATTCAGACATTTTGAGCCTCACGTTTAACACGAAGTTCTTCAACTTCTTTATTTTTAGTGTTCCAATGATTTTTGACATAATCTAATTGTTCTGCGGTGTATACGTGACTAGTTCTACGCATTGCACCGTCCATGTCTTTAAACCACTTAGATCTAAATTTTCCATCGTCTCCAATAGTTCTTGGAATATATTTTATATTATTTGGTTTAAGAAAATTTTCTATTAAATCTACAGTTTCGTCAAAGTAATCCATGTGCATCATTACATTTACTTTGAGCTTTTGCGGGTTTGGTATATTCTCATGTACCCATAATAGATTTTCACGTACAAGGGCTTTTTGTTTAGTGTTGCCTTCGCAATGATATGAAACGGTAATACTGTCCATATTATCTATTAAGAACTTTCCTCTATTTTTACTCCAGGCACCATTAGTTGTTAAGTTAAGTTTCATGTAAGGGTAATTTTCCTTAAGAAACGGCACTAATTTATAAAATGCAGGATTAATTGCAGGCTCGCCTCCTGTAAACGAAATCATAACGTCCCAGTCAACTGCATGATATTTTTTATATAAGGAATAGTACTTATGTATAAACTCGGCAGTTTTTTTGTATTCCTCAAAGTCGTTAAATGGTGCAGTAGTTGAATGCATCCACCCTGTACAATAGGTACAATCAAAGTTGCAACGTCTACCTAAGTCCCATACTATCATTTTAAGGGGCTTTTTAGCATCTGAATATATGTAATCTAACATGAAATCTCCGTTATATAAAGTACTTATATGAACGTGTAGCCGTAAAGTATGATACTGAGCACAAATAAAGATAATTAATTAGTATAGGAGTCATTATTATCATGTCAACACCAGTTCCAAAAGCCAATAGATTTAAAACAGCCAACTACTACTATAGTTTAATGACAGATCCGACGTCAATTGAACCTTCGCAAGAAGATATTAAGTGCGAATTGCAGCTACAAGCATTATCAGATTTTGAACCTCTTAGATTTAGTGTAGATTATTACCAGTTCAAAGATGAAATAAAGGAATTTGACAACCAATGGGTAGACTATCTACCAAGAGAAGGCATCACTAATGACAGACAAGGGCTATTACTTGTGGGTCTAGAAGGTGATAGATGTACAGATAGTCTAAGTTTACCTGAAGCTAGGCTACGTGTTAATAATCCTAGACTGAATGAAACAGATTTCACACAACCTACAGAGTTATATAAAAAATTAACTTGTTTGCATGAGATATTAGATTATTGGAAGCCTATTAATAGGTCAATGTTAATTAAAACTAATGCAGGTGGGTGGTTTCCTCCGCATAAAGATCATCCTCTTATTAACAGAAGTACTTTTAGAGTAGTTGCATTTATTGGCCCGTTTGTAGACCACGAAGCATACGAATGGGAAATGAATGGAAGACGTTGGCCTATACAACCAAATAGAGCGTATTATGTAGACACACGAAAAACTCATAGAACACATAGTTGGCAAAATGATTCTATTCACCTAATTATGAACATTCCTAAAACATGGGAAAATGTTATTAAGTTAATGTCAGTAACTAAGGCATACTAATGAAAATAGCAATATTTGGATGCAGTTGGAGTTCAGGTATTCAAAGTGTAGATGGTAGTAGCTGCTGGCCACACGAATTAGCTAAAATTAGTTCGGACTGGAAAATTTATAATTTTTCATCTAGCGGTACATCTTTAATTTGGAGTTTAAAAAATTTATTAGATGTAAAAGATGCTTGGAAAAACGAAGATGTATTTTACATATTTCAGTATACTAATAGAAATAGATATACCTTTATAAACTCCAAATTTAATATATTAAACTATTTGCAAAATTGTCCTACTCAGCATAATTACTACAAAATTTCTAATCATATAGATAAACATATTACAAAAATTAGTCCTGCTAATATAGGGAAAGGCAATAAGAACGCACATTATAATTATTTTCAACAATGGATTACACATCACGAGGCTTACGGTCTTCCTGATTATATAAGTCATATAAATTATATACAAAATAATGTTAATTTTTCGTTTTTTCATAGACAGACAGATATTAATGATATTGATATACTAGCAATAGAAGATATTTTAGGAAAAAATAAATTTGGTGAATACTCAAAAGACAACGGCAATCATTTTGGAATTAATGGAGCAACGTGGCAAGCTGAATATATAAAAAATGCAATTACTTCTATTGCAACAACAAATTAAATAAGGGACTAAGATAGTTGCGTACATCTAAACAAATTAATCAAATAGAACTGACACATAGTATGCCTGTTCGGTTATTAAATGCTATATCGTCAGAGTCTATAACATCATTAATAGACTACTATAATATTAGTAATTCTATAATACAAAAAAACACAGGACCAAAAGTCTGTGTTATCAATGAAGGCGATGACGTAATTGATAATATATTAGAATCTTTAAGAACTGAATTTGGTAATTTTAAAGTTCGTACAGCACATTATTTTGATGTATCAACTCCGCACATCGTTCATGTAGATGATGATTTTAATTATTCAAATTCGTATAAAGCATTTACGATTCCTTTACTAACTGAAGGTGCTGATTGTAATTTGGCAAAATTAATATTTTTTGATCAATACTATTACGGCGGCCCAGCAAAATTTATTCGAAACGGTCCTGCAAATAAAGTAGAATATTATAATAAAAATTTGTATGTATATGATGATGTTAAAGGATTAAACAACAACGGCATTCCTGCAAATGTTCTATCAATGTTAAGTCATTTACGCCCGCAATGGTTAGAAGGACTTAGTATTAATTCTTACTTTCCTTGGACAATAGGATCTGTTATTGCATTTGATTCTTTACAGCTACATTGTGCAAGTAATTTCAAAGAGCAGGGTATAACACGTAAGTTGGGCATAAGTATATTTACAACGTTAGACAAGGAGTAACTATGGAGTTATGTATTAGTGAATTGCATTTACGAAAACCACCTTGGAGATTAAGAAATAAACTTATAGCAGATCATTTAGAAAAAAATAAATCAGTAATAGATATCGGCGGCGGAGCAGCAAATTTATTAAATTATTATAAACCGTCAACTTATCTTTGTATAGACGGTATGCCAATGCCCGAAGTTGATCTTGTTGTAGATTTAAACACTGATTATCAAACACATGTATCAGCCGGATGGGACTATGCAGTTAATAGTGGTATACTCGAATATGTCGAACAAGTTGACCGGTTTCTTTTTAAACAAAAAGACCTAGCAAAAGAACATATTTTTACATGGTACCCTGATAAACTTATGGGTAGGATGAGCTTTGATCGTATAGAAGATATAATAACACAAAATTATAGTATACAATATTCAGTGCCTTGGGGATCTCAAAAAATGTATAAGTGTACACCTTTATGAAAAAGTGTGTATATCCACAAAATATTTTAATTGTTGGCAATGATGGATATACAGATTCGTGCCCACTTGAAACTGCAAATCTAAAATTAGAAAACATTAACGACGGAATTTTAAATGCTTGGAACAGCAGCAAGTATACTGATTTTAGAAATAACTTAGATACATATCTATCTGACAAAGAAAAGATATGCTGGCAATGTAATAAATTAGAACAGAATGGCGCAGTCAGTTTACGAACAGAAACGCCACTGCTATCAAACTTGCCTGAACTCAAAGCAGTACAATTTAAGTTAAGCAATCGTTGTCAATTAGTGTGTGCTCATTGCGGCCCTAATCTAAGCAGTAGTTGGGGCAAGTTTGCTGGAAGTAAAGACTATGTAAAACAGTTTGAATTAGAAGATCATGTAATTGATGAACTAGCAGAGCTACTTCCTAATTTAAATTACATAAGATTCACAGGCGGTGAGCCCTGGATGGATCCTCTTCACTGGAAAATACTAAAACGCTTATCAACTGTTGATAAGAAAAATTGCGAATTACACTATATTACTAACGGGCTTTCAACTATACGCAAAGAGCTATGGCAAGGTTGGAAAAAAGTAAAAATAATGCTAAGTGTCGACGGATATAAAGATTCGTACGAATGGTTTCGACGAAATGCCAAATGGAATGATTTAGTAAATGGATATAACATGCTAAAGACCATTCCCAATGTTGAAATTAAAATAAATTATTCTTTAACTCCTTGGACTATAAATTATTTAGAATCAGCAAAAGCATTCTTTAAAGAACCTATGTTAATTGTTCCTATAATGTCTCCTTATCATTGCAGCTTAGGCTCATTAAGTAGAGATGATTTTGAAAGATTAGGGTTGACATATTACGAAAAGTATAGTAATATAGTAAGTAGTAACCCTAAACCAATAACATACCTAAAAACTTGGGCAACTGAATGGGATAATAAATGGGGTACTCCTAAACTTGCAGAGAAAATACACCCATGGTTGAAACTTATAAATTAGAAGATCTATCAAAAGACGAAATTTTATCATTTGCAAAATTTGCTTCTAAGTTTACTGAAGATCCTGCACATGTTAATATGTGGCACAATAACTGGATTGATCACCCTAACACCTTGCCTTACTTAATTTACAATAGCACCAGATTTGCCAACGGCAATGGACAGTTTTTTGTACTAAAGATAGATGGAATTGTTCAAGCAATCTCCGGCGTACACATTAGTTCGTTCGATAGTAATGTTGCATTAGGGGGTGTACGCAGTTGGATATCTCCAGAGTATAGAGCTAAGATGTTAATCGGGCATCATCTGCTGCCAGCTCAACTACAGTGGGCAAAAGATAATAATCTAAAAACAATAGCACTAACATTTAACGATTATAATAAGCGACTTATAAATTATTTTAAGCGTTCTGGCATGGGAGTTCCTAAAGAGCGTAATCCTAATAGATTATTTTATAATGGGGTTTATGAAGTTCCGTTTAGCATTAATATACAGTATACAGAACAGTGGGCAATATATCATAAAATTGATGAGTCATACACACCTATTTGGGGGAAAATAAAATGGTTTATAGAAACAGCATAAATACTTTTATGCTAAAGTTCCTACAATCAACCACAAGTACACTTAACTATATACAAGTTACCTGCTTGATTATTGCAGCAGTAGGATTCTTTTATGTTGACTTTACTTGGACAAACATTGTAATTTCAATTGTGTTCTTTTACTTGTTTAGTATAGTAGGTCTTAGTTTAACTTTACATAGATTTTATTCTCATAAAACTTTTATATTTAAGTATGACATTCTTCGAAAATTGTTTACAGTAATTGCAATGCTATCTGGACGAGGTAGTCCGTTGGGTTGGGTGTATATTCATAGATTACATCATAGACACGCAGATACAGAGATAGACCCTCATGGACCTATAAGTATAGGTTTTAGATTATTTGGATTCAAGCCAATAGATGCAGCAGAAGAAAAAACAAAAGTATTTTTAATAAAAGATATGATGACATCAGAACACTTGTTTTATCATAACTACTATCTTGCATTTATAATTGTATGGGCTGTATTGCTTGCAGTTGTGGGATTTGATGTATTATATTTTGCCTATGCACTTCCTTTATTAGGAATACAGTTTAGTCAAAATAGTTTTAACTATTTTGCACACAAATACGGATACAGGAATCATAATACAAAAGATGATAGCACAAATAATCTTCTATTATGGCCTTTTATTATGGGAGATGCGTGGCATAATAATCATCATAACAATTTAGCAAAGCCTACTACTAAAGAACAGTGGTGGGAATTAGATCCAGTCATAACAGTAGCAAAAATGGTGAGTAAATAATGAAATATTTAAAGAGCAATACAATTGTTGCACAAATGGTATTATTAATATCATTAATTGGAACAATATGGGGATACTATACATACGGAGTTGACATTAATACTGTTCTACTTCCTATCTTAGGATACTTTTTATATGTAGGGCTAGGTATAAGTGTAACATTTCACAGACAGCTCACTCATAAAGCATACAGTACATATCCATTAATTACTAAGATAGGTACATTATTAGGTACATTTTCAAATACTGGTAGTAGTATTGTATGGGTAGCAATACACATGAATCATCATAGGTTTAGTGACACTGATAAGGATCCCCATAGCCCGGCCCACAAGGGACTAAAGACATTTGCACTAGAGTATGACCTTGATACAAGCAAAGTAAAATGGAAAATGAAACATCTTATTGGTGATTCTTTTCATATGTTTTTACACAAATATTATTTTGCTGTTATTGCTACATGGAGTTTCCTTCTTTATCTAATAGGAGGCGTCCATTTAATGATATTTTTACATTGGTTTCCTATGATTATTAGTGGAGCAATGAGTAATATTGTAAACTACATAGGACATAAACCTAATTGGTGGGGAGGATATCGTAGATACGATACAGTAGACGACAGTGTAAACAACTGGTTATGGGCAATTCCAAGTTGGGGAGAAACTTTACATAATAATCACCACAAGCGTCCGTATAGTTGGAGCCATGGTGAGCGTTGGTACGAATTAGATATTGGAGCATGGATAGTTAAGCTGATAAAAGTTAAATAATGGCACAAGTAGTTATTTTTACAGGTGCTTCTTGGACAGGCTCTAAGCGAGCTTCAATGCATAAAAAGCCCGGAACATCAATAAGTAGGCCATTAGGTGCATATCAAATAGCAGCTATACTTAGAAATAAAGGCTACACTGTACAAGTAATTGATCACTATTGGCACTTAATCTCTCAAGCAGAACTATTTGCAGAAATATTTAAAAAATATGTCGGACCGGATACTCTATGGATAGGCTGGTCTAGTACATTTTTTACAGTAAAAGGAAAAGACACTTCTACAAACTTAATTGACGTTGGTTACCAAAGTCGAGCACAAGACTGTATCGGGTTTACAGATCGTGGAATAAATTTTATAAAGAGATGGATAAGTGAACAAAATCCTAATATTAAATTAGTATGTGGAGGTGCTCAGGCATGGCATTGGAGTAAGCAATCATTTGAATTTTTTGATTACTTTGTAACTGGATATGCAGATGCTACTGCACTACACTTAACTGATTTTCTAGCAGGTAAAACATCTAGTATTAATACAATAAAGAACTTAAACGGATCGCAGTCTATTGTATACGATCAAAAAGGTAGTTTGTTTGATTTTAATAACCATACTCATGTGTGGGACAAATCTGATCACCTACACCGGGGAATATCTCTCCCTATAGAAATATCTAGGGGCTGTATATTTAAATGTTCCTATTGTAGTTTTCCGTTAAACGGTAAGAAGAAAAACGACTTCATTAGAGATTCTGGAAAACTTATAGATGAATTAACATATAATTACGAAACATTTGGCACAACACATTATATGTATGGAGATGATACACACAATGATAGTGTACAAAAACTTGAGTACCTGTATAATAATGTTTATTCAAAGCTCCCATTTAAAATAAAATTCTCAACTTATCTGCGTTTAGATTTATTAGTAGCACATTCTCATACAATCGAGTTATTAAAAGAATCAGGATTAGTTGGTACTTTCTTTGGAGTTGAAAGTTTTAATAAAGAAGCAAACAAGGTAATTGGAAAAACTGCATCAAAAGAACGCATCATGGAAAATTTGTGGAAGTGCAAGGATATTTGGAAGGATGATGTTATTATTAATCTAGGATTAATTTTAGGACTTCCTAATGATACAATTGATACTTGTACTGAATGGCTAACTGACTCGTTACACAAAGATTCGCCAGTTGATTATGCTGCGATTGCACCACTACAACTAAGTCCAGTTAGTAATGCAGATCCGCAATTTCAAAGTGATATGGAGTTAGATTATAAAAAATACGGTTACACATTTCATGAAAATCGTTGGACTAACAATGTAGGTATGACAGTGTACGATGCAACTCGTTTAAAAGAACAATTTGATAATTATCAATTAGAACAACATCTGTATTTAAAAAATTGGTATGATCCTCACAGAGCAACCACTTTAGGGATATCAGAAGAAAAATTTTATAATACCAGTATTAGAGACTTAGTGTCTATAGAAGAAAAAGTTGTACAAGATTATTTTAACAATTTGTTGAAAGGAAGTTAGAAATGATAGTGTATGTGGGATACTTCTTTGCCTGGACTTTTTTGTTGTATTGGGTACATAGAATAAGTCATATAGTACCTATAATGAAAACAATACATTGGGGACATCATCAATATGTTATTGAAGGACAGCCTAAATGGATGTGGCAAAACATTTTTCTATATAGTGATGATTGGATAGGAACTGCTGATTTGTTTATGACAGAAGTAATCCCTACTTTAATATTTTGTTACTTTACAGGACAGTGGTGGATATTTGCTGTATATTATATATGGACTGCCTTTATACAAGAATGGGTTGAACACAATCCTAAATTTAACTTATGGCCTTTTAGTGCAGGACAATGTCACTTAAATCATCACAAAAATTGGAGAACAAACTATTCTATATTCTTTCCACTATGGGACATTATTTTTAAGACATATACACCAGTTAAGGAACGGAAATGAATTTCTCAGAAAATAGTTGGGTTAGTTGGCAATATGATAATGGACCGCTTCATTCAAGAAGTCCGTCGGCAGATGCAATCTTTAAAACAGTGTACACACCTACCAATCAACCAATTGGTACATTGTGGGAAGAAGCAGTTAAAGGTGCTAAAACTACATTAGATTTGCATCCTGGTCTTACTCCTAGTTTATTCTTTAGTGGAGGTGTTGACAGCGAGATGATGCTTAGAGCATTTATACATATTGGAGCAAAGCCTAACATATATGTTGTGCGGTTTGAAGATGATATAAACATATATGATGTTAGTTATGCAGTTGCTATTGCTAATAGCTTAGGTGTAGACATTAAAATAATCGATATGAATATTAAAAAGTTTTATGAAAATGAAGCAGAAACAGTAAGTGAAATTGCACAATGTGACAGGCCAAGGGCATTGCCGCAAATGAAGTTTGCAGATTTTGTAGACGGTCTTCCTATACTATGTATGGCTGATGTTACTTGGCAACGAAGTAATAGTGATTATAGTAAAAAAGGTGTGTGGAAAGCATGGGAAATTGAAAGCGATTGTGCGTTTGATAGATATAATATTGCTGTAGGTCGTACAGCAATATATCAATGGGGTCGATGGAGTCCAGGTATACTGATAGCTAATACCAGATGGAAATGGTTTCACAGACTTATAAACGATTACTATCCGGGCAAGTTAGGAAATAGTAGTACTAAGTTTGAAGGCTTTAGTGAAGAATTTCCTATGATGATTCCTCGTCGTAAAAAAGTAGGGTTTGAACAATGTGAAAATGTTATTACGGAATTTGAAGACTTTTTAAAAGTAAAGTACAATGGATTGCCATTCCGTAGACAAAGTGAATTAACACTAGACGAAATGTGGGTAGCACTTACTGGGAAAGACTTCGCTGCCAATAACGCTTAACTGATGTTCCTCGATGTAAGTGTTGTATTAGTTGGCTTATTTCTAAAAATATTTGATTTTCTCTATACTTGTGTTCTGGACCATTAATTATATAATCAATTTTTTCGCATCCTTGATACTTTGGATAGTAATCAATATCATACTTCCAATGCTTTCCAAAGAACAACGGTTTTATAAATAAATCCCAATAGTTAATGATACTAATAGGTTCTTCGCCTAAGTACGACAGTCCGTCGATAGAATAATACTCCCAAGCATGTAGTGCTGCTTGTACTATATCGTCTTTGAGTATGCTTAATAATATATGTTCATCGTCGTTAAACTTAACAACAGTATGATTTACATTTAATGCATCATATGCTCTAAGTCTTGCATACTCTACACTATTAGCACTTTCAAACAAATAAAACTTTTTATCTTTAACATATAAGTCGGGACCATCAAACCCTTCTATAAATGTACTGTCAGTCGGAAGTTGTGATAAGAATTTACTATGCAATATTTGATTAGGTGGAATATCTAATTGAGTTGACAGTTGCATCACATCGTCTTTGACAGCATACGGATCAATAGTAACTGTTATAAGATCAAAGTTGTATTTTTCTTTTTGTGCTAATACATTAGCGTGTTCGTTATCGTTATAACCTGGCATATGTAAAAATGCACAAGTTACTGGAATTTTTTCATCATAAAAGGCACGGAAAGTTGCTTGACTATCCGTGCCTCCACTATGCGATAATATTAAATTTTTGTAAGTATGATCTAGAAATCGCGAACGAATTTTAAATTCTTCTCTTGTAGAACCAACATTATGCGTACACGGCTTGAGATCTATGTAAAATTTATTATTATCAAAGCCATACACTTATATTACTTCGCTGTTTTAAGTGATGGGTCGATTAGTTCAGCAATGCCTTTAGCCCACGGCACAGTATTCCATACACGCTCATGTATATAGTACAACGCCATGTTAACTGCTGTAGCTAATCCTGCAAAAATAACAGCACTGCCCCAACTACTTGTGACTAAGAAAGGAATCAAGATATTACTTGCTGTAATTGCTACTCGCCAAGAAATCATTTTAGCAGCAGCTCTAAATTCTTTTTCTTCAAAGACTTTTTCTGGATCCGGTGTACGCAACGCATTAAAGCAGTTCCATGCTCGTTCATGTAACCAATATAGTGTACTGTTAATAACAGTTGCCCAGCCAGCAATTTTTAAACCTACTAAAATACTACCTGTGGCTAAAAATCCGTTGACGATATGTGAAATAGTTAACAGAACCCTCCAAGAAATCATTTTAGCAATAGTTCGTGGATGCTTTTCTGTAAATTTTGTTGACATTATTTTCTCCTTGAATTATAAATACTACTATTACTTATTCCATAGCAATGCAGCGGAATTTATTTCTGGCTCCATTTTTGAAACTTCATAGTTGTATGCATAAATTTGCAATCCATCTTCAAACCCGTGGGTTTTATTTACAAAGTTACTGGCATGATGTTTAACATACTCGATACCTTCCTTCCAAATTGAATGATGTTTAGTGCCTTTATGCCCTTCTATGTACCACGCATCAAACTCACTGTACCAATCTAAGGTAGCTTTGTTTGCTTGCCACCAATTATTATTCCAAGTAGTGTACAGAAGCGGCCGCAGTTCTCGTTCGTGTACTTGTCTGTACAAATCAGCAGTTAGATTTTTATGAAACCAAAACTGCTGTTTATCAGGTGTTAGTTCTAACCAGCGTTTAATAATATATGCTTGCTTACAAAGGATATCTACACTTTCAGGAGCCCAGTAGAAATATTCTACTACAGCATTATCATAGTCTTTGATATGATTTTCTACAGTAATAATGTTAGTAGCACGATCGGTAAATCTTATATAATATTTGTTGTTAGTATGAATAAATGTTCTTGGTTTTTCTACACCTAATACAAGTGCAAGTTTTTTACTTTTGTCAAATTGTTTTCTCACATCGTTAAAATGTATGTAATTGAATCGTGTAACATTTAAAGGATTTAGTCCCTCACGCTTATCCATTACCCAGCTTGCATCACCTACTTCTAACCATGAATTGAACAAATAGTCACTCATGTCAAGTATAGTTATTTTAGTTTTTGGTGCTCGTTTTTCTATTTCTTTAAGACGAGGCAAAGTTTGTAAGTAATGTTCCGCAGCAGCATTTTTAGGATCTTTATTATTTGGGTCAATTATTGTATGTTTAAGATTTGCTTTTTCCATAGTGTTTACTACAAGCTCGTCTATGTGTAGTCCTTGCCTAATAAAACTTTCTACAATGTTTTGACTGTCGGCACCACCACTATAACTTATCATAATATAGTCGTAAGAGTCGCGTAGCTGCTTAGTACGGCGGTCGTACAGTGCATCTAACGACTCAGTTGGCTCAATATGCCACGGGTATTTTTCAAATACTTCGTTGTTAAAGTGCCATTTAACTTCTTGATTTATCGACTGTGCATAGATACATGCTTTAATCTTGCTGTCAAATTCGATTGAACCTACAGTATAATATCCAAGTTTTTTGTTTATCATTTCATATATATTTATAACCATTAACTACACAGATAAATAGAAGTGATGAACAGCCTATTTAACACTCAGTATCCAATTTTTTGTGCTGCAATGAACAAAGTTAGTGATGCTAACCTTGCTTCAGCAGTATGGGAAGCCGGGTGTATGCCTAGTTTAACATTATTTAACTACTTCATTAATCGTAAAATACATTACAACTTAATGCAACGTGATATTGATTCTTTTTATGCTCTTTCACCTTTAGGAAAATTTGTGTTTAGTGTAGATAGCGAAACATTAACTAGTGATGATTTTTTTCAAATGATCGTTAATAATAAAATAGAGTACTTAGAAATAATCGTGCCTACATTACAAGTAAAGCATAAAATATTAACAGAAGACACAATTAAAATTCTTACAAAACTGCAACACGATTTAAAACGATATAAGGATTTAAATATAAAAGTTATCCTAAAAGGCTTAACTAGATTTGTACCGTTAGAAATAGAATTATATTTTCCTAATTTATTTGATGGATTTATTCTAAAAGGTCCCGACGGTGCAGGAAGTGTAGTTGATAGATTAGATAATAGTACATTATTAGAAAATCAAATATCTGTCTTAGAAAAATATCCTAATTGTTGTCTAATTACTACTGGCGGCATTTCTTCAGGTGCAGACGCAAAGCAGTATTTAGACAACGGTGCAAAATATGTAGGTATAGGAACTCTTTTTGCATTTAGTGCTGAAAGTAGCATAAGCAACGAGTCAAAGTTAGCAGCAATAGGAAAACAAATAGAACGATTTGCAGACACAAATCAAAACGCAATAATATTTTCAGCTGATAAGTTTGAAGAATTTGATCGAAACCATACAGTAAGTTTAGAACACGGTGTTAAATCAGTCGAAGGGCATTTATTTGCAGGTACTGGTATAAAAAATATAAACAATATTAAAACAGTAAAAGAAATTGTTAAGGAAATTATAAATGGCATGTAACTATAGTTTAGACTCGTTTTGTCCAGAGGCATGGAGCCAAATTGAAATAGATGCTGAGGGAGATTTTAAGATATGCTGTTTAGCTAACTTTGATAAAGACTTTGGTATGGCCGTTGACGACGATGGCCAAGTAATGAATGTTATGACTCACACTATTGTTGAAGCAATGAACAGTGCAACACACAAACAGCATAGATATGAAATGAGCCAAAATCAAAAACCAAAAAGATGTCGTAGTTGTTTTGATAGCGAGGAAGCAACTAAAGGTGTAAGTGAATTTAAAGAACGCAGTCGGACAGGATTAAGTAAGCGGCAACGTGTAATACAAAATACATCTCGTACAGTACCAGAATATGTAAAATATGATCAAGCACATTCTGTTACATTAGAAGATGGAACCTTAATTAATCCTAAGATTGTCAATCTTGATATCCGTTTTGGAAATCTCTGTAATCAAAAATGCATTATGTGTAGTCCGCAACACAGTAATTTATGGTATGATGACTGGGTAGCTATAGGATACGGGGCTCCTCAATATAATCGAAAACGTGGCGTATACAAAAAAGGCGAAGTAAAAACTTTTGAATTTTTTAAAGATGAATACGGCCGAAACAAGATGTCTGGTATGGAGCCATGGTGGGAAACTGATCGCTGGTGGAACATGTTTGAAGAAATAGCACCTAGTTTAAGGTACATTTATTTTACAGGTGGAGAACCGTTGATCGTTCCCAGTATGCAAAAATGTCTAGATATTCTCATTGATAAGGGATTTGCTAAACACATACAATTGCGATTTGACACTAATCTTAGTGTAATTAATCAAAAAGTAATTAATAAATTTAAACACTTTAAAGATGTTTTCTTGTGTGTCAGTATAGATGATACTGGAGACCGATACAATACTATTAGATTTCCTGGAAACTTTGAACGAATTTTACAAAATATATATACACTAAAAGAAAATAACATTAATATACATTATATTAGCACCTGTGTAGGTATAGCTAGCCCATATAGTATAATACGTATGGCAGAACTTGCAGAAGAACTTAAAGTTGACACATATTTTAGATTCTTAGAAGGACCTAATTGGTTAGATATTAGAAACTATCCAGCAAATGCAAAATTAGAAATAATTGAAAATCTTAATAAGCATATGGGCTGTAGTCAAACGTATAACAAATGGGCTAAAGCTGAAATTAAACTATTAGAAAAGTATATGGACCATGGCGAAGAAAAACATCTAAAAGAATTTATTAGGGTAATGGACTTGTTAGATAGCCAACGTAACACTGACTGGAAAACAGCTTTACCTGATGTTGCAGAGCTTTTTCAAAAACATACCAATTTATTAATTAATTGATGGTGTCCTTATTTAAGAGTACAATTTCCCAACCTGTATTATGTTCTATTTCTAATGCTAACTCTTTTGCCCATTCTGGCTGAGCAACTATAGCAGTTATATCTACTGCCCATTTGCTTTCTAATGTCATTACTAGTTTACTAGAATCTGAAAATGTCATTTCTCTAAATTGTGTACACATCTCGGTATCGATGTAATTTTCTTTCACCCATGCAGTAAACGCAGCAGTAGGGGTGTACCATTCTGCATCAGTATGCGGTCTCATAAAAGTTCTTTTAAATGATTTCATTTGTTTATCTCCTACTATTATTTATCACTAAATATTGATATGATAGATCATAAAGAATTAGGCTACTATACATGTGACGGTAAAGTATTTTCAAGTAAAATACATGCATGTATCCATGCAACACAAACAAAGCAACCATTAACTTGGCACTTTAACGATGAAGTGTTTGACAAGTATCCGTGGCATATTGAACCTGAAGAAAGCATTGATGAATTATATTTTCGTCGTGCTAGGCAGTTGCGTGAAAAATACGATTATATATGTCTAGCGTTTAGCGGCGGCGGCGACAGCAATAATATTTTAGAAGCGTTTTTACGACAAGGACTTTTTATTGATGAAGTTGTTACCAACGTAATGGACGATAAGAATAAGTTAACTATTGCTAACACTTCTATTGCATCCAATTGGAATGAAGGTGCAGAATTTAAACTTCAAACTGAAGGACGCTTAAAAGATTTAAAAAAGAGATCTCCTAATACTATTATTAGTGTAATAGATCTAAGTCAAGGGTTGTTTGATTTATTCGATAGCTACGGTGATGCAGGATGGATTGAAAAAACTAGAGAACGAATGAATCCTAGTGGGTTTATGCGTCATAACTTTTTACATATGAAAGAAATCCGTAAAAGGTTTGACAAGGATAAAAAAATATGCATGTTACTGGGCATTGAAAAACCTAGAACATATATCAAAGGAAATACATTTAGAATGTGCTTTAGTGACAAAGCATGTAACATTGCAACAGTATCAGAATTTACAGGCGATTATACTAACACTGCAATTGAATATTTTTATTGGCATCCAGATGCAGCACCTATTATTGCAAAACAATGTCATATTATTAAGCGTTGGTTAGAATATAATCCACAATATTTAAATCTATGGAAGCCCAAAGATGTCGGCGAAATATGGAGCAACCATAGAAAATATCACGAGCGTATACTAAGGCCACTATTATATAATTCGACATGGCACGATAATTATTGGCAATCTGATAAAAGTACTAAAGACTGGTACAGCGAAATTGATGATTGGTTTTGGACTCAGCACAAAGATAGTAATGCACATACTATTTGGAGAGCAGGATTAGACTATGTTAAAACTAATGCAAGCGATTGGATGATGGCTGGAGACAACGAAGGCCTTAAAGGATTCCTTAAGGCCTACGATATAGGTGAAATGAAAATGATTATTACTGAATCGCCTGAACTAATAACTGCTAAGTTTTAGTTCAAATCTACCCACACACTACCTGTGTAGCCCTGAAACTTGGTTAGTGTTGTATTAAATATCATCATACCAGCTTCTGGAGCAGTTACAGCAGCATCACGAGCAGCATCATCTGCATACACAGCAAGTTTAACAGCACCGTTAAATTCAGTATGACTGTCTGCACGGAATGATGCATTAGTGCTTGATCCGCCTGCTTGAGTAGTTGTCTTAACATCAATACTGGTTGGCATAATACCAGTACTTACTGTACCGTCAACTCGTGCAGTAATATATGCACTGTCTACATAGCTTGTTCCGTCATGTGCACCAAATGATAATCTATGTATTGCATCACCGTCGACGACTGTTAGCGGAGTGTCATATGTTCCACGTGATCTACGCATTAGTAGTCTTGGCCCATCACTAGTTATATTACTATTACCTAGCGAATAGAATGGAATACCGGTAGGAGCAGTAGTTCTACCATTGTGTATGCCGTTAGTTACAAAAGTTCCTGCGTAATCAATATGTGCTCTAACAATAGGAGTTCCTGCATTACTTGATGTAATAAATTCTAAACGACCAGGAGCAACACTAGCACCGGGTGTACCGTCTGGATCAATTCTACCTACTATTTGTGCAGCACCTGCGGCTGCTGATAAATCATACCAGCTAATAGCACCAACAGTATCCCCTGCTAATAAGTTTGAAGGAGAAGCTTGCGTTCCTCTACTTCTTGATATTGAAAAGTAATGTCCGTCGGTACCATCATAGTATCCGAATGCTCTTAACGGTGTTTCGAGTCCAGTTGTTGCTTCACCAACAACTAAGTTTGACTGAACAGAAGTAAGAGCCGATAAAGATCCTGTAATATTTTCACCTGGAATAGTTCCGTTTGTTCCGTTGACTAACAATGTACTATTGTCAGAAAATATCGAACCTGTTAAATCACCATCTACGTTTCCAGTTAAGTTACCTGTTACGTTTATAGTAGCAGTTCCAGCAAGTTGTGCAGCAGCAATAACCCCAGTTGATGCATCAAATACTACAGTACTATCGTCTGCAATAAGATCGCCTTGAATTCTTCCAACAGTAAGTTGGTTTTCTACATTAAGTTGACTAATCCATGCTTCGTTAAACTGCTTCGTTGATGAGCCTAAATTCCAAGTAATGTCAGTATCAGGAACTAAATGTCCTTGTATTGCTCCACCAAACACAACAATATCACTACCAATACCGTCACCTAGGTTAATATTTCCTGTAGCAGTAATTGTACCTGTAATGTTAATATTACCAGTACCTGTAATGTTATGACTGTTTAGATCTAAGTCACCACCTAGTTGCGGAGTAGTATCAGCTAATACAGAATCAATTGTTCCTGAAATGCTAGTAATACCTCCAGCAGTAGAACCGTCACCTACGTATAGCTGTTTTGTGTCTGTTGTATATACTAATTCAC
>Ga0222648_1000300_pt1 | contig 22290 bp, 22 predicted proteins | sample AntAcemetagen335_FD_181021 | JGI IMG/M metagenome (GOLD analysis project Ga0222648, IMG submission 181021) | Saline water microbial communities from Ace Lake, Antarctica - #335 | ecosystem: Environmental > Aquatic > Non-marine Saline and Alkaline > Saline | place: Antarctica: Ace Lake... | reverse complement strand
ACCTCGAATTCTCCGTTTCCGTTCGTCCTCCGATCGTCGAGTTCCAAACTCACCACCTCCCAAAATAAAAACACGTAAAAACAACAGGTCAACCCGTTCCAGCGCCTTCCCCACCTGTACGACCACGCCATGATGGACCAGTACCAAGGTACGGCCGGAGGGGCTTTCCCAAATCCAGGCACCTACGTTTGATGCGGCGTACGGAGCGCATTCGTCAGACCGTCTACCCACTACCCGACCTTTCCAATCCCACGGCCTGACTGTTTCGCGTTTGCGCACAACACAAGTGCACTGTTCGGCCCGAGTACGCTCGACTGTTTGCTCATACACATGGCCCGAAGTACACACATACTCAGCACTGACACTGTTTGCCCATACGAAAACAAAAGGCCGTGCGCTCGGCGAGTTGTCGCCGCACGTGTTCGCCATTGCGGAAACCGCGTTTTCCGCCATGACTAACTTGCACACGAGCCAGTCCATTCTAGTGTCCGGTGAATCGGGCGCTGGGAAAACGGAAACCGCGAAGCAAATCATGCACTACCTGGCGCACATGGGAGGTCGAGCTGGTTCTGGGGATGCTGGAGCTGGGGATGGAGCGTTGGGTAACGATTCGTCGAGTTACGACTCCTCAACTCAATCAACTCAATCCCGTCCCGTGGAGCAGAAGGTTTTGGAATCCAACCCGTTGTTGGAGGCGTTCGGGAACGCGAAAACGGTGCGGAACGACAACTCCTCGCGGTTCGGGAAGTTCATCGAGATCCAGTTCGACGATAAACACAAAATCAGTGGGGCAATTATCCGGACGTACCTGCTGGAACGCTCGCGCATCGTGTCGGTGGATTCACCGGAGCGGAACTTCCACGTGTTTTACCAGGTACGGCCTTGGGGCTTCCCCAAATCCCGCCGATTGTTTACGGACCCTCTGTGACTGTTTCCCGGTACTACTAGTAACAACTGTTACAACTACATACATCACAAGTGCACTGTTCGGCCCGATTACTCTAAGCGCCCTGTGTCCGGCCCGATTACTCGGACCCCAATCCCCCGTACCGCGCACCCGTAGACTCAAGACTGACCCTTTTCGTCTCCACAACCAGCTCTGCGACGGGGCTTCCGAGGAGGACAAAAAATCCCTGCGCCTGAAACCGAGCTGCGAATTCGCGTACCTCGCGCAAAGCACGTGTCACACCCTGGCTGGCGTGGATAACAAGGAAGAGTACGTCTCCACACGCCGGGCGATGGAAATCGTCGGGATTGGCGAAAGTGACCAACGCGCCGTGTTCCGCGTGGTGGCGGGGATTCTTCACCTGGGCAACGTCACGTTCGTAAACAAAGACGACGAAGCGTGCGACGACGGGTGCGTTCTTTCCGGGGAGGCTTCCAGAAACGCTCTTAAAGATGCTGCCCATGTGCTGAAGGTCGACTGCGATACCCTGGAAAAGGCGCTCACCACGCGAACCATCGAAACCGTGGAAGGGTCTATTACCAAACCCCTGGACGTCAAGGCGGCTACGAACTCGCGCGACTCGCTCGCGAAAACCCTGTACACCCGTTTGTTCGACTGGCTCGTGTTGAAAATCAACAACTCCATCGGCCAGGACAGCAACAGTAAGCACTTCATCGGCGTCCTGGATATATACGGCTTCGAGAGCTTCAAGTCGAATTCGTTCGAGCAGTTCTGCATCAACTTGGCGAACGAAAAGCTGCAGCAGCACTTCAACCAGCACGTGTTTAAAACCGAACAGGAGGAGTACGAACGCGAGGAAATCGACTGGAGCTACATCGAGTTTGTGGATAACCAGGACGTCCTGGATTTAATCGAAAAGAAACCCGCGGGCATCATCTCCTTGTTGGACGAGGCGTGTATGTTTCCCTCCACCACGCACGCGCAGGTATGGCCGCGCGGGCTTTCCCAAATCCGACACACCGGCCGTTTGCGCGTACTCGTGTAAAAAGAGACTGTTACCGGATGCCGATTGGGGAGCCCGTAGCTACTGTTTGCTACATACGTCACAATCACGACTATTTTACCGAAGCTGGTGATTGTTTGTCCATACATCGCGATATACATGGCACTTGGACACTCAAGACTGACACTTTCTTTTATTTATCAAAAAAAGTTCGCCACGAAACTGTACGGCGCGCTCCGAGACCACGGCCGGTTCGGGAAACCCAAAACCTCGCAAACCGCGTTCACCCTGGCGCACTACGCGGGGGACGTGACGTACGAGACGGACTTTTTTCTGGAGAAGAACAAAGATTTCGTCGTCGCTGAGCACGTCTCTCTTCTCGGGCAGTCTGGGTGCGCCATGCTTGGCGTGATATTTGCGCAACCGACCGAGGGTGTTGTCAACGAAAGCTCAAGCGCTTCGCGAGTTTCGAAATCGGCGATGAAGTTCTCATCAATCGGCGCCGCGTTCAAAACGCAGTTGAACGACTTGATGCGGAAACTGAACACCACTGAACCGCACTACGTTCGGTGCGTCAAACCCAACGGCCGGAACGTGCCGTCTGACTTTGAAAACGCCAACGTGCTACACCAGCTGCGGTGCGGCGGAGTGCTGGAGGCGGTGCGGATTTCGTGCGCCGGGTACCCGTCGCGGAAACCGGTTGACGAGTTTCTGGACCGGTTCGGTTTGTTGGCGGTTGACAAGACGAAGTTGTTCAAACCGGGGGAGGAGTTCAACGTCGCGAGGGCGATCTTGACCGAAACCGGGCTTGAAAAGACGTGGCAGATTGGCAAAACGAAGGTTTTCCTAAGAGCGGGGCAGATGGCGAGCCTGGATATGATTCGGCACAAACGCGTGACGGCCGCCGCGGTGGCGATTCAGCGAATGGCGAAAGGGCGGTACCAACAGAAACAGTTCGCGAAGGTCAAAGCCGCCGCGAACTGCGTGGCGCGGTGGAGCCGCGGGATGTTCGCGCGTAGGTTGGCGACCGCCATGCGTCTGGAACGCGCAGTGGTGAAAACGCAGGCGCGCGCGCGAACCGCGTTTGCGGTAAGAAGGTTCGACAAGTGCAAGAAAGCGTGCACCAAGATCCAGGCGAGCTTCCGAGGCGCGCTCGCGAGGGCGAGGGTCTCGCTGATGCGCCGCGAACGCGCTGCGGTTACGATCCAAGCGCACGCGCGTTGCCGAGCCGCTAGGGTTGAATTTATAAGCACCAGAACAGCCGCGGTGACGTTCCAGTGCGCGTTCAGAAGCAAGCTCGCCAGGGGGGTGATGAAGGCGCTGAAAGCCGAACGAAATGAACGAGGCGCGCTTCTCGCGGCAAAGAGCGAGCTCGAGAAGAAACTGGAGATGGAGCGCGTGAGGGCGGAGCTGGAGCGGCGGAGGCAGGCGGAGGAGACGTTACGTCGCGAAAAAGAAGCTACAGAAGCCGCTGCGAAGCTCGCGGCGATGCAGGAGGAGATGCGGCTGGCGAAGGAAGCCGCGGAGGAGGCGGCTCTGCGACGCGCGGAGGAGGCGGCGGCGGCGGAGCAAACACGCCGGGACGAAGAGCTCGCGAAGAGCGCGGCTAGGGAAGCCAAAGCAGAAGCCGCGGCGACTTTGGCGAAAGTCGCGGCGATGGAGGCGGCTGCTTGTTTAGCGGAGACGAAATCTCAGGCGCAAGCCGCCGCGCACGCAACGGAGCTCGACGCGGAAAAAGCGGTGGTGAAAAAGTTGGAGACACGGAACCTGGAACTGGAAAAGGCGTTGAGTGAGACGGATTACAAACTGGAAGCAGCGGCGGAAAAAGTTTTGATGCTCGAAAACGAAAACCAACGTTTAAAACAGATGGCCAAGGAAAACGTCATGGCCGTTGCGGCGGTGCGCGCCGGGGAAGGCGCTGGAAGGTCGCCGCCCCGACACGACAACGAAACCACGAACGGCTACTCAGCCGGGGGTCAGTCTCCCCTGACCCCCGACAGCCTCGGCGGAAGCCCCGGCGACATGGAGTTGCGCCGCCGAGTGGAAGCGGGACACTTAGCGAAGCTCGCGGCGACGCAGAAGACGCACGCCGAGCACGACACGCTACTGCGTTTGGTGGACACCGCGTGCGAGGTTGGTTTCTCGCACGGCCAGCCCATCTTGGCCTGCGTTACCTTCCGAAGCCTTCTTCACTGGAAGAGCTTCGAACTGGAACGAACGCCGCTGTTCGACCGCGTGATGCAAACCATGAGCGCGAACGTCGAGGCGCACACGGATAACAACAACCAGCTGACGTACTGGTTAGCGAACACGTTCGCGCTGTTGCACCTGGTAAGTTTTCCCATTAACCACATTCCGCAGACTGATTGTCCATACAATACTGACATTTCCTTTTACAATCTCAGTTGCAGCGCACGTTGAAAACGAGCGGCGGCGGCGCGAGCTCGCGAAGGCGAACGGGCTTGGGGTCTGGCGTGGGGATTTTCGAGAGGTTCAACTCGCGTTTGCGAGCGGTGTCCACGCCGTCGCTGGACAAAGCCGACGACGAAGCTACTGGAGCTGTCGCGGGCATTCCGGGCGTAAAACAAGTGGACGCCAAGTACCCCGCGTTTCTGTTCAAACAACAGCTCACCGCGTTCGTGGAGAAGATCTACGGGTTTTTGAGGTACGGCCTTGCGCCTCCCTGTTTGCCCAAATCATTGCCTCTATGTTTGCCCATACGCGACTGACACTTTCTTTTATTTATTGCAGGGACAACATGAAGAAGGAAATCACGCCTCAGCTCGGGAGTTGTATCCAAGCTCCGCGGGCTACTCGCGGCGGCGCCGCGGCCAGACGAGGCGGCACGCAAACCGCGACGTCCACCGCGACGGACGGCGGGCCGCAGCTCGGCACGCACTGGCGCACGATTCTGGATCACCTCGACGCGTTGTTACTCACGTTCAGAGGTACGTATTGCGCGTTTCCCAAATCCTGACACACTGTTTCAAGCCCCGCTTTGACTGTTTGAGTGCACTACTGTCCGTAACAACTGTTACAACTACATACATCACAAGTAGACTGTTTGCCCATACTGTACACCCATACTCCCGACTCAAGACTGACACTTTCTTTTCTTCATCTCAGCCAACCACGTCCCCGTGTTCCTGGTGCGCAAGTTCTTCACGCAGATTTTCTGTTTCATCAACGTGCAGCTGTTCAACGCGCTGTTGCTTCGCCGGGAGTGCTGTTCGTTTTCCAACGGCGAGTACATCAAAACCGGGCTTGCGGAGTTGGAGGTGTGGCTTATTGAAAGCAAGGAGTGGACGGGCCGGGCGTGGGACGAGCTTCGGTACATCCGGCAAGCCACGCAGCTTTTGGTGATTCACCAGAAACCAAAGAAGACGCTGAACGAAATCACCCTCGAGCTGTGCCCGGTTTTGTCGATCCAGCAGCTTTACCGGATAAGCACCATGTACTGGGACGACAAGTACGGCACGGAAACCGTGTCCCAGGACGTGCTACACGCCATGAAGGAACTCATGATGAAGGACCAAAACACGAACATGAGCAACTCGTTTCTCCTGGACGACGACTCCAGGTACGGCCGGACAGGGCTTTCCCAAATCAGGCGGCACACGGTTTCAAGCCCCTATTTGAGTAAAGTAGGAATATAACTACACTGTTTGCCCATACAGTAAGACTCGCGACTGACCGTTTTCTTTTTGAAACTCTAAAAGCATTCACTTCACGATTGACGACATCTCGGGCGCCCCGACGGCGATCGATTTGGACGCGGTGACGATCCCGGAACACCTGAAAACGGATCCCGCGTTTGCGTTTCTGCTGAGCTCGGTGCGTGTCAGCGAAGCGGCGTGAGGAGTGGGAGTAGGGTGGTGAAATACAGTTGTTTACCCTAGCTAGTGATGAGGGTGTGAAGGTTTTTACATACAACGTGATGATTGAAACGAGAATTGTTTCTTCGTTGCGACGACGCGACGTTCTACTTGTGATTCCGGTCCACAGAAATCTCTCCATCCCACCTCCTTTATCACCTCGGGAACGCGAACACTTTGTGTTTCCTCTTGCGGTCGGTCAACGCCGCGAGGTACATAAAGTCGCCCGCCACGGACCCGAAGTCGCCCTCGAACGTGGTGTGCAGCTCGGGCACGACAAGAAGCGTTTTCAGCGGATTCGGGGTGCCCGCGTTACTTTCGCCTTCGCCGGCGTTACTTTCATCATCATCGCCGGTGTGCAGCGCAGCGAACCTCGCGACTGGCGTCTCCCCACCCCTCGCGCACCACAGCAAGGTTCGAACCGCGGCGTGTCCCTCGTCCCAACCCAGGGTACTACCCACTTGGCAGAACCCGAGGTTGTGTGGGAACGAGTCTTTATTAAACGCGGGGTACTCGAGGGCGTGGAAAAGAAGCCCGACCGTTTTCGTGTTCGCGTCCGCGAAGCAATGGCAGTGGAACAAGTCGAAGCGCGACAGGGTGGGTTTCTGTGTTTTATTTTCGTGTGACGAGTAGTCACCGCTAGACAAAGAACAAACACTCGTACCACCAACAGTACCAGCCGCGGCGATTTCAAACAAGTTCGCGATGTATTCGTTCGTGAAACGACACCGCAGGCGCCGGGCGTGGTCTTTTCTGGAGTTTGGCGTGAGCACGCACTTGTAACAAAGCGCGTTTTCCACGTCCGGCACGCGTTTGCGTCGCGGGTGTAACAACTCGCGCATCGCGGTGTGCGGCGTTAGTGATGCCGCGATGCTCAGTAAACTCTTTGGAGGTGGCCCACCAGGCGTGGGTAACCGAAACAAATGCGGCTCCAGCGCACCGCCGGACACGAACAACGCGTTTGTTACCGCGCGTGCCAACGACGCTCTTGATTCATCCGAGAACGATTGCGTTAGATTCGCATCGTCAATCGAAGACGCGACCCAGGGCTTCGTCGCACGCGCGCGAACACCTGGACGCCGCGGAGACGAGACACACCTCGGTGGAGAGAACAAACAGCGCGCCACCGCCTGCGCCATCACGCGCCTCGCGGACTGGCGGTGTCGTGGAATTGAAATTTTGTATCATCACGACGGTTCGCGAGCGATCCCTACTCGAGATCATTCGCGGACGCACCTCGGGGTTGCGAGACGCGGGTCCACGGGCGGGTTTTGTCAGGGTCGGGATGACGAGTCATGCGACGAGACTCGGGTCTGTCGCGCGCGCGAGGTACCAAATTTCGCGCATCGCCACCGCCGTGCCCGACGTGTCTGCCATGTTTTCTTCGATTTCGCGTTTGGAGTCGCGGCGTTTACACACGCCATCTGGTCACTACAAGCCTACGTGCATCAACCCAAACCCAACGTCTGTTTCCCGGTCTGCACCTCGCGGCTTCGCGGCGAGCGCACCCTGGAGACGTGGCGAGTCGAGTTCCGAGAAGAACGTCAAGGAAACGACTACGAGTGGTGGTGGTACGACGAGTGGTGATTCACAGATGCCCGGTGTCTCATCCTCGAAAACAGCCAACGAAAGAAAACTCATCCTGTACAAAGGCCCCCTGCTCCTTCCCTTCCGGCTTTTGGTGCGGTTCAAGATTTTCCAGCTCGCCGGTTTTGGAGCTGCTGCCGCGCCCCTATCCGCGATCCTGAACAACGACCCGCTGAGCACGGGAACCGCGGGTGCCGTCGCCGCGGTCGTGGGAGGGTCCGTGGCGTGCTCGCTGGCGCTGCAGTACTACGCGAGCCGTTACGTCGGCGAGATGGCGTTGCTTGTTTCGAGCGGTTCAGTTGACGAAAGCACGAGCGGTTCAGTTGACGAAAGCACGAGCGGTTGTGTTGACGAAAGCAATGCGGATGGTGCAGACAAGGCACTCAGCACTATTAATAGCACTAGTACTACTACCAGAGTACTACTGAAAAATAGTACTAGCACTACTACCAGGGTACGTTTAAGCACGATGGATTTCTGGGGCCGACGTTTCGACGCTACGTACGATTTGCGCGAAATATCGCCGCCGTTGCGAAACCTCCCGTCCGCGGCGTACGTTTTGGCGGCGCAACAAGTTTTCCTTCCCCTGGACGTCACGTCTCGCGACCGAAACGGGTCATCACAAACGAAACAACACGTCCTATCCACGCGGTACGGAACCGCGGTGGATAAAAAAAGGCTGTTCCAGGTCCTGACGGGAACGAAAGTAGATGCGTGGCCGAGCCGAGGCGTCGGCGCGGGGAGGTGACAAGTATGACCGTATGACCGCATAAATGGACACAAGCAGGTGGACGTACCAGGAGGGACACGGTGACACACGGAGGACGCTTTGTTTTTTTAAATTATAGGAACATCTCACAGCACCGCTTCGCTCGCCTTGAGCGCCAGCGCGTACGCCGTGCCGACCACCACCCCGAGCACGCCGCCCGCTAAAACCTGCACCGGGGTGTGCCCGATGTGCTCGCGCAACGGCCGTTCCTGCAGCGCGGTGAGGAAATCCTGAAAACCCTGCGTAAGCGACTCCGCCACGTCCGCCATGTCGCCGCCCAGCAACGCCTCACCAGCGGTGGACTCTGCGACCCCGTTTGCTCCACCGGCACTCTCGTTGCTGCCACCGCGATTACCAACACCGCCACCCCCGCTGCTCTGGTACCCGCCACCAGACCCGGAAGCGCCTGTTCTTTGATGCTCTGCTAGCGCGTCGCGCGACGGAAACGCGGTTACTAAATTGTTAATCGCGGTCGCGTGGTACCCCGCTTGTCGCCGAACCCCCATCGCGTCGTACATCACCTGTTTTTTTCGAGTGCAAATGTCAGTCTTGTATGGGCAAACAGTGTTGGGATTTGGGAAATACGATAATGGCGCCTTAATGAATGGGTGTTGGAAACGCGTGAGTCACGCGCGTGCGTCTGTGACGTACCACGAGCGCTAACACAAGCGCGGTGGCGAACGCGGGGTCCCCCAACCCTGACTGGTACCCCGCTCCAGTCGCTAGTGCGGTCACAAGCGAGCTGTGCGACGACGGGAACCCGCCGCTGCCCACCGCGAGCCCGGCTTTGAACTTCCCGGTGACGGTCCAATCGCTGAACGGCTTCAGCACCTGCGCCACCACCACCGCGATGACCGCGGCGACGAGCCCGACGTTGTCCCCTAACGTGCTGCTGCTGGACACCATGGCACGCAGAGGACGCGCCCGCGCGAGGAAAAAGTGCGGCCACGTGTGCCGCGCTACGGGAGAATGCGCGGGGTAGTGCCAAACTCGTTTGGTGCTGGTTTCACTAGTAGAGTTTGAGAATATGAAGTCTGTTTTTCGAAACAAAAACGCATCGTCTCCGTTCGCCTAACTAACAACCCCTACCTACTTCCAAAACGTCCATCACAGCGTCGCTTCGTTCCACTCCGCGTTGCACTCTAAGCACCGCACCATCACTCGCCCGTCGTCTTGTTGCGAGTCCTTGGATCCCCAGGTTTCGTTTTTCCGAATGTCCCGGTGGTTTTGTAAATTGAAATACGCGCAGTTGTTTAGTTTTTCCGCTCCCGCGCTGGCGCAGTCGTCGCACCGGTACTTCTTCGTCTCGATCGCGTCCCCCACCCCGGTACTCCGGGTGCGTCTCCGCGTCGCCTTTTCGTTCATCTCTGTTCGCATTTCGCGCAAGCCATCCGTGGCGAGCTCATCCGGGGTCATCGCGACTAGCTTCGTGGGCGCCAAGGCACCACTCAACACCAGGTTTCGTAACCTCACGTTTCGTCGCAGATTTGCCACGAGGACTCGAGCCTTGGCGCGGTACCGCGTGGACGAAGCCCTTTTCCCGTCGTCCGGATCTTGCCCACCAACAGTACCGGCCGCGAATAAACGCCACGCCGCGTCCTCGATGGCCCTGGCGAGGTCGAAAAGAGGCGACGGGTCGTGCAGAGACTCGCCAAGCATCAAAACAACCGTAGACCGCACCGCGTTCTCGTCCTCATCCAGCGCGTCCAGCGCGGCAGAGACCGAGGGTTTCGTGCTGCAGGGTGACTCGCCGCCAGCCGTGGTTTCCCCGGAAACTTGCCGGTCCGCATTTGTGTCCTCGGAAGGAACGTCCGCCATGTGCCACCCGCACCTCGCACTGAATGGCAAAGGTTCGCCCTGGTTTCATTTGCCACTCTCGTTGTTATCATTTCAAAATCTCGCGTCGTCGGCACCGCCAAACCACCACGCGCGCCAACGCACCCCTCGGTCGCGTGGTTCGCCGGCCATGTCGCGTACGCGTGGTGACGACATCGCGAGCGATAGCGTTTCGCAGCTTTTGGCGATGGCGAACGAGGAAACCACGGCGGACGGTCGGTGTTGGGACGAACTCGGTGCGGGCCACCGTCTGAGTTCGTCGGCGTACCACGACGACGCGCGTGTCGCCTCCCTGGCGCTCGTCGCGGAACGGGTCGCGTCCCTGCCTCCGTACGCCGGGGACGATGACACGCAGGTTGACGCGGTTTTCGCGGATTTGATGAAGCTACACGTCTCGATTGTGGACGGGAAGGGTGCTGCGTCCGTGGCATCAGCGCGTGATGCGAAAAACGAGGCAACCGAGTTTGCAGCCGAAGCGATGGACGAAGCGGCGGGGCTGGTATCTATGATTGCGTCCATCGCGGCTCTTGGCGAGAGTGACCCAAACACCCTTGCCGCGAACATCGTGAAACTAACACTTCAAACGAGTTTACGTGACATCGCGGCGAGGAGGGACACAAATATAAGCGCGAACGAACAAGCGGCGGTGATGTGGGCGAGCGCGCTGCGGCACGCTTTGGCGACCGCGAACGAACACCACGACGACGACGAGGACTTGGACGCTTCAGAGGAGCTGGCGGTTGCGAATGCCTCTTCTTTCGAAGATGCTGTATCGGGAAAGGGCGACACACGGTTCGAGGAAACACTAAAGCGAGCCGCAAACACGCGCGGCGCGAGCGGTTCGGGAAGGAAAGACGGTGGCTCTTTCCATGGCCGGGACGCCGAGTCGATTGTTTTCCCCGACGACTCGTCAGATACGTCATCGCTGGACGATTTGATCGACAAACAGTTGCGCGGCCGACGGATACCCTCGAAAAGCAACGCCGTATCACGGGCGGGGGGAAAACTAGATAACGCGAAAACTGACCAACACACGAAGCACGAGGCGGACGAAACAGCGGAGATGGATGCCGGTAACTCGGCGCGTTTAAAACACCAACGGCGTCGCGCTCTTCAAAACCGTTTGATTCGTGACGCCCTGGTGGCGTTGCCGGTGTTGGTGTTCTCTCTGTTGGACACTTGGCGCGGGGAGCAGTCGCGTGCGGCGAGCGCGTTGCGGGCGGCGCGAAGGCGAGGCGTTGGTAACGCCTCGCCGCGAAAACGCAAAACGGAATTTACGGCGAAAACATCAACAACCGCGGCAACTGCGCCGTTAGACGCCCCCACCACCATGAAGGTGGGCGCGCATTCGTACCAGGTGGAAAACGGCGCTGTAGTGACCGTGGCGACGCCGAACGAGGAACGCGTGATTCGCAAAGCCTTCGGGATGGGGTGACGCGAGTGGTTTCTGGCGAGGCGAGGCGTAACACAAACAACGTTTTTTTTTTTTTGATGCGAATGTTGGTACAGTACATAAAACAAATTCTTAGCGTGTTGGTATACCGCGAGACGAGTCGCGGAAAATATTTTTTGATCCAGACCGATATGGCGGTACCGCGGTCGCGCCGAATGCGCTTTACGGTCAGTGCCTCCGCGCGTTACTCCGCACTCGCAGCGCCGGTTTGACTTTTTTCCCCTTCTTCCCGTTCCCAGTTTTGTTGCCGTTCCCGTCGTTCACCCCGCCCAGCTTACCACCCGCGACGTACCCACCCGCTCCCATCGCCTCCAGTAGGTCCTTATCCACCACCCGGCCGATGTTGTCCGCCCAAAGGGCGTGCGGGTCGTCAAGCGAATCCAGTGACGCGCCGACCGCGCTTTTCAGTTTGCTCGGGCCGCCCGACCGGCCGGCGCCTCCGGCCGGAGCCGCCGGTCGGCGCACGGCGTTGTTCCTTTGCGTTTGCACGAGCGGAGGGGCTGGCGTCGGGGGTGACATGGTTTCCCCAAATAGACCACCGTCCAACACCAAAGTGGGCGACATGATCCCCCCCATGCTTCCCAACATCTTTGACAACGCCGCACGCGACGCGGCGACGTCCGGGTCGTACACGCAACGCTCCAAGGTGACTTGACCGGTACGCTCGTCCCGTCTGCGCGCCTGCACTACCGGCCGGCCACCCGCGAGCACCTCGTCCACGCTCTCCTCCACGTTGTGCGCGATCCAGAAATTCCGCTCGTGCATTTCAATCAAAATGGGAAACGTGGCCGGGGCTTGGCGTTCCATGATTGTCTTTGGCGTTTTATGGACACGACGAAAAGGGTCAGTGTTTCGGGCCACGTGGCCTGAGTAATTACGGGCTCCCCAATCGTCAAAACGTGTAGTCGGCTGATTTAGGAAACGCGGGGACGTACTTTTTGCGTTCCCCGGGCTCGCGCTTCGTCGTCGCCCAGGGTGACGCTTTGAATTCCCCCAACGAGGTCGCTCAAGGTTGGGTTTTTCAGCAAGTTCTCCAAAAGCCGGCCGTGCGCGGTGCCGATCAACGTCACGCCTCGCTCCGCGATCGTGCGACACGCGGCGGCTTCTTGTTCCGTGCCTTGCGATAAATAAAAGAAAGTGTCAGTCTTGTGTGGGAACACGCAGAGGCGGGATTTGGGAAAGCCTTACACACGTACCTATTTCATCCACGATTACGATCTCGGGGGTGTGGTTCTCCACGGCTTCGATCATGACCAAGTGCTGCAGCGACGGATTCGGAACCTGCATGCGTCTGGCGCTCCCGATGGCGGGGTGGGGAACGTCGCCGTCGCCGCCGATTTCGTTGGACGTGTCGATGATCACGACCCGCTTGCCGTGCACGTCGCTCAGCACTCGCGCCAGCTCCCGAATCACGGTGGTCTTACCAACCCCCGGTCTGCCCAGAAAAAGAATGGACTCGTCCCCGGCGTGTAGTAGGTCGGCGATCATATCCACGTGGCCTTTCACCGCCCGGCCAACGCGACAGGTCAACCCGACCACCTTGCCGCCCCGGTTGCGAATGGCGCTGATACGGTACAACCCGAAAGGGTCAGTCTCTCGTAACGTGTATACGTAAACAGTCGTGGTAATGGACAGAGGTAATAGTCCCTTCTGGTACGAGTATGGGCAATCAGGTAGGCGGAGCGTGGTGATGGTTGGAAAGCCCCGCACCTGATCCTGTGCAACGTCCCGGTGATTCCCGCGCGGTTGTCTCCGCCGAAACTTCCTATTTTCGACTCCGCGAAACGCAAGTCGTTTTCGGTCACCTCGTCTTTGCGCAAACACTGGTTCGGAATAGAACCAGAAAACCGCGCCTCAGGGCACCGCCCGAGATCAAGCACCACCTCCAACAGGGAAGACCGGTGCTTGTGACGAAGAAGGGTTTGGCGGATGTCGAGCGGGAGCATCTGTTGGCGGGGGGGGCGGGGAGGGAGGACGTGGAAAATGAAACGAAAAGTCAGTCATGTGCAAGGTCATTTCGCGCGAGGATTCTGGCCACACTCTTCTCGCTTCGTCCCGAGGTGGTAAGAGAGGTGTGTGTTGTCCCTTCACCCCCGTTCGCGGTGGCTACGCACCGTGATCATGTCGTCCAAGTCATCTTTGTGTGTGTCGTGTTCCTCCTCGGCGGAACCGAGTATAGGGGCGCACGGCTCGTGTGTGTCACCGCACGCGTTCGCCAGGACTACTCGGCTTGGTGTGTTGCACGAGACGCGGCGCGACGACGACGCGACTGCGACAGGATTGGAATAAGAGGGAGACGAGACGGTTCGTGCGGTGGGACCCCGGGGGGTAAGAAACGCAAGACGGAGGGGAAGATTGGCGTCAGACGCGAGTGTTTTGTGCGTAAAGCGAGATTAAACGTGACCGTCGTTCGGCGTGAGGAGGGTACGGCGCGTACGCGCCGACGCGCATCACTCGGAAAGAGAAGTGTTCCAAATCAGCTGCACGTTTTGGAAAAAGTTCCAAAGGCCGATGGGACCACGGGGTCGTACCTGGAACGTGTGAAACTCGGACGGTTCCACGCGCGGCGTTGCTGGTTCCCCGAACGCCAGTGAAACGATTCAAGGACGCGGCAATTGGAACGGCGTTTTCACGTCGCGGCACGGCGCGACGGCCGGGCACCGCGGCGACACGGGAAACGTTACAAATCATCGCAGAGAGAGACATCTTTCCTCGGAAGGCGTGACGAACGGACGGTGGGTACGGACTACGACTGGAACGACCTGGGGACCGTGGAATCAGTGTGGGCGTCGATACGGAGCAGCTATGTGTACCTTTGTGTAGGTCACGAACGCCGCGTGTGAAACGTCGCGTGCGTGTTACCGCGGGGGATACGGCGCGGCTTCGGAGTGACGCGATGTTGTTTTCAAAAACCGCGGCAACTGCTCTTGAAAGCGCGCCAGGTGGACAAGCATCAGCTGGCGCGCAAAACGTCTGGGAAGTTGAAAGACACCCCGGAAGGGTCAGAAGTACCGATCAGCGTATTTGTACCGGTCACGTTGCAGCTTCAAATTGACGCCTTGATAGGCTGTTGCGCGAGATACTGCGAAGGGACGAAAAGAAAAATAGGACTTTTTTCCTCGAAAAGCAAAAAATATCCCGAGCAAACTGAAAACTATCGCTTCGCCCGCCGCCGTCCCCCATCGCACAGGTACTCCCGCACCACCGCGACCGACCCCGCTCTTTCTCGAGGTAAGGCTTGTTGCGCGACTGTCACGCGAGGGCCGGGGATTGGGAACCTTTTGCCTCCGGAATCCTCGACTCGTACTACCCCAGCTGACCCGGCTGACCCGTTCCGCCCTCGATTGCTCTCTCTGCGCCCTCCAGGCCACCTTTGCCCGTCATGGCGGCCATCGCGAGCGCCACCGCGCTCAGGCCCACCGTCGCGTCCCTTCGCGGCAAATGCCGGTCTCAAAAGCGCGTCCGGGCTGCCGTTACCAGGTATGTCACGCTGCACGTCACGCTTGTGTGAAGTCGTGGGTTTCACGCCGCGCGCAACGCGATCGCGCCGCCGCGCCCACGCGTCGGGCACGATAGCGTGCCCGGATGCGTCGGATCCCAATCGTACCGGAACTCGATCGTCGCGTTCGGTACTGGGTTCCACACCGTTTCGCGCGATCGGGTATTCGTGACGTGTTTCCTCGGATTCCGGAACGCCCCCACGCGTGAAGGTCGATACGCATTCCCAACCCATCGGGAAGCGCGACCGCACTTGGGGGACGTCGTGGGTGCACTGTCGCACCCGTTTGGGTTTCGTGGCCATTCCATTTCGCGAGTGGAATGCGTCTTTTCGTGTTGGACGAGCGACGCTCGTCGTCAATTGTTCCCAACGAAGTCGCTTCCCTTCCCGCTTCTCGCGTTATTTGGGTGGACCGCAGTGTTCATCTAAACTCACCCTCCCCTCCCCTCCCCTCCCCTCCCCTCCAAACCTTACCGTCTAACCCGTCGAACACAGAGCCGTGATTTCCAACCGCCCCTCCCCCGACGCGCTGTACTCCGGCACGGACCGTTTGGGCAAGCAGATCAGCGCGACGGGCGCCAGCCTCGCGGGCTGGGCCCCCGCGAGCTGGCGCGAAAGAGAGGCGCTGCAGCAGCCGAACTACGACGACCAGGCTGAGCTTGAGATGGCGCTCGCGGAGATCGCGTCCCGGCCGCCGCTCGTGTTCGCGGGGGAGGCGCGGTCGTTACAAGCGCAGCTCGCGAACGCCGCCGCCGGGAACGCGTTTGTTTTATTCGGCGGCGACTGCGCGGAGTCGTTCAAGGAGTTCAACACGGACCAAGTCCGGGATACGTACCGAGTTTTACTGCAGATGAGCATTGTTTTGATGTACGGCGCGGGCGTGCCTGTGGTTAAACTGGGACGAATGGCTGGCCAGTTCGCGAAACCGAGGTCGGAGGATCTCGAAACCATCGACGGCGTTTCCCTCCCCTCGTACAGGGGGGACAACATCAACGCTTGCGAGTTCACCCCCGAAGCGCGAAGGCCGGACCCCGCGCGCCTTCTGAAAGCGTACGACCAGAGTTGTTCCACTTTGAACCTACTAAGAGCGTTCAGCAACGGCGGGTACGCGTCCATGCAGCGCGTATCCAAGTGGAACCTCGATTTCATGGAGGACAAGGTGGCGGGAAAGCAGTACCGCGAGCTCGCGGGCAGGGTGGACGCCGCGATTAATTTCATGAAAGCCTGCGGCATCGACGAGGACAAGCCGCCTATGATGAGCACGGATTTCTTCACCGCGCACGAAGCCCTGCACCTCGGGTACGAAGAGAAACTCACCAGGCTCGATAGCACCACCGAGGAGTTCTACGGGTGCAGCGCGCACTTCCTGTGGTGCGGCGAGCGCACGCGGCAACCGGAGGGGGCGCACATGGAGTACTTCCGCGGGATTTCGAACCCGATTGGGATCAAAATCAGCGACAAGTCAACGGGCGAGTCCGTGGTTTCGCTTGTGAAGACATTGAACCCGGAGAACGTCCCTGGACGGATCACGCTAATTTCGAGGATGGGCGCGGAAACGCTGCGGGAACACCTGCCCCGGTTAATAGCCGCCATCGCGGAAGCCGAGCTGAACGTGCTGTGGGTGTGCGACCCCATGCACGGGAACACGATTAAAACGGAAAGCGGGTACAAAACGCGGCCGTTCGAACGCGTCAGAGACGAAGTCATGGCGTTCTTCGAAGTGCACGAACAAAACGGCACGCACCCGGGTGGCGTGCATCTTGAGATGACTGGCCAGGACGTGACGGAGTGCACGGGGGGCACGGCGGAGGTCCGGGAGAGCGATTTGGAAAAGAGGTACCTCACGCACTGCGACCCGAGGTTGAACGCGAGCCAGGCCCTTGAGTTGGCGTTCCTCATGTCCAACAAACTGGCGGACATGAAAAAGAGAGCGGGCGCGGCGGGGGCGCGCTGATTTGGAAAACGTGAAGAGGTTCAGCGGCGCTTGTTGAAACGCAATAATCCATTTTAATAACTTGACTTCTAAACTCCTTCGCCGCGCTCGCAATACTGCCCAGCACTAAATACTCGTCTCCGAGGCCAGCAAGATGTTGTTTTAAGTACTCTTGATCTGTTATTTAGAAAACGCGGTTAAACTCCTCAACTTCACGGTGCCTCGTGACGTCGAACGTTGTTCAAGACCTTTCCTTTAAAAAAAGGAATCTCAAAATGCACTTTTCAATAAAAAGCGTGACGTGGTGCATTTCTCATTCAGATCGAGCCACGCGTCGCGGGGGCAAACGCTTCCCCACGACTTCCAGGACCGGGGTATCGTGTTCCCGTGGCCATTGCGGGTAGTGCGTGTGTGTCATCGCAGTAGGCGAGGGTCGCGTGAACAGTCTCCGGACGCGTGCGTTTGAGGGTCAACCACGCAAGTTCGGAACACCCAAGGAGTTGAACAAAGAAGATTCGACTTAGCGGGGAGAGCGAAAAGACGCACGCGCGCGCCGCGGTCACCCCGAGCAGGAGCCGCGCGGTCGCGTCGTTCGCCACGCACCATGGTATCCACGTTCGTGACGGTACGTGGCACGCACGTCACCACGATCGTTGTCCGCGTTTCCCGCCCCCCGCCCACACGCGAAACACATCACCCGCGTGCTTCCTTCATGTTGGAATATGCGCTGCGAACGTCGGCCCGAGGTTGCCTCGCGCGACGTGTGCCCGACGAACGCCACCCTTGGCGCCGCACTATCCCGTGCCAAATCTGACCACGCACGGCCCCTCTTCATAACCGTCTCGCGTGCACCGGAAACAGGCCATGGAACGCATCGCGGTGACCTCCGTTCCACGAGTCGCGCGCCACAACGCGTTCGCGGTGCGTTCCGCGGCTCCACACGCCGCCTCTGCTGGCGAGAAAACATGGAAATCGTTTTCCATTCGGTGCGACGCGCGCGGGTTCGCGGCGCGCCGGTTGCACTGCGGCGAGGGAAGGGCGAGCCACAATCGATGGAGCACCGCGCCTACGGAAGTAGCCTTGAAACTAGGCACCACCTCGCGCAGAGACATGGCCGGCACTCCACGCGCCGTGGTGGACACGGAAACGTCGGAAACGCAGTCCGAGACGCAGTCTGACAAAACCGAAAACGCAAAAAACAAGTTCGAATTCGACGACGACTTCTCCACCACCGCGACGGTGAAGAACGCGCTTGATGGGCTCGCGGAGTCGTTTTCCAAGGCGAAACGCACCTTTGTGGATCTCCCCAACCGTTTGCAGGCGAAAACCCGGGCGGCGACGCACCCGCCCTTACCGGTGGTTGCGACTTTCGAAGACTTGTTGCGGTTTGCGAACATCGCCGCGCTGAACTCGGCGTCGGAGCAAGACATCTGCTCTTTCTTCCAAACCACGAACGAGCGCGTTGATGTGCTCGATATGCCTTCCGTGAAACAGCGGATGTTCATCGCGACGGACGACTTGAAAAAAAGACACACGGTTTCGTTCCGGGGAACGACGAACTTGACAAATGTCGTGCAGAACATTCGCCTTTCCAACAACCCGATTGTCGCGTCCGGCCGTTTGGCCAGCGTCGGCAGGTCTCTTTCCGGAGCCTTCTCCGGGCTCGCAAGACGCGAAGAAATACGTGGCCGCGAGGACACGCAAACCGCAAACGACGACTCCGGCTCCGGGTCCTTCGACGAGGACGACGACGGCACTGGTATCGCCGAGGAGTGCGTGGGCGTGGATTGGGCTGAGACGACCCCCGAGGAGTTGAGAACTTTGGGGTGCACGGACCACCTCCCCATGCACCGCGGGTACCGAATCATCGCGCGGGAGTGCGCGGACGCGCTGGCGCCGTTGATGTTAAGAGGTTACTCGGTACAGCTCACCGGGCACTCGCTGGGGGGCGCGGTGGCGGTGGCGACCGCGCTTTTGTTCCGGTCACGGGGCGTTGTGGTGGAGAAGGTTGTTACGTTCGGGGCGCCCAAGCTGGGTCCGCGTGAGACGCGCGAAGCGGCGTTCGCACTGGACGTGCTGCGCGTGGTGCAGAAGAACGACCTCGTGCCTCTGTTACCCATGTCAAGGCCGTTCGTGCGGAAACCGTACGTCCACCTCGGGGACGGCATAGTCCTTGACAACGACGCCCCCGGGAGATACGCCCGCCTAACCCCGGAGTGGGGCACCGCCGGGATTCTGTGGAAGCAAAGGAAACACCTTAGTTACGCGCGGGGGGGGGACGACGTCGTTGCGGTTACGGACGGGACTAACGCTGTTACTAACGGTGTTAACGTCAGTACAGTTGGCACGGTTACGGTTGCTAACCGGGTTAGTACCTTTACTGTTGGTACTGCTACTGCTGCTAAGGTTGTTTCATCGAAAGGAAGCTCCGCGCGCTTTAGCGTTGCCGAACACCAAACCGACTCGCGCGAAACCAAAGGCCGGTTCTACTCGGCGCGCGCGCGTCTGCGCCAGCTTCGGCAGAACCTGTCAAGCGGCATCGCGCGAAGGCGGAAACAGTTCGAGGAAGCCAACGCGGTGAAAAGCAATGCCTTGATGAACACCGTGAGTAACAACACTGTGCCCAACACCCTGAAGCAAACACCCACGGAAGGTTCGTTCGTCGCGACGGACGACTCCGATTCGTCGCAAACTTTCGCGAGAGAAGTCGCCGAGTTCAGCCGCGAGAAAAACGTCTCTGCTGGAGTCGGTTCCGATTTCGTCAAAGCAGACAAAGGAGACCCGGCGAACTTCGACGGAATGGAGGGTGAGCTTTTCGTGCGCGTAGCGGAAACCACAGCGGAAGGTGGCGCCCCCGCGGTCGCGGCGGCGGCGGCGGATGAGTGGGAACGCGCGGCGCGCGCGAGCGAGAAAAACTCGGCGCCGTTGGGGTCCCGTTTTTTCTCTCGGGCCCAGTCTTCAGATCGCGACGCCAGTGAGCAAACAGTCTCCAAAACCAGTGACAAAAAACTTGGACTCTCCCCTTCGAACGAGGACTACAGCGCGGGTCCCACGATTTTCGAGGAGCTGTGGAAACTCCGAGGCCTAGACGCGGAACAACGGGGGGACAAGCTCGAGTCGCACCGGATGTTGCGGTACGTGCTTGAGATTGAAAAAGCAATCGCAGCGGGGCCGGTGCAGACGTCGCTGGCGGGTGTGTATCTTGGCAAAAAAGGCGACGAAATAGGTATCGACTTCGAAGGGGCGGACGGAAGCGATTCGATGTCAAACTCGGGGCAACCCGAGGGGGGGGTCGCCTCCTGGATGACGTGGACGCGGTGACCGTATCGCGGGACTTGTGACTCGAGTGAGTCGTGTCGATGCGAGTGCTTACCAAAATGTAAAAAACATAAAAATGTGTACCAGTTATTATCGCGTTACCCGCCTAAACCTCATCCTTCGCCCCAAGAAGCTCGTCCTGCGTGAAAACAACCGCGTCTTTGCAAAACTCGCAGGTCACTTCTACCTTGCCTTGTTCCTCGATGATGGATTGGATTTCTTCCTTCCCCATGCTCGCGAGCGCGCGCATCATTCGGCCTCGCAGTTCTGTCGGGTCGCACGGCCCGTACGACGGCGTGCTCGTCGTGGCAACCTCCGCAAGCGTCCCTAACGAACCCAGCACTCGCTCCGCTATTCCCTGGGCAGTCATCCCACCCGCGATCATATCCGTAGTGCTCGGCAAATTCGGAATGCTCTGTTCAAGCGCGGCGATTGTTTCGTCCGACGCAAACGGAAGGACTTGCACCATGTACCCGCCCGCCGCTAGCACGTTCAAATCGCGGTCAAGGGAAACCCCCACCGCGATCGCCGAGTTGACTTGTTCGCTCTCCTGAAGATACACCGCGATGTCTTCCGCAATCTCGCCAGTGGTGATTTGGACCATCCCGTTGAACGGGGCTTTCCAATTCGGGTGCGCTCTCGAGACGGTCAAAATTCCTTTGCCCACCGCGCCGCCCACGTTGAGCTTCCCGTCCGCCCTCAACGGGGGATCCGCGTTCGGGTTGGAACACATGCCTTTCACCTGCCCCGTGTTGTCCGAAATCGCGATGATTTGACCAATAGGCCCATCCCCTTTGAACGTGATTTGCGTGGTTTCGTCGTCGCCTTTGAACGTGCCTAGTAACGTCGCCGCTAACATGGTGCGCCCGAGCGCGGCGCTCGCGGTGGGGGCGGTTTTGTGCCTGGTCACCGCATCACTCACCACGCTCGTACCCACAATGGAAATGACACTCACTTCCTGGTTCGCGGACATCACTCTGTAGATGGCGTCAGGGGAGGACTGGTTGGACGCGTGGGTGGTGATTTTGCACCCACGCCCGCTCGGCGTGGCGCACAGCCGACGCGCGCCCACGGTGTGCGAAATCGGCACCGGCGCCGCCGCCGCCGGGGTCGCGGCTCGCGAACACACGCGCGCACATCGCCCGACCCTCGCGCTCGCGGCAGTTAACGTGGCCATCTGGTGGTGTGGAACGGGCGACTTGACGGACGCCGGGTTGCGAACGACGAACGCGCGTCCGGCGGCGGGAGGGAGCTCCGCGCGGAACAGGTGTGGTGGTGCTGAAGATGCAAAGTTGCCAATGGAGGGCGACGTCGACGAAAACTCGCGCAACTTTGATTTCGGTCCATCCCGCGCCAAAATCCCTCTTTCCCATTTTGAACCACGACTCCGCGGTCTCACTTTTGTACGCCCCGCGCACGCACACAAAACCCAACGCGAGCATGCAGATTTTCGTCAAGACTCGTACGTGCTCCCCTTGATGCGTATGGAAACGCACGTGCCCCGCGTACGCGCGACCGCGTCGTCGCACAACACTTTACGACGCCGCTTCGATTAAAAACCACACGGCGTTTTTCCTGTGGTCGTCTCAGATCTGTGCTGGCCGAATCCTCCCCTCGCTCCGTCTTTCCGCGGTTCCCTCGAGGCGCGACATGTCGCTGACCCGCCACCTCCCTCTCCGCGTTTCCCCGCGCAGTCACCGGCAAGACCATCACCCTGGAGGTGGAGTCCTCCGACACCATCGACAACGTCAAGGCTAAGATTCAGGACAAAGAAGGTACGTGTCTTGTCTTGTCACTCGCGCGCGAACCACGACGTGTTTCCTCGAACGATCCGAGAGGAGGGCGTGCACGCCCTCGCGTGTGCGTCGCGGATTCACCGCGCTTGACCTCGAAACATTAGTGAGGACGTTTCTCTGAACGAGTGTACCGTCGCCGCACTTGCCCTCTCGTCCGAGAGCCGCGCGCCTCGCGCACCCCCCGCATGGCGTTCGACGCCCCGAACCGTTTGGTGCAAAACCTGGGGTGCCACGATTCTCCTTTTTGCATCCTGCTGTTTTTCTCACCAAGCTGGCCTGTTCGCTCACCATCATATACAGGCATCCCCCCCGGC
>Ga0222648_1000297_pt1 | contig 22449 bp, 15 predicted proteins | sample AntAcemetagen335_FD_181021 | JGI IMG/M metagenome (GOLD analysis project Ga0222648, IMG submission 181021) | Saline water microbial communities from Ace Lake, Antarctica - #335 | ecosystem: Environmental > Aquatic > Non-marine Saline and Alkaline > Saline | place: Antarctica: Ace Lake... | reverse complement strand
AATCAGCCGCCTCCCGGTCGGGGAAACGACCCGCTGTCGCGGCGAGAAAGGAAAAGGCAAACGCGAAACTGGCGGGGGAGAAACGTAAAAAAGGGTAGTGAGCTTGTGGATGATTCTGAAATCGTCCTCACTTTGTTGCATGCAATTACCTTTCTGAAACCGTCTTCTCGTTCTGTCAGCAGTACATTTTGTACAGCTGGTGTCTATAGAGTGTCTTTGACCAGTCGGAGTGAGATCACTCTTCCCACCTCTGTGTTCACGGACACGTCGCCTCTCTCATTCCTCTTTATTCTGTTTTCTTGTCTTCGCCGTCTTCGATTTGCTTGGGCTCCGCGGCCTCCGCTTCCTCAGCCGCTTCCCTGCCTTCCTTGAGCTCGTCCGAGAACTCGGTCGCCGCGGCTTGGAAACTCTTCACTGTTTTACCAAGGCTCTTACCAAGCTCGGGGAGCTTGCTCGGTCCGAACAGCACCGCGGCGACGCCGCCGATGACGACGAGCTCGGGAAGCCCGAGGCCGAACAACCCCGCGGTCGCCACGGACCTCGTTCCGGCACCTCGGGCGGCGCCCCCGGGTGAAACCAGGCCGGCGCTCAGCGCACTGGGCGGCTTGCCCAGGAACACGGGCGCGGATCCAACCAGGCCGGACATCGCGCACGACGTCGGCGTACGCGGCGCACGCGCGGAGCACCCGCCGCGGGCGAGCCCGGGGCGCACCACACAAGTCGCGGTGGTTAAGCAGGCCATGACGATTCTTCCCACGGTGCCACGATTGACGTTCGGTGTCCCGGTGATACGACGACGAGCGCGGGGTTGGGCGCGGGTGGTTTGTCGTCCGGCGGGTCCGGAAACGAACGTGAGCTGCGGCTGTGGCGCGCGTGAGTGTGAGTGAACGACGAACCGCAGCGTCGTCAGATCGAGTCGCAGCGGATCGTGACGCGGACGACACGAGGTTTTTTCGTTTCGCGATCTCGGGAAATCGGGGAGAAGAGTTTTTGGCAAAGTCACTTTTTGCGTTTTTGGCCACCACAGTTCGCGACAGTTTGCTACGTATACTATCACTCAAACCAGGTGCTCCCTGCCATGCACTTCAATGTTACTCGCTCGTCTTTTTCCGGAACGCCCTTTGTGTTGTTTTTTTACCTCGACGGAACAGGACTGGGTTTTCCCGGCCTGGCGAAGACCCGCCGTGGTCCGACTTTTTCGTTTTTGTCTCCGCGTCCAAAAAAGCTCCCTCGGTTTCCCCGACCTCAAAACACAGAACCGCTTTCGATTTCTGTTCTTCGATTTCGCTTTTCTTTGTATAAGTTGCACCCTCCGCATCGCCAAACACACCGACACGTTCCTCCCGCCTCCGTTTCGCATTCAACCGGGCGGTGGTTCCGGAACTTTCAGGCGCCCGGAACGTCGGGGCGGGGATGTCGAGGGGTGGTTTTTCTGCAGTTTCTGTTGCAGTCGCCGTTTCTGTTTCGACTTTTCGCGAAGAAACGGGCACCTCGTTTGTTTGTTCTTTCGTCTCCCCGTCACCAGCTGCCGCAGTTCCTGCTCGAATTTCCGTCTGGTGCGACCCCCGCTCGCCGCCGCCGCCGCTGCCCCCGATCACCAAAGGCGTGTCCAACACGTACACGTCGTACTTGTGCGGGTTCCTTACGTGGTCGGGGACCCAAGAGTTGTTTTTGCGTACTCCAGGTCGCGCGGCTCGGCGCGGCGCGGCGCCCTCGCGAGGCGTCCTGCGAACCTCCCGGACGTTTCCGTCCCAATTGACTTCCCTTTGTGTGTTCAGGTTGGTACGCGGTCGTTTCCCAGGAGGGACGTACACAGCGTGCGCGTCTCGTTTGGATCCGGAACCGGCAGTCGCGATACTTACGCTTCTTTCGCCATCCGCGAGCGCGTCGAAGTAATCAAACTCATCCTCCCGATCCACGACCGCGCACCGCCCGACGCTCGCGCCCAGCGCCAACTGCTTCCCCCCGTCGTCGTCCGTTTCCTCGTCGCTGGCGAGACAATCCAGGTCAAGCGCGAATGGCTTGCGTGTACATGTTGCGCCACTTCCGCTGGCTTTATTTGGATCCTCGTCATCGTCGCTCCCCGAAACTTCGCCGCCGCCCCGGGTCGCGTTCGTATCGTCCTCGCGGTCATCGTCGTCGCTGTCCTCCAAATCTCCAGAACCCACGTCCCTTCCTCGACGCACCACGCTGGTGTTCCCAGGCATCCACGCCGGTGGTCTTTGGTCCTTGGACCCGCCGGGGGCCCCGCCTGAGTTGGCAAGGCTCAAACCCGTCCCGAGGTTCGCGAACACGCCAGAGACGCGGTCGTGAAACGCGTGGAACGTGGTGTGCACCGCATCTTGCAGTGCGTTGGTGGGATGCAGGGGCGCTTTTCCTTTCAAGACCACACGCGGTCCGTCCCCATCACCAGCAGCACTGGGTTTCGCCGCGCCCAGAGTGCTGGCCTTCAGAATACCCTTCACGACTGCCGGGCCGTCCTCCGCGTCACCCATTTGTAGCCGGGGTCTGCGCGTGGTGGACTGACGAAGCCACGCGGAGTCGACGGATTTTGACTCGAGTGCCGACCGCGCCGAAAGCAGCAAGGATCTCTGAAAAAAAGTGAGACGTCACCTCACCTTCGGGGGCTCTTCAGCCACACCTCCTCGCGTCTTCACGTGACCCTTTGTCGACCGGGTCCCACGAAGCTTCGCGATGCCGCCGCCCTTCCCCGCCGGCGGTGCCCCCGCCGCGCGCTCGGCGCTCCCCCCCCCCCGCGCAGTGGACGCGCGCACCAAAGCGCTGCAAGCACCGAGCACGCGAATGATCGCGTGCAACGAAGTGGACCCACGGGAGGATCTACGACGCGAGCGGTCCACGGCGAGTTTCCCCGCGCGCGAGCTCGCGGCGCTGCTTGCTGGTGGGGAGACGAAGTTGGTGTTACGGGAAAGGGTCGCGGATGCGGTCCGAAATGACCCAGTCTTCAGCAAGAAAGGCAAGTACTTCATGGAGCGCGCGGAGCTGTACAGCACAACCTTGGAAAAGTACTTGGCGCTTCCGAAGTTGGCGCGCGACTTATCCAAACAAGGCGTGGGCGAGCCCATGGCTATCGCGCGCATTATCCGCGAGATGATTGACGAACCGGGTGGTCTTGATCTTCACCTGGGGATGTTCATCCCCACCATCAGAGGCCAGGGCGACGACGCGCAGAACAAGTTTTGGATGCCGCGGTGTTTGAAACTGCGGGTACGTATTTCCCATTTATCACACTCCGCCTCCCTGATTGCCCATACTCGTACCAGAAGGGACTATTACCTCTGACTGTTTGTCCATACATCGCGATATACAAGACTGACACTTTCTTGTTAATCTCTCCAGGTCATCGGTACGTACGCGCAGACCGAGCTGGGCCACGGAACGTACATCCGCGGGCTGGAAACGACGGCTACGTACGACACACAGGCGGAGCAGTTCATCGTTCACTCACCAACCTTAACCTCCACGAAGTGGTGGCCCGGTGGGATGGGCAAAACCGCGACGCACGCGATTGTTATGGCTCGGCTGTTGGTGACCGAGCGCGGCGAGCTCGCGGACAAAGGCCCGCATGCGTTCGTGGTGCAGATTCGGTCAAACGCGAACCACGAAACCATGCCCGGCGTGACCGCGGGTGACATCGGCCCCAAGATGGGATACAACGCGGTTGACAACGGGTTTCTACGATTCGACCACGTGCGCGTGGCGCGAGACGCGATGCTGATGAAACACGCGCGCGTCTCGAGCGACGGTACGTACACCCCCCCCCCCGTCGCGAAAGCCGCGTACGGCACCATGGTGTTCGTGCGGTCAGACATTGTTATGAATGCGGCGCTGTACATGAAGAAAGCCGTGGTGATCGCGACGCGGTACAACTTGGTCAGACGGCAGAGCAATCCAGTCAAGGCGACTTCCGCGCTGCTGCGAAGCGCGTCGTCCACGCAAAACGAAAGCACCGAAAAACTCGAAACGCAGGTCATCGACTACCAGCACTCGCAGCGCAGCCTGTTCCCCGTGCTCGCCAAAGCCTTCGCGTTCCACACCACCTCGGACTACATGCGTCGGATGTACTTTGAGTACGAAAAGCAGTCGCGAACGAAACAGGATTTCAGCGCGCTGCCCGAGCTGCACGCCACGTCGTCTGGTTTGAAAGCGTACTGCTCGTGGGCCACGAAGGACGCGATTGAGCTATGCCGGCTTTGTTGCGGCGGCCAGGGGTTCATGGCTCTTGCGGGGTTCGGGACTACGTTCGGGAACTACGCGCCCAACGCGACTTACGAGGGGGACAACAACGTTTTGTGTTTACAAACCGCGCGGTATTTACTAAAGGTGTGCAGAGCCGCAGAGGCGGTGGGGAGGCACTCAACTCGGAGTGCTCCCGGCGACGCGCTGGGCACGTCGTCATCGCTGGATGCCTCTGCCTCGCAGATGGTCACCGCAGCTGCAGCTGGAGCGGCGCGGTACCTGCTAGAGCGTCCCTCCGCGAATGTACATGGAGGATCTTCCCGCCGAGTCGGTCGCGATTTGGATTTGATCGTGTCCGCATACGCGCACGCCGCGCGGAGGCAAATCACCGCCGCCGCGAGGTACGGCCTTGCGCGTTTCCCAAATCCAGGCGCCTAAGTTTGCCGATTGTCTGCCCGTAACTACGTAACATACGCGGTCCGAAAGACCTTAACCACTTTTCTTCCACAATCACAGACGCGCCGGGTCACTTCCCGCGGACAGCGCGATGCAGAGTGACATGGTGGCTTGGATCAAAGCCGCGAAGGCGCACTGCGCGTACGTGGTGGTCAGGACGTTCAAGGACGCGGTTTGCGAGGTCGGGGCTAAAAAGTACGTATCCCACCAAACCCAAACCGCGATGGAGAGGTTGGTGGCGCTTCACGGCCTGGCCACCATGGACGACTGCATGGGCGACTTTCTGGAGGACGGGTACCTGGACGCCGCTGGTGCTGAACACGTGCGTGTTGAAATCACGGCTTTGCTCGCCGAGTTGCGACCGGACGCCGCCGCGCTAACGGACGCCTTCGCGCTCGACGATTACTTTTTGAATTCGGCGCTCGGCGCGACGGACGGGGACGTGTACGCGCGTTTGCTGTACGAAGTCCAGGACGCGCCGTTCAACAAAAAACACACCCCGCCCGGGTACGAAACGCTGCTTCGGGACCGGTTACGGAAGGGAGTGGAGGGGACGAGCAAGCTTTAGGTCAGGCTTACTATAGGTATACTTGTACAATTACATGAGCATCTTCTTTTTCATTTTCCCTAAAACTCACTTCTCGGGTGGCGCCCACGCCACCGCCGCGACCCGCCACTCCCTCGGCGATCCCCATTCCACCTTTTCCAAACGCAGCCGGACCACCACGTGCTGCTTCACCCCCCGGTCGTCCGTAAACGCCGCGCCTTCCCGGTACCCGGGCACGGAACCGAAATGGGGGAGGTACGTCGCGTCGCACGCGTCGGGGTCGGCGGTGACTTCGCGGTCGCGAAGAAAACTGTACCTCGCCTTGTATTTCCGCCAACGCTCGCGTCCCTCGTTCCAGTCGATTTGCTCGAAGCTCCCGGCACCTCTGGGCACTCGCGTGGTGCAGGCGGTGCACGCCAGGAACGAGGCGAGGTCGTTGTTGCCGATGCTCGCGAAAAACTGAGGGAGTGGGGGGAGAGACGGAGACGGAGAGGGTCAGGGAAGGTCGAATCGAATGGTGAACGAATGCCGAATCGGGCTATCTCGTACGGAACGTACTCTGTCGCACACGTCTCGGGGTTTCACGCCGAGTGGGAGTACGGACGTGTCCTCTGACCCGGCGTCCGAAGTCATGGCCGCGACCACACCCACGGCGGGGGGCGTGCGGTGCGCTCGACGAGTGACAAGTCCAGTCCGAGCGCCGAGTGCACAAACTCGGGAAAAGTCCCTAGCACTTTTTCGTTGCTTTTGAGAAAAATAAATGCAACACGACGCAGACCCAGGACCCAGGGCACCCACATGTACGGAGCGGACGCCGCACGCGGAGGGATGATGCGACCTGACGTTGAGATGAGCAACGCGCGGTTGACGAACGCGAGCGAGGAGGAGAGCGACGGTGAGCACCGGACACGTCGAGATTGTTTTTTCTTGGAATCGCGTCGACAAAAAAGTCACATTCTCCCCACATGTTCTCACATGTTCTCACCTCCTCTGACCGCCTTTCCCCCATCTGTTCCCTTTCTCTCCACGCACCTCAGGCGGCTTAACACGCGCGCGGCTCGATACGCCGTCGTACAACGGGTTATGGGCGCGTGTCACACGGTTTCTGGGCAGGTCCGATGACGACCGGGGACCGGGGACGTTTTTCCAAACAAGCGTGGTGCTGAACTGCGTGTTAGTGTTAGTCCTGATGGGCGTCGTGACCTTTCGCGGCGCGTCGGTGACTCCGTCCAACGCGAAGACTGGTGAGACAAACACACACAGACACACAACAAACACACACGTCGAAACCAACCTAGGTTTGGTCGCGGCGGATGAACCCCGGTGTTCTGAGGTACGTATTGCGCGTTTCCCAAATCCCAACACTGTTTGCATTGACAAGACTGACACTTTTCTTTTTCAATCGCAGATCGGCGCGGCGGTTCTCGAGGACGGCGGCGTCGCCGTGGACGCCGCCGTCGCCACCGCGCTTTGTCTCGGCGTCGTGCATCCGCACAGCAGTGGAATCGGGGGCGGGGCGTTCGCGGTGGTTTTCGACGCTAAGAACGGCACCTCAGAGGTGATTGAGTTCCGGGAAGAAGCGCCGGGAGGGGCGAGCTTTGACATGTTTAGTAACGGGAGTGGTAGTGGAAGTGGTGTCGGCGAATTAAGAGGCAGCGAATTCAGCGGCGGCGCGGTGGCGGTCCCGTCCGAGCTTGCCGGGCTACACTTGGCGTGGACGCGACACGGGGTATTGCCCTGGCCACGGTTGGTGGCGCCGTCCATGGAGCTCGCCAAAGGGTTCATAATCGGCCCGGCGCTCGCGGAAGCGATCGAATCCGAAAAGAAAAACCTGGCGCTGTTTGAACAAACAAAGTCCATTTTTCTCAACGAAAACGGAAGCGCCAAACAACGAGGCGACGTCTTGCGCAACCCGCGACTCGCGGAGACGTTACGTTTGGTTTCTGAATTCGGATCCGAGGTGTTGCGCACCGGTGCCTTGGCCGAAGCGCTGGCACTTGATATTCAACAAGCTGGGGGCTTCGTGACAAAAGAGGACTTAGCGCAGTACGTCCCCCGAGTTTTACAGCCGCTTTCGTTCCACGCGCTGGGATACGAAATCTTAGGCGTTCCGCCTCCGTCGTCGGGCGGCGCTTCCCTTGGGTTGATTCTCGAGTTTATGGCCGGATTTTTAGGCGAAGCAGACGGAAGACCTCCCAGTCAACTTGACCGGGGAACACAACAACACAGACTCGTAGAGGCGTTCAAGCACGCGTTCGCGATGCGCGGTAACCTTGGGGACCTAAAAGGCGACGGGAACTTCGCGGGGGACGAAAACTTGAACATCAGCGGCGCGCTTGGTGATATGCTGGATCCTGTTTTTGTGAACGAGTTGCGTCAAATGACGAATGACGCGCACACGCTGCCTGTTGAGGAGTACGGCGCCCGGTGGAACCAGGTCACGGACAGCGGCACCACGCACGTTTCCGTGGTGGACCGCTTCGGCAACGCCGTGGCGCTAACCTCCACGATTAACACGCCGTTCGGCTCCAAGGTACGTCTTGCATTTCCCAAATCCCAAGACTGTTTGACCATCCAATACTGACACTTTTCTGGCAAAACTCCAGTTGGTTTCCAAATCGACCGGGATTGTTTTGAACAACCAGATGGACGACTTTTCCGTGCCAAACGAGCCTAACCACTACGGACTCACTAGTGCTCCCGCGAACTTCATCCGGGCGGGGAAGAAACCGCTGTCCAGCATGTCGCCTACGATCGTCCTGGACACGCCTAAAGATTCCTCGCGTCCTCCGAAAGTAATAGCCGTACTCGGCGCGAGCGGCGGCCCGCGGATAATCACCGCCGTGGCGCAGGTGTTGCTCAACCTGTTTGTGTTGAACATGTCACCCCTAGACGCAATTGATGCGCCCCGAATACACCACCAGCTTTTGCCGAACGTGTTGTGGGCGGAAAACCAAAACGCGATCGGAGACGGCACGGCACGGCGCGTGGACCAAGCCGTGGTCGACGCGCTGAGGGAAAAGGGCCACGTTGTGGAGTTTTCGGCCACGGAAACAGCAGCCGCGCAGCTCATCGCGGTGGATTCCACAACCGGCACGAAGCACGCGGTGAGCGACGCGCGGAAGGGAGGGAAGCCGGCGGCGCAGAGGAAGTAGGAAGGGACGAGGGAGAAAGGGAGGGGTAGGGAAGTAGATGCATGTAAGTTAGCGATTCTTTTCATCTCACATCAGACCTCGCGTAGTTTGAGAAACATCCGCCGCAACGCTCGCGCTTCGCTGGCGATGGTTCTTTTCTCGGAGTTATCCGTCTCGGAGGTCGTGACCGTGTCCTTGCCGTACTTCTCCGCCTCTTCCAGGAAATTGAAAATCTCCAGAACCGTTTCGTCCTTCGCCGCGACCACGCGTTTCGCGAGGCCCTCCGCTAAACTCAAAAAACACCGCTTTGCGTAGAACCACGTGTCCACGACTAACTTCTCGTCGAACGGTTCTAGGCTTTTAATCACCCTCGAGATGCCAAACTCGTAGTTGCCTTTGGCGCAGTAAAGCGTGCCTATCACTAAGTTCACGATGCACAGGTGGAAGGATTTCGGGCGGGACGGGTCGGTTTTCGAAACCGAAAGCTCTTCTTTTTCGATGCGACGCATCACGCTCTCGGCGTCTTCGTTTCGCGACGTCATGATGTACGCCACACAAAGGTTCGCCAGCACAGGCGCGGTGCATGACAAGATGCTCCCTTTCTCCGCCGACGCAAGCACCACTGGTTCGTAGTAATCAATAGCCTCCGCGAATTTATCCCGGACCGTGGTGCGTAGCGATTGCATGAAGTACACGTGCGCGACGTTCAGGCGGAACGTCTCGTGCGACCCGCACGTTTCCAAGTACGTTTTAAGGATTTTCTCAACCGTGGCGTACTGTTCTTTGTCCCAAAACACCTTGGCTTGTGCCATTAGGCACGGAATAAACGCTTCTAATAAGTCGTCGTACTCGGCTAACAACCGCTGGACCTTGGCGTTGTCTCTTCGCAACCTGGCGTCCGAAATCGCACGTGACAACTTACCGAGCTCGTCCCCGCGCTTCGTCGCCGCCGCGTCGAATTTTCGGGTCGCCAGTTCTTTGTCAGTGCGTTGTGTCACACACGCGTCTAAATACTCATACGCATCGGAGGTGAGGTGCTTTGCAACCAGCCCCGGGTGTTCCGCCATGACATCCGCGGCGAGGTCGTGAAACCCGTGCGCTGGGGAGACGTACAGAAGCAACAGGTTGGCGAAGGTTTCGGGAGGCGCCTGCACGGTTTCCGTTTCCGAAAGCAAAAAGTTCAGCTTGTGAAACCCGTCCACGGGGTCGGTGTCCATGTTGATAAGCGCCACGTTGTGTAAGGTGACGGGGTCTAGTTCCTCTTCCGACCTGGGGGGCATATCAGTAAGCGCCTCTTTCGCCTCAAACGAGTTTCCCATCCCGAACTCCACCGCCGCTTTCAGGTTGAACGCCTCCACTAGCTGCGTTTGCCGCAGCGCCGGCGTGTTCCCCACGCTGCGCACCTCCTCGCCCTCGGTCACCGCGCCCACTAACAACTCAGGGTGCTCGCGCACGCCCTTTTCTATAATTTCACCCAGCGAACTCAAACACTTGCCGAACTGTTTCGCCCTGTAGTGACAAAGCGCCTCGTTGTACGCCACGTCGGGTTGGTACCCGAGCGCGGCGCGTGCCTCGGCGAACCGCGTTAAGGCCTCTTCGTGCTTCCCATCCCGCAAAGACACGCACGCCATGTCCACCACCACGTCCATGTCATCGGAGGGGCACTTATCCAGAAATGCACGGCACGTCCCGATTTCGTTTTCCTCGAACGCGACGTGCGCCAGTAACCGGGCGACTTGCGTGGCAAGCGCGCCGCCGGAGGTGATGGTGGAAGCCACCGCTCTCGACTCTTGTCGCTGCCCAGACTTGAAAAGCGACTGCGCGTGGTACAACTTGACGGACTCGTCTTCAGGTCGTAACACGCCAAGGCGCTGGTACATCTCCACCGCGAGGTCGAAGTCCCCGAGGTGGTAGTGGCAGTGGCCGAGAATGGACAACGCGGGGCGCGAAGTGGGGTCATCTTGCAACGTCGAGGTCAACATCTCAACGCACGCCTCGTGCTTCCCATCCCTTATTAAAGAATAGATGGTCTCGGTCGCTTTGCCTTCGGGCAAACGACGGGCTTGGCCGAACCCCACCATGCGCAGCAACACCACAAAACCCGGAACCCGGACACAGCCAACACGAACCGCCGGCCCGAGCACACCGCCCGCGCCGAGGGGTGTGGACCTGGGGAGGCACGGCGGGTCATCAAGGGAACCGCGAGATTGGATTTCCAAGGGCAACGGCTCGTTGACTGGGATTTTTTAGAAACGCTTTTTCGGGCAAAACAGTGGAAGACGACACTTGATTACTAGCCTCCTCCTTTGCTGTGCGCTTTGCGCGTTCTATTTTATTGCAATGCGTGTCCCAGGAGGTCTCATGCGGTGCTACGCCGCGGCGGACCACGCTTGGGATGGTTCTAGCTAGACTAATCTAAGTACCTTTGAGGACGTTCGTGTATTCGCGAGGATTGGGGCTAATCAATCATCCTCGCAAGCTCACGAAACATTCGCTCTCGTCGCGTTCGAAGGTGTCGAACAGCGAGTTGCCGTACGGGCCGTATCGTTTGTGCCCTCTGGGCGACCCGCCCGCTTGTGTCTCAAAATGCTTCACCGCGCTTTGGTCGGAAGCGCCGCTGCCGAGCCGCGACAGGAAATCGGAACCCTCCGGCGACGACGACGCGTTTTTCCGAAACGTGTCAACCGACTCAATGCGGACGTTCGCGATCTCCACCGCGACAGACGCCGCCCTCGCTTGCTCCGCTTCGCGAAACGCCGCGCCCATGCGTGACTCGCACTGCATTTCAAACTCCTCCGCGTCATCACTCGCCGCTTTTGACGACCAAACCCCGAGGTTCTCGCCGAGGTCCCACCCTTCCAGTTCTTTCACCGAGCTGCGCCGCGAAATGGCGGCGCAGCGCGAAGCGACCGGCTCGGCGAAGCGGTGGCGAGTCTTTTCTTTTTCACACGAGCTTACGATGGTAAGCTCGCGCCGCGCCGGCGACGCGTTCCGCAAGTCCGAAAACGAGTGCTCACGGGACCTCGCTGCAGCGCCAGGCGGCGCTCTGTGTGCCAGCGCACCGTAATCACTACTTGTCTTCTCGGATCCCGTAAGCTCGCCAAGGCTTGCGTAGGATAAATCCCGGCTCCGCATCTCTTGGAGCGCGCGTTCATGATCCGCGCTGCGGCAGTACTTGTGCGCGCGGCAGTGCCGGTTACCGAGGACGTAGGTTCCAGGTGGCACCACACTGGCGCCGCCAACCATCTGCCGGTCCAGCACGCCTTTGATGCGGGTGCACGTGTTGTGTGTGTCCTGAGAAGAATCGCCGCCACCGCCCGTACAAACCCCGCAGTGCGCCACCACGATGCCTCCGAGCGGGCACCGGCCTTTCAAAAGCGGGAGCGTGCCGTGCCGATCGGTCGCCGCGAAAACGTGTCCCCCGGCGCAATCCGCGTCCACGATCGCGAACGCCCAGAAACCCTCCAGGTTGTCCACGAACCCCACGCCGTGTTGGTCGTACAGACGCTCCACGAGCTCGGCGCAGGAGATTTGAGATTTACACGACTCTCCAGCAGCGTTGGGTAGTGATTGCGCCAAGCCCAACTCTTTCGCGAGCTTTTTTTTGTTCCGCAGCACGCCGCGGAACAAAACCACCCGGTTTTGGTTCGTGCAAACCTGCACGCCCCGGTCGTGCGCCACCGCGCCCCGGTCCCCGACCCGGCGAGCCTGGCCGTTGGCCAGGTGCGACGCGAAGGTGTCTGCGAACTGGCCGTTGTCATGCGTGCCGAGGGGCCCCCTCGGGGCGAGGTACGCCACGAACGAACCGTTCGTGGCGTCGAAGAGAACGGCGGGTTCGCCGGGATGGTGACTCGTCTCGTCCGCGTCGGTCTCCTCGTCCGCGTCCATCGACGAACGCCGGCTCGACGCGTCATCGTCGTCGCGGTTCGGGACGTTCGGGTCCTCCATGCAGTGCGGCGAGTCTAGGTTTCGTCGCAGCAGCATAGCACAGGGGTCCTCGCCGTACTCGGGGGTATCGAGCAAAGCAAGGGAACCCGCGGTGAGGGGCACGCTGACCGGGGTGGCCGGCAACATGACGAGTGATCGGCCCGGCTCGGCGCAAAGGCGAAGACACAAAATGGCGTCCCGGTTGTCACCGCGACGCGACCCACCGTGCGGCACGCGACCGTGCGCTTCGTCGGGGGTTTCGCACGGACGATTCGCGGGTAACGCGCGACGCGAAACCGGAACACGAACCGCGCGCAACGACACCGCGCGCGTGCGTGTGCTCGATGGACGGAGAGAAGACGCGTCTAAAGCGTGCTCTCTCTTCAAGCCGAAGCCAGAAAGCCGTGCATTTTATCCGCCCGGGCAAATTTTTTCTTTGAATTTGGTCACTGCAAGCCAGTCACGGTAAAATGTTTATTCACGCTTTTTCAGACCGCCCCCAAAGCGACGCTTCGTAGCCAACCAAAACGCTCAACCGGGGCAAAAAGTGCATACCCAATCTGAACTCGCTTTGTGAGCCACGTTTGCGGACCGGATTCCATTTCGCGCGGAGGCTCGTGGACGAGGTTGTGGGTGTGTTTTAAACCCAAGGTTTAGGGGTCAGGGATGCAATTTTCCGACCGAGGCTTTGCAAGCGACCGATCAACGGCTCGCGTCTCGGTCAAAGCGTGTTTTATTTGGCCAAATTTATTCTGCGAAACGCCGATCGATCGTGGCATTGGCGCGCACGCGTCGCCTTTGCCGGTCCCCTCACGCCCGGGAGGATGGACGACCTCGAGCAATACGCGGGCGCGCTTCTTTGCCTGCTTATTTTCGCCAGGCTGGCGAGGGAGGTTAAGGGGGTGCTGAGTCCCTTGGGGCGGTGGCCGGTCGGGGTCAAGCCGGTTGGGGATGGGGACCGGGATGGGAGCTTCCTGACTCCCGAGGATGAGTTCTCTCGGTGGGCGAAAAACGGGAAGGGTCCTTCGGGAAAGCGATTGGCGGTCAGCGTAACCGCGGTGTTGCTGGCGCTTACGTGCTTGCCTGTGTGGGCGCGGACTACGTGGACGCAAAGGGCGCGCCTACCTTTGTCCGAAATCGCACAAGAAACCCAGGCACAGACAGAACCCCTGGCGTTTCCCCCACCAAAAATGCGCATCCTGGCCTTCGCGAACGGAGCGGGGGCGGGCGCCGGACGCGACGCGGAGACGATTTGGAGTGAGCTGAAAGGCCTTCACAGCAGTCGAGATACCGTGATAACGCTCGCGGTGGTCACGGGAAGCGGCGAGTGCGTGACAAGGGGAAGGGGGGAAGGGAAAAGGGGGGACGAGTCCGGTACTGACGCGGATGGGGAACCAGACGAGGCATCACGGAAAAACACAAACGGGGATGCCGAGACGGAGTCACAAAAAAACACAAACCTTGGTGGCTTGTGTTGTTTCGGCGCGCGCGTTCGCGAGCTCTGGACGTTGCCCGATACCGGGGTGGATGCTTGGCTTGCGACGCAAGAAAGAGAAGGTAAAGCGCACAGCTCGTGCGGCACAGTCCCGGACAGCAACCTTCTTTTGTTGCTCCCGTCGGATGGGAAAGATGTGTCGTTGGTGATGGGGACGGGGCGCGCGGCTTGGGTGCGGTACCCGGCGGGGGGCGGGAAGGGACGGCAAACGGGCGCGGAACGGGCGGCGGACGCGGCGCGACGCGTAGCGCCCGTAGCGGCGGCGTATTTTAGCAATGGGCATGGAGTTGATGGAGGGAGGAGGCACGGAGTTGGTGGAGTTGACGGTTCTTCTTCCTCTCCTTCCGTTTCCTCTTCCTTCCTTCACTCCACGCGTCCCGACGGCGCGGCTACTCTTTCGTTCACGCTGGCGAACGCGGCGCCTGATTTCCACGGGCACAACTTCGGGTGGCGGTTTTCAGTGGACGTCGAACACGCGTTCGTGGTCAAGGCTAGCGAGGCGATGAAACGAAGCGTCACGCTCATCGCCGAAGGACAAGTGTTGCGGCACGTGGAGAGCACTTTTGCATCCTCTAAATCGGTATGGGACGACACGAAAAGCGCGTTCGTGCTGAGGGAGGAACAGTTGCCTTTCTTCGTGGACGGGGACTGGAACTTGGACACGTCGGTGGAGGAAACGTCCGTGCCGCCGACGCACTTCGTGGTGTACGTGCCTCCGCGGGATCGGTGTCCTCTTTTCGTCGTGGACGCAAACGGCGCGACAAGCCGCACGAACGCGTTCGACATCCCAGGGTGGGGATCGGTGGTGGTGTGGAACCCGGAGACGTGCGATGGGGGGTGGAGATTGGCTGAAAACGACGATGAAGTTGATGAAAAGGCCAACCGAGCGGAGGATGAAAACAGCAGCAAAGGAAGTGATGCGAAACTCGAGACGTTTCCCAAAAAGAAAAAAACGCCGAGTCGCGCCGAGCGACGCGCTTTGACCAAAAACACCCCACGCGGTTGGGGCCGCGTGCCTTCCTTGACGGTGATGCGTGAACGCGGCGTCACGGCACCGGCGGTGACGTACCTCACGCAAAGCACTGTGAACGAGTTAATCGGCGTTTTCGCCGGTTCGCTGCGAAAGTCGTTGGGGTTGCCCCCGAACGCGCCTGGCCGCAACGGCGGCGACACCTTTTCGGTGTTGGAACCCGGCGTCGCCGCGCCCGAAAGGTCCGTGACTGTTTTCGGCACCCCCGAAACCAGCAAGGAAGTCAAGCCCCTGACCTTGACCTCGGTGGCCAGCGAATCAGGCTTCGCGGTTTGGGAAGCGGACGCGGTGGCGCGTGCGCGCGCGACGCAAGTCGCGCGCCTGGCGCGCGCCGCGCTTGCGTCGCTGATGGAGACTGCGGCGAATTTGCCGGACATGCACGTCCCGGAGTCCTTGGTGCGGGGGGCGGTTGATGCGCTCAAGGCGTTGCGAGCCGCGCGCGATGCAGCAGCCAGAGGCCGTGGGGACGTGGCAGTCGCGGAAGCCGTGCGGGCGCACGTGTTCGCGGAAAACGCGTTTGTAAACCCCGACTTCAACGCCCACATGTACTTCCCGCTCGAGTTTACCCTCGCGGTGTACGTGCCGCTGTTCCTTCCGACCGCGTTTCCGTTGCTAATAGGGGCGATGTGGGACGTAAGGCACTTCGTCAGGCGGCGACGGTGCGCGAGGGCGTGGAGGGCGGGGGCGCGGAGCGTCGAGGAAATGGGGAAGACCAAGACGCAGTAGACTATAGGTTGATTCTTTGGGGGCTCATAAATATTTCCGGTACTCCTTTTTTTGGCAATCCCCGTGCGCAACTCGCAGCAACTCCCCTCTTCCCTCTACGGTTTCTTCAGCAGCCTTGGTTTCATCGTGGCGAGTTCCTTTTGGTAAAACACCGCGCACTCGGAGACGCACTTTTCGTACTTACCGGTATCCGGGCTTTCCTTACCCGCCTGCCTGTCCTGGCACTGCACCACGCACCGCTGAATGCGCTGCTGGAACTGCTGCATCTCCCCCATCACCGCGGCTTCGTGCTGCGCGATGGGCTCGCCGCACTTCTGCAAACACGAGTGCATCTCCTCCTGTGGGCCCTTCATGTCCGTGCACTTCGCCTGGCACAGGAACGCGGTTTTCTGAGTTGCGTTTGGTCGGGGGTGGAGTGAGACGAGTGGGGGTGAGTGAAGGCGGTCGGCACGGTCAGACGTGAACGCGATCGATCGCTTTGGGTGCCGAGGCGGAGACAGGTACGGGTCGCACCTGCTGCGGTCGGAACACCTTGTGGTCCAGCTCCTCCATCACCGCGGAGAGTTTCTGCTGCAGGGCATTGACCGCGGGAACGTTCATGTTGTCGCGTGGGGTACGAGGCGGCGGCGCAGGCGTCGTCTGCCAGACGTCCCAAAGTCCATTTCGTCTCGGAAATTTGGCCAAAACTCGAAAATATGACGAGGGGAACGACAGCCACGATATCGTCTCGGCCCATCCCAGAACAGCACAGCGCAGCGCAGGTTCACGCGGTCGCCATGAGCAGCCTGGCCAGCCAGCTGTTGGCGAGGACCCCGACGAAGAAGCCGGGAACGACGCGCCGCTCGAGGTGCGTGGAGCGTCTGTTGTTCTATCCGGCGCACCTGACCCGACCGCGATGTCTCCATCGCTGGCACTCACCCGAATCTGACCCCGAAATCGACCTCCTTCCCCCTCCATCTGCCACAGGCGCAAGCTCGGCGGCACGGTATCCATCGTGGGCAACGACGTGGACGAGGAAGTGGTAAGCCGTGATGTTCCCGTGAGTACGCCTGTGATGAAGGCGAAGGCCCTTCGAGTGCCTCTGCGCGAGCGAACGAACAAGAGTGTGGGCGACGACGTCTCGGGGAAACTCGTTTCGGTGGAAACCGATGCCGAGTCCACGACGACCCCTACGAAGGCTTCGCCCGGGCGCACGAAGCCCGCGGCGAGTACGCACACGCCTGATACGCGCGTGGAAACGCCCCCCGGGTCTGATACGTCATGTGAGATGGACGAGGAAGTCGCGCCTGAGATGGAGGAGGATGGATCTGAGGCTGATTTGGCCGAATCCGAGGTAGTCGCGGAGAAAGGAACTGAGTTTGACTTAACCGAATCCGAGACGCAAAACGAGACGGCCGAGACGGAGACGACGGTCATTGACGGTTCCGCGGATACACAAGACCGCACGGCTGAGGTTGAGGATGACGCGGCTGTTGAGGACGAAGCGACGGAGATGGACTCGACATCCACGGAGATGGACTCGACATCCGTCGACAAAGTAGATTCGGCGATGGCGTTACTTCGCGAAGGCTTGCGAGTTATGCGCGCCGGTGGTGTCGACCCCAACAAAATACTCCTGTCGCTGTGTGTGAACCCGGAAAAACCAAATGCACGAGAAGCCGCATCCACGGTAGTCGCCCGTCTCGTCGCCAGTCTGGACGAGGCAGGAATCGAGTCGCCGTCCGCGACGCGCGAGGAAGATGACGTGTTCGCCACCGCTTCGAATTCGCCCATGGGGTCGGTGGCGTCAATGGATGGTACTCGAGGCGGCGCGAACGCGAACGCGGTAGCCGCCGCGATGGACGGCGTAGCACTGGCACGACAAACCTCGATGGAAACCTACACGGTGGAGGAGGGTGTTATGGGATGCGGCGACGTTGGATGCGGCGAGGACGGCGGCGCGTGCGGCGATCCCGTGGCGTGCCTCACCAAGCGCTTCGCCGCGGTGGGCGGGCCGTTCAAGCTGCCGCTAAACCGGCAAGCCTCCACGGCGTCCACGGCGGCGTCGCGGCCATCGCCGTCCGTTGCCAATGCTGACGAGGAGGAGGACGAGACAGACGAGGAAGAGGAGAGCGATGCGGAGTCCGAGGAGTTCGAGGGCGACGCGGAGTCCGTCGCGGAAACGGAGGACGAAACCGGAGACGACGAGACCGACGAGTCCGAGTGCGACTCCGAGTGCGACTCCGTGGCGGAGACCGCGTCCGTGGCGGGTACGGAGGCCGAAATTGGCGATGACGCTTTCGATGCGGATGATGACGCTGCTGCGGTGCAAGAAGCGGAAGAAGCAGAGGCAGAGGAAACCCTCGTTGCGTCCCCCGGGCCGGAAGTCGTCGACGTTGCCGAGCTCCCCGGCGGCACGCCAGTCGCCGCGTCGCCGTCGCCGCCGTCGCCGCCGTCGCCGGAAACGACGAGCGTTCCCGAGGTTCTGCAGAAGATGCAGACGCAGAAGGATGATAATTCCGACTCTTCCGACTCTGACGAAGAACAAGGCCCCGTGAGCGTGCGCAAGCGGGGAGGACGCAGGGTGGTGCTGAGCGACGAAGACAGCAGCGACGAGGAAGCGGACGCGGAAAGTTCGGGGGAGATCCCTGACGAGAAATCCGCCGTCGGTGCCGAATCGCGCGCGGCGAAGGCGTCGCCGCCGCGCGCGTCGACGCCGGTTCGCGAGTCCACACCGGTTCGTGAGTCGCCGCCTTTCGCGGCAGCCCCGGCTTTCACCCCAGCGCCTCCCACTACGGGTAAAAAGAAGTCCATGCTCCGCATCAAGAGCGCGATGAAATCCAACTGCAAACCGTTTGCGCGGCCCGATTTCGATTTCGCGGACGACGACGCGGAGGCGAGCGATTCCACGCTCGCGCGCGCGACCTCCAATGTAAGCGAGACCACGGCGACCGCTGCGGTGACCGTGACGGTTTCGCTGGCGCGCGTGAGTTCTTTTCCCAAGTCGGCGCTGAAAGCAGCCAAGCCGGCACATGCGGAGGAACCGCCCGATTCGTCCCCCGAGGTCCGACCCACGCGCGCGGGTTGCACGCCTCGCGCCTCTGTCGTGGCGTCCGCGCGGAAGCAAGCGCTTACGTGGCTGGACGACGAAGCCTCCGCCTCGGGCGACGAGAGCGACGACGAGTCGTCCGAGGGCGGCGCGAGTAGTGATGACGACTTCGTGGTGAGCGACGGGGAGGTGGAGTACGCGAGTGATGCGAGTGACGGGGCTATTCAGAGTGAAACAATCGCGCAGTCGGGAGGGGTCATGCCTAACGCGGGCGCCGACCGGACCAACAGGGTTGCAAAATCGAACAAGAAAACCAAGAAAACTCCGTCCCGCGGGGTTACGTTTTTCTCGCCAGACAAGGACGACGACGCGGGCGCGATTGAGCTCAGCAGCGACGAGGAGGATGCCAAGGAGAACGAGGAGGTTGAGGGTGACAACGGCAACAGGGATGACAACAAATCGGTTGCGGCTAGAAAACCAGAAAAATACGACCCTTACTGCTTGGACGGATTGAAAACCCCCACGCCCCCGAAGGCGCCGAGCGGGACGCCGTACAACCCGAAAACCCCGAAAAGCGCGATCGGGAGGAAACCGGGCGGCGGCGAGTATTTGGGGTACGGGGAGGCGCCTGTGACGCACTCCAAGGCCTTGGCCGCGGCGCTCGCCTCCGCGGCCAAGCCTGGCAAGCGTTTGAACTTCGCCAGGCACAAGGAAACCATCGCCGCGGCGTTGTACGCCGAGTTCAACAAGGACGGCTTTGACGGGGCGTTACCGTCTGCGTTTGAAATCACGTGGAACGCGAAGTTGTTAACCACGGCGGGGTTAACGCACTACCGCAAAATCACGCGAAGTTCCGGGAAGTCAGAGTTCCACGCCCGGATCGAGGCGAGTATTTCCCAATCACCACATTCCCCCGACTGATTGCCCATACGAGACTGACACTTTCTTTTTTATCGTATCAGCTCTCCACGAAAGTCCTGGACACCGCGGAGAAACTGGAAGCCACCCTGCTGCACGAGATGTGCCACGCCGCGGCTTGGTTGCTGGACCAGGTATGGCCTCCTGGCATTTCCCAAATCCAGGCACCTACGTTTGTTTGAGGCCCCACTTTGACTTTTTGAGGCTCCACGGCCGTCGTTAAAGGAAGTGCGTGACTATCGTTTACTACTGTTAACAATTACAGTACTGGCAACACTTACAAATACACTCCAAGTGCACTGTGGAGGCCCGAGTACGCCCGACTGTGTCCGGCCCGAATCCGGCCTCCCTGTTTGCTCACACAAGCTACGGTCCCGACTGACCCTTTTCGTTTCAATCGCAGTGCGCCAAGCCCCCGCACGGCGAGACTTTCAAAAAGTGGGCGAACAAGGTGATGCGGGTGTACCCGGTGGTGTCCGTGGATACGTGCCACTCGTACCAGATCCACCAGCCGTTCAAGTACCGGTGCACGCAGAGTTGGTGCCTTCAGGAGTACGGCCGGCACTCAAAGGTAGTAATTGCGCGGTTCCCAGATCCCGCCTCCCTGTTTTATCTCTCAGCTGGTGACTGTTCGTCCATACGTCGCAATACACACGACTGACACTTTTCTTTTCCAAAAAAAGTCCATCGACGTTTCCCAAAAAGCGTGCGGCGTGTGCCACGGGCGCCTTGAATTTCTGGGAAAGTTCAACGCGGACGGAACGCAGTGCGAGGAACGACCGGCGACTGCGTTTTCGCTGTTCGTCAAGACACACTTCGGTGCCGTGAAAGAGCGGCTGCCTGCGGGGACGCCGCACAAGCTTTTAATGAAGGAGCTGTCCAACCAGTGGAAGTCGGGGGGGACGGGGAAGAAAAAGCCGTCCGACGGCGCAGACGGAAACGGAGACGCGCTCGGCGAGGGGATGAGGACGCTGAAACTATAATCTGAAATGGGGAAGGGGGTAAACGCGAGACGGGGGGTGCATTGCCATGTATTATTGACGACTATCATTTGTGACTACTGTATTAAAACTCAAGCGTTCAAGCGTCGTCCGCGTCTCGCGCCGACGACACGGAAAGCTCGTGCACGCCTAGGCCCGCCCAATCGGTCATGTCCAGTCGGTCTTCGCGGCACTGCTGTAGCAACGCGGCGAGGCGGGCGCCGTCGGTGGGCGCCCGCACCGTGGCGCGCCTCGCCCGGGCCGTGAGCTCGGCGTCCACCACGTCCGCGACTGTGTTTGCGCACCGCGTTTTTTCCGACCGCGACGCGAACTTTTCTTTTCTTGACCCTTGCTCGCGAGTCGAAACGCGGTCCACCACGACGCACGGCACATGAGCGCTTTCAATCGCGCTCGCCACCAATCGCGCCGCCGCCGTGTCCGTCCCCAAAAGCACGCACCGCCAGCCGTTGTGTCCGCTGAGCTTGGCGATTGCGTCCCCGGTACTCGTTTCGTCACCCAAAAGTTCCACCGAAAGCGGCGGTTCCGTCGTCGCAGCAGCCGCCTCTATTTCCGCCACAACCGCCGCCGCGGCCTTCTCCGTCTCTTTCTTGGCCTGCGCCTTTCGCAAGCGCGTGCCTGGGTCGTCCGCGTGCGCTGATTTGGCCTCAAGTAACTCCGCCTTGAACGTCTCGAACCGCCTTCCCACGCGCTGCAGCAGGGACAAATCCTCCAAACTCACGGGGCGCTTATCGGTCGCGGATTCGAAAACGGCACCCGCGTCCATGAGCTTCGCCGCCGCCACGACGCCCGCGTTCGCGTCCGTGGTGACGCCGAGAAGACGTCTTCCGTCGCCGTCGCCGTCGCGCTTTTTCAGCCAGGACGAAAACTGGTCCATCAAAGTGGGTTCGTCCCGAGGGGACTTGGCGAGCTTGGGTTTCTCGGAGACGACTTTCTCTTTCTGCGCCGAAGCCTGCTTCCGCCCGACCGCCATGTCCTTTATCGCGGACGCGACGTACGCGCGCACGCCGTCATTCGTTTCCGACCAAGCCTTTTCCTTTGCCTCGACGAGCTTGGACTTTGTTTTGACTTGACTCGATTTCGACGAAGTATCTGTCTGTTCCGACTTCGTAACCGTCTGTTCAGCCTTTGTCTTCCTCGGAGTTTCCGCGTCGCTCGCCCGCGCCCGCGCTTCGTACGCCGCTGCGCGCGTAGACCACCCTTCCTTGGCCGCCTCTGGCAACTCCTCTTTCTCCACGATGAAATGACGCACACGTGCCACTTCCTTCCCGATGTCCGCGTCGTACCTGTCGCTATTGAAACCACCGGCGCCGTCGCCGACGTGAAACGCGACGACCCTACGCAAGTCGCCGCCCAGTTTTTCAATTTCGGAATTCAATTCTGACTCCATCGCGGGGCCGAGTACCCACGCCGACAGCAAGTCATCGCACAACGCGTTGCCGGCTCCTAGCTTCAAACGCAAATCCATGCCTCCATCCTTCGTGTCGAGCCCACTAAGCGCGTTCGCCGCGGCGCGCGCGTCGACGGACGCGCACTCGTCGGCGCCGGTGCTCGGAGACGCGATCTTTTCGGAATCGCTGTCAAACAAAGAGCTCCACCCGTTGTTCGTGGAGGCGCGAGTGCACGCCTCCTTTGCGTTTCGTTGGTGCCTGTTTTCGCCGGAACGTGTTGTCTCCCCTAGACCCTTTGTCTCGCGTAGCAACCTTCGCGATCGCGACCCCTCCACCTCTGTTTCGGGCTCGTCTTGACTCAACTTTAAATCAACTTCCCCGCATTGGCACGTCGCCGCCGCGCCCTGGTAGTCCCACACCACGCTCTTCCCCGTTTCGCGGAAGTGCGTAGCGGCGTGCACCAGGGTGATGAGCTCCGAAGCGAGGGGGGTTTCGCCCGCGATGAGCCTTATGCACTTTTCGTCAAACGCCGCGAGCGGGGACGCATCCAGGGAATGTTTTGCCGTCCATTTCGATTGCTCCACGGAAAGTGAAGACTCGGT
>Ga0222648_1000296_pt1 | contig 22468 bp, 7 predicted proteins | sample AntAcemetagen335_FD_181021 | JGI IMG/M metagenome (GOLD analysis project Ga0222648, IMG submission 181021) | Saline water microbial communities from Ace Lake, Antarctica - #335 | ecosystem: Environmental > Aquatic > Non-marine Saline and Alkaline > Saline | place: Antarctica: Ace Lake | collected... | reverse complement strand
TAGAGTTGAAGTATTTGACGGAGTAGCATGGGTTAGTGTAGCAGGGTCGAGTGGTTCGATTACAGCAACAGATGCACAGTATTTGGCAATTGAAACAGTATTGTATTTAGGATAACAAGATGGCAACGTTTTTTAGAAATAAAGTAATTAATGAAGTAGGAACAGTACCAATAGAAGTACTTGCAACATCACCTTCACAGCGAGCAACAATAATTGGTTTAAGTTTAGCAAATCTTACTTCAAGTAACGTACTAGGAAGTATAACAATTAAAGATGATACTAGTGTTACTGGATATTATATAAAAGATATTATTATTCCGCCTAACGCAAGTTTAAAAGTATTAAACGGAGGAGAAAAGTTGATTCTTGCTCCTAGTAACGCATTAAATGTTGTATGCAGTCAATCAGCAGCATTAGATTGTATTCTAAGCTACGTAGAAATAACATAAGGAATATAGTATGTCAACATTTTATATAGGTAGTAGTCCATCAGACAGTGCAGGAGATGCTGCTAGTAGATTTTTTTATGCAATTAAAAGAGACGACGACGGCATGCTATATTTTGCCAAAGTAGATCAATTACAAGACGAAGATACTATAACTATTAATAATCCTGGACTAAATGAAAATGATTTTAAAGAGTTTGAATACGGCGTTGATTTTTTTGACGGAAGACTAGAGTCTGACCACAGCAGACCATACTCTAACTTGGAATGGGACCAATATCGTTGGGGAAGCAGGAACGTGTTTTACTACATAAACGATAATGGCGAGTTTGTTGTTAGATTAAATAAAGAATACGTTTATCCAGATGATGCAAGGGTTTAAGAGGAATTAAAGAATATGGCACAAGAATTTAAAATTGGTAGATTAAGATATACATGGCGTGGCGAGTGGAATTCAGGCATCACTTATAACAGGGATGCAGTTGTTCAATACAACGGTAAAATGTATATTTGTTTAGAACCTCATACTACACAAGCAAACTTTTATAATGATTTAGAGTTTGTTACTGAGTTAGGTGCTAGTACTCCTCGCTGGCTGTTGACTATTGACGGACGAGTTTGGAAACAAGAATGGCTTCCAAATACGTTTTATTCTGTAGGTAATACTGTAAAGTATGGCGGTATTGTTTATATTTGTACAATCCCGCATACGAGCAGTTTACAAGAACTTGATATTGATAACTGGGATACATACTCTAGCTTTGATAATTGGAATAATAATTGGACAGTTAATACAGTATATGGTGTAGGAGACATAGTAAAATACGGCGGCATTGTTTATAGATGTACGTTTAACCATGTATCAGCGGCTACTACTGAACAAGGACTTGAGGCAAATTTAAGTCAAAATAACTTTAACTACCAAACTAGCGATGATAGTACTCTAGGTGCATGGGAAGTAGTTAATGATGGTATTGAATATAAAGGGACCTGGAGTTCAGCAGTTAGGTACAAAAGAAATGACATAGTGCGAAACGGCGCTGATCTTTATATTGCTATTGAAGGACATACTGCGGTTGTTCCGTTTGACTTCCAAGTGCCAGGAGACGGCCTAGAAGATAGTGCTTTATCTGATAGTACTAATTCTAAATGGCTACTATGGCAACCAGGTACTAGTATTAAGAATACATGGGTAGACAGCACAACTTATCAGATCGGCGATATTGTAAAATATGGTGGCTATTCATACCGAAACTTAATTTCTAATAATATTAATAACATACCGTCGGTAGGATTACAAGATGATAGTACTTCAATATGGGATGTTGTAACAGAAGGATACGAGTATAGATCAGAATGGAACGGAAATACTGCTTATAAAATCGGTAGTGTAGTTTATCAAGGCGGAACATCGTTTGTTGCAAACGCCGATAGTGTAGGAGAAAGTCCTACTGCATATAGCGTTACTACAAATTCTGTATTTACTGGCAGTGTAGGGACAACTATAAAAATAAATTCAACCGTTGGTATCCGCCCAGGTATGACTATGATCGGTGCAGGCCTGTTTTCAGGACAAACTGTAGTATCAGTAGTTGACAGTGTAACTATTACCATAGATCGAATCCCAGATGTAGAACTAGTTGATGCAACTCCTATTAACTTTATTGGTTTAAATTATCTGTACTGGAATTTGTTAGTTCCATCTGCTAAACATATTGGTTACTGGAGTAAAACTGCAAATTATTTAATAGGCGATGTTGTTATATGGGCCAACGGAACATACCGTTGTATTCAAGGACACCCTTCAGGACCACCGTCAAGACCGGATTTAGATGTAACTAATACATATTGGTCAACTCATATTTTACATGCAAGAGAAAATGCCGGTAATACGCCTGGCGACATTGTAACACGATCAAACGGTGCTAACGTAGCAGTTCCTATATTAGATGAATTAGACGAAGTTGGTAAAACAGAAGATTATGTATTACAAACTGAGTCGTCAGCAATTAGCTGGTCGAATATACAAATTATCCCTAACGTATATTACGTTGCACCAGATGGCGAAGATGCTGCTAACAGAGGCAACGATCCTGACAGTCCGTGGAAAACTATCAAATACGCATGTGAACAAATTGAACATGGCACCAATAATCCAAACACCCGTGCTATATTAAAAGCAAACAAAGAATTTCTTATAGAAGAAATGTGGCAATGGATGCAATGGAAGAAAGATAATAATAGTGCGCCATTTAGTTCTAGCTCAGTGTTTGATGAGTTTTCAACTAAGCGAGATGCACGTATAATTTTAGATGCACTAATGTGGGACATTACTCGCAAAAGCAATGATGGGTCAGTTACAAGTAATACTAAGACTGTCTTTGCAGCATTAGCATTTTTTGCTATTGAAAGCCAAACTACTTTTGCATCAATAAATACCGCAGCAGCTAAAGATTACATTGTTGCTGCACTTGCGTATTTACTGTCAAATATTACAAAAGTAATTGCTAACTTACCACCACTTGTAAATTATCAAATTTTAAATGATAATTGGACTTGGGACATAGCTACTACATACGAGACAGACGATATAGTATTTTTAAACGATGAATGGTATAGATGTTTAGAAGACGATACTTTAGGGAGCGACCCTGCAGCCGAAGATACTATCGCCTGGGAAATAACAACTGCTCCTATAACGATTATTGAACAGAACTTAGATTTACCATCTTTTGAAACTGGCACCGATGTAGAATTAACTGCATTACTTGAAATAGTAACTACAGCAATAACTGAAGAAAATAAATCAATTATTCCTCTTCCAAATGCATCGTATACGTCAACTGTGCAAGTTAAAACAGGTTCATATTTTGAACAGCTACCAATAAGTGTTCCGGAAGATACTGCACTAAATGGCGACGAACTTCGTGGCGTTATTGTATTTCCTAAAGATTCAGTTTATACTGGTGCAGTTTCATCAAACGCATACGATTCTACGATAACGTTACAAGCACTAACAAACGTTACTCCGGGAATGCCAATACAATTCTTTACAGAAAATGTAAACGAAGATTTTGGCAATATACAGATGAGTACAACTTATTATGTTAAAGATATCGTTGATGTTGCAGCAAAAACTATTACAATATCTACTACAGTTGGCGGATATGCATATCCTGTAGACGACGGAACTGGCTTTATGTTTGTATATGCTGGAGATTGTTTGAAAGACATGTTCTATGTAAGAGACGCTACTGGTATTAGAAACATGACACTTCAAGGCCTTGCAGGATTTTTAAGTGTACGTAATCAATTCGGTACACAACGACCAACAGGCGGCGCATACGTTTCATTAGATCCGGGACTAGGAGTAGATGATACAAACGTATGGATTAAACGACGCTCACCTTACATACAAAATGTAACTAACTTCGGTGACGGTTGCACAGGTCTAAAAATTAACGGATACTTGCACAACGGCGGCAACAAGTCTATAGTATGTAACGACTTTACACAAATTATTAGTGACGGTATTGGCGTTTGGTGTACTGGACCTAATTCATTAACAGAATGTGTATCTGTATTTGGATATTATAACTATGCAGGATATTTTGCAGAAGATGGTGGGCGTATTCGTGCTACTAACGGTAATAGTTCATATGGTACGTATGGTGTTATTGCCGAAGGATTTGATGCATCAGAAACTCCGATTGCTGCAACAGTAGATAACCGTTCAGAACAAGTTCAAGCAAGTGTGCAAAGCGCATTTGGTGCAAATGCAGAATTGCTGTCTATGCAATATGCAAATGCAGGATCTGGATATTTTGAAACTACAACAAATATATTAAAATATAGTAATAACTTCTTAGAGACATGGTCGAACGATAGCAATGTAACTATCCAACAAAACATATTTTCTCCTATTGATGAAGCTAACGGATGGACTATCGGTGGAACAACATCTAACGCAATAGAATGTTATATTGAACAAGCTGTTTCGATCACACCAACTGGCTTCTTCTATAACGGATTGTCAACGTTAAATGTATCGGGTTCAGGAGTTGGCGGCCAGTTTGATGTTACTGTAGGAGCAACAGGATATACTGCTGAAGTATTTGCAGGCGGCAGCGGCTATGTTACTGGAAATACATTGCGAGTTTTAGGAAGTCAATTAGGCGGAATAGACGGCGTTAACGATTGTTTCTTAATAGTAACTAGTCTAGCTGGTAGTTCTATTTTAGGAGTATCAGTTAGCGGCACTGTGCCTACTAATAGTAATTTAAAATACACATTTAGTACATATATTAAGAAAGGTTCATCAAACTCGGTTGATATAGATGCAATATATTCAGGCGATACACCCATTACTAGTAGTGTGAATTTTAGCTTTAGTACACTTGCATTTACTGCAACGTCAGTTAACGGCGGCATGACACCGACTGAATTTGGTAGTTTATCTTTGCCTAATGGCTGGTATCGTATATGGTTTACTTCATACGATAATAACGCACTTAACAATACATTAACTATTCGAATTTGGCCTAGAGGGAAAACAGGAGTTGCAGCAACAACTGAATTTTACGGATCACAGTTACAATTAACTGCTGTTCCGACTTTCTATTTAGAAACAACTACTAATCATCCAACATCCAATGCAAACTTCGGCGTTATCGGTGCAGGCACAGGAGCAGATCTTGTAGGGAACGAAATTCGTTCAAAATCAGTATTTCAAACGCGATTAACAAACACTGGAATAGGAGCAGGTGGCCGAAATTATGCTATTGCATCAAATAATGCACAAGCAGGAAATTTAAACACTATTACATTATCAGGTGCTGACGAAGGAACTGCATCGCAATACATCGGCATGCGAGCATTTATACAAAGTGGTACAGGAGCAGGGCAATACGGATTTGTATCGAATTATAATCCAGCAACTAAGGTTGCCAACGTTATGAAAGAAACGTTTCCTTTATTAGATATTACAGAAACTACTTCAGGGACTAATCTAATTACGGTGGGGTCAACTACAACTTCTAAGCTGTTCTTAAATCAACCTATAGAGTTTATTCCAACATATTATCAATCTACAGTAACCGATACAGCATTTGAATCATTAAATGTTATTGCTACAACAGGCGGCCAAGAAAATACACTAAGATTTTCGTCAACTGCAAAGATGTCAGTTAACATGGCTGTAAGATTTTATGGTACGGCGTTTGGCGGATTGGCTACTAATTTTACGTATTATATTAAGGAAATTGTAGACGCAAATAATATTAAAATTAGTACGTCACCATTTGGCACAACTTGGCAGTTAAATAACGATACTGAAGATGAGCTAACAACGTGTACTATGCGATATCCAGGTTACAATTATAAAATAAATGGTAGTACTGCAAACATGTTACCTAACATGCCTGTACAGTTTACTGGTACTGCTATTGGCGGCGTAGGTGTCGGAACGCAATACTATGTAAATGATGTCCTTGATGCTAATAATTTTACTATATCTACTACGCTATTACCTATTACAGTAACTAGTACAGCATCAACAACAAACAATATTGTTTATACTGGTAGCGGATTAGTAGCAATGAATCCGATAATATTTTCAGGTACTGTAGTCGGCGGATTAGTTGCCAACACAAAGTATTATATTAAAGAATTAGTTAATGCAACTACAATTACAGTAGCTGATAGTTTAATCACAAGTTCATGCACAGCAACAGAAGCTAGTACTAATTTGATTACTATTGCATCTACTGCCGGTTTTACTCCTGACGCCCCCGTCCAATTTATCGGAAATATATTCGGTGGACTAATTAATGGAACAACTTATTATGTACTTGCTGTTAATGACGGAACTACATTTACTGTCGCAACAAGCCCTGGTGGCTCAGCTGTTGCACTAGGTACTGCAACTGGCGAAATTGAAGCAAAAACACCTAGTGCTGAAGTGGTACTAACAGACACAGCTAGTTCGTTTGCCGGAGTTAGTACTAATACAAAAAATACAATTGCATACGGTTATGGTAGTATGATTGCTACGTATTCTACTAGTATCTTCGGCGGAGTTAGTACAGGTACTACATACTATGTAAAAACTATTGATAGCGAAACACAATTTACAATTAGTAGTACTCCTGGTGGCGCAGCTTTTGCTCTTAATGCTAGAAGCGGCTCAATGAATTTAGGTGAAGCAGGGTGGGATAATATTAATCCTGGAACTGCTTCTGAGGTAGCACTTGATAGTTCAACAGTTTACTATATTGAACCAAGAATACAGTTTACACCCCCAACTGTTCAACAGGTACCGTATTCGCTTCCTACAATTGGAATATCAACGTCGTACAACTCAGTTGCATACGGCAATGGCAAGTTTATAGCTATTGCTGACAGCGGACAAACAGCAGCATCGTCTACTAATGGTACAACATGGACAGCTATACCGTTACCTGATTCTAAAACATGGGCATCAGTTGCTTACGGTAATAACTATTGGGTAATTATAGCAAATGGCGGCGGCCTAGCTGATCCAGGATCAAGAGTACTATATTCTAAATCCGGAGGCAATGGATGGCGAACGTCTGAACTATCGTCTATGAGCGGCTGGACCGATGTTGCATACGGTAATGGAAAATTTGTAGCAATTGCAGATGATTCAGACGGAACCTCAGCAGCTAGCTATTCAACTGATTATGGCAAAACATGGACAGCTGGCACCGGAATAACTAATTCTAAGTGGTCAAGTATTACTTATAATAGCGGAACATTTGTAGCGGTTTCAGAAGGCAAGACTTTTATAAATGTAGCAGCAACGGGCGGCGCAGGTAGCGGCGCAAGATTTGATGTTATTGCAAGAAGCGGCCTGTCTTATGATATTGTACTAAACGCTGGCGGTGCTAATTATCTTGCCGACGATATAATTACTATACCAGGAACATCGCTAGGCGGAGCAAGTCCAGCAAATGACATAACAATTACTATTGGTACTGTAGGAGCCGGCGGCTTAGGTGGAACACTAGGAGAAATTGGAACATTTACTGTTGATTCTGGTACAGCAAGTACAGCAGTTGGAACATCGGCAGCATATAGTACTAACGGCATATCTTGGACTACTATAGTGTTACCATCGTCTGGAGTGTGGACTGATGTTGCAAGCGGTAACGGATTGTTCATTGCTACTTCTAAATATTCTGCTAACCCTGTTTATAGTATAGATGGTATTTCGTGGCTAGCATCTCCTTACACTATTAATGCAGGAAAAATAGCATACGGTCAAGGTGTATTTGTAGCATTGTCTACTATATCAGGCGAAGGATGGACTTCTGAAAACGGAAGATTATGGAAAGAATTTGCTACAACTGATAATACATACGGTGGCATTGTATTTGGTTGGACTGGTCTAGCTTACGATGGAATATTTGTAACAGTGGCTCAGCAATCTTTAAGCAATGTTATAACAGCAGGTACGCAAACACAAGCAAGAGTTACTGTTAGTTCTGGAAGAATTACTTCAATTGCAATGTGGGAACCTGGTTCAAACTATATTACAGATCCTACACTAATTATTACTGATCCAAATGCAACAGTACCTGCAACTACACAAATTAGAACTAGCAATGGTACTTTAGGCAATCCGTCATTTATAAACAAAGGTACAGGTTATAATACTAATTCTACATCAGTTAAAATTACAGGCGGAGGCTATGCTGATACATATCAAGTTGGTACAAGACTAACAGTTGACGGGTTGACTCGCTTACCTGGACCAGGAGATAACTTAGTTATTGCTGGAAATTCAACAGTTTATAAAGTTACTAGTGCCGAAACAGTATATGGTACAGTTGCTCCTAATATTAAAGCAAACTTAAGAGTATCACCTGAGATTACAACCGAAGATAGTCCGGCACATGATGCTGCAATAACTATACGTACAAAATATAGTCAAGCACGTTTAACTGGCCACGACTTCTTAAATGTAGGATACGGTAGTAAACTTGAATCACGTTATCCAGGAGTTCCAGTTGATACTGTTCTAAGTCCACAGGACCAAGCAGTTGAAATCAACTTTGGCCGTGTGTTCTATGTAAGTACAGATCAAGACGGAAACTTTAAAGTAGGCACATTATTTGCAGTTGAACAAGCAACTGGTATTGTAACTATTAGTGCATCGCAATTTGGATTATCAGGCTTAGATACTCTTTCACTAGGCGGAGTTTCAATTGGTAATGCAAGTGTAATTGTTAGACAATTTAGTGCTGATGATACTTTCGTTGCTAATAGTAATGAAATTGTTCCTACACAACGTGCTGTTAAAGCATATTTAGAAGGAAGACTATCACAAGGCGGTTCAAATACATTTACTGGACAGTTGATTGCTGGTACTATTCTAGTAGGTGGTCCAAATAAAATAGCAAGTACTATACCAAATGGTGGCGTTGGGTCAGTAGTTAATATACCAGTAACTGCAAATTTCCAAGGACAGTTTGCATCATGGGACGGTGATGGTATGGCATTACAATATTTTGTAAACAGTTGGGTGCGATAAAGACATGTTTATAACCCGTGTTTTTAGAATAAGATAAATAACAATAGTAAAGAATTGATGGAGCTAAAATGGCAGAATTTAAATTAGGTAGAATCAAATTTGTTTGGCAAGGTGCATGGACTACAGGTAATACCTATGTAGTTGATGATGTAGTCAGTAATGGCGGCCAGAGTTATGTTTGTGTTAGAAATCATGCAGCTTCATCGTTGTTTGTTACAGACTTAGATAATAATCCAACATATTGGAATTTGGTTAGTGGCGGTACACAATGGACAGGTGATTGGGCAACAGCTACTTATTATAACGTAGGTGATCAAGTAAAATATGGCGGCACAGTTTATGTTGCTACAGCAGCACATACTTCGGCAGATACTACTCTTTTAGGATTAGAAGCTGATCAATCTAAATGGGATGCATTTGCACAAAGTTTAGCATGGCAACAAGAATGGACTGTAGGTACCCGCTACCGTGTAAACGATTTTGTATCTTATGGTGGTATTACTTATGTTTGTAACACTGCTCATGTATCTGCTGCTACCTTAGCAGACGGACTTGAAGTTGATCAAATTAAATGGGACGAATTTAATCAAGGTATTATTTACTTAGGTGATTGGACTAATCCTGTACGATATCGTATTAACGATGTAGTTAAATATGGTGCAAGTACTTGGATTTGTACTACATTACACACATCATCTGGATCGTTTGATGAATCAAAATTTGATATCTTTATTGAAGGTATGCAATTTGAAAATACATGGGACATTGATACCACATACCAAGTAGGTGATACTGTTATTTACGGCGGATATTCTTATATTGCAAGTGCTAATAACATCGGACAAAATCCAGTAACTGGAACATCATATTGGGATATTTACACAACTGGATTTAACTTTAGAAGTGACTGGAATAACTCAACTGCATATCGTGTAGGCGATGTTGTTCGTTTAGGTGGATATATATATCTTGCTAAAGCAGATACTACAGGTAATATACCACCAAATGGTACTTACTGGGATCAATTAAACTCGGGAGTTAAATGGATTGATGTAAGTCAAGTTTATACTGCTGTAAGTCCAACTGTAATAACTGGTAGCGGAACAAGTGCAACTGTCGATGTTACTAGACAAGGGACGGTATATAGTGTAAATGTTAATAACGGCGGCAGCGGATTTGCAGACAATGATACATTAACAATTCTTGGTACAGCAGTCGGCGGATTAAGTCCTGTCAACGACATATCACTTACAGTAGCATCACAAACTGCTGGAGAAATTACAGCGTTAACTGCTACAGGTATTTCTGTAACTTGGACAGATACTACTGTATACAATCTAGGTGATGTAGTATTCTGGGCAGCAAGTAGTTATATCTGTGTTGACGGACATACTGCTGACACAAATACAAACAGACCAGATGTCGATACTGCTGGAGCGTATTGGAATTTAATGGCAGCTGGTTCTGAATCATCAATTCTTACAACTGACGGTGACACATATTACTACAGTGAAAATGGCCCAGCAAGACTTCCAGTTGGTACAGATGGCCAACTATTACGAGTTAAAAACGGATACCCAACTTGGGCATACTACGGAGTTGTTAATAACTTAGTATATGTTGCTCCTACTGGAACAGATAGTGTCGGTGACGGATGGGGATTGACAGTTGATAAACCTTGGAACACTGTAAGATTTGCTGCAAAGCAAGTTGAAGAAGGATACTTAAACAGAAATACTACTGCTATTCTAAAGAAGAATAAACAGTTTATTATGAAAGAAATTAGTAATTGGGTAACATACACGTACTCAGTTGTAGTTACTGAATCTAGTAGCGGAACTAATGCATTTTTGTGTGATTCAACTGCTAACTTAACAGTAAACATGCCAATACAATTTACTGGTACTGTAGGTGGCGTAGTATCATCAACAAAATACTTTGTAAAAACGATTGTTGATGACACACATTTTACAATAAGCGAAGCCCAAAGCGGCATAGTATTTTCATTAACTACAGAAACTGCTACAATGACTGGCTCATTATCGTATGATTATGATCTTTGCCAAAGAGATGCAGGACTTTTAGTTGATGCTCTTATATTTGACTTTGGCCACGGCGGAAACGAAGAAGTTACAAAAGCTGCTCTTGCGTATTATACACCTGCAGGAACTGCGTACATTAACTCTAACTTTGGACAGCAATTAACGCAAACTATTGCAGCATATAATTATATGAAGACTCTAGTTAGTAATGTAGTTACTAATACTCCGGCAATTAGTTACCAGCAAGTAAATAGCATAACTGATGGTCCTACACAACATCTAGAAACAACTTTTGTTGCTGATGCAGGGATAGCAACTGATGTAAACTTGTTACTAAGTGTAGTTACTGACGGAATTGCGGTAGGATCAAAGACTGGTATACCGGTAGGTGTATATGCTACTAATACTATTGCAGTAAAAACAGGAACATATTTTGAAGTACTGCCTATTGTAATACCAAAAAATACAGCCGTAGTTGGAGATGAACTACGTGGAACAGTTATTCGTCCTCAACCTGCAATAGCATCGTTAGCAAAAGACAAGCCAAAAACTATTTCAGCAATTAATCGTATTAAAGGAGTGATTCCTAATTTATTAAGCAATACTACAATATCTAGTAGTACAGGAAACACATCAGTACAACAGTATATCTATGATGGATATGAAAGTATCGCTGAAGATTCAGTTGATGCAAATATTGCTATAATGAAAAGTATCATCAATGGCAATACAGAACCTACAACAGTTTTAACTGATCCTAGTGATTACGATACAGGATACTTTAATGCTCGCAGACTTCTTGTAGCTAATAAAGCATTTTTACAAGCAGAAGTAAGTGCCTGGATTGATGCTCAAGTAGCAGGAGCAGTTGCTCCATTTGTTGGCTTTGATTACAGTGGCAGTGTACGTACAAGAGTTGAACTTGAAACAGGGTACATTGTAGACGCATTGCGATTTGACTTAACATATGGCGGAAACTTACAGACTGTAGTTGTGTCACAAAACACATTTACTACAGTCAGCGAAAATGCACAATCTCTTGCAGTACAATTGCGTATCAAAGATATTATCGATAATATTGTTACTGGTGACACAGCTGGATGGGCAGAAACACCTGCTAATGCAGAAGTACAAGATGTAAGTGGCACAGCAGGATCTGCAGGTGCAGCAACATTTGCACAAACAAGAATTCAAGAAATTCACGATGCAATCGACAGCGGAACATCACCCACTAAAATTACTCCAAGCACAACATGGGTAAGTCCTCGTTTAGTATCAGCACACACAGTATTGCAGACTGCAAAAACATCCCTAAGCGGAAATATTACTAGCTGGATTACTAATAATTATTCAACTTTAGATTTTAATACAACCACAACTGCAACAGATATCGAATATATAATTGATGCATTAGGTTATGATGCAATGTTTGGAAGTAATTTTGGATCAGTAGCATCAAGTAGATATTATCTAACAGATCTTATAAGCGTATCAAATACTGAACTATCGGAAACAACAGGGTCACTTGATTATCTAAATACTATTGTTAAAAAAGCAACACAAGGCACTGATACACTAACAAAGAACTTGTCAGAAATGACTAGTATCTTATCAACTGGTTTATCAGTAGTGCCAACATATGTATTGCCAACTCCGACTAGCGGCTCAACTAATGCCAGTGACTCGGGTTATTATAATGCTGCTAGATTAGTTTATGCTAACAAGACGTTTATTGTAGCAGAACTTAGCGCCTGGATTTATGCACAGATTGCAGGAACCATTGCACCATTTGATACAGGATTTACTTACGGCGGCACAGATCAAGAAAAATGCGAACGAGATGTAGGATATATTATTGATGCGTTGCGATTTGACTTAACATATGGCGGAAACTTAGCAACAGTTATTGCAGGAAGAGCATACTGGACAAACGGTGTATATGTCGGTGACACAGATTCAAAAGCACGAGCACTTGCAGTACAATTGCGTATCAAAGATATTATCGATAATATTGTTACTGGTGACACAGCTGGATGGGCAGAAACACCTGCTAATGCAGAAGTACAAGATGTAAGTGGCACAGCAGGATCTGCAGGTGCAGCAACATTTGCACAAACAAGAATTCAAGAAATTCACGATGCAATCGACAGCGGAACATCACCATCTACTATTGCTCCAGATATTACTTGGGCATCAAATGCATTACAGACATCGCATGCAGATATACAAGCTAATGTTTCACACATACAAAATGCATCAATTAAATGGGTACTTGATACCTATCCAACACTAACATTTAATGAAACTACATGTTCACGCGATGTTGGATTTATTGTTGATGCACTTGCATACGATCTAGTGTTCGGAAGCAACTTCCTATCAGCACTAAACGCAATGAGCTATTATCGTGGACTAGTGTCAACGGGAGTTGTAACTTCAAAACAATTACAACCAACTATCGGTATTATTGGATATGTCGGAGCAGCCGTTACTGAATCAGCTAGAGGTATTACAAACTTAACAGGCAACACTGTTGCTAGTGATAGAATTATTGTTAGTGCAGATACTATTGCTGATGTTCTTAACAACGGCATAAATTCAGCACCTGTTGAAGTTATGCCACTTCCGTCAAACATAGATGCTGGATATGCAAATGCAGTAACGCAAATTGCTAATAATTATACCTTTATTAAAGAGGATGTTAGTAACTATATTAACAATAACTATAACAGTGTTTGGGTAGCACTAGGTGCCACTGGTCAAGCTGCATATCAGCGTGATGTAGGTTATATTCTTGATGCTATACGCTATGACTTAACATACGGTGGCAATAGTCAAACATTAATTTCAGGCAGATCATATTACACTTATGTTAATCTAGTAATTGCTGAATATGAAGTACCAGCAACTATTGCAGCATATACACATCTAAAAAGCATAATTGATGACATTATAATTCAAAGTACAATTACTCCTCAAGCAGGAAATAGTGAAGTACAAGCAGTAAGTGGTACAGCAGGATCTGCAGGTGCAGGCACGTTTGCACAAGCAAGAATGCAAGACATTATTGATTGGATAAACAATGGTACTTCGCCCACTGCAATTGCTCCTGATACATCATGGGTCGAAGGAAACTTAGTTTCTGGTGCAAATAGACTGTTAAATAATAAAACAGAAATTCAAAGCGATGGCTTAGCGTATGTACATAAATTCTTCCAAGAATTATCGTTTAATGAAGCCACTTGCTCGCGTGATATAGGTTATGTGATCGATGCATTAGCATACGACACGATGTTTGGAAGTAACTTTGCAGCTATTGTTACTGGAAAAAGTTATCATAGAGCATTAACTTCGGCACAACTTGTTCTTACTTCACAAAAGAAAGCTTCGTTGGGACTAATTAAATTCTTGAAATACAAAGCTAAAGCAGTTGCAACAGGCGGTGCAGTAGCACAAATTAATGAAACCATTGATGATATTGTTGGAACAATAAACGGCGGAGCAACTCCGAGAATAGTGTGGAAAGACTATACTGGTGTCGATGCTGAAGATTATGCAGGTGCAAAACTAATTTGGCAAAACAAGGACTTTATTGCAAGAGAAACACTGCAATATATTGCAACCAACTATCCGTCTGTAGTATACAGTGCATCAGCTTGTGCAAGAGATGTAGGACTCATTGTCGATGCATTACGATATGACTTAACATATGGCGGAACATTTGCAACTAGACAAGCTGCACTTGCATACTATTCACAGTTAACTGACGCATTGCAAATTGATGCAGCTGACAAAACAGCAACATTAGCAGCATATGCGAATATGAATACATTGATTCAAGATATTGCACAAGGCGGAACATCTTATACTGCACTACAGGGCGGCGTAACACGTATTACAGGTACAACTGGAGATGCAACAACAGCATCAACTGTCGATTCACTAATTACATCACTAATTAACTATATTGATGATAAGGATGCAAATCCAATTACAGAAACACTTCCGAGTACTGCATGGGTTGAAACATCTAAAGTAACACAAGCAGGACTACTAACATCTGCAAAAGCAACCACTGTAGGACTAGTCACTGATTATATCAACACAAACTATCCTAACTTAACATACGATAGTGCAACTTGTGAAAGAGATGTAGGGCTTATTATTGATGCATTAGCATACGACTTAATGATGGAATCAAACTTCCGTTCAATAAGAGCTGGATCATCATATCATCAAGCACAAGCAAAATTAGCAATTACCGGAGTTCAAAGAAAACCAACATTGCAGTCAATGAGATATTTGTACTCATTAGTTACTGATATTGTAAGCACTAATCCAGTTGCACTTTCTTCAGTGAAACATAATATGAGAACAATTATTGGTATTGTTGAATTTGGCGTAGGCGAAACTCCCGAAGTTTACGGTACTATGTCTTATTATAACAATACTACACTTTACCGTGCATCGGAAATACTCAAAGCTAACGTTGACTATCTTGCTAACGAAGCAACTGCTTGGATTACACAGAGCTTCGGAGGTACCGTAACTGATACTTCTAGTATTGATAGCACTTTTACAACAAGTTCGAATCATAATTTTGTTGTAGGTGATCCGATAATATTTACTAATGCGTTCGGTGGAGTATCTAGTGATTTAACATATTATATCTACACAACGCCAAGTGATACAACTTTCACGGTAGCTGCAAGTTTAACTGCACTAACACCTATATCATTAACAACGCAATCAGCAACAGCTATTGTAAGATATGCATTTGATGCTGTAGCATATGCTAGAGATATGAGTGAATATGTTATTGCACTGGCTGCTGATTTAAATTGGTCAAGTAATTATAGATCAACTAGAGCTGCTGAACTTTATGTTAATGCAGTTAAAGGATCAGAATATTCAGATATGTTTAGAACTCGTAATGCGTGCGGTTTAAGAAATTGCACACTAAGCGGCCTAGACGGAGATTTATCAGAAGATAACGATTTCAATACAAAACGACCAACAGCAGGTGCATTTGTTGCACTTGACCAAGGATTTGGTCCAAACGATCAGGCAGTATGGGTATTAACAAAATCACATTATTCGCAAAACGTAACAATGTTTGGTACAGGGTGTACTGGTGCTAAGATTGATTCGTCTCTACATAGTGGCGGTAATAAGTCAATGGTTAAGAACGACTTTACAACTATTATCAGTGATGGTATAGGAGTATGGTGTACTGGTGCTGACTCGTTAACTGAGCTTGTATCAGTGTTTAACTACTACGGTTATGCTGGTTATCTAGCAGAACTAGGTGGACGTATTCGTGCTACTAACGGTAATAGTTCATATGGGACATATGGTGTTATTGCCGAAGGTGTAGCAAGTAGTGAAACACCTATATACGGGTTTATTAATAACAAAGCTGCTCAAGCACAGATTACTAACACAGTTACTGATGGTACTACTGAGATTCTAAGATTTGAATTTGGTAATGCTGGTTCAAACTATACAAACAGTTTACATGTAGTAAACGGAGCAGGTTATAACGCTGCTGCAATTGCAGACGAATTTAGAGATGCAAGTGCATTTGAAACACGTATTATTGATATTAATAATGCAGAGGGATTTGGCGGTACTAGTTATGTAACTGCAAGTAATGCAGCACAATCAGGTAATACTACAAGTATTACTATTGCTGCTACTGACCAAGCATTGAGTGCTGCATATGTTGGTATGAGAATACAAGTTGTTGCAGGAACAGGAGTTGGACAGTTTGCAAATATTGATACTTATAATACAGGTAGTAAAATTGCAACAGTTACTAAACCGTCAACTGGTGCAGCAGGATGGGATCACGTAATTCCGGGAACACCAATTGAATCTAACTTAGACTTAACAACTAGTTATATTATTGAACCACAAATTTCTTACACTGCACCAGGATATACTGCTGCTGCTAGCACAATGGCAACAACTGCTGATTGGGAAGATGTTGTATATGGCGACAACAAATTTGTTGCAGTAGAAGCATCAGGAACGGTTACTAACTATTCAACAGATGGCGTTACTTGGGCAGATGCCGGAGCATTGACTGGAAACTTTGCTTGGTCTGATATTGTATACGGTGGCGGCGAAGGCTCGTCTGTGTATGCAGTTGTCGGCGGCTTAGGCGGTGAGGGCGCAATACTACAAGCAGTATTTGGTGTACCAAACGTTAACGGCTTTGCAACTGAAGATCAAATTGCAAGTGTTACAGTTATCGATGGCGGTCAAGGTTATACTACACCTCCAACAATAATATTTACTCCAACCAATGGCGGCATTGGTGCAACTGCTGTAGCATCAGTGCTTAACGGTAAAATTAAGGATGTCACTGTTACAATTCCTGGATCGGGTTATAATGGTCTTCCAACGGTAACGGCAACTACTAATCAAGTTACACAAGGTGTTGTTAATTCATGGGGTCGTCATTATTATGCAGATCCTACAATTGTTGTACAAGATCCGTTTGTTGGCGATGCGTGGGCAGCAAGTACTGCATACAATTTAGATGATATAATTTACAATCTAAACACAGGCGTTTCACCAAACGTTAAAAATTGGTATAAAGTAACTGTAGCTGGAACAACTACAACTACAGGACCTACACACGGTAGCGGAACTTCGGTATCTAATGGAACTACTACGTTGTTACATATTGGTATATCAGCAGTGTTTACTCCTTCTAGAGTGTCGGAAGCAGGAGCAACTGATGGCTTAGTTTCATTAGCTGTTCAGCAGTCAGGCGAAGGTTATACATTTACTCCTACAGTTGAGGTAATCGATACTTCTGCAAAATATGTAGCAATTGCCACCTCAACAGGCGACAATTGCTATACTACTAGAGCAGGTATAGCAGGAACTGCTGCCTGGATTGCAGGAACTAGTACAGGAAAAACTGACTTAGTAGCATTAACATACGGTAACGGAGTATATGCGGCTGTTGGAGGAGCATCAAGTGCTGTATCGAGCACAAACGGTACAACTTGGATTTCGAGAACTATTCCAACATTGGGTGCAGGAACATATTCTGATATAATATACGGTAACGATATATATCTAGCAATTGCGACTGGATCATTAGCAACAGCAACCTCAACAAACGGAAATTCGTGGAGTGCAAGCGGCAATATGCCGTCGAGTGCTGCGTGGGGAAGTGTTGTTTATGGCAACGGTAGATTTGTTGCAATTGAAACTGGAACAGCTTCAACTAAAGCAGCTATTAGTTACGATAAAGGCACTACATGGGTAGCAGCAGTATTACCAGCAAGTACAACATGGCGTAAAATTGCTTACGGACAAGGTTTGTTTGTAGCAATTTCAGACGGTACTATTGCAGCTACTAGCCCGGACGGCATTGTTTGGACGCAACGTGCAATGCCAAGTAGTTCAAACTGGAGAGCAGTGATATTTGGTAATCCAGCATCGCAGCCAACATGGTCAGTAATTTCAGGTACTAACGGAACTGCTGCTGCAACTATTAAGACGGGAGCAACTGCTACAGGTCGTGTAGCAGTATCAAGTGGTACTGTTACAGAAGTGCGTATGGTTGAACCTGGTTCAGGTTATCCTAAAGGAGCAATAACAGCAACAACTGAAACTGGCAGTGTAATTACTACAAGCGATACTACTAACTTAATAGATAGTCAGCCTATAGAATTCGAAGGTGTATCAACTGGCGGCCTCGCAGAAAATGTAACCTACTATGTTATCGGTGCATCTATTGTTACAAATACATCGTTTAAAGTATCAGCTGTACCAGGAAGTGCTACTCCGGTAACAATTACAGACACTACTGGACTAACTGGGACATATCGTGCAGGACCCATTATAACACTAACTGATCCAAACAAAGTTAGAACAGCTAACCTAAGGGTTAGAATGGGCGATGGCGCACTTGGTAACCCATCGTTTACTAATAGAGGTGCAGATAATACTACTGCTACTTCACAAACAACCGGCGACGGATTTGCTAACTTGTATCAACCAAGCACATTTATTGACGTTGGTGGATTATATGATGCTCCGGTTCCTGGATCTAACGTTGAATTTGCAAGTTTACCGGGCGAATATTATAAACTAGTTACTGTAACAAATTTACTAGGCGAAAAAGGCAATTATACTGCTACATTCCAGTTAAATCCTGGACTATCAGTGTTAAAAGCACCAAGTCACGGCGATATTATAACTACTAGAATCAAATATTCACAAGTACGATTAACGGGACACGACTACTTATATATTGGAACTGGTAATAAAACACAAACCAATTATCCATATGTGGATATTACACAAGCTATACAATCTAATCAAGAATTGTTTAGTGGTGGTGGTCGAGCATTCTTTACAAGTACTGATCAAGATGGTAACTTTAACGTTGGCGACTTGTTTGGAGTACAACAGGCGACTGGTACTGCTACTTTGAACGCAAGTGCGTTTAATCTAAGTGGTCTAAATAGTCTGCAATTAGGTGCATTAGAACTTGGTGTTGATAGTGCTGTTATTACACAGTTTAGTACAGATCCATTCTTTACAGCTGATAGCGATAACATTGTTTCAACACAGAGAGCAATTAGAGCATATATTACTGCACAGATTGGTGGTGGTCAGAGTTCGTTGAATGTAAATACATTAACTTCAGGTATTGTGTATATTGCAGGAAATTCGATAAGTACTACTACAGGAGCAGGTATTAACATAACATCAAGAATGAACTTTACAGGTGGAATTACTGGTACTCCAGTTGCACTTGCGTTCTTTATGCAACGATAACGGAGAAATAAAAAATGGCGACAGGAAGATTAGAAACCCCAATAGTACTTGGGACATCGTTAGGGACAGATACTACAGTATACACAGTACCGGTTGGTTCGTATACTGTGTGTAATCTTTCTCTAACAAATACTACAACAACAGCAGTAACAGTTCGAGTAGCAATGACATTAACAGCAAGTTCTCCAGGAACTGCTGAGTATATTGAATATGATACTGTTATTGCAGGTAAGGGTGTGTTTGAGAGAACAGGTTTAGTATTGGGTGCAGGTTTAAATTTAGTAGCAGTTGCAAACGCACCAGCATCTATATCTGCAACAGTATACGGCATTGAAACGTCAATAACTTAAGGTGAAATATAATGGCAAGATATAATACTACATACCCAGTAACAACTCGAACAGGCGTAGGAACTATTGCAGCTCCTAATACAGGACTGTTTACTACATTAGAAGGTACTCCGCCGTATACCATAACATTGCCTGATCCTTCATTATTTGCAGGAGCACATCAGTCGTTTTGGAATAATACTGGCGGTGTAGTAACATTATCAACTCCATCAGGTAATATTGTTACTGCCGGGACAGATAGTACTACCTGGGCTATGCCAGCTGATTCTATGGTTAGTTTAGCATCAAACGGCACACATTACTTGTTATACGTTAATACAGGCGGCTTTGTAACAAATGCTGGCGGTAATTTTAACGGAACTACAGCAGTAACAGGTGCAAATACATTTAATGTCGGCACTGGACAAACTACGTTAGGTGGAAACGTAGTAATGAATGGTGCAACTATTACAGCAAGTGCAGCATTTACTCCAAGTAGTACATACCATTTAATAACTAAAACATACTTAGAAACTAATTACGGTCAACCGTGGGTAGTACAAACTACTAGTACGACAGTATCTGCAGGTGGCAGATATTTAGTTGACACGAATGCTAGTGCATTAACACTTACACTTCCAACAGGTCAATCCGTGGGAGCAGAAGTACATTTTATTGATTATTCAAGAACGTTTAATATTAGGCCATTAACTGTTGGAAATAACGGACAACGGATTATGGGAACCATAGACACAATGACGGTAAATACACAGGGTGCAGCATTTTCATTAGTATGGTCTGGAACTACTAATGGGTGGCTAATTACTCATGGTATCTAATAAGGGAATACAATGGCTATTGATTACAATTCATTAAAGAAGATTACTTCAGCAAGTATAGTTGACGGATCAATATCTGCATCTGATATTGCTAATGGAAATGTTACTGCAAATGAAATAGGTAATTCGCAGGTTACTTCAGCTAAAATGGCATCTAATGCAGTTGACTTGGGGGCAGGAACTACTAACGGTACATTGCCGATCAGCAAAGGCGGAACTGGAACAACGAATCCGTTCGGCGGATCTTATCAAACACTAATATCCAATGGTTCAGCAATAACTACTAAACAACACGGCATTTATGGCATGCAAGCATTTACAGGTAGTGGCACTTGGAATCGACCAACAAATGTTAGATATATTAAAGTGCAACTAGTAGGCGGCGGTGGTGGTGGCTCAGGACACGGCGAAAGTGGCGGAGCAGGCGGCTATGCAGAAAGAGTATTAGATGTTACTGGAATCAGCTCAGTAGGTGTTACAATCGGCGGCGAAGTAGGTGGCAGTTATTACTCAGGTGCAGGCGGCAACGGAAATAGTAGTTCATTTGGGAGCTATCTAAGTGCTGGCGGCGGCTACGGAGCAAATAGAAACAACCAACACTCGGGTGGTTTAGGTGGAAACGGGAGTGGCGGCAACTTAAACATATATGGCGGTGGTGGAGCAAATCACCACCAACTAAGCGGAATTGGTGGTTCAAGTTTCTGGGGCGGAACAGTAGCAGGTGGCCACCCACAAGGCGGAAACTTCAGTCATAATCATCAATCACATAGTGCTCCAGGCAGCGGCGGAGCTGGTGGTTACTATAACAGTCACCTAGGATCAAATGGACGACCTGGATACTGTTTAGTTACAATGTATTATTAAACAAGAGAGAAAACAATGGCATTTAATTACGACTCACTAAAACGCATAACAACAGCAGGAATTGTTGACCGTACTATATCAACAAGTGATTTAGCAGATAATTCGGCTACTAACGGAAAAATAGCTAATACCACAATAACATCGGCTAAATTTGCTTCTAGTGCAGTTGATCTAGGCAGTAGCGTAACAACTGGAACTGCTGCTACCGGCAAAGGCGGAACTGGTCTAACTAGTGTTGGCACTGCTAATTATGCATTAACGACTAATAGTTCAAATAATGCATTAGTATTTGCACCAGTAGGACTTTATGGCATGCAAACATTTACAGGTAGCGGCACTTGGAATAGACCAAGTGGCGTTAGATATATTAAAGTGCAACTTCAAGGCGGTGGCGGCGGTGGCTCAGGACACGGCGAAAGTGGCGGAGCAGGAGGTTATGCAGAAAGAATTTTAGATGTTACTGGAATCAGCTCAGTAGGTGTTACAATTGGTGGCGAAGTAGGTGGCAGTTATTACTCAGGTGCAGGTGGCAACGGAAATGCTAGTTCATTTGGGAGCTATCTAAGTGCTAGTTCAGGATACGGAG
>Ga0222648_1000287_pt1 | contig 22973 bp, 19 predicted proteins | sample AntAcemetagen335_FD_181021 | JGI IMG/M metagenome (GOLD analysis project Ga0222648, IMG submission 181021) | Saline water microbial communities from Ace Lake, Antarctica - #335 | ecosystem: Environmental > Aquatic > Non-marine Saline and Alkaline > Saline | place: Antarctica: Ace Lake... | reverse complement strand
CAATCTAGACAAGATTGGTTCATGTCTTTGGGTACGGGTGCGCCATTATCACGCGCCCACTTGAGCATCTCTCGGTGGCCGCTAAGCACCGCATAGAAGCACGTCAACCCGTTCCACGGGCAGCCGTTTGCGCGCGCGCCCTGCAGCACGTTGAAGTGCCCGCCCTCCGCCGCCGCCGCGCACGTGTTCTCATCCCACGGGCAGCCGTTCTCGCGTAACCACTGAAGCACATCGAGGTGTCCTCTCCCAGCCGCGCTCGTGCAGCTCTGTGCGCTCCAGGGGCATCCCTTTGCGCGTAACCACTGCAGCATCTCGAGGTGTCCTCCGTTCGCCGCGTCCTCGCACGTCCACTCGTTCCACGGGCACCCGTTCGCGCGTCGCGTGCCCACTGCAGTATCTCGAGGTGCCCGCCCTTCGCCGCGTATGCGCACGTAGTCTCGTTCCACGGGCAGCCGTTCGCGCGCAAAAATTTCAGCACCTCGAGGTTCCCGCACTCCGCCGCACGTGTGCACGTCCCTTCGTCACACCAGAAGCCATTCTCGCGCATCCACTTCAGTATTTCGAGTTGTCCCTTCGCCGCCGCCAAGTTGCACAAGCTTTTGTCTGTCTTCTTCGTCTTCCCTCAGGTCACGGTCGTGCAGCTCACCGTGCTGATGCATGAGTTGCAGCGCGCGTAAGTCTCCGAAATGTATGACTTTCCTAGCTCCTAATGATCCCAGTGGGTACAAGTCACGCCCCGTCGCCGCCACCGCAGCGCGCAACTCACGACTCACCGCTCAGAGCCGTGCGAGATCTGAGCCATCGGGCAGAATGCGCGAACGTAGGACGTGCGTGCTGAGGATGTGGACGGGCAGGGCCGCGAAGGCGTCGCCAGCGTCGTGCTGGAGCGCGATTTTACTAAAGTCATGAGTATTGGGGTGGGAGGTCGGCATGGTGCGGCGTTGCGTAGGGCGTTGTGGTTTCAGAGCAACGCGTTTCGTGGCTTCCGAGGAAAGCGTTACTTTAGGGTAAAGAAGGGGTTCAGGTCCCGGCCATCGCAAAAAAGACTCCGCCGCCGCACAGAGTACCCACTCTGGGCCGCGCACTCGCGCACTGCCCCTGACGGTCCGCTCGCCGTTCCATCGCGACGCCTCACACGAAGCGCACGCACGTTTCCTCGGCGCGCGTTTGCGGAGTTTCGCTCCAGCATACCCGGGCCTGTGTGGTTAGACGGCCGCCGACAATCTTCGGATTCCATTCTTTCATTCCACAAGCGCGCCGACTCTCGCGCCTGCCGTTACCCCTGTCACGATGTCCTCCGTGGACCAGATCGTGGAGGTCCTGCGCGCGACACTCAGCCCTGACCTCGGGATGCGCAAGCAAGCGGAGGAGTTCCTTACCCAGCACGCGTACGGCAAAGGCCACGTCGTTGGTTTGATGCAGGTCGCGGTGGCGGTTCAAGCCGAGTTACCGATGCGCCAGGCCGCGGCTATTCACTTCAAGAACCTGGTGGGTAAGGGTTGGGACCCGAGGAAAGAAGAGTCCGCGCGGCTTCACGAGGAGGACAAGAGAACGTGTAAGGAGAATGTTTTAGAGGCGCTGATTCAGTCGCCGGAGGTGGTAAGGTCGCAGCTCACGGAGTGCGTCAAAGTGATGGTTGCGTCGGATTTCCCGGAAAAGTGGCCCGAACTACTCCCCACGCTGCAGACGTACCTCAACACGGATGACGTTTCGCGAATCACCGGCGCGGTGCAGGTCATCATGCTTCTTTGCCGCAAGTACGAGTACAAAGACAAGGATGAGAGGAAGGTGTTGGGGCCGGTGATCGCCGGCGTTTTTCCCAAACTGCTCAACATGCTTCAGAGTCTGCTCGCCATGAGTGACAAGCGCGGCGACGCTTCGCTCGCGGGGTTGGTGAAACTGATCGTCAAAACGTACTGGAGCGCTACGTACCTGGACGTGCCGAATGGGTTGATGCCGCCTGAAGTGTTCGGGGCGTGGATCACGGCGCTGCACCAGATAATCACCCTCGACATCCCGGTAGAGGGGCTGAACCGACCCGGTATCGACAAAACAGAGCGCAAAAACTACGCTTGGTGGAAAGCCAAGAAGTGGTCCCTGCACGTCGCCAACCGCATGTTCAGCCGGTACGGCAACCCGAAGATGTGCAAGCCCGAGTACAAGGTGTTCGCTAACTGGTTCAAAACGGAGTGCGCGGGGCGGTTCCTTGACACCGTGCTGTTGCTCCTCGCGACGCTGCAAAAAAACCAGTTCCTGCCCGACCGAATCGTAAACCTGAGTCTGCAGTACCTGACCACCGCGATCGCGGGGGCGACAACGTACAAACAAATCAAGTCCAACATGGATTTCGTGCTGTTCCAAATCGTGTTTCCTCTTACGTGCCACAGCCAGGAGGACCAGGTACGTGTGTAAGGATTTCCCAAATCGTAGACTCCACGAGTTCCCATACTCGTCCTGCGAAGGGCGCATTACCTCTGCCGATTGTCCAGAGTAATTACGTAATACACATGGCCTTACAAGACTGACACTTTGTTTTACCCATCGCAAGACGTTGTGGGAAAACGACCCGCACGAGTACATACGAAAGGGTTACGACATCATCGAAGACATGTACTCGCCTCGAACCGCGGCGGTGAGTTTTCTGTGTGAGCTTTGTGCCAAGCGATCGAAAGAGAACCTGCCGAAAGTGATGGGGTTCTTAGTGCAGATCTTAACGAAGTGCGCCGATCCTAGCGTACGCCTGTTGCCCGCGACGCAACAACCGCACGCCGAACTCGGCGCGGCGCTTCATTTGATCGGGAGTTTACAGGACAAACTGAAAACCACGGAAGGGTACAAGGAACAGCTGGAACCCATGCTGGCGCAACACGTGTTACTCGCGTTTTCCAACCCCAACGGGCACGTCCGGGCGAAAGCGGCGTGGTGCGCCGGGGTTTTCGCCGAGATTGAATTCCGAGATAAAAACGGTGCGGCCTTTCCCATTGAACACGGTCCGTTCCGCCTCTGCGATTGCCCATACTCGTACCAGAAGGGACGTCTTACCTCTGCCCTGACTGTTTGTCCATACATCGCGATATACAAGACTGACATTTCTTTTTTACAATCTCAGTGTTTCAGTCCCTGTTTGCCGCCGTAGTGAACGCCCTGACCGACCCCGAGATCCCGGTAAAGGTGGACGCGGTCATCGCGCTTGGGTCGTTCGTGGAAGCGGCGGACGACATCTCCCAGCTCACCCCGATTCTTCCCCAGCTTCTTGATGAGTTTTTCAAACTGATGAACGAAATCGAATCTGAGGATTTGGTGTTCACCCTGGAAACAATCGTGGAGAAGTTTGGCGAGGAAATCGCGCCGTACGCGCTGGGTTTAACCCAGAACCTGTGCGCCGCGTTTTGGAAACTCGACGCGAACGAGGACGACAAGGACGACGACGACATGGGAGGCGCGCTGGCGTCCGTGGGGTGCTTAAGGGCCATCGCCACGATTTTAGAGTCTGTGTCGAGCCTGCCTCATTTGTACCCACAGCTCGAGGTGCGGGGCTTTCCCAATCACCACGTTCCGCCTCTGCGATTGCCCACACCAGGCTGACACTTTCTTGTTAATCGTACAAGGTCCCGCTGTTGCCCATCCTAAAGAAAATGCTCACGCAAGACGGGTACGACGTGTACGAGGAGATTTTAGAAATTTGTTCCTACATGACGTACTTCGCGCCGTCCGTGTCGAACGAGATGTGGCAGCTCTGGCCGGTCATGGTGACTAGTTTACAGACCTGGGGGGTGCAGTACTTTGAGAACGTGCTCGTTCCTATGGACAACTACGTTTCACGGGGCACGGAGGTTTTTTTAACGCACTCCACCGCGAAAACGGACGTGCTTCAGCTCGCGGGGCTGGTGTTGATGGATAGCGCGAACATTCCCGACCCAGAAGCGCTGCCTGGGCCGAAACTGCTGGAGTGCGTCCTTGCGAACTGCAAAGGACGGGTGGATGACATGGTGCCCGCGATGCTCGCGATGAGCCTCGATCGGCTGGGAAAAACGAGCCTTAGCTACCTCCAAGATTTGTTGGTGCAAGTCGTCGCGAACTGTTTGTTCTACGACGCGGTTTTGACCCTCGAGGTGTTGAACAAAAACGGGAAAACCGCGAGCGTGTTGCAAACCTGGTTTGGCATGTTAGCGCAACGCACGCAGAGCGGCAAGCGAAAACACCACAAACGCGAGCACGACAAGAAGGTGTGTTGTTTGGGTTTGCTGGCGCTGCTTTCGGCGCCGTCACAAAGTCTGCCGGCCGAGGTGCAACAGGGTTACGGCCAGATCACGCAGACCCTTGTTTCGCTTCTGGTTGACTTGAAGCAGCAAGCCGTGGAGCGGAAGGAGATGGAGGCGAACGACGAGGGCGGCACCGGGGGGTGGCCGAGCGGTTGGAGCGATGACGATGACGATTTCGACGAAGGTACGTGTTGTGCCTTACCAAATCCCGCCCCTGCGTGTTCCCATACAAGACTGACACCTTCTTTTCTTTATCTCAGAACTCGGCGAGGACGGGGACGAGGGCGACGAAGCGGGTTTGGATGAAGCGCAACTCGCGAAACTGGCGCAAAAGGCGAAGGCGGTTAACCCGTTTGGGGGCCGAAGTTTCGGTAACGACGACGACGACAGCGACGACGACGGGATGCTCACGGACGACGAAAACGTCACCTCTCCGTTGGACGACGTGGACCCGTTTATTCTGTTCCAGGAGATGATGCGCGTGGTGAGCGGTACGGATTTGCAAAAGTTCAACTCGCTTAACGTCGGGGTGGACCCGTCCGTGGCGCAGGCGCTGATGGCGCACGCCGAGGTAAGGAAGATGGAGATCGTAACCGAGGCGCAGGAGAAGGAAAAGGAGAAAATGGAACGCTGTTTGAAACTCGGCGCGGGGGCGGTGTGAGGCGGCTTCCGTTTTGTCAGCAGTACATTTGGTACCGCTGGTGTCTAAAGTCGGCAGACGGGTGTCTTCCGAGTCACTCTAATAATACTCGGGGATATTCGTGCCGCTAAATACTCGGGCATATTACACCCGCACGCACTACTGCTTAATAATCAGGCATAAAACATCCTACTCACACAACTCCTACTTATCAGCCGTATCGTAATACTTATATATCAGGCATCAACTCCAGGTCCCGACCCAACCCCATGCCGTGACACAGCCACACCAAATGTTTAAACGGAACGTCGGGTTTCCCTTTTTTCGCGACGAACACCCGGCGGGGAATCAGGACTTGCGTTTTTGTAGCGTCAAGAATCTTCCGCACCGCCGCGCCGTGCAAAACCCCTATGGGCAGAAGCAAACAGAAAGGAACGTTTTGTTTCACCAAAGCCGTTAATATGCGCTCCTTCATGCCGCTCCCGGTGTACGGCGGGTTATCGATGACGCACTTTATTGATTCGCAAAACTTGGCGTCGTTGACGCGCTTGAAGAAATCCTCTTTTTTGTGCACGACTTTGTTGAACCCCACGGATTTTAAACGAACGCCCGCTTCGCCGTCGTAGTAAAAGGGCATCCATACTTTTTTGTCGTGGTACTTTTTCAAATAAGGCGAAAGCGCGGTCCATGATACGGCGGAAGTGGCCCACTCGTCGTCCTCAACGCTCATGCGCCCGTCGCTCCGGCCGTAGTTGCCGAAGGAACCGGATTTGGCGACGACGGTGTTTTCTTTTCCGGTTTTTTCGGAACCTGCATTTTCCAAATCTTCACTCGCGGCGTCGTCGCTCTCGCCGTCGTCATCACCATCCCCATCCTTCTCATCACCTGCATCGCCCTCGTCGAGAAACATCCCAAGGTATTCCTTACTGATGTCGCTTCCGTCGTGCCAGTCCATCTCCAGGTTTATGGGTTGTTTCTCTTGCGCCGGGTTCGCGTTTTTCGCGTCGTCCTCGTCGCCGCCGTCGCTTTCATCATCGGTCGTCACATCGCCTTCATCCAGAAACATACCCACGTACGCGTCATCCTCCGAGTTCGTCACAGCGCGCGAGCCGTCGGGTTTCTCGGTACCGACGGTTTGCAAAACACGCGCGGATCCAGCGCCACCGCGTGGCGTAGACGCCGTGGCTTTCAAACCACCACGCGGTGGATCCACCACGTTCGTCTTCGCAACGGTTTTCTTCTGCCGCCGCTCGCGCTGCTTCGCCACGCGTCTTTCCGCAACCGACAAAGCGCCCCCCGATTTACCCGCCGCGTCACCAGCGGCCACGCCAGTGTCGCCGCCGCGGGAAGTACGCCGCGCCACCATCGCCGGTGCGTGGGCTGAATGACACAGAGACGTGGACCCGCCGACGCTTTTCCGAAGTTTTCGGCGGCGGCGCGCTTTTTGCGAAAATCTGAAATTTTGAGCCCGTGCGCTTTTTGAGACCATCTCTCATCCCTGGATGACGCGCCCTGTCACAGCGCTCCGCACTGCGCAACATGGGCGACCTCGCTCCCGCGAACGGCGAGGCTTTGGTGTACGGCGGCGTGGTGAACCCCGCGGCGCTGGTTTTCGGTACGTCTCCACGTGTTCCCGATCCGGTCCCGGTTCCACGGATGCGAGGGACCCGACCCTTTTCGAGACGGCACCCGAATGAACGCTTCATTCGAATATTTCCTATGGACTGACACCCTGACATCCTTTCCTCGGTACACCCTTCACGTTTCCAAAAGACTGCGACGGAACCCTGGTGGACACGATGGGCCCGTTTCTGATTGCGGACCAACAAACGTGCGCCGAGTTCGGGATGACCATGAGCGTTAAGCAGTTTTACGACCTCGCGGGCGTCCCGATTCGCGAAATCTTTGCCATCCTGGCAAGGGAACAAAACAAAAATCCCGACTTGGACGCCATGGCGGCGCGGTGTAAGACCCTGGCGGACGACTTGATGAAGGACGGGCCTGAAATGATTGCACCGGTTGTGGCGATCGCGCGAAACGCGTTTGCGAACAAAATTCCAATCGCAGTCGCGTCCAGTGGCGTCAAGCCGACCGTGACGCATCACTTGAAACTGCACGGCATTTTTCATTTGTTCCAGGTACGTATTTCCCAATCACCACACACCGCCCCTGCGATTGCCCATACGAGACTGACACTTTCTTTTTTATCTCAGGCCATCGTGACGATTGATGACGTCGAAAACGGGAAACCGGCGCCCGACTTGTATCTTCTTGCGGCGAAAAAATTGGGCGTGGACCCCACCAAGTGCGTGGCGTACGAAGACGCGGAGCTTGGAATGGAAAGCGCGCGGCGAGCCGGGATGGCGGTGGTGGACGTCCGGGATATGCAAGGCGTGCCGGATCCGCGGAAAGGGTGACTGTTTTATTCGTATTCTTATTCTGGAATCAAACACTGACACCTGTCTCTCGACCCATCAAACATACCCATCAAACACGGACACTTAAGTTTTTTTACCTCGTCCTCGTCCCTACCCATCACTACTGCCACCCCGTTAACTCTTCCCGGTTTATGGAAGCATCTCAAAAAGCATGTCAATTGAAACATCCGCACCCATGCTCTCCGCAATTTGTACCGCGGCGGGCTTTGGAACGCCGTTGGCGATGGCCCACGTCAGCACTTCGCGGCGCCGCTGCGAGTGGGCTAAGATGAAAGTGCGCTCGTCCCAGGGTGCGCCGTTTTTGCGCAACCACTTCAGCAGTTCCAAATTGTCATCCCCCGCCGCCTGCGCGCACGACTCTTCATTCACCGGGCAACCGTGTTGGAACAGCCACTTCAACACCTCGAAGTGGCCTTCGCCTGACGCATGCCTGCACGTGTCCGAGTCCCACGGCGCGCCGTTCGCGCGCGCCCACTTGATTATCTCGAGGTGTCCGGCCTCCGCCGCAAAGGAGCACGTCTGCTTGTTCCACGGGCAACCATTCGCGCGCGCCCACTGCAGCACCTCGAGATCGCCCTTCTTCGCCAAAAACGCGCACGTACGCACGCCCCACGAGTAGCCGCTCTTACGCAACCACTTCAGCGACTCGAGATGGCCGCCAGCCGCTGCCTGCGCGCAAGTTTCCTCATCCCACGGGCAGCCGTTCGCGTGCAACCACATCAACGACTCGAGTTGTCCTTCCGACGCCGCCGAGTGAGACGTGTGCACGCCACATGAACAGCCGTTCGCATGTGCCCACTCCAGTAAATGGACGTGCCCGCCCGCCGCCGCTCCGCAACACGTCCCCTCGTCCCACGGTGAGTCGTTCTCACGCAACAGCTTTAATTCCTGGACCAGTCCAGCCCTCGCCGCTGTCGGGCATAGGAAACTTAGGGTGTGAGGCGACAGAAGACCTCGTCGTTGCAGGCGTTGCATCGCGCTGAAACATCCGGCCTTCATGGCGGCCGTAGCATCCATCTCTTCAAGACAACGCCGTGTCGAGGACACGGCGGCACGCATCGCGCGGCTCACCGGTCGGAGCCGTGCGAGCTCGGCGGGATCGTCAAAAAGGTCAGATCTGAGAATGAGCGTGGCGACGAGGTGGTTGGAAAGGCCGGGGATGGCCTCGCCCGCGTTAGCATCGCGGCGGCGGTCGGTCTTTTTCTTTCGCACGCGAGATTTCTTACCGGACATTGCGTTGGAAGACAAAGTGGATGGTCTTGCGTGCGTGCCCGCATGCCCCGTACGCGGGGCATGTGGGCACCGTCGGCGTTCGCCCATTCCACAATGTCACCGTGTCCCTGCTTTTGCGCGCATTTCAGAGTACCAGCGTCCCACGGGCAGCCGTTCGCGCGCAACCGTACGATCCCAAAACACCATCCCCCGCGCAACTCTTTCTTCAAGTTCGTATGAAGCGTTCGTCTTCAGCGCGGTCCTATTCTTACTTGTGTTGTCCACGTATCCGTCTCGCTGTCGTTTTCGCACGGCGGAGACCCGTTTTCCTGGTCTTCGATCCATTCTTCGTCCGAGGAATTCATCCACATCATCCACTCGGGGAACCCGTGTTTGCGCAACCACCGCGTCGCGCAGAGGTCCCCGCCGACGTGAGACGCCAGCAGAGTCACGCAGCCCACAATGTCCCAAGGGCAGCCGTTCGCGTGCGCCCATCCCAGCACGTCGAGGTGTCCTTTCTCTGCCGCGCGCAAGCACGTTTCCTTGTTCCACTCGCAGCCGTTCGCGCGCAACCACAGCAGTACCTCGAGCCGCCCGCCTTCCGCCGCGTTCACGCACGTCCTCTTGTCCCACGGGCACGCGCGTGCGTGCAACCACTGGAGCATCGCAAAGTCCCCGTCACTATTTACGTTACTCGCGGACTCGAAAGTGTCCTCGTCCCACGGGCATGCGTTCAAATGCGCCCACTGAAGCACTTCCAGGTTTCCGCCGTAAGCCGCGAACGAGCAAGTGTCCTCGTCCCACGGACAGCGGCTCGCGCGCGCCCACTGAAGTACCTCGAGGTGCCCGCCGCCCGCCGCCCTCGCGCACGTTTCCGCATTCCGCGGACAGTCGTTCGCGTGCACCCATTGCAGAACATCGAGGTGTCCGCCCTCCGCCGCCCCCGAGCAAGTGCCTTCGTCCCAAGGTACTCCGTTCGTGCGAAACAGCTTCAGCTTCTCGAGCTGTCCGCTCGCCGCCGCAGCCTGGTAAAGGTATTCTCTACGCTGCAGAAGACCTCGAGCTTGCAGGCGCTCCACAGCGCGTAAGCATCCGAGCTCAGCTGCTTCGTTGGCACATATCTCTGCAATCGTACGCCCCGTATCCTCCACCTCAACGCGCATAGCGCGACTCACCGTTCGAAGCATCACAAGGTCGGCGCGATCGGGCAGTAAATCTTCCCCCAGGATTTTACTGATGAGATCTCGGGGAAGGTTAAGGAACGTCGCTTCTCACGGGGTGTCGGTATCAAGCGCTGCGCGCGCTCTTCTGCGCCTAAGTTTGGAAGCGCCTGAGAAGTTTTTACAGGGCATGTTAGAAAGTGGTGGTGGGTTGTTGGGCGGCGTGCGTGTGCGCGTCTGTTGTGGCTTCCGAGAAAAGCGTTACGGAAGTCGTGGCTTCAAGTTTCTGGTCGGTTGAACCAGAACATTTTCGACCGTGGATATTTGAAATACATTTTGAAGTCCGGCGAGAGACGCGGTCGTCGGCGCACCATTACGACTCGCGCCGCACGCCCGCGACTCACTAACGCGCGCGCGTCTTCGCGCTACGCGGATTCGTACTCGAACCCAACCAATCGTGTTCCGTTTCGTTCCAAGCGTGAGAACGACCTGCCAGCCTCGCGACCTACCAGCCTCGCGCACGGGTGCCTTTTTTTTGGATTCGCGTCTCAGATTTGAACGCGACGGAGACAGACCATCGCGTCCCGACCCGTAGTGCTCACGCGCGCCATGGCGAAGTACTTCGACGTGAATTCGTTTCTCACGGAACAGGAGACCGTTCCGGTGGTTTTCAACAGCGGGTGTACGGGTTTGGGGAAGGAGATGGACAAGCAGAACGAGGGCCACGATTTGCCCTCGTACGCGGAGGTGATGTTGCCGTTTTGGCTCGTGCCCAAGCTGTTTGAGCAAAACATGGTGGCGCCGAGTTTGCCGGAATGCTTCGACGAACGCGTGTGGATGATCGTACACGCGGAGCCACGGAACGTCCCGATCCGGGAGTTCTGCGCGCACTTCTTCCGGTTCGGCAAGGCCTTGAACAAGCTGTTGCGGGACGAAGCGTTAGGGCGGAACCTGGCCGACGCGTTCAGCCGGCGGTACAAAGCGCTTCTTTGCCAGGCGCACGGGAGTGGTGAGTTTAAACAGAAACACTTACTGGCGCGTGAGGAGGAGTTTCTGTTTACCCTCGGCCGGGACTCCATGCGCAAATTCAACGAGTGGAAATACGCCACACACGAGAAAATAGAACCCGCGGCGCAGGTTAAAATCAGCGCGAAGCGACGGCGGCAAAACGCGGCGGCGCGGGGGAAGGAAAACGAAACGCCGGCGGCGAGGCGACGACAACAGGCGTAACCTTACTTTTGAATCTTTGAATCTTTGAAATGAATACGCACACCAATCATCACGCTACCAGTCATCACAACTACACCTCGCTTACTTCCGGCACCACTCTTTGTATCAACCGTCTCGCCCACACCACAGTGGTGCTTTTGTTCCAGAATTCCAAATCCACGGTACGCGCGGTGGCGTTCGGGAAGTGCTCGTTCGAATCCAGCACCCAAAACAAAATAGTCGCGCACGTCGCCGCGAAAAGCGCCTGAGTAAAAAGAAAAGTGTCAGTCTTGCAGTCTTGTGTGGGCAATCAGGGAGGTGGAATGTGGTGATTGGAAAATACGTACCTTGCCCACGCCGCCGTTCCCGCCATTCCGCGCATTGTACCCGCCTCCCGCGAACGTAAAGTGAGCGTTGCCGTTGCCGTTGCCTGGGTGCGTTCCATGATTGCCGACGCGTCCGCGGTCGACGTTTTGGTTTTGCGAGTTCCGGCGCGCGCTCGAGGGCGCGGTTGAGACGCCAACCGCGGCGGCTATTACCGAAAACAGTAGGTGCCCGATCCCCGCGACGACCCATATAAACGCCGCCAGCACGAAATCCGCGACGCGCCACACCGTGAACCGGCCGAGCTCGGGGAACAAGGCCAGCGACCGGAATCCGCGAAACGAAGACGAGCTGGGTCCGTGTCCTCCGTGTAACGTACTGCCGCCGCCGCCGGACAGGAACGACCGCCCTCCCGGCACGACGCCTATGGTGAGCGCCGCCCTGCGCGTATCCCCCGGCCTGGGGAAATCGTCGGGAAGCCGGTACGGTGGGTCGTCGCCAGCCAGCGCGGACGCGACTTGCGACGCGAGGGTTTCAAACTCGTCGTCTCCGAACCGACTAAGGTGGCGGTACAGCTCCCAGGCCGCTCGCGGGGCGCCGCCTCTGGATACCAGAAACGCGAACCGAACCGCCGCCACTTTCTTCAACTCCCTGGTTTGCCCGGGCGTCAGCGTAGACGCGACGTCGTTCGCCGCGACCCGGGGTAACGGCTCGCTTTCTTCAGTTCCGTTTCCCGTGCCTGAAACCGCGCGGCCGTTCCCGGTATCGCCCGGTATCCACGTCGCGTGCCCGTTGAACGGCGTTTGGGAGACGTACGGGTTGGTGGGAATCGGGGACATCCCCATGGCGGGCCAGTTCTTGCCGATCGACGTGCCGTCCCGGTCCACGTCGTCTGGCAAGTCGGGAAACGCCAACCCGCTTTTGAAGATGATTTCAATCGCGACGCCAGCGCAGCGCGCCAGCGTCTTGCGGTTCGCCAACCGGTTGTTTTTTTGATACCCGAATTCGTGTTCGCCAGAGCGGACGTACGCGTCCTCCTCCTTCGCGCAGAGTTCCATGGCGCGACACCACGCCGTGGCGACCGCGGCACCGGCGACCGGCCGCGCGCCCCGGAACGCGGAAAACTCGAGCTTGTGCACGCTTCTTAAACTTTCGTGTAACCCGCCGTAGATCCGCGAGAAGCGCCGCGTCGCGCTCGACGTGCTCAGCGCCGCGCCCCGGAGCTCAACCGCCGCGCCTAGCGGGGGCAGCGGGTTCGCCACCCTCGCGAGCCACCAGGAGAGCTCCTCTACCCTGTCCGCGCGTGGTCGCTCGCCGCACAACGCGAGCAGGTTCTCGGGCTTGCCCCCGTACGAGCGCTTGAAGAAACACTTGCTTCCTCTGGTCCACGGGGTTCGGGGTTTGTTTGTTTCCTCAAACGACTCCAACGGCCGCCCGCTGACGTGCGCCAGCCACACCCGGTGCGCCCCGACGGCTCTGTCCATGCGTAGCCGCTGGCGCGACGCGTGCCACTCGTCCCCTCGGGTGTCACGGTTCGTAGCCACCGCGACCCCCGCGAAACGCAGGTAAGCGGTCCACTCGTTCACAACCCTAGGGTTGACCATCCCGTTTCCGTTTGAAAACTCGCCGTTTACGTTTTCCCACTCCCCAAACCGTTCCGCCAAAACAGCGGCGTTCTGGTCGCGGTCGTACCGGAGTGTGCGTTCCGTGATGTGGTCCGCATCGGCAGCGACGGACGCATTGGGAGCACAGCCTTGAGGGCCAGCATGTTTCCGTGCCGTGTTTCGCGCGCGCGGTGTCGCGACGGCCGCGCGCGCCGCCGCCAATTCAGGGCGCGCCGCGCCCGCGCCAGACATTTCCAAAGGCGTCACCTGCGTCACGCGCGCCACGGCGTACCCGGCTTCGTCTTCCCTGGCGCTTATGACACGGACGTGCCGTGTGGCGCGGCACCGCACCAGCACTCGCCCGTCGATGGATTCCTGAAAAGCAGTCACCACGCACTCCACTCCGAAGTCGTTGAACGCGAACGGCCCGGCGCCCAAAAACGGATCGTTTGCGCGGTTGGTGAACTCGCCGCTACCGCCCAACCCGTCGTCACTGTCTCCCCGCGAATACCCCTCCTCCTCCTCCTCGGAGGAGGCATATACCCGGTCGGTGCCGATGTTGTTTCCGCGCGAGGTGAACAACTCATTTTCATCGCCAATCGTACTCACGCGTCGTCGCCGTCCACGTCCTCGTTGTTCCCGCGTCGTGACCGTTTTCGCGGCGCCTGAGATTGATAAAAGAAAGTGTCAGTCTTGAGTGTACAAGTAGCCTGTATGGGCAAACAGTGTACTTGTGATGTATGTAACAGTTGCCAGTACTGGTAAGTGTTATAGTAGTGCACTCAAAGAGGGTCCGTAAACAGTGTCGGGATTTGGGAAAGCCCCTACGGCCGTACCTTCGTGGTGCGCCTCCGCGGGCGCCACCATCCCGAACCTGCGCGTGTGTTGCATGACCCTGCGGACCATCCGCTTGTACCGCTCTTCGAAAACGTTTAGGGTGATTTCCTGGCCAGGGATCATGGGGTCCAGGACGAACAGTGGGAGCTCCACCGCGTCGTTGTTACCGCTGGTACCGACGCCGTTCGCGTTGCGCATTTGCGAATCGAAGGGTGGGAAATCCAACACGGGTTCGCTTGACCGCGCTTCGGCGAGGGCGTCATCAAGGAACCGCTCGCAAAGGTCCGCGATCGTGGTATTAACAGGCCACTGGTGCGGGCTTTCGTGGTAAAGAGGCGCGCGGCAGGTGGGGCATGAGCTTTGCCGCCCGGGTTGGTTCATCCACACGCTTAACATGCGTCGCGAGAACGTGTGTCCGCACACCGCGGTGACCGGATCCACGAACAGCTTTCCGCTGATGGGACACGTCAGCGCGTCCAACAGCTCTTCCCTTGAAACCGCAAGCGGCACCGACGTCGCATCGGGGGTGAGGTCGGACGCGTCAACGCGCTCCACCCCGGACGCCGACTGCGTCGCCGAACGACGCGTGCGGCGCATTTGCGATTAGATCGGTGGTGGTCGTCAAAACTACCTCGTACTATGATGTGTCCTTTTCACGCGTGCCCGGTTACCACCGCGGGGGCGCGGTTGGAGCCACACGCGGGGCACACCACGCGCCTTCACCGCGAAAAACAACCAACCACCGAGCAAGGGATGTCCCCGGATCGCCCCTCGGAGTGACAGAGGGAGCGGCGGGGCGATGCGAGACTCGCGACTTTTCGGTTTGTCGGAGGCCATATTTTTATCCTTTTCGCCGTCGCCGCGTCACGCTGCTCGCGGCAGGGCGGGTGGCGCGTGGCACGTGTCGGTGGAAGTCAGATCATCGCTTTGCTCGAGTGTGTGTACGTCGTGGATGGATTCGATTCCTCTTGCCTCATCACCCGCGTGCGCGCGCCGAGGACGTCGCGCCCCCTTGCGAAGTGCGCGGGTTGGTCGAGGCGCGCCGCTTTCACCGGACGTCGTGGGTGCCGGAGTGGGCGTCGCGAGGTCGGTTTAGGGATCAACACGCGCGGTTCGGGCGGTGTGTACACGCGGAGCGGGCACCAGGATGTGGCCCGCCGCGCCCGCCGTTTTCTTCAAGCTGTGGGTCGCCAAGAAACTCGCGGTGATGTTGGCGTTGCGGGTGTACGGCTTGAAGAAGCTTTACCGGGGGGGTTTGCGGTTGAACGACCGGTTCGTGGCGGATCAGTGGAGTCACGGGAAGATCAAAAGCGTGATGCACGGCATGGCCGCTGGGGCGATGGCGATGGGGGATAAGTTCGAGCGACCGGCGCGGCGGTACATGAACAAGATCATGGGGTACCCGGAGGAAGAGGAACCCGGCGGGAAGAGGTCGTGACGGAAATGAGAGACAGATCGGACACAACAGACAGGGTACCACGACATCGCGTGCGGTGCGGGTGCGTTGCGTTGGCCTAGGAAATATAATTAGACTCAGCGAGGAACTTGCGGACCGAGGGTTCACATCATCATATTAATTTTAACAAAGTGTAGATCATCTCGATCCTCAATCAGATCAGCGCGCTGGGCGGTACGAGCAGCTCGTCGTTGATATCCGCGCCGAGGTACTGCCGAAGCAGCCCTCTGAGTTCGTCGTTCTGTTTCTGTAACGAAAAAGCAGTTTCTAGCGTTTCTTTTCGTTTTTTCAGCGAACGCAAGTACCCCCGCAAACCGCGTTCCAGGGCGAACCACGCGCGCGTTGGTTTCGCGCCAACCGCGTCCGCCTGCCGCTGCCAAAACGCCGACTCCAGCTGCGCGCGTGTTTTCCGCGGCCTAGGTTGTGTTAGGTCCTTTCTGGAATCCGAACCGGCACCGGTACCGCCCTCGGTTTCAACCGCCGCGTTCGCCGCTTTCAACGCCGCTAAAGCCCGCCCGCTCGCCGACGCGCCTTTTTCCGATTCCGCAAACGCCGCCAGCCTTTGCGTGATTTTGGACGTGTCGGGAACCGACACGGCGGGTACGTCGCGAAAGGAGTTCGTTCGCCGGAGCTTCGTATGTGTGCGTCGGTTTCGGGTTTCGCGTTCCGTCTCGTCGTCGTCGTCGGTTTCGGTTGGCAACTCCGTGGTCATCGCGTTTACGAAGGAATCGAACGAAGGCGCGTCCCGAACCCCGATTGCTTTCAACACGGACTCCACCACCAGGCGGTGGCACGCCGCCGCCGTCGCGGCGGTGTCGTCGGCGTCGCCCGCTTCCGCCGCGCGTAGGGTCGCCTCATCGACCGTCCGCTTCGTAACCGGGTCCACCAGATACCCACACGCCTCCGTGGTTACCTGCAACAGCTCAGCATACGCCGGGTCGCCCAGGCGCTTGGAAAACGGGTTCTCCTCCGATTCAGCGATGGAGGGCTGCGACGGCGAAACGCCAGCCGGAGTGTTACCCATGGGCGTCGGAGGGTCGTCACCCTCGTCCTCCTCGTCCTCGTCCTCGAAGTCACTCCCCAGCGACTCCGCGTTCGCCGCCGCGTTCGCCGCCGCCGCCGCGGCGAGGCGTTTCTTCCGCCCCTCCAAAAGCGCCAGGTCGTCCGGTTTCAAAAACACGTCGTCGCTCGGCGGGCGCCACCGCCACCCCAGCTGTTGTTCGTGAATCACCCGGTCCGCGTCGAGCACTCTTTTGACCTTCGCCGCGACGAGGTCTTCGTGCATCCGCCACACCTCGTGGAACTTGGTGGTGTCGCCTTTCACGAACCGCTTGTGTTTCATTTGCAGCTCGTTGAACGTGCCCACGGCTCGGCGGTGTTCGTCCGCGAGCTTGACGTTTTCGCTCTCGAACTTTTTCCGTTTTGCCAGAAAAGTGTCAGTATTGTATGGTCAGACAGTCTTGGGATTTGGGAAATGCAAGACGTACCTTCAGTTCCTGCTCGTGGCACTTTTGTTTCAGAACCATCAGTTTCTCCCGCGCGGCCGCGATTTTCTTGCGCTGCGAAGACGAAGTCGACTGGTTCTCCGCCTCCCTTTCCACCAAAACCCGGTAGTTGTACTCCAGCTTCTCTGCGTTGAGCTGGTAAACAGCCCTCATCTCACCGAGGTGCTGCTCGAGATTCGCGACGTCGGTTTCAAGCCGGGTTTTCAAAATCGCAAACTCCTCGGCGTCGTCCGCGCGTCGCTTGTCCAGCTCAAACGCGTACTTCCGCGCGTCAACCAAGGTTTTGTCGCAAAACTCTCTTTCCGCGGTTTCCCTTTTGTCGAAAATGGAAACCATCTCCTTTTTGTTCTTCTCCAACAAAACAGACCGCCGGGTTTCCAACTCGGTTTCCAGATCCTCCAGCGATTGTTTCGTCACGCGCGTGTGCTCGTGATAACGCACGTGCATTTTGCGCAACAGCGTGTCGATGTCCGCCTTCTGCCTCACAAGACTCTCAACGTAGCTCGTCTCCAGCTTTTCGCCTTCGCGTCGCGCCAAAGTCGCGGCTTCGTTTTTCTGAGAAATCTGCGCCTCGCACATTCGTCGTTGTTCCTCTAGAAAATCACGCAGCGCCAGGGGTTCGTGTTTCGCGAACCCCGCGATGTCGTTCCACCCTTCGTTAATTGAAAGCGTTAGGACCTGTGACGCGTCCGCTTCTTCTTTTATTTTTTCGGAAAGCAAAACGCGTCGCGCGCGGTCATCCGCCCGCCGGCGGTACTCCCGTGCGTCCAGCTCGCTCGAAACCCCGAGGACGTCCCTGGTGGCGGTTACGTTCAGTGTATCGACAACTCGGCGCGCCTCGCCGACGGCGTCGTCGACGCCGCTTTTGAACTGCGCCGCGTTTGCGGGGTTCGTTTTTTTGGAACGAGCCACGGTCATCACTGGCGCGGGCTTGACGAGCTTACCATCGGCGACCGCGCAATCCGGTCGCCCTCGGTTCGGCGGGTCTCCAACCGCGTCCCCGCCGACGGTTTCCCGCCCCGCCGACTCGCTCGCCGCGGTCTCGGCCTCAATCGCAACGGCTTCCCGTTCGCGCGCCGCGATACGAGCGGCGATGCGCTGCGGAAAGGAGGGAGGGAGGGAAGGGGGTTGGGTGAGTTGGGATTTGCGAGTTGAGTCGAGTCGCGTTGTTGAGTCGATTGATTTAATTGAAACCCGCGTCAGACAACTCGGACCGCTACGAGAATGGCGATGGAGGAATCTTCGTCATGCGGTGCGTCGCGTTTGGACGTACCATTCGTCGCGCACGGATGCGTTCGTCCTTGTCATCGGAGTTGAGCATGGACTCGAGTTCCATGGGGTCCATTTTGGTTGGCTTTGGGTGTATCAAGGTGGGGTAGGGACGTGCCCAAGCGGGGTTTCGGTCACGCAAACGGTACCCAAATTGGGCCGTGTGCCTGCCCAGAAAACGTGAACCAAATCTCAATCGGTCACCACCAACTCGCCACGTCCGCGTGCGTTTGCGACAGCGAGCGCGGCACCCACGGCCAGCAACTCTCGCCTGAAAAACGCTGACGCCCCGGACGGGTCAGATCGCCGCGCGTGGCGCTGTGCAGGGCGTCGCGGACAAGGCGAGACATTTACGACCTAAAACCGGCGCCAATCTCGTCGTCGGGAGCAAATATTCGAGTTTCTTTCCACCTGAAATGAAACTCACGCACTTCGGTCAGGCGCGGCGCATGGCGACGCCAAACGCGACGCCTCGCGTCGACCCCCTGCTCGCGATGCGTGGCGACCCGAAACTCGCGCCGTTTCTTCTGGACGACTTCGACGGCACCGCGTTTGCCAGCGCGGTGCTCGCGAGCGGAAGCGACGCGACCAAGGATGCGAAGAAAAGTTTGGACCTGACGATCGCCAGCCTGGATGCCGCGCTCGGTTTGACCGTCCGTGAACACCACGACGTGTTGTTACACCAGCTCGGCGGGATCGACGAGGCGGACCGAGTTCTGCAAATCGTGACGGGCGGGGTTTCGAGCCTGCGCCAAACCATGGGACGCGTGAAGGACGAGCTAGGGGAACCGCACGACGCGGTTTCAGGGAAAACACTTACGCTGGAAAACTTGACCAAAACCGTCGATGTGCTGCGCCGCGCGGTGCGACACTCGAAACTCAACACAAAACTCAAAGCGAGTTTGATGATCGGTGAATCCGTTGATGACCACGCTGCGACGGGTGGGTTGGGCGGTGCCGATGAAGGCACGACAACCGACGACCGCGACCGCGCGCGCCGCGTGTCCAACGCCGCGGCGGGCGACTTGGCAAGAGCCGCCAAGACGCTTTGCGACTTGGAGTTGTTAAAGTCGGAAGGCGGCGACGAACTGGTTGGTATCGAGTGGGTGGAGAAGGATGCGAAGTGGGTCACGGAAGCGCACCGGGAAACGCGACGAAGGGCTGGCGTGGCGCTGGACAACGGCATACAAAGCGCGTCGCAAGCCGAGGTGGGCGCGGCGCTGCAGGTGTTCCACAACCTGAACGAGCTGCGAAGCGCGGTGACCGCGCGGGTGGTTTCACTGGCGCAAAACGCGATCGATTCCGTCCGGGATGCGCTGGATCCGAAGGCGCTTTCCAGGGAAGCGGGAAGCTCGTCCCCGGAAACGGAAACGGAAACGTCACGGTCGTCCGCCAAGTATCAATCAAAAGGACTGGTAAGTATTTCCCAATAACCACATTCCGCCTCCCTGATTGCCCATACAAGACTGACATTTATTTTTACAATCTCAGGGTAGCCGGCCGGGGTTCCCGCCCGCGGGCGAGGAAACGCGGTGGGCGGAGATTCTGTGGCAACGCGTGGAACGCGCGTTCGACGTGGCGAGGGTGGAGGGGTTGAAAACGTGGCACCTACAGCGAGTTTTGGCCAAGAAAAGAGACCCGATCACGCACGTTTTGTTTCTAGACGAGGTGTTGTTTGGTGGTGGGAATGACAAAACAACCGGTGACGAAGACGACAGCGACGTACACGGCGCGTTCGGCGATACGCGCGGCGACGCAGACGACGACGACGCGAACGGCGACGAAATCCAAAAATACGTCGACGGTTCGCAAACCAGCGCGGGGGTTAAAAACACGCCTTGTGCTGTTTTCATTTCGTTGTTCAGCAAAGGCGCGTTTGAGGTGCTGGCTCGGTCCAACGCGAGCGCGGGTTTCGCGAAAGACGCGCTGCTATCAGGGTACCCGCGACTCGTGTACGTCCTGGAGACGTTGCACCTGAAGCTTCTGCGGGATTCCGACGCCAAAGGCGCGCAGTCGGCGGTTCGCAAAAACGGCGTGGACGCGTTTCTGATCAATAAAATAGCCGACCCAGTCGCGCAGGCGTACCACGCGCGCGTGTTTTCTTGCCTCGCCGAGCCCGTGGATTCCCTGCTATCGCCAAACACGCTGCAGCAAATTGCGAACAGCGTGGTGTCGGGTGGCGTTTCGGGAAGCGCGGGAGCTGGGCGCGGGGGCGAAGACGTGAGGCGGTTTTTATCGCGAGTCAGGCAAGAGCTGGACGCCGTAGCGCTTCGACCGGGTTTAGTCGCCGAGGTGATGCGAACCGGTGTGGCGAAGGCGCTGGTTTTGATGTCGAAAAGAGCCGAAACCGCGACGAACACGTCCCACGAAGCGCGTTATTTCGCGGTGGGAACGCCGGTGTCATCGGCGCAGCGCGCCAACGCCGCGTTGGCGTCGTCGCTGGAGGAGGTTATTAAGAATCTCGGCAAAATAGTCCCGCACCTCGCGAGCGCGCCCTCTGAGGCGTTGCAAGGCGCGCTGGCCACGCTTCGCGAAACCGCTCGGGATATAGTCAACACTACCCTGGCATCGGCGCTGGCGAAAATCAACGCGCATTTCGCCGCGATGCACGACGAGGACTGGAGCGGGGGGCCGCCGCCCGGGCAGGTAATTATTTTATTCACCCCATTCCGCCTCTGCGATTGCCCATACTCCTCCTGCGAAGGGACGGCGGTACCTCTGCACATTACCCTTCCCTGTTTACGTAACACACATCACAACCGACTGACACTTTCGGCGTCAATCGTACAAGGACGCGTCGCCCTACGCCGCGAGGGCGGTAGAGGCGCTCGGGTGGCTCGACGAATCCGGGTTCTTCGCGTTGTTCCCTCCATTAGACAGCGGCGACGCGACATCGGCGCTGTCGCCATCGGGTGACGCGCGCGCGGACTTGGCGACCGAGGTGTTTTCCTCCTTCACACGAAACGCGTGTCTGCTGCGGCTCGGTGAAAACGGAAAGCTGCGCCTCGCGAAGGACACCGCCGAGCTGGAACGCGCGGTTGACCAGTTTGTGTTTCCCACGAAATATTTGGCGTCAGCGTCCGGTGCGCACGCATCGATTCGCGCGCTACGCGCGGCTGTATTTCTGTCCCTGGACGAGCTCGTGGAGGGCGCGGAGGCTTGGGGGCGGCTTGGTGATGAAGGTACCACTAAAGAGAATGACGCTGAAAAAAGAAAAGACGCAACCGGCGCCGCGTCTTTGGTTCGCGATTTACCGAAACAAGTCACCCTGATGTTGGCGTTTTCCATGGCCCCCAACTCGGTGCAAACTCCGTGGCAGCGCGCGGGTCTCACTCCTTCTTTATACGCGACGTGGATGAATACGCACGCCGGGACGGACATCGCCGCCGCCGCGACAGAAACCCTGGACGCGTTTGATTCGAAGCGAAGCGACGTGGGGGCCGAGGCGAAACGCGCAGCGAGTTTGATTCGAGCCGCGAAAAAAACGCTGTTTCCGTCGCGGTGAACCGTGTCAGACGCGACGTCATTATTTGTGATGATACATACCTCATTTTCGTGGTAAATACAAGTGCTGGGTTCGATATATGTTATGTAGGGAAGGTACACCGCGTTACCCTCTTCCCTTTGTCCGTCTCAACCCGCCGCTCCCGTTGCTCTCCCTGGGCGCGGTGCGCAGACTTCGCAACAGCGACTGCCCCAATCCGTTTTCGTTTTCCTCAGCCTGCTGCGCCAACAACGCCAGGTCCATCTGCGACTTGGTGCGCACGATCACTTCCTGAGACACCTTGATGAACGCGAACGCCGTGGTCCCCACCGCCGTGACGCCGTAGCCTATTATTTGAATCGGCGTCACGACATCGTCGTACAGCTGCACCGCGGGGTAAATCAAAAGCGCGTTTCGCAGCATCACCAGCACCTTGTTACTCACCGAGCCTAGTTCTTTAATAATCCCAAAGCCGCTGACGGTGGTGACAATCGCAAGCACCACCAAGGCGAAGAAGATCTTCCAATTTTTGAGAAACACTTGGATGTTCTCGGGTCTCACCACGTCTCGCTCGAACAACACGCACAGCACGCCCAAGGAAAAGGAACTTGACGGCGTGGTGAAATAAACGCCTTCCCACAACGTGAACCGTTCGTTTCGAAGGTAAAAGTGAAGAATCACGTACTTTGCGCTTTCCGCCAGTTCGCTGATCAACATCAGCCACACCCCGACGGGCGTGAAGTTTACTTCGCCGATCGCCGCCAACACCGACCCGCACGTCACCACCACGATGCACACGAAAAGCGCCCACGAAAACTTCTCCAACCCTAAACCCACGATGAATATGTTCAGCACCACGGGCTGGAACGCCTTGAGCATCTGCACGAAGGAAACGGAAATGTGCAGATACGCGGTGCTTCCCGCAGCCAGGGAAATGCACTCTAGGATACCCACCGGTAACATCCCGCGCGTCCACTCCACGAAGGACAAATCCGCGTGGTCGCCGAGTTGTATAATGCCGCTGTGAACTAAACCGAGCACCACCGCCCAGCGCGACACCGCGGCGAGGGTGACGATGAAGATGGGGTACTCAAAATCAAGCACCCCGAGGACGTACTTCTGCAACAGAATCAACGTAGGACCGGATAACATGAACAACGCGACGTGGATCAACAGCTCGCTGAAGGGCATGAGCTTCCAATCCGGTTTCTCCCTTGCGTGTCTGCTGTGCGGGGTTTCGGTCAAATCGTCCTCCTCATCCGGGGAGGCGTGGACATTCACCGGGAGGACACCTCCCGAGCGTAACATCTCGGCGAGGCTTCCGACGTAATACAATCAATCGTGAACGCTCGTTGCGGTCTCAACGCGTTACAACCGCGTGCCAACGCGTATGACGACGCGGCCTTGATTTGCGTCCCCCACGTGATTATGTAACACTACTTTTTGCGGACCGGTCAACTTCGAGATTGTATAGGGTTTAGGGTTTGGGTTTAGGGTTTTGGGTTTAGGGTTTAGGGTTTAGGGTTTAGGGTTTTGGGTTTAGGGTTTAGGGTTTAGGGTTTAGGGTATAGGG
>Ga0222648_1000264_pt1 | contig 23771 bp, 15 predicted proteins | sample AntAcemetagen335_FD_181021 | JGI IMG/M metagenome (GOLD analysis project Ga0222648, IMG submission 181021) | Saline water microbial communities from Ace Lake, Antarctica - #335 | ecosystem: Environmental > Aquatic > Non-marine Saline and Alkaline > Saline | place: Antarctica: Ace Lake... | reverse complement strand
TTTAGCCGGGCCGGGACCGAAAATGTGGGCGCCCATGTTCAACCCGACGTTACCCGAAATTTCGTCCGTAAAACCCGAAGATGTGGACGGTAACGGAACTGTCGCGCAAACCATGGCTGAGCAACTCGGGTACCACCCCTTGGACCAGGTGAACCAACAAGCGCACGTCGCCGGTAACCCGTTCGCGGCGCAGAGCGCGCGGCGCGCGAACCCGCTGGCTACTTTCGTGGCTGGGATGTTGTTGACTGAAGTCATCGGGGGCCGTTTGTTCACCACGGTCCGGGACGCCCTCGGCCTCACCTACGACTGCAACTTCCAGCTCGCCTTCGGGTTACAGAACGCGGACTCCACCACCTACAGGCTGGTGGTCACGTCGACGCCTGCGAAAATAGACGACGCCCTGAACGCGGCGCTGCGCGTGCTCCGGGGGTTCAAGCAGCAGCGCGTGACGCAAAGGGAGGTGGAGCGTGCGAGAATGACACTACTAACCAGGCACGAAACCGAGCTGAAAACAAACGCGTACTGGGTGGACCTGATGCAGTACACCGCGCTTGGCGACACGTTGGCGCCCGCGAAGGAAGTGAGCTGCATCAGCGATTTGCCCGCGATGTACGAAGCCTCAACTGTTGAGGACCTGTACGAGGTGTACCAAGCCCTGGGTTTGGGGGACGGCGAGGTGTTCACGTGCGTCACGGTGGCTGGGAAAGAAGACCCGGCGCTCGCCAAGCCGGTGGTCGCCGCGGCCTTGCCCGCTGAAAGCGACGCCGGGATGCGCGCCGCGGCGGCAGCGGCGGCGTCCCTGGGCATGGCCATGACCGGCGGGATGGCCATCGCGGAGGCACTTAAAAAGATGGGCGGAGGCGGGCCGGCGGCGGCGGCGGCGGATTCCGGGATTGACGTCAAGTAAACGCAGAGACGCTGACGTTTTTTTACAACACAATAATGCATTCTTTCAACACGTATCCGATATCGGACGCTGACAGTCTGACGGTGACAAAGACACCGATAGCAAGACGACACACGACTTCTTACAATCTTAAACCTTTCATCTTCTACCTTGAGGTACACTTTTCTTCTCACGCGACCGGTTCCACCGCGTCGTCTTCGTCGCAGCTGATATCGAAACTTCCGTCCGGTTGCGTTTCCAGCGCGCACTCCTCGTGCTTCGGGTTCGCGGCGACGGTTTTGCACTGAATCGCCCCGCCCGGTTGTTCGCAGCAGTACACGTCCACGCCGTTTTCGTCGGTGTCGGACCACCCCACTAAGCAAGGCTCGATCGACGCGTCCGCGTCGACCAGCTCCATCTTCGGCGTCGCTGGTTTTTCCTTGGCCAACTTCATTTTCGGCGCGGCTTTATCCTCGCCCGCGTAGCGCACGATCGTGGCGAACTTTGCGTAACGCCGCGGCTGCCTGAACTGCACCAGCGCGAGGGAGGACAAGGAATTTTGACTCAGCAAAGAAACATTCATCTTTTTTATCGGACGTCGTATTTTCTCCACCGAAACGACGGAGCTACGCGAACGCGCGGTCCGAGGAACGACGCGTGTGGAGCGAGGACGCGTGTGGCACTCTGAAGAGCGCGAAACTCGGGTTTCCGGCGGTGAGCGGAGACGGCGAGGGGAAGTGTGGCGTCCGCGAGCGCGGGGCTCAAATATCTTAAAAACTTCCCGAAAAAGCGCGTTTTGCCTCGTCATCGTTCCAAGGGAATCGATTTTTTTTGCCTCTCTGGGTCTCCTGCTTGAGTTAACTCTTGAGTTAAGTGCCTCCCGGGCCAAGTCGGAGCGGACACCGTACAGCCGTGTACAGCTAGCTGTACGGTCAGACGGTTACAAATCGACTATGGTAAGTGAGTGTTAACGATTGGAGTGACGAAATCACTAGTCTTGATCATCTTCCCGCGAAATTGTGGCACCGTGCCAACCTTCCTCCAACCCGATCAGTCCCCCTCACTCCGCTCCTCGTCGGTACTTCCGCGGACCCCCGCGTTGCGTGTACCGCGAGGCTCCACCGTCCGGAGCCTTGGACCGCTGATCGCTTGTCCCTCCGTCGACGCGAGGAGGAGAGACATTCAAAAAAAGTAAAGGAGACATCCAAGAATCACGTCGTGGTGAAACGTCGTTTTCCACCCGTGCCGATGTCCGCGAGCGTCCCCGGTGCCATGCTCGGCGTCACCGCCACTAAGAGCGTGCCAGGCACCGGCCGAGGCTCGGCGAGGCGCACTTGTTCCGTGCGGACTCGCCTAACTCCGACTTCCCAAGTCGCTGCCTTCGGTGCGATCGGTACCGCCACCACCAAAACTGGCGCGCGTTTCGGTCACCACCCCAAATTCCACCGTCCTCACCTGGCGTTCACCGCGCGCCGTTTCATCCGCCCCGCCGCGGCAAAAGCCGAGGATTTACCGGTATCATTTTTGGACGATGAACAGTGGAACGACGTGGTGGCGAATGCCAACGCGAGTGAGGGCGGCGACGACGAGGACGGCGCCGCGATGGCGTCCAATTCCGATTACGCAGCAGGAGAATCAAACCTGGAATACGATCGTTCCTTCGCGGTTTGGATATGCATGGCGGTGAGCGCGGTTGTGTACTCCGTACCCTTCGGTTTCGTGCGGTGGAACCTTTCGTCCCTGGCGCCGCTGGTGTGGTGGCAACTGGGTTTAAGCACGGCGGTTGGAACCGCGATGGCGATGCCTTTAATCGCCGCCATCACGAAACCGGCGGCGACGCACGACGTAAACTTTCCAATCTTCGCGCGCGCTTCTTTCGGCGTCCGAGGTACGTGTTGGGCCTTTCCCAAATCCCGGACGACTGTGTTCCCAATACAAGACTGACACTTTCTTTCATTTATCGTAAGGCGCGCTGTTCGCGGATTTGGGCCGAGGTACCCTCGGGCTTTTCCTGTTCACCCTGATTACCCTGGTGGGCGGCGAAGCCCTGGTGTCCCTGCTAAGCGCGATTTGCCACGACGGAATCGCGTTTGACGGCATCATCGCGAACCCGAGCACGTTCTTAGGCGGCGTGGAGCGCGCCGTCGCGTACTTGGCGTTCTGGTCAGCGCAACTGTTACTAGCCTTACTCGGACCGGACAAACGGCTGATGGTATGCGCACGAGCCGCGGCGATATCGGTGTTTACCTTGGCATTCAAAACTGTCGTCGACGGCATCCACGAAGCGAACGCCCTGGGTGCGACGTCGCCCACGCCGATACCGCCGGTGGAGTTCTGGGCGCACGCCGTCCTAACCGCCGGGGTGTGGTTCACGCTGAGCGCGATGCTTCCGGATTACGCGCGAAGGGCGGTGAATGTCAAGTCGTTTCTCAAAGCACAGGCGGTGTGGCTACCCGTGCTCGCCGGGTGCGCCGCGGTCGCGGCGTCGGGAGTCGCGACATCGCCCGCCGTGCTTTGCTTGCCGGTAGTCCTCGTGGCGTGTCTGGTCACCAACGCAATCGCCGCGAGCGTCGGACCGGTGGCGTCCATCCGGGCCATCAAACCGATGTCCGGGAAGTCCGCGTCGCTCGTGCTCGCGTTAGTCGCGCTAATAGCGGCGCCCATCGGCCTGACGTGGCAGCAAGTCATCGCGTCCGCGTCCTGGGTGATCGGGATTGGGAGTTTGTTGGTGGCGCCCGCGATCGGCGTGATGCTGGCCGATTTCTGGGTCACGCAGAAACGAAGTATTCAAAAGGAAGACCTGTGCAAAGGAGCGGGTCAAACCAAAGAGACCTCCTTTCAAACGAACACAACGGACCCTACCTTGCAAGAAAAGCGAGGAGACAAGTACTGGTACCGAAACGGGGTTCATGTGCGCGCCATAGTGTGTGCGCTCGTCGGCGCGTCGCCGAATTTGATATCCCTGTTTGGCAATTTGGCCGCCGTGCTGCGGAGTACCGGGGAGACGCGGTTGGATTTGTACGTGGTGAATTCGGAGTACTCGTCGTTACTCGGCGCGCTGCTCGCGGGAGGGGTTTACTTGCTTTCGTTTCAGTTGAACTGGTTGAAACCGTACTTCATAAAGTTCCTTATTTTCGTAGTGCAGGTACGTATCGTATCGGGCCTTTCCCAAATCCAGGCACACTGTGGAGGCCGTGCAAGACGTTAACCATTTTTCGTTCACAATCGCAGCTTCCATCAAAAGTCACGGACTTTGGAACGACGCGCGTGCAGAAACGCCTCGGGTTGGCGAACGCGAAACGCTACGCCGCGAACGGTGTCGGAAACGCGGAGGAGTGGATCACCGAGTTTCGACGGAAACAAGGCCTCACCGCGAACCCGGCGACGGTCCGGGCGTTGCGGACCATTGGAACGGGAGACGTGGCGAAGGCGATGACGCTGTCTCAAAAGAAGCGCGCGAGCGACGCGCAACGCGCGATGGAAATCGCGATGAACAAGCCTGAGGTCGTGGCGGCGCGCGCGGCGGTTGCGGCTGCGAAGAAAGCCGCTGAGCAAGCGGTTTTGAAGTTCGAAGAGGCGCAGATGATGCCTGACGGCGCGAAGCGAGACGCCGCGGTCACAAAGGCTGAGCAGTTAGTCACGGAAAAGTTCACGTTGAAAGTCACGGCGGAGATGGCGTACGAAACCGCCGTGTTCAAGTACACCAAAACCATCGTCACCACAACGTACACGAAAGCTGTCCAAAACGCCACCACCTCGAAAACCTCGGCTGCCGCGCTTGTCGAGGCCTCCCAGTCCATGGATGCGGTGACCAAGCGCACGGATGGCGCGCGTTTGGAGCGCCGGCGCGAGCGCGCGGCGCTGGAGACGGAAAAGGCCAAGCTCGCCGCGACGCAAAAAGCGCTGGAAGCGGAAGCGGCGGCGCTGGAACGCGAACAGAGTGAGTTGGCGGACCTCGAGCGCGTGGAACGCGAGTTCGGAAGCAGCGTTTCGTCATCAAGCTCGTCTTCCTCAACTCAAAGCGCGTCAATGACCTCCAGCCAGAAAACATCCGCCACGAGCACCACCACGACGTCCACGACCACCTTCTCGAACGAAGGCGAAGGCGTTTCGTTCGAAAAGGTGGAGTACACGGGTTTGCCGGGGTACGTCATACCGTTGCTGCTGTTCGGGTTGTTCACCGCGGCGGTGGTGGAGGGTTTGGGGGATGTGTTCCACCTGTAGTCGGGGGGAAGGGTATGTATGAGTGATGGGAGTATTTTTTATGGGAGACACGACGCGTTGCTATTTAACGTAAAGAAGAACGATCTCGCCGATTCTTTTTAAAAGAAAAATCCCTTGGATACAAAACCTTTCCGCCCGGGGCGAACCCGGGTCCAATTCCTTTTTAGTGACTCCTGATCTGTTGTTTACAAGTCACCACTACCGTCAAAGCTTTGTCTTTTTCGCGCGTCGCCTTACTTCTCTCGATGAAAAAATCCACCCGGTCACGCCTCGTCCTCGCCGATGCCGAAATAGCCGCGGATGGTAAACGGCTCCTGCTTGATCTCGGGCTCGAGCTTGATTTCGGGCTCCTACTTTATCTCGGGCTCTTGCTTGACCTCGGGCTCCTGCTTGACCTCGGGCTCTTGCTGGATCTCGAGCGAACTCGACCGCTCCGCGCGTGCCTTCTTACACGCCGCGCAGCGCTGTTTCAGCTTGCCGTGAGGGCAGGGGGTGCACGCCGCGCACTCCCTTTTCCGTTTGCCGTGGGGGCAGGGGTTGCATACCGTGCAGTCGCTTTTCCGCTTGCCGTGGGGGCAGGGGTTGCACTGCACGCAGCTGTCTTTCCGCTTGCCGTGCGGGCAGGGGTTGCACGCCGTGCAACTGTCTTTCCGCTTGCCGTGAGGGCAGGGGTTGCACTCCGCGCAGGTGCGTTTCTGCTTGCCGTGAGGGCAGGGGTTGCACGCCGTGCAACTGTCCTTCCGCTTGCCGTAAGGGCAGGGGCTGCAGTCCACGCAGTGGTGTTTCCCCTTGCCGTGAGGGCAAGGGTTACAGTCTGCGCAGTCCCTTTTCCGCTTGCCGTGGGGGCAGGGGTTGCAGTCAAGGCAGTATTTTTTCAGCTTCCCGTGTGGGCAAGGTGTGCACTCCGCGCAGTTGCCTTTCACCTTGCCGTGCGGGCAGGGGGTGCACTGCGCGCAGGCGTGTTTCACCCTGCCGTGAGGGCAGGGGTTGCACTCCGCGCAGACGTATTTCACCTTGCCGTGCGGGTAGGGGTTGCAGTCCACGCACTGGTATTTCCGGTTGCCGTGGGGGCAAGGGTTGCACACCACGCAGCTGCCTTTCCGCTTGCCGTGGGGGCAAGGGTTGCACACAGCGCAGTTGCTTTTCACCTTGCCGTGCGAGCATCGTTTCATACCTGCCAACGCTAGTGAACGTTCGCCGGTCCGCGCGCGCTACGACTGACGACTGCGCTCGAACAAGGAGGAGTCGTAGCTTTTCGGTGCCTTTTCTCTTTCGTCCACTCCAAGAAAAAAAATCTGCCACCTGTCTGTCTCGGCCACAACACATTTATCATTTTGTCGAATCCTCAGATCGCGTCGCACCGGCATGACGAACGCGGATATGCCCCCCCCGAGCGGCACCGCGGTGACCGCGAACGGCGGAAGTGACAGCCTGGTTGTCGCGGAGGTTCCGGTGGGCGGGTCGGTGAAAGCCGCGGGGGTGTCCAAGCCAACTGGCGAAACCGTGACGATCACGGCGGACGATTTGGCGATCACCGCCGACGCGCGCGCCGTGGTCACACCCCCGTTGACCCTCGACGTGGCCGTGGTCCCCCCCCCCAAGGAGTACAAGGTGGGCGATCGCGTTTCCGCGCTGGCATCGTTCGACAACGCGTACCACCCCGCGGATGTCATCGACGTGCGATTCGTGCCAATTGCGACGATCGGTGATGATGGATTACTGGAATCTTCCACCGATCCGTCATCCGCGGCCGCGACGCGCTCGCACTACGTCCGGTACGTCGGGTTCGACAAAAGACTCGACGAGTGGCTCGAATCGAAACACTTGGAGCCGTACGTCGCCCTCAGCGTTGAGGACACCGAGGACGAAATTGGGGGGAACGTTCTTTCTCCGCGCGCGGGCGACGGCGATACCCCGCGAAGCGGTGGCCGGAAACTCACGCGCAACTTGAAACGGCGGTACGACGAGATCAACAACAAAACCGGCGCGGTTGAGGACCTTGCACCGATTGATCAGAAACTAGAAAAAGAACACGACGAACGCACAAAGGTGAAGAACGTGAAAGTCGTGCAGTGCGGCGCACACGAAGTGGACGCGTGGTACTTTTCGCCGTACCCGGCGGCGGTTGGGAAAAAAACAGAGAATGGAATTACTAGTACACCGGCTACCGACCCTTCCGGCGCCCCTCCCCCCCCCCACGTGCAGTGCGACAAGCTCTACGTGTGCGAAACATGCTTAAAGTACTTCCGGAAACGAGCGACGCTGGGGGCGCACAAAGCGAAGTGCGACGCGAAAAACCCGCCTGGCAAGATGATTTACTCACACGAACGATCCGGCGACGACGCCGAGGGCGATATCAAGGACCCCCCTCCCGACCTCGCGTTCTGGGAAGTGGACGGGTCGAAAATGAAAGTGTACTGCCAGAACCTTTGTTTGCTCGCGAAGCTTTTTCTGGACCACAAAACGCTGTACTTCGACGTTGCGCCGTTTCTGTTTTACGTGCTCACCGAAAAAGACGCGGTGACTGGAAACCACGTCGCCGTGGGGTATTTCAGTAAGGAAAAGTTCTCCGCCGAGGATTTCAACCTGGCGTGTATTTTGACGTTGCCTCCGTACCAAAGGCGGGGGTACGGCAACTTGCTCATCTCAATGTCGTACGAGCTGTCGAAACGGGAAGGGAAGTTTGGCACGCCGGAGCGGCCGCTGAGCGACCTCGGGCAAGTTTCCTACCGCAGCTTCTGGTGTCGCGTGTTGTTGCAAACGTTACACCAGCACAAAGCTTCGCTGAGCTTAAAGGACCTATCTGCAAAAACGGGATTCCGGGAGTACGACATCAGTTCTGCGTTGACGTCTTTGAACCTGCTGAAGTACTGGAAAGGCCAGCACATCGTCAGCGCGACGCCGAAAATCGTGGAGGACCACATGAAAAGCTTTTCCTCAAACTCGAAGCTGCTCAGCGTGAACCCGGAGTGGATGCGGTGGGAACCGGTGCCGGTTCCGGCGCCCGCGGGTGACAGACGGAAGCGCTAGAAGGGTTCCGGGTAACAGACTTGTTTGTTTTTCCGTTTGGTACTAGGGTAAGAGACTCGTGTATGACGACTTACGAACGACTCGGCTAATATGACTCAAAGTAAAGTCCTACGCCTCCACCGCCGTTTCCATCGGACCACTTTCTGTCTCCTTTGTTTCCCCAGCAACAGAAAAAAAGTCGCGCGTGAAGTTGGCGGCTAAGTTCTTAAGCATCCACCTCAACACCTCCTGCAGCTTTTGCGTCACCGCGCGCATCGCCGCCGCGTCCATGTCCTCCACGGGAACCAACTCGGGCAGCTTCACGAAGAGTCGAAGCAGGTGCTCGGCGCCGTACACCTCGCTGGGTGAAACGTTTTGCGTTTTTTCACTCGAACTTCCCAACACCGTCTCCGCCTGTTCCGACTCTTCCGGGTACAAAAGCGAGTTCCGCAAGGTTTGGTTGAAGTAAGAAATCAAACCGGCCGCGCACGCGGTCGCTGACTCGCCTTGCGCCGCCGTTTTCGCCCTCACCACCGCCTCGTCTTGCCACCGGCGTAAAACTAACGACACCGGCACCGACGACGGCGTCGTCGCGAGGTACCCCTCTCTGGTGATCTTTTCCATCGCCACGAGGAGCTCTTTTTTCAAACCTGCGCTAAGTTCGACGCGCAGAGTTTCACAAGCAGATTCCGGAGTCGATGAATCCGGAGTGGTTTCGGGATCGGGAACAATCGCCACAGGGTCGACGTCGACGCTTTGTTTCTTTCTCTTCCGGCTTGCGCTGGTTTTTTGTTTTGGCGGTACCGATTCTTCCGTCGTTTTCCGCTTCGGCGCGGAAGTGCCTCCCGTGGCTTGTTCCTCCGCTTCAGCAGTTGCTTTGTTGGGTGTGCCACCACCCACCTTCTCGGTTTTGGCCGGCCGTTTCATTTGACTCGCCACGCCGGCGCTGCCGTCCGTGGCGTGCGCCGGGCGCCGTTTTGCGCTTTCGACCGGTTTCTTGTCCCCATCACCTGATTTCACAATCCCCAGCCTGAGCATGTTCTTCCACTTGTGCTTCATCGCGTCCAGGGAAAAGTCACGCAACAATTCGCCGAACTCCTCGTCCCTTTTGATGGCTTGCCACCGCCGGCCGTGCTTCGTAACCCCCGCGATTAGCGAGCTCATGCAAGTGTCACTCCACTCCTTGCCTCCGAAGTGCCCTTCGCGCTTTTTCTTTGGCGAAGGCACGGTAGATGAAGTCTTGTTTTTCGCATCAGACGCGGTCGTCTTGGAAGCCCTGGGTTTTGGCGACTTCGCAACTGAATTCGTCGCGGTCGCGTCTTTCGCGGGAACCGCGTCGGTCACGGGGTCGGTCGTACCGGCGCCGTCGTCCATCGGGACGGAGGGGGCGCGCGGAGAACGAATGCTTTTTGGAAAGGATGCCCGCAGCTGATTTATTTTCAAATTTCAGTTTGCAGGTCGTCTTGGAAGTTACGAAAACGCCCTCAAAAGCTACGACTCGGTCTTCGCGCGTCGTGGCTCGCATACGCAAGTGCGCGCGAGGTGATAATGGGGGGACTTAAGAGATGCTTGCACGGGAGGCAGACTCACCAGTGCACAGACTGTAACCCCTGCCCTCACGGCAGGGTGAAACACGCCTGCGCGCAGTGCAGACCTTGCCCGCACGGCAAGGTGAAAAACTGGTGCAAGGCGTGCACCCCGTGCCCCCACGGCAAGGTGAAACACGACTGCGTGGCGTGCACCCCCTGCCCTCACGGCAAATTGAAAAGGAACTGCGCTTTGTGCACCCCCTGCCCTCACGGCAAATTGAAAAGGAACTGCGCTTTGTGCACCCCCTGCCTTCACGGGAAGCTGAAAAGCTACTGCGCGGAGTGCACCCCCTGCTCCCACGGGAAGGTGAAGCGCTTCTGCGCGGACTACAACCCTTGCCCTCACGGCAAGGTGAAAGGCAGCTGCGCGGCGTGCAAAACGGCATGCGCGGCTGCGCCGCGTGCAAAGCGGGTCAAGCGCGAGCCCGAGAGTTCGCCGGAGATCAAGCAGGATTCCGAGATCAAACAAGAGCCGTTCACTATCCGCGGCTATTTCAGTTTTGACGATGGGGACGAGAGGTGAAAGAAATGATACCTTCGAAGAGTAGTACAGTGTCAATAACGCTCAAATAAAATCAAATCCCGTAAATCCGCCTCGTCGCGTCGCGCGCCGCGACTAAAACGTCTCCAACCGCGACGCCTTTAATTTCCGCAATCTTCAAAGCGACGTACGGGACGTGCCCGGGGTGCGCGATTTCGCCCCGTTTCGGAGTAGGGGCCATGTAAGGCCCGTCCGTTTCTAACAAAATGCGATGCAAAGGCGTTATTTTCACAACCTCCACCACCGCTTCGGCATTCTTAAACGTAACCACGCCCGTGAACCCGAGGCACAGGTTAGGAAAGTGTTTCAGCAACTCCTCCGCGAACCACTTTTGTGACGTGAAGCAGTGGACGTGAATTGCCGCATCTTGGCGTAAATTTTCTTTCATCAACCTCAACGTATCGCTCTCCGCCTCGCGCGTGTGGATCACGATCGGTTTGTTGAACTCGTCGCTCATCTTCATCTGCGCCACGAAAGTTTTGTGTTGCAGTTCGTGTTTGTCTTTTTCTTGGTTCGACAACTCCGATGAAATGGCATCACCCGCGGTCTCACGCTCTCCCGAGCCATTAATCACCCTTCCCGACAGCGGGACGTAGTAATCCAGCCCGCACTCGCCGATGGCGACGACTTTGTCCGGGTGATTTATTAGCAAATCCCGCGTCGCGGAGTGTAAATTCTCATGTTCCCAATCCTTGGCGCTGAGGGGATGACACCCGAACGCCGCAAAAACGCCTTCCGGAACCGTAAACGTCGGATCGACGTCAATAAGCATCTTTCGGATTCGTCCATGAGCCTTGGCGCTGCACGCCACGGTAACACACGCTTCGAGTTTTGGGGAAACGGTGTTGACGCTCGCGCCGGTGGATTCGTAAATCCCGTTTCGTGTGTGGTGTACTCCGTTTTGAAGCACGAAATTTTTCTCGCGTGTTCGCACCGCGTGTAACCACGAAGCGTGGTGTACCGACCCTGGAGCAGGCATGCCGCTCTTGTCCGCGGTCTTACCACCCACCGACCTCGCGTTCATCTTCTCGAAGATCAAATCAAGGTGGCAGTGCGTGTCCACGTAAGGCAACGTGGATGCTTCGGTCGCGGTCGGCAACGTCGACGCGCAGAGTCGCCGCGAATACATTTTTCGCACCCGTAACCTACCACCCTTCCCGTGAAGCGCGCACCACGCCGGGCTTGATGAGGACGACATGCGCGCGACGTGGGGCACGGCGACAGGGATGTGGCGGCGCCACGCGCTGGACGCCGCGCGAAGCGCAACAGGACGCAGGGACATGTGTTGGGTTGAAAAGACAAAAACAAAGAGAAGCAGAATGCGTTTGTGAAAATAATTTCGTCCGGCCCCAAACTCAAAATCAACCTATCTCCGCCCAGTCGTCGTCTTCTTCTTTTCCGGCGTCGCCAGCACGCGCACCGAGTTCTCCCTGGCTTTCAGGAGCATGTCCGCCTCCGCGGCGGCTACGACGTTCTGGTCCACTGTATTCGGGGTGGTGATCGGGGTAACGGCGGCGTCTTTGCGTTCGCGCGATTTCTTCGGGCCGCCTTCGCCGAATGAATTTTCGGAATCGGACGTTTCGGCGTCGGCGTCGGCGGCGGCGGCGTCGTTCGCGCCGAGCATGTTTTTCACCACCCCAACCGCGCGCACCAACAGCGCGGCGTTTTCGATTTCAAAAGCCTTCGCTGCAGTGGCTTCTTTTTGTTTACCCTCCGCAAACGCGGCTGCAGGCCCAATTCGCGTTCGAGTCATCTCGACTTCGTTACCCACCCGCGTCAATCGTTGACCGCGCTCAAACTCGGTATCAATTGGTGCGCCGTCCGCGGGCGTCAACGCCACGCCTTGCATGGGCAAACAGTCTCGGGGCGCCGGCGCCATCGGGTCATTGCCCGATTTCACGAGTTTGAACATGTCTTTTGCGTTTCCGTGCGCTGCTTTCGCGTACTCGCTCGCCGATTTCGCGCTGGCAGAGTCTTTCCTCGCGCTCGCGCTGAGAGCCGAAGCCTCTTTGTGCAACGCCCGCGCCGCCGCGAGCGCGGAAAAGGCGGAGGCGACGAACTGTTGGGTTATTTCCCGTCGCGGCGGTGTTTTCGTTTGTTTCCCACTGGAAACCCGCCCGTCCCCGGCGCCGCCGCCACTCCCAAGGATCGAACCAACGCACCGCACAAGCGCCGCCCGTAACCCGTCCCGTAACTCCCTTGCCAGTCCCGTCGCTTGTTCCAGCTCCTCCGGTGTCGCCGGCTTTTTGCGCGAAACGCCAAACGCTTTTCGTTTTTTGTGCGCCTCCGAAACGCGCTTTTGCGAATCCTGATACGATAAAAAAGAAAGTGTCAGTCTCTCGTAGTGTGTATTACGTAAACAGTCAGAGGTAATAGTCCCTTCTGGTACGAGTATGTGCAATCAGGGAGGCGGAACGTGGTGATTGGAAAACACGTACCTGGTACAACGCGAGAAGCGACGCGACGTCGTCGTTTCGCGTCAGGCCCTCGACGTGTTTTCGCGCGTGCGTTTCGAATTTCGAGCTCGACATGTCCACCTTGTCGGTCTTTTGGTAGGTAACAGCAAAGCACTCGCCAATCAAGTTAGGAGGCGCGTCTGAAACGGTGTCTACTTCGGATTGGTCCGTGCTCGCCGAAAAACCGCGTTTTGCGAGTTCGTGAAACGACATCTCCAAAGCGAGTTCCTCGCTCGCCTCTGCGACCCTCTCGTCCCAATTTGCAGCGCCGCCCACCGCCACCACGCCGTGCTCCATCCAGAGCCAGTAGGCTAGGGCGCTGGCAGTGGCGCTGTTCGCTTGCATGTCAGGGCTTAAAGAGTCACTTGTTACAGCACCATCACCATCACCGATTGAATCCAAACTCGCCCCCACCAACCGCGCCGCGTACGCCAGCGCCAGGGACGACAAGTCGGCCATTTGTTTCGACCACTCCCTGGAGCGCTGATTGTCGTTCAGAAACAGGTTCGCGGCGACCAGGCCAGTGGCGTCGCCGGTGGCGAAGCACAACCCGAGCCACAGCCGAGTTGCTCTGCGCGTCGCCCCGACGAACTTCCGCGCGCTTTCGTTGATCCCGGCGGTCTGCAGTTGGAACTGCCCGAACGTCGTGGCGCCGCGCCGAACCCGAAGGTTGTTGTCGTCGATTTCCCACATCAACACCGCGAACTTTGGGGGCGACGTTGTTACTGCTGGCACCGCGTCCGCAGGGCCGCCGTGACCCGACACCGACAACCCCTTACTGTGCGACCGGTGCGTAGTGCGGAACAGCGGCTTGAGCGCGGCGAGTGCGTTTCGCGCGGCGACCAGGGAGTGTCGCTCCGCGGTGACGACCGTAGGGTCCACATCTGAACCGAATTGCGATTCAGTCAACGGTGCGATGGACTGAACAGACGTACCCTTCCCCATAGAATCGAAACCTAAATCACCACTCGAACTCCGCTTCAACAAAGACCACGCGCTCCGGTAGTGCGCTTTGTGGTACCCGGGAACCGACCTCGCGGCCGCAGCGATCGCCCTCGTCGCATCGTCCAAGGACGCGGACCAGATTTGTGCCACGTTCGCGTCGTCGCCGTCGTCCATCGCAGCCAAAGCCGTTTGTAACGGCCCCAACTTGGCGGACACAAACTCGGCATCGAACGCCGCACCAGAGGCGTGCCGAAGAATCGACCGGGCCTCGGCCAGCGACGGAGAGTGAGGCGAGGGAAGGCACGCCACTTGCGGGTCATCGGGTTCATACGCGGGTTCTTTTTCTTTGCCCTTTGAACCTCTGCCGCGACCGCGTCCTCTGCCGCCGCCTTGAGTCGAAACACCACCTTCGCAGCTATCGCCGCTTTTCCGTACCATCGCCGTTTCGAGCGTGGACCTCGCCCTCAACAAAAGCTTCACCCGCGTTGCGTGGGTTTGGTAAAACGCCTCCAGGTTACCAGGCGCCGCTTCTGTTGTTTCTTTTAGGCGCTTGAAAATATCAACGGCAGGCGCGAACGCCTTCCTCGCCGTCTTAGCCCCCATGCACTTGTACGTCCACTCATTCGGCGCGCCGACTGAGGCGGCGTCGAAGGCGTCTCGCGCTAAGTGAAGCGCGTCGACCCGGGCGGCGCCTCGGCGCAACCGCGACCGCCTCCCGTCGTGGAAAGGAGGGGCTTCTTGCACGAGCTCGTACGCCGCCAGCCCTGACCGCTCGTGCGCCACCACACGCTCGGTGTCCGTCGTGGCGCACGCCACCGCGGCGCAACACGCTCTTACGATAAATAAAAGAAAGTGTCAGTCTTTCGTAATGTGGCCTGAGTAATTACTCTGGACAACCGGCAAACAGTGCCTGGATTTGGAAACCGCGCAATACGTACCTTCGCAACGCCAGACGCAGCTTCTGCACAAGGCTCGCCGCCTCCACGCTACGCCCCCACGCCTCCCTCGACACTAACTTCGCCGCGTCGTTCAACGCCATGTCCTTTGTCTGGTCGATGTGGTCCGCCAGGTCCACCCAGGCTTGGTGCGAGTTAGGGTTGTGTATCAAGTCCGCTTTTAGCAAAGCGGCGGCTCGCCTCGCGGCTTGCGCGGCGTCCAGGGTAGGTACCGGTGCGCGTCGTCGGTTGCTACCGCCGGCCGCCGCCACCACCACTTGGTCTTTCCCCCGTTCGTCTGCGGCGCCGTCGCCCTCAGCGAAGTGCGCCCGCAACACGTCCAACACCTTGGGAAACGTATCCGACAGCACGTCCCCAGCCGCCGCGTTCTCCTGCGCATCAACCACGTTCACCAGGAACCGGTGCAGGGTTTTGTGCACGAAACTGTACGTCGCCGCCGGGTCTTCGGTCGGTGCGGAGGGCGAGTCCAAACGGTCGCGCGGCATTCCTGCGTTTTCGGCAGCAACCGCCGCCGGCGCGACAGGCAGATACGTCCGGTACTGCAGCGCCTGCGTAAGCGCTGTGACGTTGTCCTCCACGCGCTTCGCGGGTGACGGGTCAACCACCATCGCGTCAACTGGAGGAGCGTCGACTGGAGGAGCGTCGACTGTAGGAGCGTCCCCTACCAGAGTGTCACCACCTCCGCCTCCAGCGTCACCGTCCTCGTCGTCGTCGTCGTCCACGACGTCGTCGTCTTCGTCCGTCGCGTCGCCGTGCCCGGTACTCGGCGGTGCCCGCGTGGTCGCCGCAACGGCGAGTCGTCGCTCTTCGTCTCGCGACGAAGAGCCTGTTCCGAAATGACCCGCCTCCGGGTCGTCGCCGTCGCGCACACGACGCGCGTGGTCCGGGGTGTCAACACGTGGGGTCTCGTTCACCGCGCCGTCAAGGCACACGACTGCGATTTCAAACGAATCGCCCTCGTTGTCGTCCGCGGCGGCGGAGGGCGTCGTCGCGAGGTACCTCTTCACCGGGTCGCCGTCCAAAGGCGCGGCGCTTTCCGGCGGGAACTGTTCGCGTATTTTTTCAAGCACTCGCAAGAAAGAAGTGGAAATAGTGTGCGTGCTCTTCAACGTCGCCGCCCACGGCTGGACGTGCCGCCAGAGCTCCGCGCACGCCTCCGGGGTTTGCAGATTGCTCGCGCTCCGCGCGCCGCCTTCCGATCGACACCGCCGCGGCGGGTCCACCAGCTCCACGCCGTACAAACAGTACATGCACTGGGAAAGGGCTTTGTCGAACCTCGTGAGGATTCCGTCCACGGCTTGGCGACGGGTTTGTACAACACGAGACACGGCTGCCGTTGCCGTCTCCGCCACGGGCGAGTCGCCCAACACCACCGGGACGTTTTCGATTTCATCCGCCACCAGTTCCTCCGCCGCGAGCTCCGCCGCTTTCCGCAAAACGAGTTTCTCCTCAGCCTTGTCCTTCGCCTGTTTCAGCGCGGCTTCTTGTTGTTCAATATCCTCCGTGGATAGGCCGTCCCGCTCCAAATACCGCGCCACCGCGACTTTGCTCCGTAACAACGAAACGTCCTTCCCAGGCGCGTACTTCCCGGTTTGGTCGCTGGAGTTTTGCCAGAAAAGTGTCAGTCTCGTATGGTCAAACAGTCGTCCGGGATTTGGGAAATGCAACACGTACCAGTTTTTGAACTGGTAATAAGTCCCGGTTAGGTCGAACAGCTGAAACGTAAGGTCGAAGTGTTTACTCTCCGGCCTTTGGTTGGACTGGCAATACACGTGCGAGGCGTAGTGCACGAACCCGTCCCCGAGCGTGGGCACACCACCACCACCTTTGGATTCATTCGCCATCTCCGCGGCGGTCTTGCCTGTTTTATTCGTGATTTTTTTGCCGCTCGAGTTAACGCCCCGAACTCGTTTCTTGCCGGAACCGGCGACAAGAGGGTCGGCGTCGTCGTCTTCGCTTCCCACCCCGCCGGAATCATCCTCGCTCTCGTCCTCCGACTCGCCTAAACCGGGACACTCGTCTTCACTCGCCTCCCCGCCCAACGTCCCCCCCCGTGAAACACGCACCGCGTCCTCGGCGTCGTGCTTCACGCGCTCCTTCTCCAAACGCGCGAACGCGCGCTCCGCCTTGGCGTCGGCGTCGTCCAGCGCCTTGAGCCGCGCCGCTTCCGCGGCGAGCGGCGCCCTCGCGGCGGCGAGCCGCGGCATGCTGCTCCTGAGAAACGCGCCTCGCTGGAACGAGCCGCAGCAGCACCTGCAGTCCGCGAGGCAGGCGTGGAGGTGTTCGTGAAGCGCCAGCACGGCGAGGGGCGAGGGCGTGGTGTTTGGGGCGGGGCACGCGTCGGTTGCGGCGGCGCCGACATTATTTGTCGCGCCTCGCTCCATGGTATCGTCTTCGAACGCGACGTTTTCCTTGGCCTGCCTTGGTGGCAACCCGTCCATCGGGTCATCCGCGGACGTCACGATTTGCTGGATCACCGCAAGCGCCTCCGCCGCGCGTTCCATCACCGAGGTGCTCATCTGCTCCTCCTTTAGCAAAATCTGGTCCCTGCCCCGCATCTTTTTCCGCGCCGCAGCCGCCGCCGCGCCGGGCTCCACGGCGCGCCACGCGTACTCCTTCTCCATCAGCCGGGCGAAGGTCGCGGCGAGGGTGGCGAGGGCTTCCCTCGCGGCGGCGCGGCCCGGCAGCTCCGCGCCGTCCTGGTCGGGGGCGTACCACCGAGAACCGCGGATCGCGAACGCGTCCCTCGCCGCTTCGCACAGCGCCGGCTGATACGATAAAAAGAAAGTGTCAGTCGGGGTATGGGCAATCGCAGAGGCGGTATGTGGTGGGTGGGAAAGCCCCGCACCATCGCCTTCGACGTCTCCACCGCGCTGGGCTTCGCCGGGTTCGTACTCGCGGCGAGCTCGAAGTGGAACAAAGCGACTCTTGCTCGTAAATCCACGGCGTGCGCCGCGTCCGCGCCGTCGCCGTCACCAACCTCCATGCGCTTCTGCATTTCGATACTGGCCGCCGCGGCGAGCACGCGCAGGGCGTGTTTCCGCTCATCCGCGGTGAGCACCACCGGGGCGTGCGCTTGTTCTTTCTGAACGTCCCCTTCTTTCGGGAACAACAGTTCGCCTAGTAACGTCAGCAAATCCGCGGTATCACCAGCCGCGAGCTTCTCGTCTGCCCTCGCCACAACGGCGTGCAGCTTGATGTCACACAAAGCGGCGCGCGCGGCGGCGGCGGTGAGGCGCTCGGGTTTAGGGTTTATATGTTTAGGGCTATGGGTATGATCGCGTTTCGCGGTTGCCGTCGCGTGCGTCCGCGCCTCCGCGATATCCGCGGCATCCGCCGCGGCATACAGCCTCGTTTCCGCTAAAGAGATCGTCCCATCAAACGCGGCGACGTTCCCGGACACGAAGTGGAACTCCGCGAGAAGGGCGTAGTCGTCATCCCTCGCCGCCGCGACTGCACTCGCGAGGTGCCGTTTCGCCGCCTCCGCGAAGAACGAGACGGGCAGGCCATCCGTGGCGACCAGCGCCGCCGCGGTCCCAGCGGCGCTGAGAAGCACCCCCCCGTTGGACGCCCTGCCGTTCGTGGAGCGAAGCTCTGCCCGTCTCCGCTGTTTCGCGTCCATGCTGGACCACACCACGCTCGCCGCCGCCCGCGCCGCGCGCGTCGCTGCGTCCGCGAGGCACAGGTGTACCCTCGGGTTGGACGCCGCTCCGGTTTCTGCGTCGCCACCACACCCACACCCACCGCCGACCGGCCCAGGCCCGAAAACCTCTGCCAGGCGAAGCAGCGTCGCGGGCTTCGGCGCGCGCCGCAAGCCGAACCCGCCAGGCACGGTTTCCGCTCGTTTCGTGGTGAACTGGTTCCGGATGAATTTCGAGGCGTTGGCGCTCGCCTTCGCCCTGACGTTTTCGTCCCCGTTGTCGCCCTCCTGCGTGGGACACCACCGAGAGGTAACGTCGCGTAACAAGCGCCACGCGCAATCCGCAGCCCCCGAGTTCGCCCCAGAAACGAAACTCACGAACCTGGTAACCTCCGCGGTTTCCTCGAAATCCTCCACGAACGTGAAGGTTTCGGTTTCGGTTTCGGTTTCGGTTTCGGTTTCGGTTTCGGTTTCGGTTTCGGGTGCTTCAACGCGGGCGGGGTTCCCTGCGCCGGGTTCGTCCGGAGAGTCGCCGGTCAGGTCCACGGTGTCTGTGGTCGGCGTTCGGGTGGGTTTCTGCAACGTATCTCCAACACCTCCGGTGGTTTCCGGCCTCTCCGGAGGTTCCTCAAAGGGAACCGCGGCGGCGAGCGCGTCCGCAGCGGTCGCCGCCGCGGCGGCGGATGCGTCGTCGCCGAGCGTCGCTTCGGTCAATCCGTGCGACAGGTTCAAGAGCGGCGTCCACTTGTTCTGCTCGTCTCTCGCCGCAGCCGCGGCGGCGTTTGCGATCGCCTGCGCCTCAAGGGCGCGCCGTGCCTCAGCTTCACCTCGCTCCTTTTCCTCGGCTTCCATCTGCCGACGCGACTTGCGCCCTGAGTCGGGGACCGACTCCGGGAGCGTTTGTGTCTCGTTCTCAGTCAAGAGATGGGGAGGTTTCGAGGGCGTCGTCATTTCTGTATCCTCCGGAAACGAGGATACGGGAGCTGACACCGGCTCCGCGGGTTCGGGCGCGCGCTCCTTAGCCTTCTCCTTCGCAGCCGCCGCCTTGGCCGCTTTACCAACGGCCTGCGCTTCTTTCTTCTTTCTCCCGCCCGCCTCTTCGGGCTGGTTCAAAATTTCCTCGAACGACCCGTCCCCCTTGCGCGCCAAAAACCGCACGCGTCGCCCGAGAAGGGAAAGAGGGTCGAAGGTGTTTCTTGTTCCCTCTTCGCCGGAAGCGTCGCCATCTACCTGCTCGAGTTCCGGTGTCGTGGGCGCCGCGGGTGACGTCGAGGGTCCAGCATCGGTCGTGTCCATTGCGGACGCTTGTGTTACCGGTTTCTTTGTGGGCGTGAAAGGCGAGGTCATCGCGGACGACAAACACGACGCCAACGCATCCCAAGTGCGTCGCTCCAGGTGAAGGGTCACGGCGGTTTCGTTTTCTTTTTCGGGTGATGAAGGTGAAGGTGAAGGTGACCGGGTGCCGCGGCCTCGGCCTCGGCCTCGTCCGCGACCGTGTCCTCCGCGCGCGGCTTCGACAACGGCGCCGTCGACCGCGGGCATGTTGTTCCTCGGTTTTTTCACAAAGAACCCCCCCCCAGACGGTTGCATCGTTTCAGGCGCCCGCTTCATCACGGACGCTCGTTGGTGCCGCGGGTCCAACGTTGTGATCAGCAGCGCGACGTGCTTCACCGCGGGAAAATCCCCCACCGCGAGGAGCGTTTCCGCCAGGTCTTCAAGCATCAGGGCGTTTTTGGGATGCACGGCGAGGCCCATCTCCAGCGCGTGCCTCGCGAGATGCGACAGCCCTCGCCGCGCCGCGAGCCCGCCGAGCTTGCGCCACAAACCAGCGTCACTGCCGTCGATCTCCACGGACGCGGCGTAACACCGAAGGGCAAGACCGTAGGGTTCATTGGCATCATCATCGATCGCACCGGGTGAATTTTCGAACGCGTTTTCAGACGACATCATCGCATCCGAGACACCCCCTCCTCTGCCCGGCACTTCGTACGTTTCCCCCCGCGCCTCTGCCTCGTCCGCCATGTCCGCCACCAGGTTACCAAGGTTCTTCAGGGCGAGGAACTTGACCTGGGTCATGGTGGGGGTTAACGTCACGGCCTGCCTGCCAACCGGAGTTCGTCGCGAACACGCCACGACCCGGTGCGTCGGGGCCTGAGACATCATGTCGTGCTCTAAGATCTCGCGAAGCGTCTTCGCCGCGGCGTGTCGGTTACCGTCTCTGATGAAATGAAGCGCCTGCTCGTAACTCGAAGTTAAACGAGACTCCTCCGCCTCGGAGGTCACCCGATTCGCCCTCGCCGTGGCCGGGTCAGCCCCAGCGCCAACGCGGGTGGCGTCGTTCAAAGCCGCCCACTGCATCTGAAAAGTCGGGGCAGGATCGTTCCAACAGACGTGCGCGTAAGACACCGACGGACGCTCAGTTGCCTTCCGTCACTTAACTTCCGCGCTTAACCTTCCGCCCTTAACACACTCCTCCAGGGGAATGCCTCCGCGCGACGCGTGCGCGACGCCGTTCGTCGTGGAGTGACGACGACAGCGGGGGGCGTCGCTGGTCAAATCAAGTTGTCAGCAAAATGTTGCAGGTGATTTTGAATGATTTCATCGGCCTGGAGAATGCCGATGCAAAATCGCCCTCATTCACTTCGCATCGCGCTCCGGCTCGCGATCCGCGTCGACCCGGCGCCCTTTCGACAAAAGTCGTACCGCGCCCCAGCCGCGAACGCCCACCCGTTGGAACGAAGACCCGCCCTCGCGTTTCTTAAACCTGCGTGGGACCCCGATTGGCAACCGACTTCGCAACACACGTGCCCTAAATAAATCGTCGGTTCCCTGATCCTCAAAAAACATCATGTCCTTCCGCCGCCGCATGAAAGGCAAGCGCCCGCCCGAAGGCTGGGATACCATCGAGTCGTCAATCGAGGACTTCGAAACGCAAATGCGGGACGCGGTTTCGGAAGAGCACGAGGGTAAACGGAAAAACGAACTGACCTGGAGAATACACCGCGTGCACTGGGAAAAAAACCGCTTCCTGTTTGACCTGCGGTATAAACAGAAAACCTTAAGTACCGAACTGTACGAGTACCTGGTACGCGAGAAGATCGCGGACGGCGCGTTGATTTCGAAATGGCGGAAACCCGGGTACGAGAACCTGTGCTCGTTGCTCGCGATTCAAAAAAGCGACACCAACTTTGGCACCGCGAGTATCTGCCGCGTGCCCATGGGATCGCGGGCGCCGCAACAGCGCTTAGCGCCGAACGTCAAGACGGGGTGCGTTTCGTGCACGTCGGGCGACGGCATTTTGGGCGGGCCGATTTGGTGGAACACCCCTATTACCTCAGAAATCCAAGCTAAAGCGGACGGCACGAAGGGGAAGGGGAAACGACCCGCGGACGACAACGCCATCGACCCGGAAGTCGCGAAGCGCTTGGCGAAACTGAAAGAGGGGTTGTAGATTCAAGACCTTTCCAAAAGTTTTATAAATTTGACCCTTCCATAATACTTCCCTAAGTACTAATTACAATCGTACACCTCTGGTGACACTTACTCTACTTACTTTGCGCACTCCTCCGACGTACTCGTACTCGTACTGGAACCATCTCCCCTGGCTTGCTGTATCAGCCGCGACGTGGCCCGCTGCACTTTCACCGCCGCTTCGCGCTGCGACACGGTTTGTTTTTTCGGCGTTTGATTTTTCACGGCGCTGTTGTTCACGCGCGGCGCCGACAAAACCCCCGCCTTGCGATAAATAAAAGAAAGTGTCAGTCTTGTGTGGGAACACAGTCGTCCGGGATTTGGGAAAGGCCCAACACGTACCTTGGCCTGGCCCGCATCTCTCACGAAGTTGAACAAAGCCACGTACTGAGGCATTGACAGGTCCTGTGCGCGCGTGTTCTCGGGCTTGCCGAGCATTTCAAGCGCCTCAGTGATGGTAGCGTCGTCGCAAACCGCTTTCAGATTGTTTTTAAGCATCTTCCTTTTCTGCGCGAAGCACGCGGTGACGAAGGAAAAAAACTGCGAGTGGTAACGAAACAGTCAGTCGCGAGTCGGCGAGTGTGGGTGTCCTGTGTGGGCAAACAGTGCACTAGTGATATATTTGTAAGAGATGCCAGTACTGGCAAGAGTTACTAGTACTAGCAATGCTACATACATCACGAGTAGTGCACTCAAAGAGGGGCATCAACCGGCCGGTGCCTGGATTTGGGAAACCCCCAACACGTACCTGTTTCTCCGTGCCGCTAAGCGGAAGGTACTCCTCCGGCCGGCGCGGTTTGAAACCAATCAAACAACTGGTGACCGCCGGGGGCGGGTCGAAACACACCGCGTCCACCTTCCGGATGTAATAAGGCGTCGAGTAGTAGTGCACGCGGACACTCATCGGTCGGTAGTCGCTTTGTCCGGGTTCGTCTCGCAAAAGCCGCTGCGCGACTTCCTCCTGGAACATGAACACCATGTTGGAAAACGACGCGCCCATCGGTAACAGCACTTTCAGAATATCGCTGGTGATGTTGTACGGGATGTTCGCCACGACTTTGGCGCGGCGGTCGGTCGGTTTAGGGTTTGGGGTTAAGGGTTTGGGTTTTGTAGGGTTTATGTGATTTGTTTCCGCATCCGAGGATACTGGTGCGTACTCCTCAACCTCAACCTCAACCTCGTCGGCGATCCTTGCGAACCGCGAAACGACGTCCCACTTTAGAAAATCCGCGTTGTGAATTTCGATTTCGTGCTTCTCGTCGTTCCCGAATTGGACGGTCAGCTTATCCGCCAAGCTCCGGTCTTTCTCCACCGCGACGATTCGCGCGCCCTGTTTTAGCAACTCAACGGTAAGGTTACCGGTGCCGGGGCCGATTTCCAAAATCCGGTCACCGGGCGCGATCTCCGCCGCCGCCACCGCGTCTAAAATCACGGATTGGTCAATAAGAAAGTGCTGCCCCAGCCACCGCCGTGCTTCGTGTTGCGCGGCCTTGACGCGTTGCGCGGGGGTGATGCCGCCGTCGCCGGTGCCTTCAACCAATCCTTGCTTTTCTCGTTGCCGCGAACGACGCGCATCCCCTTCCTCCTTCTTGGCTTTCTTCTTCGTCGCGCTCAGGCGCATGGGCTTGCGCGCGCACCGCACATCCAGGGCGGTGTTTCGGCTCGCCAAACGAGGGCGGAATGCCGGCGCCGCATACACCACCCACCGCGTCACCCCTCCACACAACACCCGTGACCCGCGACATGCCAACGACCGCGCGGCGGGGCGGCGGCCACACCCACACGCCCCGAGCCACTCCACGGAAAGGGACATGGCGTGTCGCGGTCGGGAGTGAGCGAGCGGGGCGACGACTGGGTTGGCGTCTCGTGACGAGACCCGCGACGAATGAGTAGAAAAAAGTGTGTCTCAAAAAGGCGAAAGCGTTTTCGTGGTTGATGGTGCAGAATTTTCCAGTTTCATCACTACGCGCCTATCCTATCTATTCCATTGCAATCCCTATATCCCCATACCCCCCCCCCCCCCCCCGCCCCCCCCCCCCCCCCCCCCACCCCCC